>Ga0181536_10000165_pt1 | contig 75519 bp, 69 predicted proteins | sample PEATcosm2014_Bin_41_FD_121105 | JGI IMG/M metagenome (GOLD analysis project Ga0181536, IMG submission 121105) | Peatland microbial communities from MTU Mesocosm Facility, Houghton, MI, USA - PEATcosm2014_Bin17_60_metaG | ecosystem: Environmental > Terrestrial > Soil > Wetlands > Peat | place... | reverse complement strand
TGGAAATCGCTCGTAAGTATTTCCAAGGCGCGGATTTATGCGCCATCTTTTGCAACGCCCTTTGGGCTGAAAAGCTGCCGCATCTCATCTTTCAGCCGGTACAACGTCTTGATCATCTACAGGCACCCAACCATGAATATTACGAATGGATTCAATGTCAGGCAAATGGAGCCACATGTTACAACTGATTCGGAACGGAGCTGCGATGAGATGGGTGAGTAGGGCTCGTATAGGTACCTTCAATGTGATGCGCAAGATCGTTATGCTATTGATTGTCATATCGTGCGTTTTGGCATCTGGCTGTAAAGAGCCAATAACCTGGTCCGCTGAGTCCCGGTCTCCGGATGGGAAGATGATCGCAACGGCTAAAACAGATGATGAGAGCGGACCAGGGACAGATTTTATTCAAACCACTGTATACCTGAACTGGGTGACGAACAAGAACCCTCCGACGATGATCTTGGCGTTCTCTGATGGACCACCCGGACCCGATGGCATGAAAGTGGGAATGAACTGGATAACTCCGAAGCATCTCGAGTTGACCTATAAGGGCAAACGGACGTTCGATTTTCAGGCTATCAAGTGCGACGGTATCGACATCTCCGTACGAGACATTTCTAGCGAAGCAACCAAGCCGACGCAGTAGGCGGTGGGTGACCCTGGTCTCACCATCCATATAAGATTGGGTGGCGGATTGAGAGAGAACGCAACGCTTCACAAGAGGATTTTCAAACGATTATGAGAATGACCCGGATTGTATTTCGCACCGTTGTCCTGAGCTTGCTGTTGACGAGCGCATGGGCGCAGGCTCAAATCACCGGCACGGTGACCAACAAGAACACCGGCAAGCCGGTCGCGGGCGATGCCGTGGTGCTAGTGGACGTGCAGGCGTCGATGAGCGAGGTGGCCAGAACCACTACCGACCCGGCAGGGCACTACAAGCTGACCAAGCCGGGCCAGAGCAATTACCTGGTACGGGTAACCCACCAGGGGGCGACTTATTTTATAGGCGCGCCGGAGGATGGAGCGCCGGGCGATATCGGGGTATATGACGTGGCCGCCAAGGTCGATGGGGTGCTCATCGATGAGGACGTAATTGGTGTAGTGGAGACGACCGGTGGGCAGCTGCGGGTAATCGAGCGATACGCGGTTCACAACAACAGCATGCCTCCGCTAACGCAGTGGAGCAAACGCAGCTTTGAGATTGTGTTGCCCGAGGAGGCGGTGATAGTAGGCGCGTCGGCGCAGCGTCCGGGCGCAAGCAGCCTGCCGACCACGGTGAAGCTGGACGCCGTCGGCCCCAAGGGCCACTACTCCTTCAACTTTCCTATTCAGCCCGACGAAGGCGAAAAACACACACTCTTCCAGATTGAATACATGGTTCCCTACAGCGGCAAGTTCACTTTCCACCCGCAGGTGACGATACCGGCCAGAACCGTTTGGGTGATGATGCCCAAGAGCATGAACTTTGCGGCGGGCGCTGGATCGACGTTCATCTCCGCGCCGCAGGAAGGCCTGCCGACCTACGTGACCAAAAGCGTGGTTCCCGGCAAGCCGCTGGAGTTCACCGTATCGGGCACGGGATCGATTCCGCGCGATGAGGGAGGGGGGCAGGGTAACCAGCAGGCCGACTCCGGCCAGGAAGCCGGGGGCCCCGGAACGCAGCCCGGCGGAGGCATGGCCAACCCCATCAATACGCCCGATCCGCTGTCGAAGTACAAGTGGTGGATTCTGAGCGTGCTGGTGCTGTTGCTGGCAGCCGGTGCGGCCTTCATGCTGCGCAGTCCGGCGTCGGGAGCGGGATACGATCCCGGAGCGGCACAGGCACTGGCTTCGCCCGCTGCCAAAAAAGCGGCAGTGCTGAATGCGCTCAAGGAAGAGATCTTCGCGCTGGAGAGCGACAAGATCTCCGGCAAAGTCACACCGGCGGAGTACGCGGAGTTAAAGGCGGCGCTGGATACGGTGCTTAAGCGGGCGATGAAACGGCAGTGAACAGTAGTCATTATGGGGCTTGAACACGCTGCATGAGTTGAACGGCTCCATAAACTGTTTGTTAATGATCCCCGCATCCGGCTCGTGATAGGATTTTCGCTGGAGACGGATCAGCATGCCGCCTGCACGCGAAATTACAAGCTCAGATACTACTTCAGTCAATTTGCCCTTCCAGATCCAGAAGCGCGTGGCAGCCGGACACATTTCATGGACCGGCCCGCTGCTTCTGGTTGTGGCGCGCTCCGTTCTGTGGCTAACGTTGCAATCGCTGCTGGCGTTGGTTTTTCTTGTCCTGCATCGCCCCCATCCGATGCAGGCGGCCGGCCAGTGGTGGCCTATGTACGCCAACCTTGGCGACCTCGGCTGCCTCATCGGCCTCAAATACTATACGAAGAAAGAGGGCATCCGCCTCCGCGACCTCATCGGCCCGATACGGCTGCGCTGGGGATACGACCTGTTCTTCGGGCTTGGGATTCTGATTGTTGCGTATCCATGCGCCATGGCTGGCAGTTATCTTGCGCAGGTGCTGGTGTACGGCTCCCTGGCCAAGACCCCCGTGGCGTTCATCCTGCAAGCTCACGCGCTGCCCCTCTGGGCCACGGTGTACAGCTTGTCTGTATGGTGGGTGATTCAGTCGGCCACCGAAGAGATGACCTATCAAGGATATGTGCTGCCCCGGCTGGAGGCGCTCACAGGCCGCACCTGGATCGCCTTCTCCATCGTCTTGTTCTGGTGGTCCGCACAACACTGCATGTTCCCCTTCATTCCCGATTGGCGGTTCGTGGTGTATCGCTCTCTTATGATGGTACCTATCCTGGTGCTCTGTATGGCGATCTATCTGCGCATTCGACGGCTGTCGCCGCTCATCATCGCGCATTGGCCCATGGATCTTGGGGTCGCGATTATGACCGGCACACATATAGGAGCCGTAATGATGACCGGAATCCACTGAAGAAGACATGGAATTACGATTAGGGAATCGTTGACGGATTTGATTTGTGGTCACTCAACCGAGCAGCCAAGAAAATACAGCGGCGAAGGCGGGCGCGCAGCAAAGGTCAACGCAGTATAGTGTGGGCAAGGAGATATGCGTATGAAAAATATCGGTAAGAAATTTGCTTTTATCCTGATGGCGGCACTGGTGATTCCAATCGCCAGCGCCCAGGAAGCGGCGACGAAGCCTGCCGCGCCCACTCCCGCGCTTAGTCCCTCACAAACCCTGCTGAATTACTGGAACTATATGGGCCGGAAAATGACCGCTATGGCCGAAGACTTTCCCGAAGACAAATACGATTTCAAGCCCAATCCCGCGCAACGCAGCTTTGCCGAACAGCTTATCCATGCCGCCCACGGCATCAATATATTCGTTGAGCTCGGCAAGGGCATGAAGCCGCACCTCGACGAGCCGAAGCGATCCGATTTCAAGGACAAGGCGGCGGTGGCGGAGTACGTGCGCAAGGCATTTGCGGATGGCGCTGCGGTGATTGCCGGCAAAGGCGACAGCGGAATGAACGAACTGGTCGTCGATCCCTGGAACAACCAGCAAACCCGCTTATACGAGCAGGCCTGGTTCTACCTTGAACACGCCGGAGAGCATTACGGGCAGCTTGTGGTTTATTACCGGGTGGCGGGGCTTGTGCCGCCTGCGTCGCGCCCCAAGAAGTAACCGAGACGGTCCGCGCGGCGATGATGAGGCACCCGGTTGATCACCGATCACTGACTACTGACCACGAGCTTCAAGTGAGAAAATAGAATTGGGAGCAAATTCCATGAACATTTTCAAGACCACCCTACTTCTCACCTTACTTACGTTGCTTCTGGTTCTGGCCGGCGGTTACTATGGCGGCGAAGACGGCGCTCTGCTGGCCTTTGGCATCGCCGCGGTCATGAACTTTATCAGCTACTTCTACTCCGACAAGATTGCGCTGCGGATGTACAACGCGCAACCGGTTACGCGGGAGGAGTTGCCGCGGGTGTATACGGTGGTGGAACGGCTGGCGGCGCGGGACGGGATTACGATGCCGAAGATTTACGTGATTCCCACCGACTCGCCCAACGCTTTCGCTACCGGGCGCAATCCCAACCACGCCTCGGTAGCTGTGACGCGCGGCATTCTGAACCTGCTCAACGACGAAGAGCTGGAAGGCGTTCTGGCGCACGAGCTGAGCCATGTGCGCAACCGCGACATTCTTACCAGCTCGATTGCCGCCACGCTGGCCGGCGCAATCACCATACTGGCCCGCATGGCCTTCTGGTTCGGCGGCGGGCGGCGGCGCGGAATCGGCGCGCTCTTCATGCTGTTGCTGGCCCCTCTGGCGGCCACGCTGATTCAGTTGTGGGTCTCGCGCACGCGCGAGTACGAGGCCGACGCCAGCGGCGCGCACCTGACTGGCAATCCCTATGCCCTGGCCAGCGCGCTGGAGAAGATCTCCGCCGTCAGCCGCCAGGTTCCACTGCTGGCCTCGCCCAACAATGCGCACCTGTTCATCATTGCGCCGCTGCTCAGCGGCGAGACTTTTGCCAGCCTGTTTTCCACCCATCCGCCGGTGCAAAAGCGCATTGAGCGGCTGATTGGAAGAACGTCGGTGTTAGGGAATAGGAATTAGGGAACAGATAATGTCACAATCCACGAGGGCAGCGGATCAGACGCCCGTCCAGCAATCTGGGCGGGCGTCTGAGCGTGCTGGCGGGCCGGCAAGCGTTTGCGGCGCAGGCTTCAGCCCTCAGAACTTGTAGACCACGCCGAAGGAGGCGCGGGAGTTGCCATGCCTATGCGCAGAGCAATTCTGCCCCACGCCGCAGGACGATGAGTTGGCATTGGCCAGGAAGGACGACTGGATATCGTCGCCCGAAAGGCGCAGGGAAAGGCCATGGGTGATTCTGTAGTCCAGTCCGGCGCCGTATCCACCTGCAAAGGAGATAGTGGGAGTGGCGTTCTCTCCGCCGGTATGTTCGCCGCCCAGCAGTACATGGAAAAACCCGTCGAAATGCCCGAATAGGGGGGCGTGTATCACCGGCCCCATTAGGAAGGCGTCGACCGAGGGATTGCCGGGGTTTCCGCTGCTGCTGGCGCCGCCGGTATTGAGGGCGTACTTGTAATAAGCGCCGTCGGCAGTGAGGCCGAAGAATCTGCCCCAATCGCGGGTCACAGAGACGTTGACGCCCTGCAATCCGTAACGCGACTGGTAGACCTGGTTGAGGCTGGTGTAGCCGTAGCCGACAAAGATCTCATACTTGTGGGCGGCTACGGGCTTCTCGGCGGGAGCCTCCCTGTGGCGGGAGTGGATGACCTGGCTCGAGGCCGACAGGGGCATGAACACGGCCGAAACAATGGCCAAAATAGCAAGCAGTGACTTACTCTTCAATTTGGGACTCTCCTCAGTACATTCCTTTGTCTGGTGCGGGCTCCGGGGGCTTTAGCCCTTTGAGCCGCCGCAAACCCGGGCGGCTGGAGCAAAACTATTCTCTTCTAGAGTATCCTCTCAGACCCGGTTCCATGAAGTCCGGGGTTGATTTGTGTGGCCAGTTTCCGGTCACCGAGCTTGCACCGGAACCGCCTCAGAGAGCCGTATGAGCTTGCCGGAGCTTTCTGTTACGGTGACGGAGATTCCCTTGGGTAGATAGCGCCCGATGACCTCGGGGAGCTCCCAATCCAGGTCCCAGCCGTCTTCGATGGCCACCACGGTGTATTGGCCGGGAGCTACATCTCGCAGGGCAAAGCTGCCGTCGGAGTCGGACTGATCGCGGCGCGCCAGGTAAGGAAAGGCGGCCGGATCTTTGGGAACCAGCACGACCATGACGCCGGGGGCGCCTTTTTCTCCTTTTCGAGCATAGCCTTCAATGCGGGTTTCGCCCAGGCTCACCGTCACCACGACCTGCAACGGCTTATCGTTCACGGTGATTTGGTTGCCGGTGTGGGTGCGATTGCCGATAGTAATCGAGGTGATGGGAAGCTGCTTGTCTGGGGTGCTGGCCGCAAATTCGTAATTTCCCTGGCGGATGGATTCAAATGTGAATTCGCCATTGATACTGAACACGTTATGCGGCACCTGACCATGCGCGGTCTCTAGAGATTCGAGGCTCAACGAAACCTTATCCGGCAGCGCGGCTCCGGAGGAGGCTCGCAGGGTTCCGGAGATCACCACGGCGGGTTTGCCGAGATTGGGGTCCAACTGCTGGCTGGCGGTGACGTCCAGTTCCGCAATGCGCGGCGGATCGCCGTGCGTAAGCTCGTAGTGGCCGGGGGCTACTCCAGTTAGTACGAGCGCGCCGGTTCGTGTCACTCCTGGCAGAGTAGGAGGATTATTAGCACCGGATATAAGTATGCCGAAGACGTTTTCGAGTAGTCTCACACTGACTTCTCTTTCTTCATCTTTGACGGGCGACTCGACCGTGAGACGCAATGCCGGAACCGCGTGGAGATTGATGTTGGCTTCCTCACGGCTTCCGCCTGCGAGGCTGATGGGGGTTGCCGATGCCTCCTCCGTGGTCGAGTCGTAGTAAGTAATAGGGAAGGCAACGTCGAGCGCCGCGATGGGATTGGATTCCGGAAGTTGCAGTGAAGCAGAGGTTATGTGGTGCAACGCGTACCAGGGTTGCGCCTTTACCGCCAGCAGGTATTCGCCGGGCGCGAGATCGCCGAAGTCATATGCGCCGGTGTCGTCAGTGGTGGTGTCGCCTACCTGGGTGATTCCAGCGCCGGGATTGTGGCCGCGGGGTTTGAGGTAGAGCAGGACCTTGGCATTCTCTACCGGATCGCCGCCATCGCCGGTCACCATGCCGTGCAGCGAGGCGACGGGCGTCATCCGCAAGATAAGGCCTTCTGTCTGCTGACCCTCGCCGGTCACAATGGCGGTGTTGAAAAGCTCATGCTGATCGTATAAGCAGAGGAGAAATCCGCGCCTGAAGGCCACCACGTCGTACTTGGCCGCGGCCAGACCCTCGAGCACGAATTGGCCGTCGCTGCCGGTCTCGACCGAGGCAACGGCTTGTTGATCAGAAGAGGATATTGCAGACACTGTGGCCCGCCGTACAGGCTCTCCGGTGGCTGAGTTAACCACCGTGCCTGTGATTCGGTAGAAAGACGTGGGCGATGGAGCCGGTTGCGCACCGGCAGTTGCTAGCAGCAGCGCCATGACGCAAAAGGTAATTCGATTCATCATGGTGCGGGAACCTCCAAAACAAGACTGCTGGTGGTTCCGGGCGAGAGGGTGACGGCTTGTCCCGGCGTGGGCAGGGCGGCCAGCGCGGCGAGGTTGTGGTATTCCAGGACTACGGGCGCAGCGAAGGTGTAGACGTGGTAGCCGCCCGGCGTCAGCCCTTCCAGGGTGACAGTTCCTCCCGAGGTGGGGCGCAGCGGCCGCGGCATGGTGTTTTCAGTAGATTCGAAGTCCGGCACAACATAGACGGTGTACCAGCGCTCTTCTCCGGGAGCCAGAGAGGCGCCGGCTGTGGGCAGGGTGAGGGTGAGGCTCGCGCAATCGTCGCGCAGAGTCAGGTTCAACGGCGCGGTTACGCCGGCAGGCCCGACGACCAGCGGTTCCCGAGCCAGATTAGCGCCGCCGGCAGTGAACGACGAGAGGCAAAGGCCGTGCTGCGTGATGCTGGTATGCGCCCAATATGCGCCGATCACCGTGAAGGTTGTCTTCAACTCGCCGGGTCCGGCCCCGTCGGCGTAGAGGCTTACCATGCCGTTGGTTAGTGATTCGCCAGCCTCGCTGAGAGCAACGTAAACACCAGTTGATTCTACAGAAGGAGAAGTGCCGGGCGAGGGCTGCGCGCCGCTTCGAGTCACGATGACCTGCAAAGGATTGTCGCGCTGTGCCAGAAGTGGGATGCGCAGGTTCGAAACATCGTGTCCGGCAACGGAAAAATCCACTTGGCCGGTCAGGGGCGCTGAATCCATGGCGGCGGTGTAGTTATTGTTTCCGGCCATGCCGGCGGTTACACGCGAAAAGGTTACGGTGACTAAAAACGAGTAACCACCATCGGGCAGAAGCGCACGCAGCGCGTGGGTCTCCTGGTCGTATTCGGCACGATAGGCGAGCGAATGGCCCTGTGCGTCGAGAACCTGGGCGGTGAGAGCCATCCCTTGCCAGGCGGGGTTTTCATCGCCATAGCGGCGCCCTGACGGCAGCGTGGCCTGGGCGGAGACGGTGTGGAAGGGCTGGAGCGAGAGGGAGAGATTGGCCTCGGCCTCCTGGCCGCCGGCCAGATGGATCTTCGTGGCTCCGGCCAGATCGCGGGCATCCGCATAGAACTGACTGGGAAAGCCGTTGCGCGCCATCGGACCTGCTTTGCCGGTCGCGGAGAGAAGAGTAACGAGTTCGCTGTCCATCTCCGGTTCGGTATAGAGCGTGTATTCGCCGTTACCGAGCCGGGAAAAACGATAAGCGCCTTCGCTGTTGGTCTTGACGGAGTTAATTACCTGCCATGCGGCACGCCCGTCCTCGACCATGCGCTTGACCAGAGTTACGCCGATGCCCTGCGCCGGATCGCCGGTGGAGAGCAGGATGCGGCCGTGAATCGAGTTGGTAGGCGCCATGGTGAAGATCAGATCGGGCATCTGGGCGGCCACCAGGATGTTGTGACTCATGTTGGGCCCAACCCCCCAGCCAGGGTCGCCGCCAGGAAAGAATGCCTGATCCAGAAAACCGGGTTTGACGATCTGAACGGCCTGCTGCCCCAGCGGTACGCCGGGAATCTCGAAGCGGCCTTCGCCGTCGGTCAGGGCGCCGGTGTCGGCGTTGCCCTCAATCTGCACTAGGGCGCGGGGCAGAGGCGAGCCGGTGGCGGCATTCAGCACCACACCACGAATTGACGCCACTGGGACTGTCTGGGCTGCCGGAGTTGTGTCGGTCTCGGGGGGCGGTTGTTGGTATGGGGAGGGTTCCTGCGCCGGGAGCTGAGCGGCTGCCAGCAGAAATGCTGCGCAAAGGGCGTGCGTCGCAAGCCGCGAAAGGTAGCGCAGAATGGCGTGACGGCTGCCGGCGCGAGGATGAAGGTAAAAAGGGTCCACGCCTTATTGTGACGGTTCCGGGCGGGGAAGGGAATCAAAACTAGGGAATAGAAATTAGGGACTAGGGACTATGGACTAGGGAATAGGGTGTATCACAATCTCCGGGCTTTGTGGGGGATGGTTTGCGTCCATCTGCACAATGGAGAACTGACAACTGAAAGGGGATCGTACTACTATGGACGCTGCATCCGGGTGCAGGCATGGCGCATCGGATTGATTGAAGGATAGTCCAGCATGTTATCGGCAGAGCAGATTGTTGAGGCTCAGGATGGGGAGACGCTCGTCCTGCACCAGGCAGAGGCTGCCATTTCAGCGGCAAAAGCCAATACCAGCCGGAATGGGCGTTCGGATTGGCTGGAGGCCGTACGCCGCCAGCATCGCGCCAACTTTGAGTTGTGGCATATCGAGGACGAGGCACGGGCTCCGGGAGCAAGCGATTCCGATCTGGCCGGAGTCAAGCGGCGCGTAGATCTTATCAACCAGTTGCGCAATGACCTGGCCGAGCAACTGGACTTCCTTTTGCTGGGGTGGCTGGAGCCAAAGGGGCTGCCCAACCCGGCAGCCGAGCTGAACTCCGAATCGCCGGGACTGATTATTGACCGGCTCTCGATTCTGGCGTTGAAGATCTATCACACGCGCGAGGAGGTCGCGCGGGCCGGCGCGCCGGAGGGGCATGCGGAGCACAACATGGAACGGCTGGCCATACTTGAGGAACAACGGCGAGACCTGGCGGCGTGCCTGGACGCATTGTGGCGCGAAACGCTCAAGGGGACGCGGCGCTTCAAGCACTATCGCCAACTGAAAATGTACAACGACCCGGCCCTGAATCCAGCTATTTACAGAGCCTCATCCCGGGCCAAATAGCGCTGCGGATGACAGGCGCCCGCCGGCTGGCTTGACGGATGGCGGAGTTGTGCGTATAAAGGGTGCCAAGCAGAACAATTCTCAGGAGCAGTTATCTGCCGGCAACAAACCAGCTCTAACGCGCCTGAGGCATGCAGAGACGCAACAAAACCATAATGTAAGAGGCCCGATCCTTGGCGTACGACCGCAAAAAAGAAGCTGCAGCGCCCGGCAACCCCAGCGTACACATCAGTACGAACACGGGACCGGCCTTTCAGCAATTACAGGCTGCCATATTACAGCTGCAGCAGGGCAAGTTCGATAAAGCGCTGGCTGCATTCGAAAAGCTGCTTGCATCTGCGCCGTCCGAGTTCACGGAGCGGTGCAGGATGTATATAAGCATCTGCCAGCGTCAACTGGACAAACCAGCCCGGACCTTCTCCACACCCGAGGAACACTACGACTACGCCGTCTCGCTGTTAAATACCGGTTACTACGAGGAGGCGCGCGAAGAGTTTAACTCAATTCTGACGGGCCATCCGGAGGCCGACTACGCTTACTATGGGCTGGCGCTTGTGGACTCGCTGACCGGGCACGTGCAGGATTGCCTGGGACACCTTGCCAGGGCCATCGAACTAAACCCCAGGACCCGGCTACAGGCGCGTGTGGACAACGATTTCCAGAACATGGCAGACGACCCCCGGTTTACAGAGTTGTTGTATCCCGAGGTGCCATAGAGCTCTCTTGACATCAGCGAACAACTCGACCACCGTCACTAAACCGCCTGTGCAGACGGCTGCGGGAGCAGTTGCGGCCCATCCGCTGCGCGTGGTGGCCATTGGCGGCGGCACAGGTCTTTCGACATTGCTGCGCGGACTGCGGCGCCATGTGGTTGCTTCCAGCCAGAGCGTTCCGGAGGGGGGCCTGATAGCCGATCTGGCGGCCGTAGTCACCGTGACCGACGACGGCGGCTCCAGCGGGCGGCTGCGCAAAGGCTTCGATATGCTGCCTCCGGGCGATCTGCGCAACTGCATGGTGGCGCTCAGCGAGGAAGAGGACCTACTGGTCCGACTCTTCAGCCATCGCTTTCGCAAGGGTGACACGCTAAAGGGGCATAACTTCGGCAATCTGTTTGTAGCCGCCCTGACCGAGATTACCGGCGACTTTGGCCATGCCATCCAGCTGGCGTCAAAGATTCTGGCCACGCAAGGGCGCATCTACCCGGTGACAACGGCCAACGCCACGCTGGTGGCGCGCATGGACGACGGCTCGCTGGTGCGGGGCGAGACAAAAATCACGGCCAGCCGCAAGCGCATCGAGGAGCTGATGCTTGACCCTCCGGACGCTGCTCCTCTGCCGGAGACACTGGAGGCAATCGAGCGCGCCGACCTGATCACGGTGGGACCCGGCTCTCTGTATACCTCCTTGATAACAAATCTTTTAGTGCAGGGGCTGCCGGCGGCATTGGCGCGCGCCCGAGGCGTGCGCGTCTTCATCTGCAACCTGATGAGCCAGGCCAATGAAAGCCTGAACTTGACCGCCTCGCAGCATATTGAGCGGATTTACGAGCATACGCACGCGCCCATCTTCGACTATGCGTTGGTGAACACGGAGGCCTTCTCGGCGGAGACACTGGCCCGTTACGCGGCTGAAGGAGCATCCCCCATCGTTCCCGACATTCAGCGTATCGAGGCGCTGGGAGTGCGCGTTGTCACCGGCAACTTTGCCAGCGAGGAGAACGTAGTCCGCCACGCCGCGGACCGCGTTGCCGACACCCTGCTCGCTCTGGGCGGTGCGGCTGTGGCGGGACGGGGCTGAATTTTTTCTTCTTTCCTGCCTAATGCCCAATGCGATAGAGTGAAGACGCGCGCGGCCACGCGCTGGCGCGTCCAATAGGAGAATTCATGCACAAAACTCGTGTCTTGATCATTATGAGTAGTTGTCTATGCGCTTTGGCAATCTTCGCCTGGGCGCAATCCGCCAGAAAGCCCGGCCTGTGGGAGATAACCACAAACATGACCTGGCAGCAGTCGCCCATGCCCCAGGGCATGACCATGCCCGGCGGCGGCCCGCACACGATGCAGTTTTGCCTTACCCAAGCCTGGATCGACAAATATGGCGCGCCGATGCCGCAGAACCACGACTGCCAGATCACCAACGTCGTGAGGAGAGCCACCAGCATGACCGCCGACTGGGTTTGCAGCGGCAGAATGCCGGGCAAAGGAACCGTGGAGTCCTCATGGCCCGACCCCAATCATGCCATCGGCAAGGTCCATTTTGTCAGCACCATGCAGATGGGACAGAACACCAGGACAATCGAATACACCATCAATTCCTCGTCCGTCTACAAAGGCCCGGACTGCGGCAACGTAGCGCCCCCTCCCATGCCGCAAAACTAGGACGGTTCCACCCGAGAAGGTCCGACAATAGAAAGGGCCCCGCATTTGCGAGGCCCTTTCTGCTGTTGTGAGCCGGAAAGTAGAGATTACTTCAAGGTGGCCATCAGGGCATCGAGGGCTGATTTCGGTGGCCGGGTAAGCGACTCCTGCAGGGTTGCCAGCGGCTCGTCAACGATATTCAGAAGATCGATGAAGGTGGGTTGCTCGGTGTTGATGTAGAAGACTCCGGTGAGGATTTCGTCGTTGTCGTGGGCTTCCATCAGGGTGCGCACGGCGTTGGCCTTATCGGTGGGGTCGTAGTCTTCCAGCAGCTTGCGTAGGCGCAGGTTGGAGCCGTCGTGCATCTCCACCTCGTAAATCTCGCCGGAGTCGTAATCGACTTCGATATCGTCGAAGCTGGCCACAAAGCCGATCTCGTTGATGGGCTCGTCGTTTTCCTGCATGAACTTGTAGCTCTTGGTTGATCCCTCGTGGTCGTTAAAGGTGACGCAGGGGCTGATGACATCGAGCATCACCGTGCCTTGGTGGGCGAGGGCAGCCTTGAGCATGGAGAGCAACTGCTTTTTGTCTCCGGAGAAGGAGCGCCCCACGAAGGTGGCGCCCAATTGGATGGCCAGCGCGCAGATGTCAATGGCGGGCAGGTCGTTGACCACACCGGTTTTGAGCCTGGAGCCGAGGTCGGCGGTGGCCGAGAACTGGCCCTTGGTGAGCCCGTAGACGCCGTTGTCCTCAATGATGTAGATCATGGGCAGGTTGCGGCGCATGAGGTGAATGAACTGGCCCATGCCGATGGAGGCGGTGTCGCCGTCTCCCGAAACCCCAATCGTGGTCATGGTGTGGTTGGCAAGAACGGCTCCGGTGGAGATGGCCGGCATGCGCCCATGCACGCCGTTGAATGCATGCGCGCGGCCCAGGAAGTAAGCCGGGCTTTTGGATGAACAGCCGATGCCGCTCATCTTCATCACTTGCTCCGGCTCGATGCCCATCTCGAACAAGGCATCGATGATGCGCTCGGAGATGGCGTTGTGGCCGCATCCGGCGCAAAGCGTGCTCTTGCCGCCGCGATATTCGAGAATGGGAAGGCCGATGTAGTTGACTTTAGAAGCAGGCGTGGCAGTTGCCATTTAGAGGCCCTCCTGATGCGCAAATTGCACGGTGATGGATTCAGCGTCCACCGGCCATCCGTTGTAATGGAGAATGCTGCGAAGTTTGTCTGCCTGAGCGGCGGGTAGATCGAGCTTGAGCAAGCTGGCCAATTGAGCGTCGCGGTTCTGCTCAACCACATAAACACGCTCATGCGCGGCCACAAAGTCGTGAATCGCCGGGGCAAAGGGCCAGGCCCGGATGCGCAGATAATCCGCGTTCTTCCCGTAGCGCTGCTTGATCTGGTCGAGGCTTTCGACGAGCGCGCAATCGGTGGAGCCGAAGGCCATGAAACCGATCTTGGATTTACCGTTCCTGACCGTGACCGGGGCGGGAAGCAGCTTGCGCATGGTCTCGAACTTGCGCGCCAGCCGGTCCATTACCGCCTGGTACTCGTCCGGGTCTTCAGTGTAATTGGCGGCGTCATTATGTCCCGAGCCGCGGGTGAAGTACGATGCCTTGGGATGGCGGGTTCCGGGCAACGTGCGCCAGCCGACAGAGTCGCCGTCTACGTCGCGGTAGCGGGCAAAGCCGCCCAACCGCTCCAAGTCAGCGGCGGTGAGCACCTTGCCGCGATCCAGTGGTTTGGCCGGATAATCAAACGGCTCGGAGATCCAGTTGTTCATGCCCAAATCGAGATCGGTGAGCACAAAGACCGGGGTCTGCAAGCGCTCGGCCAGATCGAAGGCCATCTGTGTCAGCTCAAAACATTCTTTGACCGAACCGGGCAGCAGAATCGGATGCTTGGTATCGCCATGGGAGAGGAAGGCAACCGAAAGCAGATCGGCTTGCTGGGTTCGCGTAGGCAGACCTGTGGAGGGCCCGGTGCGCTGCACGTCGATGATCACGCCGGGAATCTCGGCGTAGTAGCCCAGGCCGCAGAACTCGGCCATCAGCGACATGCCGGGTCCGGAGGTTGAGGTCATGGCGCGCGCACCAGCCCAGCCTGCGCCCAGCACCATGCCGATGGCGGCCAGCTCGTCCTCGGCCTGGACCACGGCATATGTCGCCTTGCCCTCCGGCGTAACGCGCAGCTTTTTGAGCAGGTCAGTGGTTGCCTCGATAACCGTGGTGGAGGGAGTAATCGGATACCATGCGACCACGGTTACGCCGGCAAAGACCGCGCCCATGCCGCAGGCGGCGTTGCCGTCGATGATGATCTTGCCCTCGGTTAGATTCATCTTTTCGATAAAGTAGGGATCTCGCTTGGTCAGATTCGCCTGGGCATACTCGAAGCCGGCTTTGACCGCGCCGAAGTTCAAATCGAAGACCTTCTGCTTTTTGGCGAACTGGCGAAGCAGATTGTTCTCCAATACGCTTATATCGATGGCCAGCAACTGGGCGACGACTCCCACGTAGACCATGTTTTTGACCAGCTTGCGCAGCTTTACATCGGGACAGATGGAGGCAGTGAGTTTGTCAAAGGGCACGGGATAGCAAAACACGTCGCCGCGCGCCTGATCGAGCTTGAAACTCTCCTCGTAGATGGCCACGCCGCCTGCGGGTAGAGCCTTTACGTCGTCGTGGGCGGTTTCAGGATTCAGAGCGACCAGAATCTCAGAGTCGCGCTTGCAGGCGACGTATCCGTCCTTGCTGGCGCGAATCAGAAACCAGGTTGGCTGCCCGGCAATGTTGGATGGGAAGAGATTTTTCCCGCTCACCGGAACGCCCATTGCAAAAATGCTCTTCAGCAGAACGCTGTTGGCGGATTGCGAGCCGGAGCCGTTTACCGTAGCTATATTGATGCTGAAATCGTTTGTGACGTGCTGCCGCGAGTATGTTGCGCCCTGCACTTCTTCCAAGGCTGGATTGCCTGTCGCCATTTGGCGGGATTCCCTTCAGATAAATTCGGGCAAAGTCAATCTTTCGCTCAACTTAGATTATAGTCACCGTCGTTGACATGCGTCCTCGTTGCAAAAACCGAAAGTGACCGCTCTGATTCGTGCGAACGATGAATGGCTTCGCTCGCATTTTGAAACGGCAAATAAAGTGCAGATAAACTTTCCGAATGGAAAATAATTTTGCTACTTACAATACAATATGATGTGCATCGATCTGGAAGCGATTCCTTATTTTCCGACTTTATTCTTTGTATGGCGTGAAAATCGATGACAATTTCGAGCTGCACCTCGTATTTGCTGTCGGGTTTGCTTGCTATACCAGTCGCGCCGAATCCCTTTGCCAGCGTGCAAGCAGCATCGTGGCGATAATAAACAACGCAAGCAAAAGACCGATCCACAGGCCGTAGATGCCCCAGTGGAGGACAAAGCACAGCGTAAGCCCCAGCGGCAATCCCAGCACCCAGTAGCCGACCAGGTTGGCCAGCATGGGCACCCGCGTCTCGCCCAGCCCGCGCAAGGCTCCGGTGGAGACGGTCTGGATGCCGTCAAAGATCTGGAAGGCCGCCGCCAGACCGAGCAGGCTAGGGCCGACAGCCATGACCTGGGAGTCGCGGGTGTAGAGGGCGATGAGCGGGCCGGGCGCCACCAGGAAGACTACTGCGGCCAGCAGCATGAAGCTCGTGCCCAGCCCCAGGGCGAGCCATCCGGCGCGGCGCGCTCGCTGGCCATCTCCTGCGCCTACTGCATGGCCGACGCTGACCGCGGCGGCCGCAGAGATGCCCAGCGGGACCATGTAAGTGAGGCTGGCGTAGTTGAGGGCAATCTGGTGCGTGGCCAGAGCTACAGGCGTCAACCAGCCAGCCGAGAGCGTTGCCAGATTCCATGCGCCCACTTCCAACACAATCTGTCCTGCCGCCGGGACGCCCAGGCGCGCCAGTTCCCGAAGCCTGGCCAGGCTGGGTCCGGCCCAGTGGCGGAAGAGCGGATGGCCGCGCTTGCGCTCATATCGCCAGGCAAAGCCCAGCAGCGCCAGAGCCATGAAGACGCGCGCGACCAGTGTGGAAACTGCCGAACCGTTCACGCCCAGCGCCGGAAACCCCAGCTTGCCGTAGATGAGCACCCAGTTGCCAAGCCAATTGACCAGGTTGGCGGCAACGTAGGTGAGAGTAATGACGCGCACATCTCCCACCCCTTGCAGGTAGCGGCGCGTGCCGGCGTAGAGCAGCAGCGGCAGGGTGCCCCAGTTGAGGATGCGCAGGTAAGAGGCGGCCGGAGCGGCGACTTCGGGCGTGATGCCGAAGGGGGCAAAGCCAAAGCTGGCCAGAAAGATCAGCAGCATCAGCGGCGGCGTAACGATGCAAGCAAGATAGACACCCTGTGCCAGCCAGCGGTGACACTCGTCGTGGTCCTTGCGACCGTAAGCCTGCGCCACCAGCGTGTCCAGGCCGAGCAATACACCGATGCCAAACAAAGCCGGGGTGTAGTAAACGGCGTTGCCCAGGGCCACTGCACCGATGGCTGCCGGACCCAGCCTGCCCACCATGATGGTGTCCACGATGCCCATGGCCATCCAGCCCAGTTCGCTGAGTACTACTGGAACCGCCAGAGCCACCATTGCGGCGAGTTCCTGACGCCATTTGGCCTGCACTTGCCCCATAGTTCCAATCTAATTGCCAACACATGAATTTAGCGAAAATGCAGCAAGCCGGCCCCCGCTGCACGGGGTTAGAAAGTTGCTGCGAAAGGCTGAGGATGCGGCTGGAAAGCTGGCCTTACCACTGTGCCCAGTCGCCGAAACCAAGCACCCAGGCGGCCAGCAAGAGATTGCTGACGGCGTGCGCAACAACGGCATCGCCCATGCGCCCCCGCCAGCGGAGAGCCGCGGCAAAGGCCAGGCCGGCCAAGGTGCCGAGCGCCAGGTGCTGCCAGTCCACCAGGTTCTTCATGTGCTCCATGCCGAAGACAACAGAGGAGAGGACGATGGAAAACGGTGTCAAGCGAGTAAATGAGACCTGGACAAACTCCCGGCTGATTAACCGGCGCGCCAGATAGCCGCGAAATGCCAGCTCCTCGGCGATTGGCACCGTAACGACGGCGGCAGCGACGCGGAAGGCAATCCAGGTCCAACGAGCCATGGGAGAAAGCGCTGCCAGATCCGCGCCCAAACTGCTGGCTGCGGGTTGATGCGCCCACCAGGACGGCGCCATCCACATCAGAAAGACGGCCACACCGGTAGCAGGGCCAAACCAGCCAAAACGCCAGTTGATTCTTTTCAGCTCCGGCCAGAAATAAATCAGAGCGATAGCCGCGGCGATAAAACGCAAGGGGTAAAGCCAGTCAAAGTATCCTGAAACCAATTTGGAGATTGTAGCCGCAATCAGTATCGCAAGAAACGGTAGCAGATAGGCGCGAGTTGCCGGAGATTCTCCGGATTGCACCGCCAGATGCACTGATGAGCTTGAGATGTTTCCCAACCCTCCGCCGGGCAGATTTCCGGTATTGCCGGATGCGGGGGCGGGCATTTTTCGCATCCATGATATTTTCTGTGTGGCCAGGGAAAAAGCCAGCGAGATAAGAATGAATGCAATCCAGCCAGCCTGAATGTGGAAGCCGGTCTGGAAGGCAATGGAACCACCTGCATTGCCGATGAGAATCAACGCGCAAAGACGGAGGATGTTTAACAGCCAGCTGCATCCCAGCGCGCAGGGGATGAGGAGAAACGCCTGGGGGAAGCGGCACTCTTTTCTGTAGACCCAGAGCCATAGACTGGTAAAAATCAGAACCAATCCAAGGCCCTCGACTCCGGAACATCCACCCGCAATCACGACTGAATACCGAGATGTCCCGATTGTGAAGGTGGCAGGATCAGTAACCAAATCCGGAAGAAAGTGGCCTAGAACCGCTCCTACTGCGCGGAGGGTTGCTCTTTGCATGATGCCGCTTTGAGCAGTCATGGTTGCGCCCCAGAACAACCTGACCTGTGCGCCAAACCACCAACCCGCCACGCCGGCAATGGACGCGTAAAGCCACAATCTGCCGGTAGCGCGAATCGCCGCCCTCCAACTTTCAAGCGGAACACAGGCAAAGGCCAACAATGCAGTTCCCGCCAGGTAGAAAGCGCTCTTGGTATAACTGTTGGTATCGTAGAGCTGCCAGGTTAAGCCCATCCGCGCTGCAACTGTGAAGGTAAGCACCACGGCCATGCAAAGAAGGTGGCAAGCAAATAAAATGCGGCCAAATGAAATATTTTCTTGCAGGACCTTTAGCCTGAAATGCCCGAATCCCAGAAACACAAGATACGCAAAAATAGGAATCTGGCCGTATGTGTCGGTGTTATCCCCGTAAAAAGTCAGGTGGCCGGGAATGGGTTGGCCGGGAATTGTTCCCCTGCCGCCAAAGCAGAACAAATACTCAATTGCCACCAAGACAAACAAAAAATAAAGCCGGCCCAGGAGATGGGCCGGCAATCTTAAACCCAATATCGAACGAGCACTATCTACCCCTGTCGAGGCGTCATTGGGTTGATTCATCACTATGGTGGAAGTTCCGTCTACTTTTTACGCCGAACGCTCAAAACCGCGAGTGATCCTGCGAGCAGCGTGACGGCGCTGATCGCCATGCTGGGATCAATCTCGGGCCTGTGAGGTGGATTCCTGAAGATCATTCCATGAGCGGAGGCGCAAATGCCGAGCGCAAGACCCAGCACCATAAGAACGTATTTAAGGTGACTTTTCGTCATACGCAAATCCTATCTGGTGGATGTCCAAAAGGACTAAAATTCTTGAGGACCTGCAAAGCCAAATCAAGTGGTACAGTGTTGCCCTGTCTGCCTTCTGCGGTACAAGAAGGCTGCGAGGCCGAACAGCCCGGTGCCGAACAACAACAACGATGACGGCTCCGGCGAGAGGATAAACTTATCAAGCGGGTCGCCATATGCGCCGAGTGGGTCGTAAAAAGAATTGGGTACCCCATAGTACGGGGAGCCTGAAATAGTTGGTGACGCCCAATATTCATCCCACCAGTAGACGCAGTCAGCTGAAGAGGTACATGGATTACCAGGGTTTTCAGCAGTACCGGAATAGATAGCAATCACCGCTTCGTAACCATTTGTTCCAGCACCTGAGAGCTCGAAAAGAAGTCCGCCGCTGCTGTCCACAACCGGCATGGATCCCGGCGTGAGAATGTCGTCGTATGGAAAGATATAGTTGCTGGAGATTGAGCCAGGGGGAAAGTACATGATCGTATGTGGAGAAGTGGGTTCACCTACCAAATAGATGCTTGCGCTGTAGGTTCCAACCAGATTTGGGCTGGCCGGACTGGAGGTTCCCCAGCTAAATGTGAACGTGACGTCGCTTGAACTGTTAATGTCAAAGCTGCCTGGATTACTCGGATCCCATATGCCGGTGAGGAAACCGCTGCCGCTGATGCTGGGGGCACAGCAGTTGGAGTTGCCCGTGTCGGTGATGGCGGAGCCACTGAGGCTGAAATAATACGTAAAATCAGCCTTTGCGGCGGGCGCAGCCGCAAGCGCAGTTGCCAATGCGAGTCCAATTAACAAAGACCTCTTCATGAAACCTCCACGTTCACATTCGCGGACATCTTCCCTGACTAAATCAACTGCCTTTGGCCACCAAGAACCTGCAATGTCTACCATGGGTAGATCGCTGAAAAACCTCCGCACACCTGCCGCCAACCGTTGTATCCTCCTGGGGGAAGGAGCGGAGTAGGTGCCCAATCGAAACAAGAAAGACTTCGTGGGACACGAATGTCTTCCCTGAACTATATCAAGTTTCTCGCAGCTTGTCCTGTATTGTCAAAGGCTAAAAATGGGTGTAGCGGTTTTTTTTTTGAGAGCAACGCTACTAACGTGTGTTACTATGGTAACCTTTTCAGAAAAACTGTACAGCCATGCAACACTCCGGGCTTTTTACACAGATGATTCGCCTTTCCAATCCGTCTGTATTGGAGCGAAATCACGTGCAACGGCCCGCCGCTCGGTCAACTACAGCTAAGACCCGCTCTACGATTGCTCCTTCCTGCCTGTTGGGCGTGCTTCATTTCCGCGCGCTGCTCACCGGCGAGAGATTCACGCAGGCGGGAATCCACACGGGTGTTTTCTGAATAAAGCAAAATGAGACGCCAACCATGCGTCGTTGCCGGGGCGAGAGCCTCAGGGCGTCTCGCTCTACGATTCTCAACGAATGCTTGCCACGCTTCCATATCGTGGCTGCGGCGGGTCACATCCTTTTCCGGGACAGGCCTTCATGGAATCAGTCCACAGAAGGCCTGCTTCAGATGCGTGGGCAGAGGTTCCTCAGGCAATTCTCTTTCTGCGGTACAAAAATGCCGCGATTCCGAACATGCCGGTTCCGAGCAGGATCAAGCTGCCGGGCTCAGGCGTCGACGCTCCAATAAACACTTGAGGCGTGCCGCCCTCGGTCTGGGTATTGGGAACGGGAAGATATACCTCGTAATTTGCGTAAAGGCTTGAGTTGGGATTCTGACTGACATAAGCAGCTGCGTTATCCAACAACGTAGTTATGTCACTCTGACTCATGCCGGAGGGAAGGTCGCTTGCCGAAGTAGGCTCAAACAATTCCCAATTTGCCCACTGGGATTCCGCGACAGTGGTAGCCGATGCGCCGGGAGCGGCGGCCTGAGAGAAGATGTAAGCGGCTTCTTCAAACTGCGTGCTGATCGCGGACGGCACAATCGTTGCTTCCCAGGTCTCGCCAAAGTCGATATGTTCGAAGTAGCCAAGACACATCAATGGGGTGTAGGTTGATGCGCCATCAATGCTGAAATAATAAGGGTAAACATACGGCCCAGCAGACTGTCCTCCGACTGTTTCAAGCGTCATAGTCACAGGATCCGCGTAAGCCTTTAGCGGGTTAAATGACAACGCGGCACAAACCGCAACGACCAACAGCGCCAAACTAACATTCATCTTTTTCATTTTCCTCATCCTTTTCTGCCCTTCAAGGGCGAGCCCGGTCTTCTGACGGGGCCTGGTTGTGCGCACACAAATCCTGCATCGCTACGTGTGGCGAAGTGAGCAGCAAAACATCTGTCAAGACGGGTGGGGAAACCCTCAACAGCGCCTAAACACACTCTTTCTTCAGACAGAATTCCGGCTCGGCTTTCAGAGTCATTCAGTCCAAAATGTTGGCATCCTAGCGCGATGCAGAGCATTGGGGGATGCTCTTCAAACAATCCAAAGTAGGATTCGCTGCTGGCGCTTAGTATTGTGTGAGCTACGTCATATGACAGTAGCCTTCGATTCACCGCAGGAGCAACGCAGGGAAGTAACCCAGCACTCTAATATCCGCGGCAATTTATAGATGCGCGGCCAGAATGAAAGGATGCGCTTTAATTAGCGTCTCATCGATTGCGGGCAGCACATAGACCCGCTTTGCGAAGAGGCTGCTCAGGCATGACGCCGCCTGCGATAAGCGAAGCCTGCGATCCCGAATAGTCCAGTGCCAAGCAGGACCAGGCTGGTGGGCTCGGGCACAGGAGGGAAGCCACCAAAACGCTGAAGAGTAGTGATATCAGGCCCCCATGTTGGGTATTGATTGGCATCCTCAAGAGTCCATGTGCCGTTCGTGCCGTTGCCCACAGCAGTGATTGCGTCAGTTATATAAGTTTGGGCCGCCGGATCATCCGGAAACGGAGTGCTATTGGTAGTGGAAGACGGGTACATAATCTGCCAGATCGCCGTGGAGATTGCTCCTCTGGTGGCCAACGGTGCATTGAGGCCGCCATCAGAAGAAATCAATTCATTGTCGAGGTATGTGGCTTCCATGAGTGCCAGGTAGTTTGGATTACTGACTGTGAGCGGCTCGACAGTACCGGAATAAGCCGTTCCAACACCGGTTGGGCTGTTCATGTCGTAACACATCACAAGGACAGCCAGATTGTTATAGCCACCACCATTGAGATATGCAATGTACGGACCAGCGGCTTCCGTATATGTATTACCACCGGAGCTCCATGAGTAATCGGTATAGTCTCCCCAATTGCCATCCAAGGTGAGTGTTACAACCGTGTCTGCATAAGCCTTCATCGGGCTGAGCGACAGCAACGCACAAAGCGCTATGACAGACAGAACCAGCCCAACACTCAACTTTTTCATTTCCTTGTTTCCTTTTCTGCCCTTCGAGGGCGAGCTTGGTCCTCTGACGGGGCTTGGTTATGCACACACACGCAAACTGCGGTTATGAGCACATGCAATATGGTTTCTCAAGCGGTGCGCTTTCTGAGGTACAAAAAGGCGGCAAAACCGAGCATGCCGGTTCCGAGCAGGGTCAGGCTACCGGGCTCAGGCGCAAATCCGACCAAATACTGTGGTTCGCCATCACTCGTGGGCCATGTGCCGCTTACCGGAGCATAAATCACATAGTCGGAGTAGAGGCCCGAATTGGGATTGTCAGCGACAAAAGTGCTCGCATTGGACAACAGAGAGGTTACTGCACTCCAATATCCGGAGGGTACCCAGTCAGCCAAGAAATTGGAATCGCCAGGATCGGACAGATCCCAGGCTGCCCATTGCGCTTCATTGAGTTGATCCTGTGTTATGCCGGGGGCGGTGGCCAGTGAGAAGAAATAAACCATTTCTTCGTAGTACTGGTCTTCGGGGCTCGAGCCGCCGGCCTGAAAGATATCAGCTTGCCAGTTCTCCCCCGGTTCGATATCCGAGGTAAAGCTGATGCACATTAGCGGAGTGAGGGTCGCACTGCCGTTAATGTAGAAGTAATAGGGGTAGACGTACCCGATGCCGGAGTATTGCGGACCGGGGCCAGAATAATTCAGTGTGTCTGCATAAGCCTTCATCGGACTGAACGACAGCAGCGTACACAGCGCTACGACAGACAGAATCAAACCAGCATTACACTTTTTCATTTCCTCGTTTCCTTTTCTGCCTTTCAAGGGCGAGTCCGATCGACTAAATGAGCTTTGACTGTGAGTACAAACAGCATACTAGATTTATGCGCGGGTTCTCAAGCGGCTCGCTTTCTACGGTACAAAAAGGCGGCAAAACCGAGCATGCCGGTTCCGAGCAGGGTCAGGCTGGCGGGCTCGGGAGCTGAACCATACGCCGGTGTAGTGGGAGTTCCGCCGTAAGGAGCCGGTGGAGTGGTGGGTGTATCAGTATTATTTCCCAGAAAAAACTGAGCAGTGCCATTCTCATTCTGGGTCCCGGGTATTGGAGCATACAAAATAAATCCCTGGTAGAAACTCGCAGGCTCGGATCCGTAATTAGCCACAGCAGCGGCCATCTGGGTTGCCGCGAGGGGGGGGGCAGTACTATACGCGCTCGTATCGAAGAGTTCCCACGCAGCCCACTGATCGGCAATTTGATAGGATTGACTGTAGGAAGAGTACGGAGATGTTCCATTTAAGGCAGCATTGGCGTCATTGAAAAGCCATACCGCTTCTTCAAACGTAGGACTTAATGGGATGTTCTCTTTCTCTGCTGTCCATGTCTCCCCGAGGTTCATATCAGCGGAGAAGCTGATACACATCAGCGTTACTGGATTGCCATTGGCGGTGCCATAGTAGGGATAAACGTCTTCCCCATTGTAGCTCGTTCCCTGAACGCCTGTGACCTCCATAGAAAGGATCGCATCCGCGTAAGCTTTCACCGGGCTGAACGTCAATAAGGCAAAAACAGCAACGATCAACAGAGCCAAACTAACATTCCACTTTTTCATTCCCTTGTTTCCTTTTCTGCCCTTCGTGGGCGAGCCCTGACTCTTGCTGAGCACGGTTATGCGCCAACATACTTTTCGCGCACACTCGCAAGGTGTGGCGAGATGAATGGGGAAAAAATGCTGTGCAATAGTTCTGTTTTGTTAGATTCATTTTATAGATTTGCGTTGATCAAATAAAGCTAAATATGTGTAAGATTACCAGATAGTTTGCTGGTATTACCCTGGTAATACATTCTCTGACAAAATAGGTGACTTTTAGTCCAGTACAGAATAGTGGCCTATTTGCCGAATTTTTGTGGGAGCTACATCACAGGATAAAAACTCTCGATCCACCGCAGAAGCAATGCAGGGAAGCAACCCAGCACTACAACAGCTGCGGCAATTAAAAGCAGCACGGCCATGGTGACCGGATGAGCTTTAATTGGCGTCTCGTCGATCGCGGGCATTACATAGGCCCGCTTGAGGACCTGCAGGTAGTAGTAGAGCGAAACGGCGCTCATGGCGATGGCAAGAGCCACCAGAGCGAAGGGAACCGGACCAGCGGAGACGCCCAGCACGGCGGCAAAGAGATTGAACTTGGCCCAGAAGCCGACCAGCGGAGGAATGCCGGCCAGAGAGAGAAACAGCACCAGCAAAACAGCCGCCAGAAGCGGATTGCGCTTGTGCAGGCCGAGGAAGGAGTCGATGCGGTCGCTGCCGGTGGCGCGCTCGACAACGGAAACCACGCCGAATGCGCCGATGATGGTGAGGCCGTAAGTCAGGACGTAGTAGAGGACGGCGTTCGCGCTAACAACCATCTGGTGCAGTTCATAGGAAATATCCGTTTCGTTGCCTGCGTACATTTGATAAACAGAAACGCCCAAAAGGATATATCCCGCATGAGCGATTGCTGAATAAGCCAGCAATCGCCGCACACTGACTTGCGCCAAGGCAGCCAGATTGCCAACTACCATCGACGCGGCAGATACCACGAGCAGTACCATCGTCAATGGTTGCCAGATCCGAAATGCTTCGGCTGTCATTTTATCGCCGGGACTGAACCAGATTTCGGTCAGCGTAATGAGCAGCGCAAAACTGGCCACCTTGGAAACCGAAGCAATAAACGCCGCGGCCGGGGCAGGCGCTCCTTCATACGTATCTGGAGCCCACAAGTGAAACGGCACCGCTGCGACCTTGAAGCCAAGCCCAACTACGACTAAAATCCACGCCAAATAAAACAGTGGACTCGATCCAGTCTTCGCAATCACAAACTGAATCCAAAATAGATTCGTGCTCCCGCTCAATCCGTAAAAATAGCTGAACCCGAAGAGCAGAAAAGCAGCCGACATTCCGCCGAATAAGTAGTACTTCATTGCAGCTTCGGCACTTTTGCCTGAACTCTTGGCAAACGCCGTCATAATATACAGACTCAAACTCAGCAGTTCAAGACCTACAAAAATAACAAGCAGATCCTGCGCGGCGGCGACTAACAATCCGCCCGACGCAGCCATCAGCACGACGGCAACGAATTCGCCTACGTGCTTTGTGAAATCTGAATCAATCAGTAGCAGCAGCGTCAGCGCAGTTAATACAAGGATTCCAGACTGCGCCACTCTAACGTAACTACCCTGCCCAAGAAGCATTTCTGCCTCAAACCTGAATCCGGGACCCCATAATTTGGAATGCAATACATCAGCAGTCTGTATATTCCACAGCGCTGCTCCGCATCCGGCCACGCCCAACAGTGCAGCCACAGTCACGCGCAGCTTGAGCGCGGCCTTGCGCAGGAAGGCGAGGTCAACGACCAGCACCACCAGCGCCGCAACTTCCAGCGCCGTCTCCGGCAGCGTCACACGGAAGAGGTCGGCGTAGTTCATTGCGCGCCTCCCGCAAGCAGCGCCTTCACCGCCGGTTCGATGGCATCGAGCAGTATTTTCGGGTAGAGTCCGACAAACAAGCTGACTCCCGCCAGCAGTACTACGCCAGTGACTTCAGGCCAGGTGATGGCGGCGAAGGCATGGCCTTGTTCCTGCTCCAGAACGTGGACGCTGGGCAACGCATCGCTGAAGAAGGCCTTCTGCATGGCGCGCCAGATGTATGCAACGCCGACCACGATGCCGATGCCCGCTGCGGCCACCCACCACGGGTTGACGGCCCATGCGCCTACCAGTACCTGCAACTCGGCGACAAAGCCGGAGAAGCCGGGCATTCCTATCGAGGCCATTCCGGCAACGACAAAGGCCCATGCGGCAAAGGGCATACGCCGGGATAGGTGCATGGTTTCCAGCTCCGCCAACTGGCGCGTGTGTGTGCGGTCGTAGACGATGCGGCCGACGATGGCGAAGAGCAGCCCGGCAATGATGCCGTGGGAGAACATCTGCAAAACCGCGCCGGTGACGCCGATCTGATTGACCGGATTTAAATTCGCCGGATTTAACGTACTTATGGTCATGAGACCGAGCAGCACAAAGCCCATGTGGCTGACGCTGGAGTAGCCAATAACGAATTTGAAGTCAGTTTGTGCCAGGGCAACCAGCGCTCCGTAGACGATGCCGATAATCGCCAGCGCGGCAAAGACGTCGCGCCAGGAGCCGATGCCGATGAACGAAAAGCCCCATGGGTCGAGGCCGCGCGGAAAGAGAGCAATTGCCACGCGCAGGCAGCCATAGGCGCCTAGCTTCATCACCACGCCTGCCAGCAGCATGGAGGCGGCGGTGGGCGCGGCGACGTGGCCGGTTGGCGCCCATGTGTGAAAGGGCCACATGCCGGCTAGAATCGCAAAGCCGGTGAAGACCAGGGGGAAACACCACATCTGGAAGCTGGCGGGCAGGCCGGCGTGGGCCAGTTCTACGAGGCCTGTGGAATGGCTGCCTGCCGTCGTGTAAGCCGCCAGCAGGCCGATGAGCACCATCGCTGAGCCCGCGAAGGAATAGATGACCAGTTTCATGGCCGCGTACTCGCGCCGCGTGGAGCCCCAGATGGCGATCAGGAAATACTTGGGTACGATGGCGATTTCATAGAAGACGAAGAGCAGAAACAGGTCGAAGCTGAGAAAAACTCCGTAGACCGCGCCGATGAGCGCGAGATAAAAGGCGAAGAATTCGTTGGTGCGCAGGTTGATGTTCCAACTGAATAGAACTCCGGCGACCGCGGCCAGGCCGGTGAGCAACACCAGTACGCGGCTGATGCCATCGGCGGCCAGCAGGAAGTGAATGCCCATGGAAGGCACCCAGGCGAGATCGACCAGCGTCACGCGGCCTTGTCCCATGCCGGCAACAAAGCCCTGCACGGCCAGTGCCAGCCCGCCCACGGCAAAGGCCAGCGCCAGCCACCGAGCCAGGGCAGGCTTTCTCCCGGGTACCAGCGCCAGCACCAGCGCTCCGGCAAAGGAGAGATAGATCGTCCACGCTAACATCTAAAATCTCCAGTGCGCCAGCAGGTAATTGACCGTTGGGTTCACGGTATTCAAAATCAACGAGGGCAGAAAACCGACGAGAAACATCAGGACGATGACCGGGGCGAGCGCCAGCCGTTCGCCGTGGTGCAGATCAGGGAAGTTGACACAGTGCTCAGGCAGCGGACCCCAAAATACTTTCTGATTCACGGTGAGAATCACAGCAGCCGTCACCAGCAGGCCGAGGAGTGAGACGGTGGCCGCGACCCAGGCCAGCGGGAAGGCGCCGCGGAAGATGAGGAACTCGCCGGGAAAGTTGTTCAGCCCCGGCAGGCCCAGCGACGAGAACAGGACAATGCCCATCAGCCCGGCCAGCACCGGAGCAGGCTTGCGCAGGCCGCCAAACTGGTCGATGCCGCGATGGCCGCCAGTGCGCTGTTGCAACATAGCCACAAACCAGAAGAGCGCCGCTGCCGTAATGCCGTGGTTGAACATCTGCAGGATCACGCCGTTGAGGGCCGCGGATTGGCTGGCGAGTACGGCGGTGTCTGATCCACTTGAGGCTGTCGGAATCGCCAGCGCAAAGATGCCAAGCAAGCAATATCCCAGATGATTCACTGACAGGTACGCGAAGACGCGCTTCAGATCCTTCTGCGCTACTGCTGCGCAGGCTCCCAACACCACGGTGGCCACAGCCAGCACCAGCAGCGGTATGCGAATCTGCGCGATCTGATGTCCGAAGAGAGGCAGCGCAATGCGCAACAGGCCATAGACGCCCATCTTGGACATGGCGCCGGTCAGCAGCATGGTCACCGGCGAAGGAGCTTCAGCGTAGGCCGCAGGCAGCCAGGTGTGGAAGGGAAACATCGGCACCTTGACCGCGAAGCCGGCGAGCACGCCGATGGCAAGCCACAGCATTACCGGCCCAAGGTGGGCCGTGACCATCTCTTCGAGCTCACCGGTCGAAGCCAGCAGAGTCAGATGAGGGAAGTCCATGCTGCCAGTGGATAGAAAGACAGCCAGAAAGGCGACCAGCAGTACCACGCTGCCGGCCATGGTGTAGATGAAGAACTGCGTCGCCGCCGGGCCGCGCCGCGTTCCGCCCCATAGCTTGATGAGGAAGAAGGCGGGAATCAGGCACAACTCCCAAAACAGGAACCAGTGGAAGAAGTTGAGTGCCGTGAAGGAGCCGAAGAGTCCGGCCTCCAGTGTCAGCACCAGCGCAAAGTAAAGCCCCGGCTGGTGATGTACGCGATGCGCCGCATCGACTGACATGAGCGTTACGATGGCGGAGAGCACCAGCATCAGCGCGCTCAGCCCGTCCACGCCAAGGTAGTAATTGATACCCAGCGACGTTGCCCAGGCGTGCTGCTCGATCAATCCATAGCCGCCGATAGCGGGCAACCTGCTCCACTCAGTCCACACCAAAAGCGCCAGTACAAGGCTGATTATGGCGGTGGTCAGAGCCACGGCGCGCGCGTGCTTGCCGGCAAAGAGCGCCAGCGCAGCCCCCGCCAGGGGCAACACAGTCAACAGCGTCAATAGATGGATTCCGTTCATGTCCAACTGCTCCAAATCAGGATCGCGGCCAACACGACCACGGCCAGTGCCAGAATTCTCAGGTAAGTCTGCACGCGGCCGGTCTGCAATTGCGAGAGCAGACCTCCGCCTACAGTCAGCTCTTCGCAACCCTTGTCGAAGCCGCCGTCCACTACATTTGTGTCGAGGAATCGATTCAGACGAGCGCACATGCTGAAGAGCCATGCAACACCGGTTACCACGCCTCCCCAGACCCAGTGATCCAGCCAGTCGGAGACTCGCGCCCACCAGGCGTAAAACGCAATCACCGTCGCGCCGTAGAACTCATCCACATAGAACTTGTTGCTCAGCCAGCCCCAGGCGATGGGCGCGGCCTTCTCCAGTGCATCCGGCGCTGTGGGCCGGGGAGTGCGATCTCCATAGAGATTCCAGGCAAGAATGATCCCTAGCAACACCACCACAGTCGAAACGCCCATCAGGGTCAGCAGTCCCGGCTCCATCAGAGCGTTCATATCAAAGTCCGCCGCCTTGCCATCCAGAAAGGCTCTGAACCATGGCCAGGCCGGAGTTCCGATGAATCCCAGCGTCACGGCAAAGAAGGCCAGAATCCCGAGCGGCGCGGTCATCACCGCCGAGCTTTCATGTGCGGGCTTGCCGCCCCTCCAGTGACCGAAAAAGACGTACGCCACCTGGCGCGTCATGTAAAAGGCAGTCAGAAGCGCGCCAAAGACCAGCATGTAGAACGGCGCTTTGGCTACGCTCCAGTGTTGAGCTGCTTCCAGGATGCTGTCCTTGCTCCAAAAACCGGAAAGCAGCGGAAAGCCGCACAGCGCCAGCATTCCTATGGCATATGTCAGAAATGTCAGCGGCATATCGGATTTCAGTCCGCCCATGCGGCGAATATTCTGATCCTCGTGGCAGCCGTGAATCACTGAGCCTGCGCCCAGGAATAAGAGCGCCTTGAAGAAGGCATGAGTGATTAAGTGGAAGATGCCCACGGCCACACCGCCGATGCCCAGCCCGGCCATCATGTAACCGAGTTGCGAAACGGTGGAGTAGGCGAGGATGCGCTTGATGTCGTTCTGCGCCACGGCAATCAGCGCCGCGAAGACGGCCGTGAACGCGCCGACCCAGGTGACCACTGTGAGCGCGGTCGTAGTTCCGCCGGTCAGCGCGCCCGCGGCCATCAGCGGATATACACGTGCAATCAGATAGACGCCTGCCGCCACCATGGTCGCCGCGTGAATCAGCGCGGAGACCGGCGTGGGGCCTTCCATCGCGTCCGGCAGCCAGACGTGCAACGGAAACTGTCCGCTCTTGCCCGCCGCTCCGGCAAAGATCAGCAGACCAATTGCGCCTGCCGCCGTCAGGCCCAGCGCGGCTGGTTGTGTCAACAGCATGGAAAGCGAAGCAGACTCAAGGGAGCCCGCACCGTGGTTGTAGAGGAGCAGCGTGCCGGTCTGCGCAAAGAGCCAGACGATTCCCAGCAGGAAGAAAACATCGCCGATGCGCGTGGTGAGAAAGGCTTTCTTGGCCGCAGCCGCAGCCGCGGGCTTCTGATACCAGAATCCGATCAATAAGTAGGATGTAAGTCCGACGATCTCCCAGCACATGAAAAGAAGCAACAGGCTATTGGCGATGACCACGCCCAGCATCGCTCCGGCAAAGAGCGACATGAAACAAAAGAAGCGCGTGTAGTTCTCATCGTGCTTCATGTAGCCGGTGGAGTAGATGAAGATCAGCAGGCCGACAAAACTGACCATTACAAGCATGATGGCTGAGAGCGGATCGAGCACCCAGCCCAGGTCGACATTCGATGTGCCGAATTGAATCCAGGTGAAGTTGAAGACTTCGCGCGTTGTTACTCCGGCCATCCAGTTGCTGAGAACATGGGCAAATGCGTAAAGCGAGAGCAGAAGAGAAAAACTCAGAGAGCCGATGGATAATATTGCGGCAGTCTTGCGGAATGATTGCTTAAACAATGCGATAAGGCCAGCGGCAATTATGGGCACAGCCGGAATAAAGAGCAGAAAATCAGCGGATGGTCCGTAAATACATTGCGGAACAAAGGGGATAATATCTTCTTGCATCAGCATCCTCTCACCCCTTCATCCTGTTCATCTTGTCCAGGTCCGTCGTCTTGGCGTGGCGATGAATCTGAATCACCAAGCCCAGCCCTACCGCAGCCTCGGCGGCGGCTACGGCAATCGAGAAAATCGCGAACATCATGCCGGTGAGTGCCTCCGGATGCGGCCCGTAGCGCCAGAAGGCAATCAGATTCAAGTTAGCCGCGTTCAGCATCAGCTCGATGCCGATCAGCACCAGGATGGCGTTGCGCCGCGTGAGCGCGCCAGCCAGGCCAATGGAAAACAATAGTGCGGCCACCAGTAGATAACCCGCAAGCGGCGTCATTTGGGCTCCTCTTTCTCGTGCCCAACTTTTTCGTGCATGGCCACGATCACCGCGCCAATCAGCGCAGCGGTCAGCAGCATGGCCACAATCTCCAGTGGCAAAACATAACGGCCCACGAGCGCCACGCCAATCTGCTGCACGGTTACCTCCGGCACGGCCGTTTCATGCGGCAAGACTTGTATGCTGTGGAGCACCGCCCAACCCAGCACCGCAAAGACAGCGGCGGCGACAGCGAGGCCGGCCAGCCATGTCCGGCTGAAGATCCCGTCCCGAGGAGTTTCCGAGCTCCTGGTAAGCAGAATGGCAAAGACCACCAGGATGGCTACCGCTCCAATGTAGATCAGAATCTGTGCAAAGCCGGCGAATTGCGCGTCAAGATTCAGAAAAAGCAGCGCCAGCCCGGCAAAGGCTACGGTGAGCGCCAGAGCGCAGTGCACCGTGTTCTTCAGCAGCATGGCAGCCAGGCCGCCGGCTACGGTAATCGCCGCAAGCAGATAGAAGACAAAGCTCATGGGCAGGCGCTCCTTTCCTTACGGCTCCAGCAGTACTCACTCCGCATAGCGATAACTCCTTGGGCCGAGTCGCTGTCGGCGCATCTCCGCCAGGCCCATGCCGGCATAGGTGATCATCAAAATCGCCGAGCAGACCACCCAACGCAGCCATCCCTCACCCATGAAGCGCCACAGCCCGGCCGCCAGCAGGTTGATCAGGCACATGGGCAAAACAAACTTCCAGGCAAAGTTCATCAGTTGATCCTGCCTGAGCCGCGGCAACGTGCCCCGCATCCATATGAAGACGTAGATGGATAGCATCAGCTTGGAGAAGAACCAGAACCACGACGGAACCCAGGTCAGGAAGGAAAACGGCGCGGACCATCCGCCGAGAAACAGCGTAGTGCCCAGCCCGGAGATAGAGAACATCTCCACATATTCGGCCAGGAAGAAGAGCGCGAATTTGAAGCCCGAATATTCGGTGTGATAGCCGGCTACCAGCTCCGACTCGCCTTCGGGCAAATCAAACGGAGAGCGGTTGGTCTCCGCGGTGGTGGCGATGGCGTACATCAGGAAGCCGGCAAATCCCCACGGCGTGAAGATGTACCAGTGCGGAAATCCCCAGGTGTAGTGGTTCTGCGCTTCGACGATTTTGGTCAGCGAGAGCGAGCCGGCGATCATCACTACCGCCACGCTGGACATGAGCAGCGGCACCTCGTAGCTGATCATTTGTGCCACGGCGCGCATGGCGCCCAGCAGCGAATACTTGTTGCGGCTCGACCATCCGGCCATGAATACCGCCAGCTCCGTGGAAGCGCCCATGGCGAAGTAGAAGAGCAGGCCTGCGTCAAGGTCAACCAGCACCATGTTGCGTCCCATGGGCAGCACGGCAAAGCCCATGAAAACGGTGACCACAAGCAGCAGCGGAGCGAGAAAATGCACCACCGCATCGGCGCTCGAGGGGACGATGTCTTCTTTGGTCAGCGATTTGATGCCATCGGCGATTGGCTGGAACAATCCGAAGGGGCCGACGCGATTCGGTCCCAACCGGTTTTGTATGCGCCCCAGCCCCTTGCGCTCCAGCCACACAGCAACCGCAAACAGCGCCGGGAAAACGCAGATGATGGCCGCCACGCTGAGCAGCACTCCGGCTCCCGTTTGCCAAGATGCGGGCAGAAAGCTGACCAGCCAGTGCTGGAGCAGAACGAAGATCTGGTCGCACGTATCGATCATCGCTTACGCTCCCTCTCCGGCAATGGCCGCGGTTTTGGCTGCGGCTGCGTTCTTAACTCTGGCTTCGGCCTTGGCCTTATCCGCTGCCAGCCGCGCGTCTACTGCGGACGCTTCAGTGGGATGAATCTGATGATAGTACTCATTCGGCTTAGCTAGTTGCTTGCGGTCGAGCAGCAGTCCGCCGAAACGGTTGTCCGTGCTCAGCTCAAACTCGGTATCCATCTTGATGGCTTCAAAGGGGCAGACCTCGACGCAGATCTGGCAGCTCATGCAGACCGAGATGTCGATGTCGAAGCGCGCCGGGTAAAACTGCGGTTTGCCGACAAAGTCAGGCTTTTTGTCCGTGCTTTTTTCTATATAAATGCACTTCGGCGGGCACTCCTTCTCGCAGATCTGGCAGGCCACGCAGCGCATCCCGGCCTCCCAATCGGCGCCATCATACACGAGGAAGGGAAAGACGCGTGCCGCTTCGTACGGCGCGATCCGCTGCTCCGGATACTCGACCGTCGTCAGCCGATCGGCGGAGAAATAGCTGCCGAAGAAGTTCTTCGCTGTCTCCGCCATCCCCTTCAGTATGCCTTCGCCTAACACCCGCTGTCCTCCAAATCACAATTCGCCCAGTGCGCACCTCGCACGAAAAACTCGCCAACACTTCCCGCTGATCGACCGTCAGCCTATGGTGATACTCGCAAAGAGGCAACGAAGAATGGAATTCATTGCATTTGCGTCCAACTATCCGTTGCCGCTTTGGAGCTACTCCCACTTCCGTCTTCAAATCGAATTTCGGTGTATGTCAAGGTCACCCGAATCTGCGCCGTCGGAAGGTCCGCTCCTGTTGATCCAGTACTCGATGCATTCCTCCAGATCGCAGTCACATTTGTCGGAGTCACCTGGCTGAAGGTCCAGGTAAACACGGTCGTATTCGACTTACCGGCTTCACCGATGGGCAAAACCACAGTCTCGACCAGTGTGCAGGAACTGTAGTGATCCCCTTTGATGACCTGGGCATACAAGGTCGAGTATGCTTTGCTTGTCGGAAACTCGATCGTCAAGGATGAAGTTGGGGGCTTCGCCGCGGCTCCGGAAGTAGATGCGGCGGCAGCCCGCGAAATAGGCAGGCTGAACGAATCCAGCTTCAGGTCCAGCGCCGGCCCCACGCAACGGAAGTTATAAGCGGTGTCCGTCTCAGTGGTAGTGCCGGTCTTGGTTTTGGTAGCAGCATTGGCATTCAGGCTGGCCATCAGGACAACTGCCACGACAAGCATTGCTAGTACTCGACGAATCATCATTTGACCTCTCCTTTTCATTCTGTCATCTCCGCACTCGCGTTTCACTTCCGGATGTCCCAGGCCTTGCTTTTGATACCGGGGACGGCTTAATCCAAAACATCCTAAGAAGCCAAAAGTAAATCTTTACCTGTCCACTTCTCCCAGCACAATGTCCACGCTGCCGAAGATCAGCACTACGTCGGCCACGTTTACGCCCAGGCACATATCTTCGAGCACCGTAAGGTTGATCAAACTCGGCGGACGCACGCGGTAGCGATACGGGTTCGGTCCGCCGTCGCTGATCAGATAAAAGCCCAGTTCACCCTTGGGCGCTTCGATGCGCCCATAGGCCTCGCCCGGCTTGGGACGCAGGCCGCGAATCTTCGCCGTTGGACTCATCACCGGGCCGGGTTGAATTTCTTTCAGAGCCTGCTGCAAAATTCCGATGGACTCGCGCATCTCCAGCATGCGGATCATGTAGCGGTCGTAAACGTCGCCATGATCGCCCAGCGGCACGCGGAAGTTGAAACGGTTGTAGATGCCGTAGCCGTCCACCTTGCGAATGTCGTAGTTGACGCCCGAGGCGCGCAGCATCGGCCCCGTCACGCCGGCGTTGACTGCCAGCTCCGGCCGCAGCACGCCCACGCCCTGTGTGCGCGCCATCAGAATCTCGTTGGAGCTGAGCAGCTGGTCGAACTCGTCCACAAATCCGGCGAGTCCCGCCACCACTTTGCGCGTCCGGTCTAGCCACCCCGGCGAGGCATCCACGCGGCAGCCGCCGAAGCGCATGTAGTTCACCATCATCCGCGCCCCGGTCAGCTCCTCAAAGAGGTCGAGAATCTTTTCCCGCTCGCGGAAGGCGTACATCAGCGGCGTGCCCATGGCGCCCATCTCCTGAGTCAAAAATCCGATCGACGAGGCGTGGTTCTGAAAGCGCGTCAGCTCGCCTAGAATCACCCGCAGGTACTCGGCGCGCTCCGGGACCTCCTGGCCGGTAAGCTTTTCGACGGCCAGCGCGTAGGCCCAGTTGTTGGTGATGGGGCAGATATAATCCAGCCGGTCGGTGTAGGGCATGGAGGCCAGATAGCTCTGCCCCTCGGCAATCTTTTCGTGATTGCGATGCAGGTAACCGAAGACCGGCCTGAGGCGAATGACGCGCTCGCCGTCCAGTGCCACGTCCATGCGGAAGACGCCGTGCGTCGAGGGGTGGTGCGGCCCCATGGCCACTTCCATCAGCTCCCCCTCGCCGTCGGTCTCAGGCGCAATAACCGCGGGACGGTTCCAGCCTTCAGGCTTCCCAGCAATTGCTGCGGAATCGTGCTGCGTCACGCTCATGCGCCGGCCTCCGCTTCATGCTGGCCGGGAATTGGCTGGCCTGCAGCTACGGTCTGATGAGCCTGCGCCCGCTTCAGCACCTCGTCGTGCGCCGTGGGCTCGTACTCGAAGTCGTCCGGCTCCACGTAATCCCGGCGCATGGGGTGGTCCTTGAAGCCCTCCCACATCAGCAGCCGCCGCAGGTCAGGATGCCCGGTGAAGACGATTCCATACAGATCGAAAATCTCACGCTCCTGGAACTCCGCCGAGCGCCAGATGGGCGTCAGCGAGGGCAGCTCCACCTGATCAGTGCGATTGACCGTGTGCATGCGCAGAATCAACGGCCCATGCTTTTTCTCGACTGAGTACAGGTGATAGACAGCCTCCAGAGAATCCGGCCAATCGACGCCGGTCACGTTGGAGAGGTAATCGAGCCTGAGTTCCTCGTCGTCGCGCAAAAACTTCGCCACCGCCAGTGCGCACTCAGGCGCAATCCGTAGCGAGGGCTGTAATGAGGGATTGGGATTGAGCGCAATCTCCACCGTAGCGCCCGGAACGGCCGCTTCGATCGCCGACTTGATCTCCTCTACGGTCTTCAATCCGCTTTCCTCAAAGCTCTAGGCAAGTCCCTATCACTTAATCACCACCGGCACAGGCCATACTCCGGGATTGGACGCGGGCTCCAAATCGTGCTCGCCAAAGACCGGCACGGGAAACTCGCCCTGGGCTGCGGCGTCCAGGAAGCGCGGACGTTCCTCGCCGGTCAAATGCTGGCCGTCTATCTTCTTCTGCAAGGTCATAAACGCCTGAATCAGCGCCTCGGGGCGCGGCGGGCAGCCGGGAATGTGCACGTCCACAGGGATATAGCGGTCGATTCCCTTCAGCACGTTGTAACCCTGCTTGAACGGCCCTCCGCTGATGGCGCAGGCTCCCATGGCAATCACGTACTTCGGCTCGGCCATCTGGTTGTAGAGCCGGACGACCTGGGGCGCCATCTTTTTGGTTACCGTGCCGGAGATAATCATCAGGTCGGCCTGGCGCGGCGACGGCCTGAAGACCTCGCCCCCAAAGCGCGCCAAATCGTAGCGCGCCATGGTGGTGGCGATCATCTCGATGGCGCAGCAGGCCAGGCCAAACTGCATGGGCCATATGGAGCTGCGCCGGCCCCAGTTGTAGAGCTCCTGGATGGTCGTCACGAAGACCCCCTGCTTTCCCAATTCGATCTTCAAGCCCTCATCCATTGTCGCTACGCTCCGTTAGCTTCTAGCTGCTAGCTTCTAGCCTCTAGCCCATCTTCCGTACAACTTGAGAGAATCCCTTCATCAATTCCGAACTTCTTCTTCTCGCTCGTTGCCCATTGCCGCATCCCACTAGCTAATAGCTAGAAGCTAGCAGCTAGAAGCTGTTCTCACGCCCACGTCAGCACGCCCTTGGCCCAGGCCCATGCCAGACCCTCAATCAGCAGCAGCACAAAGACCAGCATGGCCGCGCAGGCCGCGGCGCTCAGGCCGGTAAAGGCCACCGCAAAGGGCAGCAGAAATACCGACTCCACATCGAAAATCAAAAAGATGATGGCATACAGGTAATAGGCCGAGTGGAATTGCTGCCAGGCGTCGCCTTTGGACTCCAGGCCGCACTCGTAGATGGCGTTCTTGACCTTGTTGGGCTTGGGCGGCGAGAAGATCTTTGCCCACAGCCACACCAGTCCCAGCGGAGCCAGCCCGAAGCCCAGCGCCGCCACAAATAGGACGGCCAGAGAAAAATAAGGATTGGAGGCCATCGAAAACAAAACCCTTCAGAATCAACGTACCAGTTCAAGGCCGGATTGGCCAAAAGATGCGCTATTCCGGCTCCTGTCCATTCCATTTTCACCTATTCAGGCCATCCTGTGCACCGGAACCCTGCTCCTAATCAAACTCCACTGCATCTCCTGCCGGCGAAGCAACCCTTCCCGACGCCACAATTCCGTATTTTCGATCCAGAAACTCCTGCAACTCTTCGGGAAGCAGCGCAGCCAGCTCCTGCCAGGTCAGCACCTTCAGCCGCACCCGCATCTCAGCGGACTTCACCGCCGCCATCACATCGAACCACGCCTCCCGCAGATCCGGTCGGCGCTCGTCATGAATCACGCAAAAGCTGTATTCATGGGCATGCGCGGCCAGTACATTGCGTATTAGTTGGTAACCCACATATGCGCTTTCCCCGTCTGCTGCAGAACTGGCTATGCCCGCGTTTGCTGAAGTACGAGCCGATACCGGCACTACGAAGCGTTCAGCACGGGCAGACTCCCCGGCATCCGGCCCAACCTCTTCAAGCTCCTGCGAATAATCCTCGGGGAACTCCGTTGCCTCTCTCTGCCTTGTAGTAGGCAGCTCCACACGCGGCAACAGCTCCCGGTCGAAGACCGCATCGAAATCGCGATACGCCTCCACGACCGCCGCTGCTCTAATCTGAAAGTCGCTTTCCGTCAGTTTGGCCTCGACCAGCAAATCGCCCCACCGCATATCGATCTCGGTGCGATCAAAGTGTCCTCCCTTGAGCGGCACTCTCGCCTTCCATCCAAAGACCGGCGGCTCATCTCCCTCGACGCCCAATGCCCGCCGCACCGCAGGCGATTCAGTCACGCCCGGCGTGCAGAAGACGTTCATCAGCAGGGCGTCGGAGCTCATGGACGAATCCAGCTCCCGCCACTTTCTGGCCGGTCCCGATTCTGGCTCCGGCTTTGGCAGCGCCCATCCCTGCGCATGAATCTTGTCAAAGCGCCGCATCCACTCTGGCCGCGCCGCTATTGCTGCATAGGCCGGATCGAAGAAGTTGCCATGGCGGCCGTTCTCTAGTAGATAGACGATCACTGGCGGATTGCCGTAGCTCTCCACATGCGCGCGTCCCCGCGCCCACCGCCGGTTGCGCACTCCCAGCTCCCGCCGCAGTTCACTCGCATACCAGCTTGATTTGACCGTCATATCGAGCAGCCTACACCGCGCGGTGCGAGTCCGCACACTCGCAGTTCCCAAAAACGGCGAGGGCGGGGAAGCCCCCGCCCTCTGCGCCGCATCCATCGTTGTCTCAGGCTCTAACTGAAATGTGTTACTTGCTTCCAGTCACTGCACCCCCGGCGTGGATGGCGCGCTCTGCGCGGATGTCGCTTTGGAAGGGCTCAGTGGAATCTCCAGCGTTCCCGCCTTGTTCGACCTCCAATCGTAAACTCCGGTATTCAGGTAGATATCCTCATTGGGCAGGTCGATCTCCATATGCGCGGGTATGCCGGATTTTTGAATCGCGGCCCAGGTTTCGGGCTTTATATTCATCTCCTGAGTGCCATCCTCCCAGTTCACAGCTTTTCCGTCCCGGTCGTAGGCCTGCAACCCCACTTGAATCTTGCCGTGGTGTGTGCCATCCCGCCTCAGATCGAAGGCCACGTCCGTCCAGCGAATCAAAAAATCTATCGCATAACGCGTCACGGGCCCTGTCAGTGCAGGGTTCATTCCGGCCTGTTTGGCATTCGGCGCGGGCTGCTGCGCGGCTGGCGCTACGCGCACTCCGTAAAGAAGCTGGGAGACGTCTGGCAGCCCGAATTTCAGTAGCGGCCGCAGCGGATCCGATTCCGGCCCGGCCTCGGCCGTCTTCACATCGTCAGCGTTATATCCGTGACGGTAGGCCGTCTTGTATTTGCCCGTGGCGCTCACCTTCACTTCGATCCGCCGGTACGAGCCGTCCCGCTTGTTATTGGTCGGCGTATAGGCCAGTGTGTAATAGTGCGCGCCATCGTTAATGGCGCGTTTGACCGCCATATTCAGGTCATTGGTGTTGAAGTAGGCCTTGCCGCCGGTATCGTCTGCCAGTTGTTCCATGGCCATGATCTGCATCGCGCGGACGTCATTCTCCCCGCCAAACCCCGCTATGCTCTTGAGAGTCGCAGCGCCTCTGATGCGGCCGGTGTCGGCATTGTCGCCCTCCATCCAATGATCGTTCATTATTCCCTGTGCGCCCACCGGATAGACCGCAACCTTTGATACCGTCAGCAAATCGGCGGTCTTTTTGATCTCGCTCGCCTGCACGTGCAGGTTGTCGTTCAGTGTCACCATCTGCCCATAGTTGGGAAAGACGGTCACCGGAAATGAACTGGCAAACCAGATCAGGTTCTTGCGCCCCGGCACACCCCCCAGATAGCGGGCCAGATAATTCAACGCCTCCAGCGTCATTGAAATCCGATAGGTGAACTGATAGTCGCCGACTTCATGGTCCGCCTCCATGACCGCCATCATCCCGCCGGTGGTGTGACCATTGGCCGCCTCCCTCATGAACTCCAACTGTCTTGCGTCTTCCGCATTATCCTCGCGGGTACGCAGCAGAATTTCCTTCACCGGCGAATTTTTCTTGTCGTTCAGCGCCGCGCTCAGCAGCGAGGCATCCGTTGTGAACCCCTGTACAAAGCGCAGCTTCGATCCCAGCAGGAAGATCGCCGTCCGCGTCCCCGGCGCCATCGTCTTCAGGTAGTCCATGATCTGCTTGTGCACATAGCTCTGGTCCTGAAAAGGCGTGTTCAGGCTGTCAAGCAAGAGAATGTTCACCGAATCGCTCTCCGGAACCTGCGGAACATTGGTGTAAACATTGGGCGGCAGCTTCGGCATCGGGGGAAGAGCGCCCGGTGGCAATGTCTTTGAGAAGTGCTCTTCAAAAAAATCTATGAATTGCTCTTTTCCATCCTCCGTCACTTTGAAGTTTTCCTTGCGAAGCGACGTCACCGCATCGCCGTTCTCCCTGGTCACCACCACGTCCACCACTACTGCGTCGGCACGAACCCTGAGCATCGGCTCCTTTTCAGTGGAAGCCGCTGTCTGCCCTTGTGCGCCTGCCGTAAAACACCAGGCTGCCATTACCGCAATCAACCCCAAAGCACGCAGACGCATAGTTCCTCCTAGATCCCACGGCCTATTGAAACCAACGAATCCGTTCAAAGACTCTTTCAGTTGAATACAGAAGTACCCACCCAGCGCCAGATCGAGCAATCCTCCTGATTGGCCGACGCATACTCCCCATCCGGCTGGTTTGCCAGGATGAGATGGTCGGCAATCGCATATGCCCGAGAACGGCAAACCTGGCCTAGGAACTGCCTCACAAAACCAGCCTGCCGCTCCAGCACACGCTCCTGCTCGTTGTTTACATACATTATGTAGAGTTGCCGAGCCGTCCCGTCAAGGGCCACTCGCCACGCTGCCAGCAGCCGCCGCATCACCGGCGTGCCAAACGGATTAAATAGAAACACCAGGCACGGCCCATCCGGATTCGCAGCCACACAGACGATCCCGGGTACGACACTCACCGATCTCTTCAACACCAACGGGCCTACCCTGATCAAAAGAGCTGACAACCGACCATTATGTCGGCACGCAGCCTCTCGGTTACGGTAACCTTCGGCATCGCGCCGAAGAACCGCAAATAGATAATACTGAGCCGGGTTTCAGCTAATCACTCCGGCCGCGCCGTGGAGACAATCCCACGACTCGGCCGAAACGGCAAGAGCAGGGAAGCCCCCGTCCTCTGCGCCGCATTCATCGTTGTCTCAGGCTCTAATTGAAATGTGTTACTTGCTTCGTGTCACTGCACCCCCGGCGCGGAAGGCGCGCTCTGCGCAGTCGCCGCTTTGGAAGGACTCAGTGGAATCTCCAGCGTTCCCGCCTTATTCGACCCCCAATCGTAAACTCCGGTATTAAGGTAGATATCCTCATTGGGCAGGTCGATCTCCATGTGTGCGGGTATGCCGGATTTTTGAATCGCGGTCCAGATTTCGGGCTTCATATTCATCTCCTGAATGCCATCCTCCCAGTTCACGGCCTTTCCGTCCCGGTTGTAGGCCTGCAACGCCACTTGAATCTTGCCGTGGTGTGTGCCATCCGGCCTCAGGTCGAAGTTCAAGTCCGTCCAGCGAATCATGAAATCTATCGCGTAACGCGTCACTGGGCCTGTCAGTGCAGGGTTCATTCCAGCCCGTTTGGCATCTGGCGCGGGCTGTTGTGCGGCTGGCTCCACGCGCACTCCGTAAAGAAGCTGGGTGACGTCTGGCAGTCCGAATTTCAGTAGCGGCAGCAGCGGATCGTATTCCGTCCCGGCTTCGGCCGTCTTCACATCGTCAGCGTTATAGCCGTGACGGTAGGCCAGCTTATATTTGCCCGTAGCGCTCACCTTCACTTCGATCCGCCGGTACGAGCCGTCCAGCTTGTTATTGGTTGGCGTATAGGCGATTGTGTAATAGTGCGCGCCATCGTTGATAGCGCGTTTGACCGCCTTATTCAGGTCATTGGTATTGAAAAAGGCCTTGCCGCCTGTATCGGATGCCAGTTGTTCCATGGCCGTAATCTGGTCGGAGTGTTCCCCGGTATCGTTCATGATGTTTCTCCCGAACGAGCTACCATGTCCGGCTTCGGTGAGCTCTTGATTGGCCTCAAGACTATGATCGTTCATCATTCCCGACGCGCCGATGGGATAGACCGCAACCTTTGAAACCGTCAGCAAATCGGCAGTATGTTTCACCGCGCTTGTGTACCCCCGCATGTGGCTCATTGTCTCTCTCTGCGCGGTGGTGGGAAAGACGGTCACCGGAAATGAACTGGCAAACCAGATCAGGTTCTTGCGCCCCTGCACACCCCCCAGATAGCGGGCCAGATAATTCAACGCCTCCAGCGTCATTGAAATCCGCTGGGATAACTGATATTGGGCGTGTTCACTGTCCGCATCCCGAATCGCCAACATTCCACCGGTGGTGTGACCATTGGCCGCCTCCCTCATGAACTCCAACTGTCTTGCGTCTTCCGCATTATCCTCGTGGGTGCGCAGCAAGATTTCCTTCTCCGGCGAATTCTTCTTGTCGTTCAGCGTCGCGCTCAGCAGCGAGGCATCCGTTGTAAACCCCTGTACAAAGCGCAGCTTCGATCCCAGCAGGAAGATAGCCGTCTGTGTCCCCGGCCCCATCGTCTTCAGGTAGTCCATGATCTGCTTGTGCACATTGCTCTGGTCCTCTACAGGCGTGTTCAGGCTGTCAAGCAAGAGAATGTTCACTGAATCGCTCTCCGGAACCGGTGGAACGTTGGTGTAAACATCGGTCGGCAGCTTCGGATTCGGGGGAAGATCGCCCGGCGGCAATGTCTTTGAGAAGTGCTCTTCAAAAAAATCTATGATTTGCTCTTTTCCATCCTCCATCACTTTGAAGTTTTCCTTACGAAGCGATGTCACTGCCTCGCCGTTCTCCCTGGTTACCACCACGTCCACCACTACTGCGTCGGCACGAACCTCGAGCATCGGCGCCGGCTCCTTTTCAGTGGAAGCCGCTGTCTGCCCTTGTGCGCCTGCCGTAAAGCACCAGGCTGCCATCACCGTAATCAACCCCAAAGCACGCAGACGCATAGTTCCTCCTTGATCCCACAGAAAATATACCAGTTTTGTACTACGACCTGTTTACACGAACGAATCCGTTCAAAACACTCTTTCAGTTGAACGCAGAAGCGCCAACCCAGCGCCAGATCGAGCAATCCTCATAATTTGCCGCTGCATACTCCCCATCCGGCTGGTTGGCCAGGATGCGATGGTCGGCAATTGCATCTGCCCGGGAACGGCGAACCTGGCCCAGGAACAGCCTCGCAAAACCAACCTGCTGCTCCAGCACACGCTCCTGCTCATTGTTTACATACAGGATGTCGAGTTGCCGAGCCGTCCCGTCAAGGTCCTTTCGCCACGCTGCCAGCATCCGCCGCATCACCGGCGCGCCAAACGGATTAAAGAGAAACACCAGGCACGGCCCATCCGGAAGCCGGAACTCGACCGCATCGCGACAGTTCATGCGCATCGGCGCCCGCGCCCGCTTCGTTGATCGCCAAACAGCAAGATTTTTCCGCGCAATCCTCACCAGTGTGGGATTCAGCTCTACACCCACAACCTGGCGAAAGGGCAACTCGGCGGCCAGCAGCATCGCCCGCCCCATCCCAGCGCCCACATCGATAAAGCTGACCTCCTCCAGTGCCCAGCCCGGCCTGCTCCTCTGCCATCGCCTCAACAGCGCCTGGAAGACTGACGGTGCAACCCCGTAGTAAGCCGTGGCATGGCGATCGTGCAGGTGCCCGCTCTTCAGGTGCCGTCCGGCTACCAGCCCGCTGGTCCGCACGCCGAACTCCTCGTCAAAGGGGTGGCGCGTGAACCCCTCGCCAACCCTGAGTCCCGGCAGCCGCCGACCTGCAACATTGCGGGTAGTCATTTAAGAAACTCCATCATCCACCAAACGTACAAGAGCCTCCCGCGCGGGGAGGCTCTTATGTTCATATTGCAGAATATACTCTAGCGCGAACGCAGCGCCTTGATGGCCTCGGGCAGCCGCTCTTCGATCATCTTGGCGCGCTCTGCGGCGATGCCGCCCAGATACTTCGGGGCCGGCGTGGTCGTCAGTACCAGAGCCAGTAAAGTTGCCGAGAAAATCAACCCTGCGACGCCCGCCGAAACCAGCATATGGTAGGTGTCTTCAATATCCAGGCCGAAGAAGTTGAAGGCCACATGTTCCAGCGTTTTGAAGTGATTGAGAACCGCCAGCGCGAAGAGGAAAAAGAAGACTGCCAGCGAAGTCAAAACCGTAAGCGTCACATCCAGGCTGCGGTGGAACTTCTGACGCGCGCGGCAGTGGGGACATTCGGCGAAATGCTGCTCATAGTCCTTGCGCATCTCCGGATAAATCCCGGAAATGTCATAACGCCAGCTCGCCAGGATGCTACCTGCGACTCTGTCTGTACATTGGGTTGTTGCCATAATATTTAGACTCACTTTGCAAAGGATTTGTTAGACCGCAACAAACTTACGCGGCTTACGTGGCAACGGAAGGATTTAATCCCTGAATGCTCAGCCTTCCGGGCAAAATTTGCTCTCGCCGCCCGGTCTGCTCTGCATTTTCCAGGGCGGAATGCCCTGACAGTCTCCTTTGCCAATCTACCTGGTACAGAGTGATTCCCGTGTATTACATAAATCATATCACGTCAACTAAAAGAAAATAGAAGAAAGTGGTTCATTCTGAGCAGCCAAAAGCAGCATATTAGCCAAGAGGCTCGCCCGGCCGTTTAACGCGCGCTCCGCCGCGACCCGCGCCAGCTCGGGAAGATTATTGCTTTCAGAGAGATGCGCCAGGATCACATAGGCTGCCTGGCCGTCGTAATCGTCCTCCAGAAAGCCCGCCGCCGCCTCGTTAGACAAGTGTCCTACGCGCGACATCACCCGCTGCTTCACTGCCCAGGGGTAGGGTCCGTCCTTGAGCATCTCCAGGTCGTGGTTGGATTCGAGCAGCAACAGGTCAAGGTCCTGCAACTGCGCCTTGACGTTGGGCGAGATGTACCCCAGGTCGGTGACAAAGCCCATCCGCACCCCCTCCGTGCCGAAGACAAAGCCCACTGGGTCGGCGGCGTCGTGGGGAGTGGTGAAGGGGCTGATTTGGATGTCGCCGATCTCGAAGGGCTCTCCGGCCTTAAAGAACTCCACCGTTGGAAGCCAGGTAGGGTCCTTTGCCGAAGTTTGTTCGTTTGGCTCGGCCGACTCTAGTGGCCCGGAAGCCTCCACCAGATCGCTCTCGTCCTGTTCGCCCTCTACGGCTGCGGCGTTGGCCTCGGCCTGTCGCTCGGCGGCCTGTCGGCGAATCTGCTCCAGCCACTGCGCATAAGTCATTTGTTTACGCGGCTGTAGCCAGCGCATCCAGGCGCGATGCGTGCCCTCGGTGAAGTACACCGGGATGTTCAGCTTGCGCGCGGTCACGGCTACGCCGCCCACGTGGTCGGAGTGCTCGTGGCTGATGAGAATGGCGTCCAGCGTCTCCGGATCCTCGTCCACGAGCTTCATCCGCCGGAAAAGCTCCCGGCAGCTCAGACCGCAATCCACCAGGATGCGCGTGCGCCCCCCGGAGACAACCGTTGCGTTGCCTCTGGAGCCCGACGCCAGCACCGTGAATCGCACCATAGTGTGAGGATAGCGCGTGGGGCTGTGGATCGCGGGTGGTCCTTCTTGCTTAATCCGGGGTCCCAAATGCTCTAAACGATGCGTGGGTGTGGAAATATCACGAAGGATGAGACGCGTGGTAGGGGAGCATCAACAGCCAAACCAGACAGAGAAAGATCATGATGCCCGGAAAGCCAATCTTGTGCTAAACAGCTTGCTGTAAAACCCCGGCTTACCACTCGTTCCATTTCAGAGCAAAGCTTCGCGCAGGGCGTCGGCGCCGGTAATCGGCGGGAGGCAGGTGTGTCCTCGACAGACGATGGCCCAGGCTTGAGCGCCGTCCGGTTTCGGAGCTTGAAGCAGGGTTTCCGCCAGCGCCGGGGGAATGCCACCGGGAAGCAGTCGTTCGGGAGCAAGGCGGATGACGGTTTTGTTGACGGCGAAGCTGGAAAGGGCTGTTTTTTCAAGAGATTCGGCGAGAGTTCCGGAGCCGATCACCACCACCTGTACCGGATCGAGCAGCAGCCGCTCCACAGCCAGACCGTAGGAGCCAGCATAAAGACCGAAGTGCTCCACGATGCCGGCAAAGGAGGCCAGCGTCTCCTCGGCGATCTGGCGATACTCCGCGCGGCCACTAAGGGTTTCGAGACGCAGCAGGGCTGAGGCGGCGGTGGGGTTGCCAGCGGGGGTGGGCGAGTCCTGGAGAGGCTTGCGGCGGGCGGCCAAAGCGCCCAGCTGCGGGGCATCAGAGGAGTGCGCAGCAGTGTCGAAAAAAGCACCGGCGATGGGGTCGTGGAAGAGGGCGATCATAGCATCGGCCAACTTGACGGCGGACTGGTAGTAGCGCATCTCGCCAGTGGCCAGCCAGGCGTCGATGCAGGCGTGGATGGTGAACGCGTAGTCGTCGAGCGTTCCGGAAACCTTATCCGGTTTCGACACGCCCTCAACAGATCCTTCGCCATAGGCGATGACGTGGCTGAGAGACTGACTGCCGTCCCAGCCTTCGCGGAGAAGCCGGTCGAGCGTGAGCAGAGCGAAGTCGCCTGCGGAGTTGATTTTCAGGATGCGGGCGGCATCGAGACAGGCGCTGACCGCCATGGCGTTCCAGCCGGTGTAGAGCGTGAGGTCGATAAAGGGCATTGGGCGCCGGGAGCGCGCTGCCAGCAGAGTGCTGCGGGCCGAGGCCAGCAGCGTGCGCAACTCGTCCACGCTCTGGGTGCTCTCCACAGCCAACTCCTCGATGGTCTGGTTGATGTGGAGGACATTGCGGGCCGGATCGTGATGCATATCGCCGAGTTCGCCGATGTCCCAGTAGCGCAGGGCGAGGCCGACGTCGTCCGAAGAGAACTTTGCCGCGAGCAGCGCCAGGCGCGCCTCGGCCAGCGTCCATGTGAAGTAGTCGCCATCGTCATCAAGGTTGATATCGGCATCCTGCGAGGCATAGAAGCCTCCCCGCTCGCGGTCGCTCATGGTGGACAGCAGCCAGGCGGTGATCTCCTCGGCGATGCGGCGAAAATCCTCGTGGCTCAAGCTTTGGTAGCCGTGCAGGTAATTGCGCAGCAGCTCGGTGTTGTCGTAGAGCATCTTTTCGAAGTGCGGAACACGCCAGCGCTCGTCCACGCTGTAACGGTGGAAGCCGCCGGCAAGCTGGTCGTAGACTCCGCCGCGCGCCATGTGCTCCAGAGTGATGGAGAAGGCCTTTACAGCAGGCTGGTTGCCGCGATTCTGACCTACGTGCAGCAGCAGGTCCAGAGCGCCGGGATGCGGAAACTTGGGCTGTGAGCCGAATCCGCCGTTGCGCGGATCGAATTGACGGAGGATTGAGGCGGTGATCTTGTCGACCAGCTCCAGCGAGAGCTGCCCGCCACCCCCGGAAAAGGACTCATTGTGCTCGATGGCGGCCATGGTGCTGGAGGCTGTTTCCAGAGCATCATCGCGGCGCTCGCGCCAGACCTGGGCCAGGGTGGTGAGCACGCGGCCAAAGCCGGGCCGGCCATAGCGGTCGTCGGGAGGAATATAGGTGCCGCCAAAGTAAGGCCGCCCGTCGGGAGTGAGAAAGACGGTCAGAGGCCATCCGCCCTGGCCGGTGATGGCCGAGACGGCGGCCTGGTATCGCGCGTCCACGTCGGGCCGCTCGTCGCGATCCACCTTCACAGCCACATAATGCTCGTTGATGAGGGCTGCGATCTGCGGGTTCTCGTAGGACTCCCGGTCCATGACGTGGCACCAATGACACCAGACGGCGCCTATATCGAGCAGGATGGGCTTGTCCTCGGCCTGGGCTCGGGCAAATGCGGTGTCGCCCCAGGGATGCCAGCGGACGGGCTGGTGGCGCGCCGAGCGCAGGTAGGAGGAGGCTGAGTTTTCAAGCAGGTTGGCGTTGCCGGATTCGGGGAGCGTGTGGGAAACGTCCTTGTTCATGGAGTGAGAATACACGGACAGCGCCCGGGCGCGATGATTGATGAGGATTGCAACAACAGAAAGGGATGAGCCGAGGCCCATCCCTTTCCTTTATATGTGATTGCCTATGGGATCAGAAGTGGTAAGCCACGCCGATCACCGGCATGAAAATGTTGTACCACTTGTTGGTGGTAAAGTTTGGTAGCGACCCACTCCCCGACATGCCGAAGGTGGGCACCTTGGTGACGATGCCGCGGTACTCGGCGCGGATGTCGAAGCTGGGGCTGATCTCGCGAGCGATGCCAGCGCCATAGAAGGCGGATATCTGGCTCTGCTGCTTGACGTCAAGCGAGGTTGTGCCGGAGTTGCGGATGGGCATGAAGATGAGCATGCCCGGCCCGGCCTCGATAAAGGGATTGTACTTGCGGAAATTGAAGCTGCGGACGTACTCGGCCGACATCTCCTGGTTACGGGTTAACACCTGATAGTGATTGGTGTTGCCGATCAAGTAGTTGATCTTGTTCTGATAGGTGATGCCGTAGTTGGCCTCGACGGCGCTGGAGGGCGTCAACATAAATCGGTAGCTGACCAACGCGCCCAGAGCGTAGTTGGAGTGAACCTGAACGTCGGTGGGCGAGGCGATGAACGGCTCAACAAGCGCCGTTCCGCTAATGCTGATGTCCTGGCGGCTTTCCTGAGCGCGGCCTGCTGCCACGCAAACGGCCAGCAGAAATACTAATAAGGCGATCTTCTTCATACGGTCCTGTTCCTCACGACTGCGCAACCGTCCGGCTGGCAACGAGCTTTCAAATCCGGCGCCTCGGCATGCACCGGGCCCCACTCTCAGCATTGTAACTGGCCGGGGCGGTTCGTGGCGCAAGCCATGGCCCCAGAACCATCTGAGGCTATAGACGCGGGAGGATAAAAAGAGGCGTTTTCAGAGGGCGGACAAATAGACGGAAATGCAGGACCCCTTCGGCAAGCTCAGGACATGCTTTCGACTGCGTTTGTCGCATAAAACGCGCCAAAATCTACTCAGAATGACGGATTCTGGATGGAATCAGCCGGCCCGCTCCACATGGTAGTGGAAGGGCGGACCCTGTTCCCTGGCCAACGCCCGAACGGTGCGCAAAAAGGCCCTGGCGGCGTAGGAGAGCGTGACCTGGCGCCGGCAAACCAGGCGCAGCACGCGCTTGGCCTCCAATTCGTCCACTGGCACGCGCACCAGGTCGCCGGCCTCCAGTTCCCTGGCTACTGTGAGGTTGGGCACCAGCGCCACGCCGTTGCCCATGGCCACGAAGCGCTTGATGGCCTCGATGGTGGGCAGTTCGATGCCCATGTTGAGGGGCGTTCTGTACTTTTGAAAGGCCTCAATAACCCGGCGCCGCAGTGGCGAGGCTACATTATGGGCCACAAACAACTCTTCGCCTAAGTCGGTGATGGAGACGCGCTTTGCCCCGGCCAGCGGATGGCTGGGGCTGACGATGAAGGCCAGGCTGTCAGCGTAAACCGCGATGGAACGGAAGTGCGCCGGATCGGGATGGTAAGAGATCATTCCCAGCTCAAAGGTGCGCTGGTTCAGCTCATCGGGAATATGCGAGGCCAACATGCGGTGCACGGTCACAGTGATGTGGGGATACTCCCGCCGGAAGCGATGGATGGCCTGGAGGAGGTAGATGCAGGTGTACTCGTTGGCCGCCAGTTGCAGACGGCCGCGCTCCAGGCTCTTGAGCTCGCCCAAAGCGCTGGTAGCCTCGCGGCGCAGGGAGAGCAGGCGCACAGCATAGTCGCGCAACAGGAGCCCGGCGGCGGTTAGCGAGCCATCGCGCGACGCGCGGTCGAAGAGCGTTTCGCCGACCGCTGCCTCCAGCTTGCGTATAACCTGGCTGATAGCAGGCTGGGTGCGATGCAACCGTATGGCAGCGCGGGAGAAGCTGTGCTCCTCAGCAACGGCCAGGAAGGTTTCTAGTTGGTTGAGCTCCATAACAGTTGTCAGTGGTCAGTTGTCAGTGGTTAGTGACGGGCGATGCGATATTTCATGCTGTTCCGGCCTGAAATTCGCTACTTTCGGATAATGCCGCGGACCCGTTGACCACTGAAGGTTGAATACTGACAATTGCATTATAAGTAATATTTATCGTTTCCACAACAATTATAACTTTGATTTATATTACTGAATGTATAATATTGAAAATGCTGGCATAACTGAACCTCGGGAGACCGCTTCATGGCGAACAACCGCATTGTCTTCTTCGACACTACGCTGCGCGACGGCGAGCAGTCGCCCGGCTGCAGCATGACGACGCAGGAAAAACTGTCCATGGCGCACGCCCTGGAGGACCTGGGAGTGGATATTATCGAGGCCGGCTTCGCCATGGCCTCGGAAGGCGACTTTGCGGCCATCGCCACGATAACCCAGGCCATACGAAAGCCGCGCATCGCTTCGCTGGCCCGCGCCACCACCGAAGATATCGAGATGGCTTCCCGCTCATTGAAGTTTGCCGAACGCGCCCGCATCCATGTCTTTCTTGCGTCGAGCGATTTACACCTGGAGTACAAGTTGAAGATGAGCCGCCAGCAGGCGCTGGATCAAACGGGCGAGGCTGTGCGCCTGGCGCGCTCGCTTTGCGACGACGTTGAATTCTCTCCCGAGGACGCCACCCGCTCGGAGCGCAGCTTTCTGGTGGAGATGGTGAAAATAGCCATCGAAGCCGGCGCGACCACCATCAATATGCCGGACACGGTGGGCTACACAACTCCCGAAGAGTATGCGCAGATGTTCCGCGAGGTTCGCGAGCGTATTCCAGCCATCGACAAGCAGGGCATCATTCTCTCCGCGCATTGCCACGACGACCTGGGACTGGCCGTGGCCAACTCGCTGGCCGCCATCTCGGCAGGCGTGCGCCAGGTGGAGTGCACCATCAACGGCATCGGCGAGAGGGCCGGCAACGCGGCGATGGAAGAGATTGCAGCGGCGCTCTATGTCCGCGGCGACCACTTCAAAGTCACCTCCAGCATCAATCTGAACCTGCTCTACCCCACCAGCCAGATTCTGGGCCAGATCATCACCTTTCGCCCCTCGCCCAACAAGGCCATCGTGGGCGACAACGCCTTTGCGCACGAGTCCGGCATTCACCAGCACGGCATGCTGGCCAACCCGCTCACTTACGAAATCATGACCCCGACGCTGGTGGGCGTGGCCAAGACGCATCTGGTACTGGGCAAGCACTCCGGCCGCGCGGCGCTGCGCAACCGGCTGGAGCAGTTGGGCTACACGTTAACCCGAGATGAGTTGCAGCACACCTACTATCGCTTTGTGGCGCTGGCCGACCGCAAGAAGAACATCTACGACTACGACCTGGTGGGTATTTTGCCCGACCAGATTCGTGAACGGCACAAGGAGCCGGTCGCCGAACTGGATTGAGCCGGTAAAAACCGGATAATGCCGGAACGCGGACAGGATAACCCTCTACAACTTAAGAACTAAGAACAAGGAGAGCAAGAAATGAAGTTGAAAGTGCTCGTTACACCCGGCGACGGCATTGGTCCTGAAATTACAGAGCAAGGCATGGCGGTACTGAAGGAAGCAACACAGGCCGGCGGCCACACGTTGCAGCTCGAATATAAACGCATCGGCGGCGTAGCCATTGAACAGGACGGCACACCCCTGCCGGCGGATACTCTGGCCGCCGCGCTCGATTCCGAAGCGGTGTTTTTAGGCGCGGTGGGTGACGACAAGTTCAATTCTCTTCCTCCCAGCCAGCGTCCCGAGGCTGGTTTGCTCGGACTGCGCGCCAAACTGGGCGGCTTTGCCAACCTGCGCCCCGTCTTTGCCTTCAAGGAACTGACGATTAATAGCCCCTTGCGCCCCGAAATCATCGACGGCACCGACATTATGTTTGTCCGCGAATTGTTGGGCGGCCTCTACTACGGCAAGCCGCGCGGCTGGGACAAGGAAAAGGGCGTAGCTTTCAACACCATGTATTACACGCGCGATGAAGTGGCCCGTGTAGCCCGCGTGGCTTTTCAGTTGGCGCAGAAGCGCAGCAAGAAGCTGTGCAGTGTGGACAAGGCCAACGTGCTGGAGGTATCGCAGTTGTGGCGCGCCACGGTGATAACGGTCTCTAAGGAATTTCCCGATGTGACGCTGGAACATCAGTACGTGGATGCCATGTCGATGCACCTGATGAAGCGTCCACGCGACTTCGATGTGGTGGTCACCGAGAACACCTTCGGTGACATCCTCACCGACGAGGCTTCGGTGATCACCGGCTCGCTGGGCATGTTGCCCTCCGGCACCATTGGCGGCAAGATCGGTTTGTATGAGCCGGCGCATGGCTCCGCGCCCAAGCACGCCAACAAGAACATCGCCAATCCGCTGGCCACGATTTTGACAGCCGCGATGATGCTGCGCCACTCCTTCGGACTCGACGCTGAGGCCGATGCGATCGTCAAGGCGATCCGCAAGGTGATGGAACAGGGCTTCCGCACGCAGGACCTGGCGCGGACCAACCCCGAGGGATTGACTGTGCTGGGAACGCGTGAGATGGGCGCGAAGGTAAGGGAGACGGTGAAGGAGATGCTGAAGTAGATTTGAGGTTTTCCACCATTTCGCCAGAAAACGGCAAACGGATGGAGCACTCGGCATAACCGAGGGACGATTAATGAAGATGAAACGGATCATGCTGATTACGACAATATTAGTCGTAGGTGCATTAATGATCTGCGGCTGCTGGGAGCTGCTCTATTCGTCCAATGACGACCCGAAGAGTATTGGGTATGCGTTGTGGAAGGCCGGAATATACAGGATGAACATGGAAACTGCGACTGGCATCATGATTGGCGATCCGGGCCGGTATAAGTTAATCATTGGCAAGACGGTGCCAGAGCTTGAGGAAAGATTTGGAACTATGTGGGAACCCAACGAACTGGCACCAGAAGAGTATCACCGAAAATGCTGGAATAATTCGCCTTGGAAGGACAAGAAGGTGCGCTTCATAAAGAACAGTTTGTGGATGGTCGTTTTTGATGGTGATAAGGCCACAGATTTGGTGCTATTGAAGCCATGTTAGGCCAGCTTCAACATGGCATCACAGACAAAAAAGGAATAAGGGTCAATCAATGAGTTTTGAACCGAAAACATTATTCGAAAAGGTCTGGAAGCAGCATGTGGTGGTTGAGCCGAAGGGCGAACCGATATTGCTGTACATCGACCTGCAGCTGCTGCACGAAGTGACTTCGCCGCAGGCATTTGAGGGATTGCGGCTGGCGGGGCGCAAGGTGCGGCGGCCTGATTGCTGCATCGCGACAGTCGATCATAATGTGCCCACCACTTTCGCCGAGCGCTTCAATATCGTCGATAAGACTGCGGCCAAACAGATTGCCGCGCTACGCATCAATTGCGAGGAGTTCGGCATCGAGCTCTACGACGTGGACTCGCGCGATCAAGGCATCGTACACGTAATTGGGCCGGAGCTGGGGCTGACCAAGCCGGGCATGACGATTGTCTGCGGCGACTCGCACACCAGTACGCATGGAGCGTTTGGGGCGCTGGCCTTCGGCATCGGCACCAGCGAAGTGGAACATGTGCTGGCGACGCAGACGTTGCCGCAGTCCAAGCCGAAGACCTTTCGCATCGACGTCGAAGGAGAGTTGCCGAGGGGCGTCACGGCCAAGGACATTATTCTGGCTATTATCGGGCAGATAGGGACAGACGGGGCGACCGGCTGCGTGGTGGAGTACGCGGGCTCGGCGATTCGCTCGCTCTCGATGGAAGGCCGCATGACGGTCTGCAACATGAGCATCGAGGCCGGGGCTCGCGCGGGCATGATCGCTCCAGATGAAAAGACATTCGCCTACCTGCAGGGCAGACGATTTGTTCCGAAGGACGCGGATTGGGAGAAGGCCGTCGTTGAGTGGAGCAAGCTGCCGAGCGATCCCCGCGCTAAGTTTGATCGCGAGCTGGTGATCGATGCGGCGAAGTTGGTTCCGTATGTCAGCTGGGGCACGAGTCCGGGAATGGTCGCGCCGGTTACGGCCGCCGTGCCCGACCCTGCTGCTGTGACAAACGAGCAGGAGCGCAAGGGCCTGGAACGCGCACTGGAATACATGGACCTGAAGGCGGGAACGCCGCTGACAGCCATCAACATCAACCGCGTCTTCATCGGCTCCTGCACCAACTCGCGCATTGAGGATTTGCGCGCCGCGGCACGCATCGCGGCAGGATACCAGGTGAGCTCGACGGTGAGCGCGATGGTGGTTCCCGGTTCGCAGGCAGTGAAGACGCAGGCGGAGAAGGAGGGTCTGGACCGCATCTTCCTCAAGGCTGGCTTTGAGTGGCGCGAACCGGGCTGTTCCATGTGCCTGGGCATGAACCCCGACATTCTATCACCGGGCGAGCGCTGCGCCTCGACGAGTAATCGCAACTTTGAAGGCCGTCAGGGACGCGGCGGACGCACGCATCTGGTTTCGCCGGAGATGGCCGCGGCAGCCGCAATCGCAGGGCACTTCGTCGACATTCGCAACTGGGAGGTAAAAGGCTGATGAAACCCTTTCGCACATTGACAGCACTGGCCGCGCCTCTGGACCGAGCCAACGTCGATACCGACCAGATTATTCCCAAGCAGTTTTTGAAGCGCATCGAACGCACCGGCTACGGCGATTTTCTGTTCTTCGACTGGCGCTGGGAACCCAACGGCTCACCCATCGCCAGCTTTGTGCTCAACAACCCGCGTTATAAGGGCGCGCAGATATTGATCGCGGGCAAAAACTTTGCCTGCGGATCGAGCCGCGAGCACGCCGCCTGGGCGCTGGAAAACTACGGCTTCCGCGTGGTGATTGCGCCGACTTTTGCGGATATATTTTTCTCGAATGCAGGCAAAAATGGAATCGTGCTGGTTCGTTTGAGCGAAGAGCAGGTGGCCGAGCTGATGAACAACGCAAAGACGATTCCGAATTATCAGTTGACTGTCTCACTGGAAAAACAGACGGTGACCGACGGTAAGGGATTCAAAGCGAGCTTTGAGATTGACCCATTCCGCAAGTTCTGTTTGATAGAAGGGCTGGACGACATCGGCTTGACTCTACGCCATCAAAAAGAGCTCGACAAGTTTGAAACAAAGCACGACCAAGCCAATTGGCTGAAAGCGAGAGCACAATGACCATTGAAGGCAAGCGACAAAGCATTCCGATGACTGAAGGGCCGAGCCGTGCAGCGGCGCGCTCTTATTTTCGCGGCGTCGGTTTCAGCAAAGAAGACCTGCACAAGCCCATCATCGGGATTGCCAACACATGGACGGAGATCGGCACCTGCAATATGCACCTGCGCGAAATCGCCAAGGCTCTCAAGGAGGGCATTCGCGAGGCGGGCGGCACGCCGATGGAGTTCAACACCATCACCATCCACGACGGCATCACCATGGGTACGCAAGGCATGAAGGCTTCGCTGGTTTCGCGCGAAGTCATCGCCGACTCGATTGAATTGGTGGCGCGCGGAAATCTTTTCGACGGGCTGGTGGGCATCGGCGGCTGCGACAAAAATATGCCGGGCATCATCATGGCGCTGTGCCGCCTGGACATTCCGGGGATGATGCTTTACGGAGGGTCGATTGCGCCGGGCAAACTGAACGGCAGGGACATCACCATTCAGGATGTCTTTGAGGGCATCGGTTCGCACGCCGCGGGGCGCATCGACGATGCGGGGCTGGAGGCGCTGGAAGCCCACGCGTGCCCCGGCGCGGGAGCGTGCGGAGGGCAGTTCACCGCCAACACTATGGCCATGTCGGCGGAGATTCTGGGCATCGCGCCAATTCAACTTTCCGGCGTTCCCGCAACCAGCCCGGACAAGCTCGCCGCCACGCGCGAAGCAGGACGCATGTTAATGGACGCGGTGCGCGCCAACCGCCGGCCATCGCAAATCATTACCCGCAAATCGCTGGAGAACGCCATCGCCAGCGTGGCCGCCAGCGGAGGCTCGACGAATGCCGTGCTGCATCTGCTGGCTATCGCGCGGGAGATGAACATCCCGCTCACCATTGACGATTTTGACACGATCAGCAAACGCACGCCGTACATTTGCTCGCTGACTCCGGCGGGAAAATTTGTTGCATCGGACTACCAGGCGGCTGGTGGTTCGCGGTTGCTGGCTAAGCGGCTGATCGATGCAAAGTACGCCGACGGCTCTGCGCTGACCATCAGCGGCAAGACGCTGGCCGAAGAGGCGGCGCTGGCCAAGGAGACTCCGGGGCAGCAGGTGATCGGAACATTTGATAAGCCCATCAAGCCCAATGGCGGACTGGTGATTCTCAAGGGCAATCTTGCTCCGGAAGGCTGCGTGATGAAGGTGGCCGCAGCCGACCGCGTGGAGCATCGTGGACCGGCGCGCGTCTTCAACTGCGAGGAGGACGCGTTTGCCGCCGTACAGGCCGGTCAGATCAAGCCGGGCGACGTGCTGGTAATTCGCTATGAAGGCCCCAAGGGCGGACCGGGGATGCGCGAGATGCTGCAAGTGACCGCGGCCATCAGTTCAAACGCCGAACTGAGCGCGACGGTAGCGTTGATGACCGATGGGCGATTCAGCGGCGCAACGCGAGGCTTCACCGCGGGCCACGTGGCGCCTGAGGCATTTAATGGCGGACCGATTGCTGCGGTGCGCGAGGGCGACATCATCCATTTTGACATTCCCAACCGCAAGCTGACGCTGGAAGTCAGCGACAAAGAAATTGCCGAGCGGCTGAAGGGATTCAAGCCGCCTGCGCTGCGCTGGCCGCGCGGCGTCTTCCGCAAGTATGTAGACCGAGTAACGAGCGCATCTGAAGGCGCAACAACGTAACGACAGAGATCAGAGAACAGAGATCAGTTCAAAGGAGGTCACATGGGAACCAAAGCCAAGACGCAAGCATCGATTCAACCGCCCACTCGCCTGACCGGCGCGGAGATTGTGTGGGCCACGCTGGTGGGCGAGGGCGTCACGCAAGTCTTCGGCTACCCCGGGGGGGCGATTCTGCCGGTCTACGACGCGCTACGCAAGTTTCCCATTCATCACACACTGGTGCGTCACGAGCAGGGGGCGGCGCACATGGCCGATGGCTATGCGCGTGCCTCAGGCAAGGTGGGCGTGGCGATTGCAACCAGCGGACCCGGCGCGACAAATTTGGTCACCGGAATCGCCACCGCCATGCTGGATTCGATTCCCATACTCTGCATCACCGGAAATGTCTCCAGCAAGGTGCTGGGCACGGACGCGTTTCAAGAAGTAGACATCACCGGCATCACCTTGCCGGTGACAAAACATAATTTTGTCATCAGCCGCGCCGAGGATATTGCTCCGGCGATACGCTACGCCTTTCAGATTGCGCAGACAGGACGCCCGGGACCTGTGTTGGTGGATATTACCAAGGACGCGCAGCAAGGCACGGCACTTTTTGATTTTGACACAGCCAAGCCGCGTCCCCATCGGCCGCACCCCATGCTGAAGGTGGAGGAGCAAGGGCTGGAGCAGGCTGCAGAGTTGATTCGCAACGCCAAGCGGCCTGTGATTCTGGCTGGACATGGCGTTATCGAATCTGGAGCAGAGAAGCAGATTTACGCGCTGGCCGAGCGAGCTCAGATTCCCGTGGCGCTTACACTGCTGGGGCTGGGCGGCTTTCCTGCCTCGCACAAGCTGAACCTGGGCATGATGGGCATGCACGGCGAGGCCTGTGCTAACCACGCCATCCAGGACGCCGATCTGCTGATCGCCTGCGGCATGAGGTTTGATGATCGCGTTACCGGAACCCCCTCGACGTATGCCACCAAGGCCAAGAAGATTCACATCGAGGTTGACCCGGCCGAAATAAACAAAAATGTAAAAGTTGAAGTGGCGCTGATGGGCGATCTAAGCGAGGTGCTGGAGTTGCTTCTACCGCGCGTAAGTGGCCGCGACGGCGCCGTCTGGCTCAAAACGATCGATGGCTACAAGAAAGAAACCGCACAGCGTGATATCAAGAACTTGGCCGACAGCGGCCACCTCTACGCGGCGCACGTCATCAATGATATCTGGCGCATCACAGACGGCAAAGCCATCGTAGTGACCGACGTGGGCCAGCACCAGATGTGGGAGGCGCAGTACTACCACCACGAACGGCCGCGCTCGCTGATCACCTCGGGTGGCCTGGGAACGATGGGCTTCGCGCTGCCTGCGGCCATCGGGGCAAAGTTTGCCTGCCCGGATAAGGAGGTCTGGGTCATCGTTGGCGACGGCGGCTTCCAGATGACCGCGGCAGAGCTGGCAACCATCGTGCAGGAAGGCATCAAGATCAACATCGCCATCATCAACAACGGCTACCTGGGGATGGTGCGCCAATGGCAGGAGTTTTTCTATGAGAAGAACTACGAAGCCACGCCGATGGTCAGCCCGGATTTCGTCAAGCTGGCCGATGCGCACGGCATCGCCGGCCTCACTGTCCGAACTCGCGCCGAAGTGGCCGCGGCCGTGGAGCAGGCGCGCAGTGCGCCGGGAACGTTTCTGCTCAACTTCAAGGTGGAGAAAGAAGACTCGGTTTATCCGATGATACCCACCGGCTCATCATTGCACGAGATGATACGCAGGCCAGAAAAAGACTAGGTACTGGATTGCCGGATGAAATGTTGGAGTCAGTTATTGAAAATGGAGATACACTCGTGAACGGCGCTGTCTACCTTTATTTCGTTGATGCCAAGTTGACAAAAGGTTCGTTCGACGACCTCAGAAAGCTCGGCATCACTCCAGAAGAAGGGATGCGTTTAACATTCTATGATTTTGACGCTGACGAAAAGGACCACCCCACGTACCTGTGTGCCGAGGGTATTCTCCATTTCGATAAGAACACCTCCACTTGGCATGTCCATGTCGAGAAGGACAGCTTTCGTTCAGTTCTTCAATCAGGAGTTGGCGAATGAATAGTGTGAACCTCCTCGACGTAACAACCGCTCACAAAAGCGGCTGAAACGATCAACAACGAAAGGCCCTCTATGCTGCACACATTTGTCGCTTACGTGGAAGATCTGCCGGGCGTGCTGACGCGCGTGGCCTCGCTCTTCCGCCGCCTGAACATCAACATCAACTCACTTACCGTGGGGCACAGCGAGCGCGCGGGGCTGTCGCGCCTGACGCTGGTCTGCGAGGCTTCGGCCGAGGCCGGCCACCGCATTCGCGCCAGCCTGTTCAAACTGGAGAATGTGGTCGATGTGGACGACATTGCACAGGCTCCGAACGTCACGAGGGAACTGGCGCTTATCAAGATAGCCACGACGCCCAGGAACCGATCCCAGATCTTCGACCTGGTGGAGGTCTTTCGCGCGCACATCGTGGACCTGGCGCCTGAGTCGCTGATGATAGAGTTGACCGGCGTGGAAAGCAAGATTGAAGGACTGATTGAGGTGCTGCGCGAAGATGAAGGCCAGATTCTCGAAATTTGCCGCAGCGGCAAGATGACCATGCGCCGCGGCCACCACATCAGCAGCGTGGTCAGGGCGATGGGCACTGGAACAGATGAGCCTGATGAAAAGCCCGCGGAAGATGGCACGGCCGGTGAGCTGGAATAGGGCGAAGCGCAGGTTGCACAACGAAGCGATTGAAGTGAACTCTAACCCAAAGAAAAGGAAAAACCATGGCGAAGACTTACTACGACAATAATGCCGACCTGTCATTAATCCAGGCCAAGAAGGTAGCCATCATCGGCTACGGCTCGCAAGGGCACGCTCATGCCCTCAACCTCAAGGACTCCGGCGTCCACGTCAAAGTGGGCCTGCCCGCCACGGAAGCGGAGTCTGTTGTCAAGGCGAAGAAAGCAGGCTTCGAAGTGGTCTCGCCGGCTGAAGCAACAAAGTGGGCCGATGTGGTGATAATCCTCGCGCCCGACCAGATTCAAGCGAAGTTGTATGCCGAAGAGATCGGGCCGAACCTGAGCGCGGGCAAGCTGCTGATGTTCGCGCACGGCTTCAACATTCATTTCAAGACCATCGTGCCGGCGGCGGGTATTGACGTGGGAATGGCCGCGCCCAAGGCGCCCGGCCATCGCGTCCGCGAGGTCTTCATCGAGGGCGGCGGCGTTCCGGGGCTGATCGCCGTCCACCAGGACGCCACCGGCAAAGCGCACGCGCTCATTCTCAGCTATCTCAAGGGCATCGGCTGCACGCGGGCCGGAGTTCTGGAGACGACCTTCAAGGAAGAGACCGAAACCGACCTCTTCGGCGAGCAGGCGGTGCTGTGCGGCGGCGTCAGTGCGCTCATCAAGGCGGGCTTTGAGACGCTGGTCGAGGCCGGCTATCAGCCGGAGAGCGCCTATTTCGAGTGCATGCACGAACTCAAGCTGATTGTGGACCTGATCTATCGCGGCGGCCTGGCCTACATGCGCTATTCCATCTCGGATACGGCTGAATTTGGCGACTACGTCTCGGGGCCGCGCGTCATCAACGAAGAGAGCCGCAAGGCGATGCGCGCGATCCTCAAGGAGATCCAGAACGGCAGCTTTGCCAAGCGCTTCCTCACCGACCTGAACACCGGCTGCAAGGAGTTCAATGCCTTCCGCGAAGCCGAAGCCAGGCATCCGGTCGAGGTCATCGGCAAAGAGCTGCGCGCCTCCATGCCGTTCCTTGATCCGGTGACGGTGGAGGAAGTGGCGAAGAGCCGGTAAAGCTCAATACAACATGAGCGACGGGCCATGCAAGGTACGCCTTACATGGCCTGTTCAGTCCTTATCGATGTTGAGATCAATCAGACCGACATCTTGCCCAGTAGGCTCATCAAATGGATCCAAAAGAAAGCCCCCAAGCTCCGTCTGAGGGACGGAAAACTGCTCCGGTTTCCGCGGGTTATAACGCACCTGGATTTTCTGACTAACCAGGTCTCTAGGTTGAGCATCGTGGGTAGAAAACGAACGGGAGATAGTCAGCCTACCGGAATAGTAATCGTCGTTGACGATGTAAGAGAAATCGCCCACATCGATTGAGTAGGACTGTCGTCCCGCGTCAACATGCACTTTACCGACTGACTGGATTGTCGCTTCGGTCACAGGCCAGTTCGCAGCTTTCTCCGGACTCACCGGCCGGCGTACAAGCCAGACCACAAGTAAGACCGCGGTGTAAGCAAATACACCAAGAACGAGGATTAAACCCGCAGAAAAATGCATGGCTAAGATTATAAAGAAATCAAATCACTTTCGAGATGTGCTCATCGAGCATGCGAAGAAGCTGCCGGGTATCCCATCCGAGGACTTTACGGATCGTGCTCGCACGAGCCTCCGCGGTCAAACCTACCCGGCCCGCGCAGGTGATTCAATCAGGCCTCTTCTAGAAGCATCCATCGGTGACGATTCTGCCCGTTACTACTGAGATTCGCCCTATTGACATTTTTCGCATAACCATAGAGCCAAGCGAGCGAAATGGCCTGCGCGCGCTTTCGCAGATTATGGTGGACAAGGCACACACCATTCCGCGCGACAAAGTCGGTGAAGCTTTCGGTGTGCTGGAAGCGCGAATCCTTGCCGCTGTCAATTGCGCGCTGGCTGTCTTTCTGGGGCCGGGCTGAGTATCTTTGTTTCCTAATAATTCGAAAATCGGAGCAACATAAGGCAAACAGGCGAAAAAAGGCCTCCGAAGGATAACACCACTTCGGAGGCACTTGTAAATAACAAGAAAGACGGGGACCAGTAGCCGGCACTGGAGGTCGGTAGCACGCGGCTACTGGTGATCCCTGCACAAACGAAGATAGCTGCGGCTTCCCCTTTCCACGGCTACTCCGTGTCGCCCGGCTCAAAGAGAGCATTCTTACCCGCCCTCCGAACCATGTTGACTATTGGAGTGTCTACTATGAGGACATGTCTTTCTGTGACGGTCGTCACAGAAGCATGTATCAACAATCGAAAATCTGTATGTTCAATTTTGACCAAATTTGCAAATAAAATATTCTGGACAATTTTTGAACTATTGAGATAGATGCCATACCCCTCACTGGAGGCTCTTTCTTCTCAACAGATGGGATAGAGAGATTGACAAAGCGTACTCCTGATTAGGAAAATCGGAGATTCAGTTTTTTTCGGAGTAAGAGATGACGCTGGTGGACTGGGCTATTGTAGTGGTCATTGTGTTGTCCGTGCTGGGAGGGCTGACTCAGGGCTTCTTCCGCTCTGTCTGCGCGCTGGGAGGGCTGTTGCTGGGTCTCGCGCTGGCGTCCTGGAACTATGGCCACATTGCGGTGCTGGTGTTGCCAGTTGTGCGCATTGAGGCTGTGGCCAATGCAATCGGGTTTCTGCTGATTGCGCTGACGGTGATGGGATTGGCCGCGATTGCCGGAAAAATTCTTTCCAAGACCTTTCATCACATGGGGTTAGGTTGCCTGGACAAGCTGGCTGGTGCGGCCTTCGGTTTTTTTCAGGGGGCGCTGCTGGTAACGATAGTGATTCTGGTGGTGGTGGCCTTTTTCCCCCATGCACATTGGCTGAGCGACGCCAAGCTGCCCAGGTACTTTTTCGGGGCATGTCATTTGAGCACGCATATGGACCCGGCAGAGTTGGCCGGCCGCGTGCGGCAGGGGCTCAAAACGCTGGAAGAGGAGACGCCGCAGTGGCTGCACCCGGGCGGCCGCGAACTGTGATTTTTTTGCAAGCACAAACGAACGGAATATGGCAATCTATTAAAGCAAGCTGAGGTGGACGTGAAACGAGTTCTGGACGGCCTAATAACGCAAATGCATTCCAGCGGTATCTGCTACGAGGAGGCATTGCGCGAGTTCAAGAAGCAATACCTGCGCGAGGTTCTGCTGGCGCACCGGGGAAATCAGTGCCGGGCGGCCGAGGAGTTGGGGATGCACCGCAACACTCTGAGCCGCACGATGTCGGAGCTGGGGTTGAGCCTGGCCGAAGTTCGCTCCGGCCTCAAGCGTCCACCACGCAGCGAACGTCCTGCCTATAGCGCTACCCGCCAGATCATCGGCCGGGGCTGACGGCGCTCCTGGTTGGAGGAAGGCCATGCGATTCAAGGCAAAGATCAACTACTACAACTTGGTTAATTGGCTTTTTATGGTGGCGGTGTTTGCCTACACTGGTTGGCCCCCGAGGGCAATCAACGCAATACGCACGGTGATGCACGATGAACAACACCGTATCCCAAATGAGATTCTTGGCGTTCTTGCCATCCTGTCCTTTCTTGCTATGCCACTGATTCTGTTGCTTCCATACTTCAAGAGTATTCCTGAGTATTACGAAGTGCGGGAGAATGGTCTATTCGTCCGCCAAGGATGGAAGAAAAAACTTATTCCATACACTACTATCGATAGTCTCTTGCCGCTTGCGCCAGCCATCCGGTGGTTCCCACCAGCAAATCGTATCCTAGTCATTCTCGCGAAAGGCGTGAGTTTCGTCGTTGCGCCATCGGATAAGGAGAGATTCCTGGCGGAAGTATCTATCAGATGTCCCAAACTAGAGAAGATGGAGACTGATTTCGGATTATCGCTTCAGCAAGCGATTCTTTGATCCCGCCTGATTTAAGCGGAATTTGAGCAGCGAGCGTCCTTACAATAGAGAAGATGTACACCACTCCACAGGCCATCGAAACACGCATAGCTAAGACCTATACGCCGTGCAGGCGATGGGAGAAGCTCTGGGCGCCGGTGATCCTGCTGGCGATGTGTTCCAGCGTCGCACCGGCCCAGGCAGCGAATCCTTCCGTGCAAAGCACAGCTCCTGCCGCACAAAGCACAACCCCTGAACCTGCAATTGCGATGGCTCCGGCAACGGACACGCAGCCGGCCGGGCGGGTGCGCAACTCTGACATGCGGAAGGCGGCAAAACTTTACCTGGCGTCCAGCAAGCTTTTCGTGGACGAGCATTTTGAAGATGCCATGCGCGGCTTTGAAAAGGCGGCCACTCTGGACCCCGGAAATGCCAACTACCGGCTGGCGGCGAGCTTGGCGCGCAGCCATGCGGTGACAGCGCTGATTCAGGCAACTGCCAAGGACCGGCTGCGCGGCGATGCGGCGCATGCGCGCGCGACCCTGGCCCATGCGCTCGAACTCGAGCCCAAAAACATCCAGGTGATCCAACACCTTTACGAGTTAGGAGACGATGCCTTGCTGGGGCAGTCCAGGCCCGCCTACGAGCAAGCCGCGAGCACAATCGGCGAAGCGGTCAAACTGGAGCCCACGCCCGGATTGCACAGCTTTCACTTGCACACAGAACTGCGTCAGATCATTCCACAGGTCTTCAAGTCCTATGGAATCACTGTCTCACTGGACGAATCAGTGGGCAATAAGTTGGCCCGGCTGGACGTGGATGATGCAGATTTCGATACGGCGGCGCGACTGGTCGAATTGGTGACTGGATCGTTCTATATTCCGCTGGACGCGCACCATGTGCTGGCAGCCCGCGATACCAGGGAGAATCGCCAGATATTTATGCCCTTGGAATTTGAGACAGTTTACCTGCCGGGATTGAACTCGACGGAGTTGACGGACGTGGTCAACCTGGCGAAAAACGTCTTCAACGTACAGCAGGCGGTGGCGGAACCCATCGCTGGGACAATCACGATTCACGCCACTCATAGCACGCTGAATGCCTTCAACGCCACTATGCGCGAGCTGCTCGAAGGGCGGAATCAGGTAATGCTGGAGGTGCGCATGATCCAGCTTGCGCATACCAGCGCGCGCAACACCGGGGTCACGCCGCCGCAGAGCATGTCGGCCTTCAACGTCTATGCTCAGGAGCAATCCATCCTGAATGCAAACCAGAGCCTGGTGCAGCAGATTATCAGCTCGGGGCTGGCTGCTCCCGGCGACACACTGACGATCCTGGGCATTTTGCTGGCATCCGGCCAGGTGTCGAGTTCCTTGTTTTCCAACGGGATTGCCCTGTTTGGCGGCGGGCTAACTCAATCCGCACTGGCTCCTGGCCAGGCAATGCTGAATCTGAACCTGAACTCCTCGGACTCGCGCGAACTGGATCAGTTTCAATTGCGCCTGGGTGACGGGGAGGATGCGACCATCAAGTCAGGCACGAAATATCCCATTCAGACCTCTTCGTTCTCCAGCCTGGGGGCCAGCGTGCCGAATATACCGGGGCTGACCGGCGCCGGAACCTCCGGCAGCCTCTCCTCGCTGCTGTCTTCCTACACCAGCAGCGTGCCGAATATTCCGCAAGTGCAGTACCAGGACTTGGGCCTGACCCTGAAGGCGACTCCCAAGGTGCTGCGCAACAACGAAGTGGCGCTCAAAATCGACATGAAGATCGACGCGCTGGCAGGAACCTCAATCAATGGCAATCCGGTGCTCAACAGCCGCGTATATCAAGGGGTGGTGACGCTTAAGCAGGGCGAATCCGCGGAGGTGGTGAGCGAACTGGACAGGTCAGAGAGTCAAGCTGTCAGTGGAACACCCGGAATCAGCGAGATTCCCGGCCTGAACAATCTGACCAATAAAAATAACCAGAAGAACTACGCAACACTGCTGATTATTATGACGCCCCATGTGATTCGGGGCACGCAGGCTGCTGGCCACTCACCTATGATGCGTGTGGAGCGCGGGCCGGGGCCATAGCGATGTTTCCCCCTGGCCGCAAAAACAATTGCGCGGCGAGGGTGCGGCGCCATCAAATCTTCGCAGAACGTGACAAGGGCAGGCAGGATTGAACTCCTGTCTGCCCTTGTCGGATGCTTGTTCGCTGGCAAATCAATCGACTGTTTGATCAGCCTTTATTACTGTGCGGTCACGCCATCCATCTTGGCCTGATAGAAAATGATCTGCTTGAGGACGTCGTAGGGTACGTTTGCCGGAACCGGTCGGCCGTTTATTACCAGCGTGGGAGTCTGATTGATCTTCAGGTCCTGAGCCAGCATCACCATAGCGTCAACAGCGGCATGAGTCGCCGGCGTTTTGGCGCAGGCGGCGATTGACGCCGGGTCCAGACCAGCCTTGGTAACGGCGCTGTTCAGGGTCAGAGTGGTTCCGTCGTCGCTCGACAAACCTTCTTGGCCATCAAAGACTGCCGCGGCGAAGGTGAAGAATGAATCACTGCCACCCTGCTTGCTTACGCAGTACCCGTAGGCAGCAGCTCTAGTAGACGCAGAATTCGTGAGCAGAGGAATGTTCTGGAAGACGAAGCGGGCCTTGGGAAAATCCGCCACCAGCTTGTCCATATTTGGCTGCGCTTCCTTGCAGTGGGGGCACAGGAAACTGGCAAACTCGACAATCTCAAGGTCCTTGGAGGCCGAACCCCGGTAAGGTCCGTCGGCGCGCTGCTGCGCGATGGCGCGCGATTCCGCGAAGGGATTTGCGCCAAAGGGCAGGATCTCGTCGCCGGCGAAGATGTGCTTTCCGTCAGGAAGGACATAGAACTGGGAAGGGACGATCTTCTGCTTGCCAGTCTTGTCGCCCACCAGAAATACTACCCTGCTGATGCCATCCACTTCAGTCTTCTGGATGGCCCATATCTCCCAGACACGGTTCTCATCGTAGCCCCAATTGGCCTGCAAAAAGGCGTTGACAGTCTCCTGTGTGGGTGACGCGGCGGTGAAATTGGCAGGATCGGGTTTGGGAAAGACAGGTGCGGCAGCGGGGGCTGGCCCGGATGGGACCTGTACAGCGGGCGCGGCGGGCACATCCTGCTGAGCAGAGGCCTGGAGGATGGGCAGGAATAAGGCAGCCAGCGCCAGAGCACCGGCAAAACGAATCGACAGACGGATCAAGCGATTTCTCCTTCAACTGTGGAAAAGATGAACTGCGGGAAGGTTCCCTCGTTCTAGGTTACACCCCGGATTTGACCTTATACCTGAACTTTTACGGCAATGGGAAATCTGCGGCCCATGCCGAAGGATTTTGAGGTCACCTTCAGGACGGGGGCGGCCTGCTGGCGTTTGTACTCGCTGCGCTCCACCAGGCGCACTACCTGTTGGACGAGCTCCAGGGGGAATTGGTTTGCCTGGGCGATTTGCTCGGGGGTCTCGTAGCGCTCGACGTAGGCTTCCAGAATCGGGTCGAGAACCTCGTAGGGCGGCAGCGAGTCGGTATCCTTCTGGCCGGGACGAAGCTCAGCCGAAGGCGGTTTTTCGAGAATTGCTGCGGGAATCACCTCGCCCGAGCGGTTGAGCCAGCGGCAGACGGCGTAGACGCGGGTCTTGACCAGGTCGCCGATGACTGCCAGGGCGCCGACCATGTCGCCGTAGAGAGTGCAGTAGCCCACGGCCATCTCCGACTTGTTGCCGGTGGTGAGCACCAGCGCGGAGAACTTGTTGGAGAGGGCCATCAGCAGGACGCCGCGAATCCTGGACTGGATGTTTTCCTCGGTGATGTCGGGCTTGGTCCCCTTGAAGAGCGGCTCCAGGGCATGGGTGAACTCAGCAAACAGGCCGCTGATACCGATAACCTCGTAGCGAATGCCCAGATTGGCCGCCAGACGGCGGCTGTCGTCGATGGAGCCTGCCGAGGAGTAGGGGCTGGGCATGCCAACGCCGACGACGTTTTCCGCGCCCAGAGCATCGGTGGCAATGGCCGCCACCAGCGCGGAGTCGATGCCGCCGCTCAAGGCCACCAGAACCTTGCTGAAGCCGCACTTGCGCACGTAATCGCGCGTGCCCAGGACCAGTGCGCGGTAAGCAGCCTCGGTGTCGTCCTCTGCAGGGGTGGGCAGGGTCGGCGCGTCGAATGGGTCACAGAGTACGAGGTCCTCCTCAAAGGAGGCGGCCTGGGCAATCAGCTCTCCGCGCGCGTTGAAGGCCAGCGAAGTGCCGTCGAATATGAGGCTATCGTTGCCGCCCACCTGGTTGCATAGCAGCACAGGGATTCCGTTTTGGCGGGCACTCGCCGAGAGCATCTGGCGGCGAAGGGCGCGCTTGCCGTGCCAGAAGGGCGACGAGGAGAGGTTGATGTGAACGGCGGGCTTCTGGCGCATCAGCTCTTCGATCGGATCGACGGCGTACAGGCGTTGCTGCCAGAAATTCTTGTCGTTCCAGGCATCCTCGCAGATAGTAATGGCCAGCCGCACACCATCCAGCTCAACAACCTGCTGTGAGCGCGACGGAGCAAAGTAGCGCTGCTCGTCAAAGACATCGTAGAAGGGCAGGAGCTGCTTGTGCTGTTCGAGCAGCAGGCGTCCGCCATCCAGCAGAACCGCGGCGTTGACAGCCGGCCGTTCACCCCAGCAAATTCCAGTTTTTGGGGAGACTGGCTTAGCTCGTTCACGCTCTGCTGGCAGGGCTACGCCCGCCAGCACGGCTGTAGGTAGGTCTCGTGTGGCCGCGGCTAGCTCGTCGACGGCCGTGCGGCAACGAGCCAGGAAACTCGGCTTTTCAAGGAAGTCGGCGGGCGGATAACCGCACAGTACCAGTTCGGAGAAGACGGTAAGCCGCGCTCCCCCGGCGGCAGCGCGGCGGCTGGCCGCGACAACCTTTTCAAGATTTCCGGTGAAATCCCCGACAGTGGGATTGATCTGGGCCAGCGCGATCTTCACAGTTCCAGTTTAATCCAGTGCGGAGATTGGCAGTAACTTTGGCTTTTAGTACGATTAACCCTTCATACGACAGCAGCGCGTAATCAAAGCTGAAAGCCCATGTCCTGCCCCACGAGGAAGTCGACTTGTGGAGGTTGCACTCCAAGTAAGCGCAGCTGCGTAGCCACCTGGCCGCGATGGTAGCTCTGATGATTCAGTACATGCGCAATCATTTGCCAAAGCGGATAGGTCCACTTTTCGCCTCGAAAGTTCCTGTATGTCAGAGAGTGCGCCAGCGCCTCCTCATCCAAACCAGCAAGATATTCGCGCATTTCGCGCTCAACCGCGTTCCACACCTCGACAACAGCTTCCATCGTCGGAAAATCGTCGGCGGGAATCAACGATTTTGGGGTTTTCCCTCTCCAACGCTCCAGCCAAAGCCACTCAGCTGCAATCATATGCGCCAGAGTATCGCGCACCGATGGAAAACTGCCTCCAACGAGGCGCAAAAAATCTTCCGCACTCAGCGACGCACACACCTGTAGTTGGCGATCGCGCGCCCAATAGTTGTGGTTCACTCCGTCGCGAATGATCGACATCTGTTCCATAGAATCCTCAACGCAGCATTGCTCAGAAAAGCGCATTTGGGAAGTAAACGGTTTCGACGCGCAGTTCCAGGTTTAATATTGACCCGCCCCTCACCCCACCACCCGCAAGCTATTCGAAGAGTACCGCATAATATCGCTGTCGGAACTCACCAGTGTCAACCCTTCCGCGGCAGCTTGCGCAATCAGCATCCTGTCGAAAGGGTCCTTGTGAATTGGCGGCAGCGCGTATAGCTCAGTTATGTGTTGGGGACGCAAAACCAGAGGTGTGGCGGCCAGTTGATCGAGCGCTTCGGACCACCAGATGCGCGGATCGCCCACATCCAGTTTGCCCTTCATGCTCTTGAGCATGACCTCCCAGTAGGAGACCACGCTCAGAACATTAGGCCCAGACAGAACTGCCCCGCGTGCCGCGTCTGTCAGTAGTTCCGGAGTGTCGAGCGCCCAGATCACTGTGTGCGTGTCAAGCAAGTATCCGCGAGCTGGAACTTCATCGCTCAACTTTTCTCACCCAAAAGTTCTTCTTCGGTAATGGGATCATCCCAACCGGGCAGCAGGCGGATGCGGCCCTTCATTCCACCCAAGCGCGCTTTGCGGCGCTCCGCGGGCGGCGGAGCAAGCTGGGCGACAGGGCGGCCGTGGCGGGTGATCACCACCTGCTCCCCGTCCTCCACCATCCGAATCAGCTCTGTGAAACGATTTTTGGCTTCCGCTGTACTGACATCCATACATTTAATTATAGCCATAAATTATAGCCATGACAATCCCCGCACCTAAAATTACGTCTATATAACTCCTAACCCCTTTATTTTCCTCTATTCGGCTCCTCCTCCTGCGTCTTGTAAATCCGGTTAGGATCGCCCGGTAGCAGTCCTTGCTTCTCCAGCTCCAGCCTGACCCGCCGCCGGAACTCCCGCATTGGCGCGTACTGTTTCGTGGCCAGCGTCTTGAAGACCACAGGGAAGATCAGTTCCGAGCCTTTAATCGCATCCACGCCCAGAATCTGCGGATCGGCCACAAAAACCTCGCGGAACTCCTCGCTCGAGCGAATCTCCATGGCAATCCTCTTCAACAGCTTCACCACCTTGTCGGGATTGGAGCTGAAATCCACGCTCACGTTGATGGTGGCCACCGAGTAGCCCACGCTCAGGTTGGCCACCGTCATAATCTGCGAGTTGGGAATGATATATAGCGTTCCGTCCGCGTCGCGCACTGAGGTCTTGCGCAGCGTCATCGCCTCCACCGTCCCGGACACCCCGGCCAGTCGCACCGTATCTCCCACGTTGAACTGATCCTCAATCAAAATCATCATGCCGTTGAGCATGTCGCGCACGATATTTTGCGCCGCCAGGCCGATAGCGATTCCGGCAATCCCGGCCGATGCCAGCAGCGGGGCAAGATTGACTCCCACAGCGGCCAGAAACTGTAACCCGACGACCACGCCGATAATGGCCAGTCCAGTGGTGCGTATCACCCCCGCCAGGGTCTTCACTTGGGAGACGCGGGCCGGCCCCGGAGCATGCTGCTCGGCAATGCGGATCATCCGCGCCGTCACCATATGTAGCAGGCGGCTGAGCACAAACCCAATCAACAACACCATCAACAGGTGCGGCAGCTTGGTGCGGATGAACTCCTGGGTATCGCCGACCCACTCATCCAGCACTTTGCCTAGAAACTGCCCATCCGCAAACCAGCCTGTTCCTGCCGCCAGCAACAGCACAAAAGTATGCATCCCTGAACTCCTTTCTCTAATCTAATCTGTTGGCAAAGTTAGTGTTGCTACAATCGGATTGTAGTTCTTGCGTCCCCGCAATTCGCAAAACCGCGCATCTAGGAGCAAAGGAATGGAACTGGCTACTTCCAGCGCTCGTGAGTCCCTGTCGGCCACGGCCGGCAGCCTGAGCCCTCGGCAGTTAGTTGAAATCTACCGGCTGATGCTTCTCTCCCGCCGCGTGGACGACCGTGAAATCCTGCTCAAGCGACAGCAGAAAATCTACTTCCAGATCTCCGGCGCGGGACACGAGGCGCTGGGAGTGGGCGCTGCCCTGGCCATGCGCCCCGGCTACGACTGGTTCTTCCCTTACTATCGCGATCGCGCGCTCTGCCTGGCGCTGGGATTCACCCCAACCGATATGATGCTGCAAGCCGTCGGCGCGGCCACCGATCCCTCCAGCGGCGGTCGCCAGATGCCCACCCACTGGAGCAGCACTTCGCTTAACATCGTCAGCCTCTCCTCTGCTACCGGTACCCAACTGCTCCACGCTGTAGGTTGCGCAGAAGCTGGCCGCTACTTCAGCCTCCATCCCGAAGCCGCGGCCAAAACAGTAAGTGATTACCGCGCCTTTCGCGACGTGACCTTTCACGGCGACGAGGTTGCCTACGCCTCCATCGGCGAGGGTTCCACCTCCCAGGGCGAGTTTTGGGAGGCCTTGAACACCGCCTCCAACAAAAAGCTTCCCGTCATCTTCTGCGTGGAAGACAACGGCTACGCCATCAGCACCCCGGTTGAGGTCAGCATGCCCGGCGGCAACATCTCCCGCCTGGTATCCAACTTCCCCAACTTCCACTTTGCCGAGGTGGACGGTACCGATCCCGAAGCCAGCTTCCACGCCTTCCAAGCCGCCGTAGCCCACTGCCGCGCCGGTTTCGGGCCTGCCTTCGTCCACGGCCACTGCATGAGGGCCTACTCCCATTCGCTCTCCGACGACGACCGCCTCTATCGCCCCCAGGCCGAACGCGAGGCCGACCAGCTCCGCGATCCCCTTGTCAAGATGCGTGCGCGCCTGCTCCGCGAATCCATCCTCACCGAAGACGAACTCACCGCTCTGGAGCACTCCGTCGAGCAAGAAGTCTCCGCCGCCGCCGATCGCGCCTTTGAAGCCCCACTGCCCAAAGTCTCTGAAATCACCCGCCACGTTTACAGCGACGATCTTGACCCCACCAGCTCAACCTTTGCCACCGAGCAACCCGCCGCGCCGGGCGCGGTCAGCGGAGGCAAGGCCGGCCGCGCGCCCAGCGCCGAAGCCCGCACCATGGCCGACCTCATCAACGCCTGTCTTCACGACGAGATGCGCCGCGACCCTCGCATCGTCGTCTACGGTCAGGATGTGGCCGACGCTAGCCGCGAAGCCGCGCTCGCCGAAGTGAAAGGGAAGGGAGGCGTCTTCAAGCTCACCGCCGGCCTGCAAACCGAGTTCGGCTCCGAGCGCGTCTTCAACTCCCCTCTGGCCGAGGCCAACATCGTCGGCCGGGCAATTGGATATGCTTTACGCGGCATGAAGCCCGTCATCGAAATTCAGTTCTTCGATTACATCTGGCCGGCCATGCACCAGATTCACAACGAGCTCTCGGTCCTGCGCTGGCGCTCCAACGGCCAGTGGGCCTGCCCCATCGTGATGCGCGTCCCCATCGGCGGCTATCTCACCGGCGGCTCCATCTACCACTCGCAATCCGGCGAGAGTATCTTCACCCACATCCCCGGCCTTCGCGTCGTCATGCCCTCCAACGCCCTCGATGCCAACGGCCTGCTGCGCACCGCCATTCGCTGCGACGATCCCGTCCTCTTTCTCGAGCACAAGCGCCTCTATCGCGAGACCCACGACCGCGCCCCCTATCCCGGCCCGGAATTCGCCATCCCCTTCGGCAAGGCCCGCATCGTCCGCCCCGGCTCTCACCTCACGCTCATCACCTACGGCGCATTAGTCCCCCGCTCCCTCCAAGCCGCCGAGCGCGCCCGCCGCGAGCACAACATCGACGTAGAAATCCTCGACCTCCGCACTCTGAATCCCTATGACTGGTCCTCCATCGCCGCCTCCGTCCGCAAAACCAGCCGCGTCCTCGTCGCTCACGAGGACATGCTCAGTTGGGGTTATGGCGCGGAGATCGCCGCCCGCATTGCCGATGAACTCTTCGACTCCCTCGACGCCCCCGTCCGCCGCATCGGCGCTCTGGACACTTACGTCGCCTACCAGCCTATCCTCGAAGACGCCATCCTCCCCCAGCCCGACACCATCCTCAAAGCCATCCTCGATTTGAAGGCCTATTAATAGGCAAATCTATAGCGAGCTTTGTATCAAGACACGACTGGTAGGTCAGGGTTGTAACCCTGACTGCCGGAAGCAACAAAATCATGATGGGCTTTAGCCCCTGAGGGAATGTTGAGCCGCAACAAAGATTTAATCAGAGGTTCCCTTAGTCATTTTTCTTGTTCCTCCGTTCGTACATGCGCCCGAAAAGAATATCCCTGTGCATTATATTATTCATTGAAGTGTAGATTGATAGTCCATGTCTGGGGTCTTCATGTGGGCCTAAGATGCCGCTTTCTGTCAGCAATTGCAGGAGCTGAGGCACTCCGTAGAACTTATGCAGAAAGTCTCTCCAACTTCCCGGAAGCATCTGAGCTAACCCCCATCGCATCGGGTCTTGTGGCCGGTTTACACGGTTTTCAAACTCGTGTGTCAATTCATAAGCGAACAAGTCAGCCGCCTGAAGAAAAGCAAGATTTTGCGCAAGATTTGATGAATATGCCCCCATCCACTTTCCCCAAGCGGGATTGGCATCTTTCAGGGCATACCATAAAGATTCCGCTCTGCCCATGTTTTCGCGCCGAGTTCCGGATGGACTAGAAATTGCCCCGAACCCATCGTGCCGTGCGTATACCATCGCTACCTTTTCGGTTTTTTCAAACTCCTTCCACTCTTCGACTGTAGCGGTCGCGTGCATAGAGTATGCGATTACGCTAATCGCTGCCGCTGCCGTCACATCTTGAAAGCATATGTAGTACGGATCAAGAAGCAACCTCTCAACGGCAGGGAAGCCCCTGCAAACAGTCTCGTAGGCGTCCAAGGATATAACTGCTCCAAGGGGCTTCGCTCCTGATTCCCTGACAGTCTTAATAAGTGATCCAAGGAATCTTTCTCTTCGCTCTTTTCCCCATCCGGTGTAGATTCCATAACCAGGAGCGAAATCCTTCATATGGAACCAATGGCCTTCGCACTGATCGTCAAGTACAGATTGCCACTTTTGCTCGAATTCGGTCCAAGCCGACTCCGGCGCAATTAGTCCACCCATTCCGACAAAACGGCAACGGGAGTCTTCGGAGTGGCCCGATTCATCAAAGTAGGCCGAAAGTCCTAGCATTAGCATTATTTTACTGCGGCTCGGATGGATCGGCGGGTGGCCCTTGTCACATACCGAATTTTATCAAGTTGACGATGCCCCCGGTCCCTCGGCGTGGTTTGTAAAAAGTTACTGAGGCCGGGGCCACCCCCGAATGATCGAAAGAGGTAGAATCGGTGCTTGGGCCACCTGACGCTCGCGGCTGCGAGCTTGGCGGTGTATGGTGCTCGTGGAGGCCAGCATTTGGCTGACATTGAGAGGAGTTCTATATGGATGAACGTCAACTGTCCGGAGAGCCCATTGCCTGTCGCTTGCGACGAATCCGCAAGGCACTGGCACAGATCCCGACAAGTGATTGGATTGCTTCGACGGCTGCGCTCGCTGCGGTCTTCTCGCTGGTCATTTCCATCTTGGGTTATCGTCTCGCTTCAGAACAAACGGCCCTCTCAAGGGCTCAATTCGAACAGAGCGGGTCGTTCTGGTGGGTATGCTCAGTAGACGAGGACCTTAATCTCACGCTAACTCCCTCCCGCAATGACGCCGTTGTTGAAAGCGTCCTCGTCGTGTTTCCGAAGTCACTGTTTCACGGTATCGAGGAGTGGGCGTTGAAGCCCAAGGGACTCAAGCTATCTCTCAAGGACATCCACGAGCGACTGATGGCAATTAGGGCATCAGAAGTGACTTTTGACAAAGCTACGGGACGTTACAACGTGCACGCTACTCGGAACCTACTGCCATTCATTGTCGAGTCCAGATCCATGGTTAGCGGGTCGATGCATACCGAGCGGTCCCTATTCTTTCTTCATATCAGGACCAGGTTTTCGTTCGGGCCAACTGGCGTTGACAACGTCACGTTCGAAAGCCTCTCACTCTCCGACGCGTTCCTCTACGGTAAGTTGGCGAACGAGTCTGACGATACTGACGAGATATTGAGCAGGTATTGGGACCTGCCCGGCGACGAAGTGATTGCACAAGTCGCCCCTGTCGGCGGGAAGGTCATAATGGAGTATCCGTTTCCGCCGCGTGGCAAGCCGGAGACTAAAAAGTAGTCGAGTCTACACAACGAGAATGTCCAGCGTACTTGGCCGGGTGCCCCGGCTCCCTCGCTGTTCAGTTCCATGACATCCTTTACACATTGTCTCTGGAGATGCTTTACACTTCCGCGCAAGCGCCGTCTGCCTGGACGGCCAGTCCTTGCAGATTATTTCCCCATTTCGTGCACAATGATCTTCAGAAGTCATTCCTGCAAATCGTCCCGGTACGTCCTCTTCGCGCATCTTTTTAGTCTGAAGAGGCCGAAACGGCCCGTAACTCCTTATCCTGGACGATTTTGCAGGGAACTCCTTTGTTTTGACGATTTTACAGCGCAACCCTGCCTGTAACCTCAAGAAAACAAGGATTTTGCGTCCAAAGTATGGGTGGGGGTA
>Ga0181536_10000161_pt1 | contig 76093 bp, 65 predicted proteins | sample PEATcosm2014_Bin_41_FD_121105 | JGI IMG/M metagenome (GOLD analysis project Ga0181536, IMG submission 121105) | Peatland microbial communities from MTU Mesocosm Facility, Houghton, MI, USA - PEATcosm2014_Bin17_60_metaG | ecosystem: Environmental > Terrestrial > Soil > Wetlands > Peat | place... | reverse complement strand
GGAGTTACCTGCCGCGTTACATTGACAAAATCCGCCTGCACCTCGCCGGCAAACTGCACGCCGATTATCAGGAGAATCTGGGCAAAGGCTTTGACGGCATGTGGCTCAAGTACGCCGGCGTCACGCACGAACAGATGATCGGGGTGGTGAAGAATTCCGTCACCGATGGCGAGGTCTGCGACTGGGTGCGGCGCAACGTAAAAAAATCCCCGGTCGAAAAGGCCGCGCACGCGAAGGACATGTTAAACCGCCCGCCCGCCAACGACGCGGAGGCCGTGGCGCGGCTTAAAATGCGCAAGGAACAGTCCGGCTTTGCCCATCGCGACGACATCAAAACCTTCGTGGACTACATTGACGCGGACGAGAAGCGGATTTAAACGTGGCAAGCTGGCCTTGCTGCCAGGCAAGGATGGCTGACGCCACTTCAATTCTCCCGGCTTGGCGCGGGAGGCTGGCACTTGCCAACCTGCCGCTGAAATGGCTGATTGGAATCTCCATCGCGCGGGGAAACATCTCCGCTGGATCCGTGACGCGGCAGGTCTGTTGCTGGCCGGATTGCGGAGACATCGCCGGGCCGGTTTCAATCGTTGGCTCCCCATCACTCCCTGAATTGGGTCACCATCATCGGGTCCATGATCGCGTCCGCGCGTTTCGCGCTGGCGGGGTCCGGACGTTGCGGGCCTGGCTGGATGCTGGAGCGCAATTTCAGGATGTCACCCCTTTCCCGCGGGTGATTCTTGAAAACGAATGAATGTTGCCTGGAACGGCCCGTGACGTGTTTCAAGTCAAATGGGATTTGCAATGAGAGACACCGCGATTAGAATCAACGGGCAGAACCGAACGAAACACCATGAAACCAAAACTCATTCTCCTCGCGCTGGCCTCCGGTCTGGCCACCATTCACTTGTTTCATTTTGAAGAACCCCGCGCTCAACGAACACACAAAACCTGAACCGAACATGAAAACCGCACTCCGTTGCCTCACGTTGCTCGCGGCCATCGTTATCCTGTTCGCGGTGACCGGCTGCAATACCGTTTCCATCAATTCCAACCAGTATGTTGGCGTGCAGTCCTATCCGCCGTCGAATCCGGCCCAGATCCAGATTCTGCGCAAGGAGCCGAACCGGTCCAACGTGCGACTGGGCGAGATCCGGGCGGAACCCTCCAGCGAGAATGTCAGTGTGCAGAAAATTGAAGAGTCCTTGCGCAACGCGGCGGCCAAAATGGGCGCCGACGCCATTGTGATTGTGTTTGACCGGACGGAAGTCACGGGTGCGATGGTCATCGGGCCCTGGTATGGACGTTCCGTTCAACAGATTGTCGGACGCGTTGTTGTCGGTGTGGCGATCAAATATACGGGGGCGGAAACGGGAAGCTGATTTCAAAACCAGACTGGCAATCTTACGCAAGAGAAAGAACCGTAACCACTGTACGGGTTGGTCGGAACAACCGGGTCAAAGACGTTCCTCCCTTCGGCCCGGTTGCTTCCGCAGGTTTTTCAAATAAAAAGTCGATGTTTGATTGCGGTTGTGGGTGAACCGGGTAAGCTTCGCGGCAGATGACGGAACGATGCGGCTGGTTGCTTCAACCGGGCTGGCTGTACGGGAGGAACTGAAACCAGAGAAGTTTTTGTGCAAACAATCCAAACCGGAAGAAAGGAATCGTTTATGAAGAGACAAACGATCTTGAATTCAAGCATCGTGGGATGCGTCATCGTCCTCTTCACCGGCTGCGCCAGCACCAACGTGACTTCGGATGGCGAGTATGAGGGGTTCCTCCCCAAGCCCAGGCAGGTGCTCGTCTATAATTTTGCCGTGTCGCCGGATGAAGTGACGCTGGACAGCGGCGTTGGCGCGGACATCCAGGGACTCGTTGAAAAAGCGCCGCCGCGGACGGACCAGGAACGCGCCATCGGACGACAGGTGGCCGATGCCCTGGCCAATCACCTGGTGACCGAGATCCAAGCCCTCGGTCTGCCGGCCAGCCGGGCGTCCGGCCCGCCGCCGGCCGGCGGAAACACGCTCGAAATCAAGGGACAATTCATTTCCATTGACGAAGGCGACCAGACCGAACGGGTGGTCATCGGGTTGGGACTCGGACGGACGGACGTCAAAACCATGACCCAGGTTTATGAGCACCGGAATGGCACCAACATTCTGGTCAACCAGTTCGGGATCAACGCCAGGAGCGGTGACAAACCCGGCGCGGCCGAAACCATGGGGGCCGGCGCGGTTGCCGGCCATCTGGTGGTCTCCGCCGTGGTGAGCTCGGGAGTGGCGGTGGGCAGCGAAGCGTTCTCGGCCAACGTGGATGCCGATGCCGGTCGCACGGCCAGGAAAATCGCCACGCAACTCAAGGACCTCTTCCTCACCCAGTGCTGGATACAGCCGTAACCACGTCCTGGGGAAAATTTTCCCCGCAAAGCATGCTGAACAACCACTCAACCAAACAAAGACAATCCGATGAAAAATCTTAAATTTGCGACAATGGCAATACTGCTGCCGGCTGTTGCGCTGGCCCTGGCCGGCTGCTGGACACCACCCAACGCCAACGTGCAGCCCGGAGGCGAACCCCGCCTGATCCAAAGCGGCATCACGGTGGAAGTCGTTCAGAATCCGGCGCCGGTGGCATCCATTGATGCCAGCCAGCGCACGATAACCCTCAAACGGACCGACGGCCTGACGAAGACCTACGCGGTGGGGCCGAAAGTCAAAAACTTCGACCAGATTAAAGCGGGCGACCAGGTCAAGGCGACCGTGGAAGATGATCTCGCCGTTTACCTGCTGGCCAAAGGCCGGCTGCCGGATGGCACCACCGCTGAATCCCTGGGCGTCAACGCCAGGGTTTTGCTGGTGGATCCCAGCTACCGCCTGCTGACCCTGCAATATCCTAATGGCCAGTCGGAAAAATTTAAAGCCGGCTTGGACGCCAAACTCCTGGAGATGGCCCCGGGCGACGAGGTGGTTGTGAAGCCGAAGGAAGTAACGGCGATCAAGGTTGAGAAGCCCTAAGGCAGCCACGACTGCACACCATCCATCACCAATTTTTACTTTGCCATGACATTTAAAAATCCAACGGCACTCCGGACGCTGAAGTTCGCGGTAACGGCGCTGATGCCGGCGGCCCTGCTGACATTCACCTCCTGCTCGTCAGCACCCGCCACGGGAAAGGTGAATGAGCCAACCAATCCCGCCGCCTACGCCAACGCCCCCGATTTTGGCGGCGAAATCGTGACGGACGCCACCTCGACCACCGCGACGGTGATTTCCATCGATCACGCCAAACGCCTGGTTGTGCTGAAACGTGCGGATGGCAGCCAGGTCACCTACAAAGCCGCTCCGGGTGCGCCCGGTTTCGATGTCATCAAAGCCGGTGACGAGGTCAAAGTCTCGGTGGCGGAGGAACTCGCCGTGTTCCTCGGAAAAAACAGTATGCCTGCAAGTGCGGGTGCAAATTCCGCCAAACTGCGCGTCCGTCTGCCGGGCGGTACGCAAGCTGTCGCTGCCGAAGTGGCGACACTGGTGTTTACCGCCAAGATCATGGCCATCAATTCCTGGAATTACACCGTGACCCTCCAACTGGCCGACGGCCTGACGAAGACAATCCACGTGAACGAAGCCATCAATCTGGCGGATGTCAATGTGGGGGACAACGTCTCGGTGCGGGCCACGGAGGCAGCCGTGCTCGTGCTGGAGAAACCTTAGGACCTCAATTTCCCGGACACAAATCTCATACCAACCCCAAAAAAGAGAAAGGAGCCAATGAAAAAAATAATATTGAAACTGGGGGCAATGCTGTTGATGCCGGCCGCCCTGCTGGTATTCACCTCCTGCTCGTCAACGCCCCAACCGCAAACAGCCGCCCAAGAGGCCATGCGAGTTGGCACCGTCATTGATGTCGCCACGGCGATTGCCACCGTGCAATCCGTTGATGCCAGCAACCGTATCGTGGTGCTCCAGCGCCCGGATGGCGGTCTGATCACCTACGAGTGCGGACCGGAGGTGATTAACTTCGACCAGATCCAGGTGGGCGACCAGGTCACGGCCCAGGTGGCCGAGGCCGTCGCCATCGGACTGTTCAAGGGCGGTGTACCAACCATGGCCGGTACCGCCAACGTCATTGTCCGGGCGCCGTTGGGAGAAAAACCGGCTGGCAAAATGGTTGATACCGTCGGATTCACCGCCAAGGTCATGAGCGTGGACAAGCTGAATCGGGAAGTGACTTTGCAAATGGTGGCTGGCAAGACCCAGACGGTGAAAGTCGGCCCGAACATCAAATTGTCCAATATTAAACCCGGCGACGACGTAGGGGTGCGGCTCACCCGGGCATTCATGATTGCAGTAACGACGCCGGCGCGTGCTCCGGTCCCAGCCCCGCCAGCCGCGGTTGCACCGGTTGCAGCCGCTCCCGCCGCTCCCGCGCTGACGCCGGATGAGGCTGCCGCGCTCGGCACCGAGGCCTACATTTTCGGCTACCCGCTGGTCACGATGGAATACACCCGGCGCGTGCTGACCAACGTCGAGAAACCCGCCGGCAGGGCCGCCCCCATGGGCCAGTTCCTCCGGTTGCGGGATTATCCTACCCCTGACGACAAGCAGGTAACGGCTCCCAATGCCGACACACTCTACACCATCGCCTGGCTGGACGTGGGCAAGGAACCGTGGATCCTGAGCCTGCCCGATGCGAACGACCGTTACTACCTGTTTCCCATGCTCGATGGCTGGACCGATGTTTTCCAGGACCCCGGCAAACGCACCACCGGCACCGGGCCGCAGAAATACGCCATCACCGGCCCCGGCTGGAGCGGCACGCTGCCCGACGGCGTGACCGAATATAAATCGCCGACCAGCCTGGTCTGGATCCTCGGTCGCATCTACTGCACCGGCACGCCGGAAGATTACGACGCGGTGCATAAGATGCAGGACGACATCTCCGTGGTTCCGCTCAGTTCTTACGGCCAACCCTACACGCCGCCGCCGGGCACCGTTGATCCCAGCATTGACATGAAGACGCCGGTGCGCAATCAGGTGAACGCCCTGAGCGCGGAGGATTATTTCAAACTGCTGGCCAGATTGATGAAGGACAATCCGCCCGCCGAGGCGGACGCTCCCATGGTCGGGAAAATGGCAAAGATCGGAATCGTCCCCGGCCAGGACTTCGACATCAACCAGTTCGGTCCGGCCGTGGCCAAGGCCCTGCGAGGCGTGCCGAAACCGGCCTTTGATAAAATCATGGCCCACCACAAAGATGCCGGCTCCTTCACGAATGGCTGGATCTTCACGACCATGGCCGGCGTTTACGGCACGGATTATCTCCAGCGGGCGACGATTACCGCCATCGGCCTCGGAGCGAATCGTCCGCAGGATGCCGTCTATCCGACCTCATTGGTGGATGCCGATGGCAAACCCTACCAGGGCACCAACCAGTACGTCATGCACTTCGACGCCGGCCAGATGCCGCCCGCCGAAGCGTTCTGGTCGCTGACCATGTACAATGGCGCATTCTTCTTCGCAGCCAACCCGCTGAACCGCTACACGCTGAGCAGCCGGAATCAATTCACCACCAACGCCGACGGTTCGGTGGACCTTTACCTCCAGCACGATTCACCGGGCGCGGACAAGGAATCCAACTGGCTGCCGGCGCCGGAGGGCAGGTTCATCCTGATGCTCCGGCTTTATTGGCCGACGGAAACGCCGCCCTCAATCATTGACGGCACATGGACGATCCCGCCGGTGAAGCTCGTGCCATCTGGCAGTTCCAGTTAACGTTGGCCAATAAATCAACCGGTTCGGTTGTGAAACGCGCGGGCTGCCCCATCTCGGCGGCCCGCTAATTTACCAGCATGACGGTCAATGGGATGAAATCAAACGGTGGTAACCACACGGCGTGGGCCAACGAAGCTTTTGCGCGGCCGCACACGGCGGGTTTCTTCTTCAGGGCCATCGTCTTGTTTTTGGTGTCCAACCAAACCAAACCACGCATGGATGGCGGAGTTAAACCGCAGGCGAAATAAATTGAACACCTATTACAAAAGAACATTTGTTTCCCTGGCGCTTGTATTTGCGGGTGTGTGTGTCTTTCTCTTTAACCTTTTTTACACGGAGGCCAGGAACACCGCCATCACGAAGCTGCATGAAGAGCAGATGATCCATGCCAAACAGGCGGCCCGGGGAATCGAAGATTTCTTCGCCACGTGGAATCGCAACTTAAGCTCTTTGTCAAAGATGGATGAGATCATTGCTAACGACGCCGTCGGCCAGCGCTATATGAAACTGTTCTATGAGGCCAATCAGGAGCCGATCATGTCCATCACCCGCGTGGATGAAAGAGGCGTCATACTCTTTAACTTTCCCCAAAGCGGCTCCGTGGGAACTGATATCTCAGATCAGAAGCATATGCGAGAGTTGCTGCGGGATCACCAGCCGGTTATTAGCGATGTATTCAAGTCAGTTGAGGGACTTGACGCGGTTGCCCTCCATGTGCCGGTCTTCCAAGGGGCTGAATTCAAAGGGTCAATCGGCATACTGATAAACTTCGAGAGCCTCGCGCATCGCCATCTTGATGTGATCAAAATCGGCAAAACCGGATATGCCTGGGTGGTCAGCCGTGACGGGACGATTCTTTACAGCCCGATTCCAGGGTTCACCGGGAAATCCGCGTTTGAAACCTCAAAGGATTTCCCTTCGCTTACTGTCATGGAGAACGACATGCTCAAGGGCCATGAAGGCGCCGCCATATACACCTTTGACCGGATCGGCGACCGGAATGTCGGGCAAATCCGGAAATATGCGGTGTATCTGCCGGTTCATATCGGGAACACGTTCTGGTCCATTGCCGTGGCCTCGGCCGAACAGGATGTGCTTTCCGGCCTGATCTCTTTCCGCAACAAGCTGGCCTTGGTCATCGGTGCCCTGTTCATTTGTGGCATGGTGTTCTCCACCCTGGGGGCAAAGGCTTGGTTGATCGTCCAGGAGGAGGAAAAACGCAAACTGACCGAAGAAAAACTTCGGAAAAGCGCGGAACGATTCCGTCAGGTGGCCGAGACCGCCGGGGAGTTCATCTGGGAAGTTGACGCGCAGGGCCTCTACACGTACGCCAGCCCGTCGGTGGAAAAAACCCTGGGGTACACCGCGGAAGAGCTGGTGGGGAAGAAGCATTTCTACGATCTGTTTGTCCCGTCGGTCCGTGAGGAACGGAAGGCCGCCGCTTTCCAAGTGTTTGCCAGCCGGCAGGCATTCCGGGATTTTCCCATTTCCAATGTCAGCAAGAGCGGAAAAATCGTGCACTTGGAGACCAGCGGCACCCCGGTGCTGGATGCGGACGGGAATCTCACCGGCTACCGCGGCGCCGACACGGATGTCACCGCGCGCAAGCAGTCGGAACTGGAGCTTGGCCAACAACACAACGAACTGGCCCACCTTTCGCGCGTATCGACGATGGGCGTGCTCACGTCGTCGCTCGCGCACGAACTGAACCAGCCGCTCAGCGCCATCCTGAGCAACGCCCAGGCCGGCTCGCGGTTCCTGGCCGCTGCGACTCCCGATGTGGCCGAGGTCCGGGGTGCGCTGGAAGACATCGCCCAGGACGCCAAACGCGCGGGAGAAGTGATCCACCAGATGCGCTCGCTCGTGCGGAAGGACGAGCCCCATCTGGAACCGCTGGACCTCAATCGCGTCATTTCCGATGTCGTCCGGCTGCTGCACAGCGACATGCTGGTTCGCAAGGTCCGGATCGCGCTCGAATTGCATCCGGAGCTGCGCCCGGCGAACGGTGACAGCGCTCAGTTGCAGCAGGTGATGCTGAATCTCGTGCTGAACGCGTTCGACGCGATGAAGGATGTCCCGGAGGACAAACGCACGGTCATCGTCCGCACCCGGCAACTGGATGCCGCCGCGATACGGGTCGAAGTCAGCGATAATGGAACCGGCATCAGCTCCGACCGGCTCGTCAACCTGTTTGAACCGTTCCGCAGTTCCAAGCGGGAGGGCTTGGGCTTGGGGTTATCCATCAGCCGTTCAATTGTGGAAGCGCACAAGGGCCGGTTATGGGCGGAGAACAATCCCGACCATGGCGCCACCTTTTACTTTACGCTGCCGGTTCATGAAACCGAATTGAATCTGACTTGATGGTCAAAACGGCTGCCGACGACGGGGCACACACTGCCCCGACTCTCTTGAACTCGTAGCAGTCCCGCAAAGCGGGACCAGTCCGCTCCATCTTGTCCAAAGTGATGTTAGAGCCGACTCACGTCGGCTGCTACGATTCAGAGGCACAGTTCCTGGGAGCGCTGGCGTCTCGCCAGCGGGTCCGGTTTTCGGTTCTCGACTGGCCGGCGGGACGCCGGCGCTCCCAGGAGGTTCATGGAGAAAAACGATGCAGTGTCCAGATGAGCCTCACCCGACGGAACCCTTTGTTTTCATGATTGATTTTGGCCGGAACCGGGCGCACAATCTCATGAGCTTGGATTATGGCCAGGGGAGAATTCAATTCGACTGTTTTTGTGGTGGACGACGATGCTTCCGTCCGCAAAGCCCTTGCGCGACTGATGGCGTCAGCCGGTTACGCGGTGGAAACCTTCGCTTCCGCCCGCGAATTTCTCGACCGTGGCCATCATCAGGACACCCCCGGTTGCGTCGTGCTGGATATCAGCATGCCCGGATTGAGCGGCCTCGATTTGCAGCAGGAACTGAAGAGGTTCACGCCTCCACTTCCCATCATCTTCATCACCGGGCATGGCGATATTCCCACGAGCGTGCGCGCCATGAAAGGCGGGGCGGTTGATTTTCTGACCAAACCCATCAACGACCGGGATCTCCTGTCGGTCATCAAGCTGGCCATTGTCCGAAACGTGGAGGCCCGCAAGCTTTACACGGAGTTGCGGGAACTTGAACGGCGAGCCGCCAACCTGACACCGCGCGAGCGCGAAGTGATGCTCCTCGTTGTCCGCGGCCGGTTGAACAAACAGGTGGCCGCCGAGCTCGGCACGGTCGAGAAAACCATCAAGGTCCATCGCGCCCGCGTCATCGAAAAAATGGGGGTCGAGTCGCTCGCGGAGCTGGTCCGCATGGCCGAAAAACTGGGAATGTTTTCCCCTGAGACCAGAGCCGGCACGGCGCCTCCGGTGTCCGCCACCGCCCTGCCGCCACCGCCCGGCATCTAATACCATTCCCCGATAATAATCGGCACTTTGGTAGGGCGCGTCACTCCGTGCGCGCCGCGTTTCCCCAACCGATACGGTTCTTCACCGCCGACGTTGCATTGGACCAAGGTCCAATGTCCGTCCGTTCCCGCTTTGGCTAACTTTCGTACGCAATTTCACCCGGCCGGCGACGGCTCGGAATCTTGCACCAACCTGTGATCAGCAAAAAACCGCTTATTGCCGTCGTGGATGACGATGAATCGGTGTGTCGTGCCATGGAACGCCTGGTGCGCTCGCTGGGCATGACTGCGGAAACCTATGCCAGCAGCGATGACTTCGTGAATCAGATTGAGTCGCTTCCTTCCTTTCAACTGGATTGCGTGATTCTGGACGTTCAAATGCCCGGCCTGAACGGCATTGAGGTGCAGACGCGCATCCGCCGCATCCACAAAGATATGCCGGTCATTTTTATCACGGCCCATGACGATCGCGGCGCCCGGGAGCGGGCGCTCGCCGGCGGCGCACTGGCCTTCCTGCGAAAACCATGCAACGACGCCCTGCTCATCCGGACCCTCGATGCCGCGCTGGGACGCCGCCGGCCGGATGAAAAATCCGGCGGCCCGGATTGAAACCAGTTTACACAACACGATGAACACAAACCAAAAGTGGCAGGTGACAGGAAATCAGTGGCCAGTGGCCAGTGGCCGGAGGCCTGTGCTCCACTCGTCACCCGCCACCCGCCCCTCGCCCCTCAACAACAATTTGTCCGCCAAGGAATGAAACAAGCAGTACCCGGACGGGGCAAAAAACAAGAGTATGAAACACGAAACAACAAAAAAATAAACTGAAAGGAAAAACATGAAACGGAGCAACCTCATCAAATACGGTCTGACCGTACTGACCGCTTCGACGGCGCTCGGTTTGACATCCTGCGCGACCGCGCAGCCTGCCGGCGGCGGCAGCAGCAGCGGCAGCACCGGGAAGAAACCCAACATCGTCGTCATCATGGGTGACGACATCGGCATCTGGAACATCGGCGCTTACAGCCGTGGCATGATGGCCGGCACGACGCCAAACCTCGACAAGATGGCCAAGGAAGGCATGTTGTTCACCGACTATTACGCCGAGGCGAGTTGCACGGCGGGTCGCGCGAACTTCATCACCGGCGAATTGCCCATACGCACCGGCATGACCACGGTCGGCCAGGCTGGCGCACCCACCGGTCTGCCGGCGGAAGCCTGCACCATTGCCACCGCGCTCAAGGCGCAGGGCTACGCCACCGGCCAGTTCGGCAAGAATCACCTTGGCGACAAGAATGAATTCCTGCCCACCGTCCACGGCTTCGACGAATTCTTCGGCTACCTGTATCACCTGGACGCGATGGAAGATCCGTTCCACCCCAACTACCCGCAGAATCTCTTGAACGTTGTCGGCCCGCGCAACCTGGTTCATTCCTGGGCGACCGCCACGGATGACCCGACCGAGATGCCGCGCTGGGGCAAGATCGGCAAGCAGAAGATTGAAGACGCCGGTCCGTTGCCGCCACACCCCATGGCCGGCATCAAATACAACATGGAAACGGTGGACGGGGATATCCGCGACTTCGCCCTCAACTTCATGGACAAGGCCAAGAAGGACGGCAAGCCGTTCTTTGTCTGGATCAATCCGACACGCATGCACATCGTCACGCACCTCTCGCCTAAATATCAGGCGATGATGAATTCGGAGAATGGCTGGTCGGAAGAGGAAGCCGGCATGGTCCAGCTCGATGACGACGTCGGTCTGATAATGCAACACCTTAAGGACATGGGCGTGGACGACAACACCATCGTCGTCTTTACCTCGGACAACGGCACCGAAGTCTTCACCTGGCCCGATGGCGGGCAGACGCCGTTCGCGCAATGCAAAGGCACCACCATGGAAGGCGGCTTCCGCGTGCCCTGCATCCTGCGCTGGCCCGGCCACGTCCCGGCGGATTCCGTCGCCAACGGCATCATTTCCGGTCTGGACTGGTTCCCGACCTTCCTTGACGCCGCCGGCAACCCGAACATCACCGATCAGTTGCTCAAAGGTGTGACCCTCGGTGGCCAGACTTACAAAAACCATCTGGACGGCTATGACCAGATGGCCATGATCACCGGCAAAGGCCCGTCCACGCGCCACGAAATCTTCTATCTCGGCGAAAGCTCCGTCGGCGCTGTGCGCATTGACGATTACAAATACAGCTTCATCCAGCAGCCCCAGGGCTGGCTCGGTGTGAAGAACCATCCCGACGTGCCCACCATCACCAACCTGCGCCTCGACCCGTTCGAGCGCACGGGCTGGCCCAACGAAGGGACGAAGGAAGGCTCCGAGAATTACATGAGCTGGTTCCAGTATCAATTCTGGCGCTTCGTGTTCGTCCAGCAGGTGATGGGCAAGGAAATCCAGACCTTCCTCGAATACCCGCCGATGCAACGGGGCGCGAGCTTCAACCTCGACGCCGTGAAAGCCGAGATGGCGGCCAAAATGAAACAGGCGGAAATGGCGAGCCACGGCGCCAGCGATTAACCGGAATGTCCACACGGCGGGCGGTCTCCTTTTCCTCCGGGGGAGGCCGCCTGCTTTTTTGTTTCCCTGTTTACTCCTGTTAAAATGTTTCATTGGAATGAGTGTTTACGCCCGCCCTAACCTTTTATCCTCTCCCCTCCGTCTTCACTGCGTTTCGACGCGATCGCGCCGAAGCCAAAGGCGAAGGCGGACAGGAGAGGAAATGGTTTTCGCTTGTTTCTGGTTTTGTGGAGGAGCGTCCGGCCAATCCAGTCATATAAATTTTCAAAAGAACGGTGAACGATTCACCCTCTCCTGGGGGAGAGGGCTGGGGCGAGGGCGGATGTAATCCTTACATCCATGATTGGCTGGGCTTGCTTCGCCACCTGCCACTGCCTCCTCGAAACTGAAAACTGAACACTTGAAACTTTCCCGCCCCCTTGCTGCTCATCACTGTTTACCGATTACCGATTACTGTTCACTCCACGCCCCCCGTCCCCTCGCCACTTGGTCTGCCCGTTTTGACATAAACTTTAGAATTTAGCCTTCAGCCTTTGGCCTTTCCTCTATTGGCCCAAGGTCCAATATCCGCCCGCCATTGGTTTCTGACAGAGTGCTGCTTGTGTGACCAAAAACGGCGACCAAGAATCCATTTGCATATACCGACCGGTCAACCCTGATAAAACAATTCAAACAAAAATATGAAACACATTAAACTCCTCACCCTGATTGCTCTCGCGCTGGCTGGCAGCCTGTTCGTATCAACCCGCTTGCTGGCGGATGACACCAGCGCGGCCGTCGGCGGCGAAAGCCAGGACGCCGAGTTGGCCAAGAAACTCCAGAACCCGGTTGCCAATCTCATCAGCGTTCCCATCCAAAACAACTGGGACTTCAACATCGGCCCGGCCGGCGCGATGAAATACACCGCCAACATCCAGCCGGTCGTTCCGCTCTCCATCAGCGAGGATTGGAACCTCATCATCCGCACCATTATGCCGGTCATTTATCTTGAACCGACGGTCAACAATCCGCTGGCACCAGCCAGTGCCCGGGAAAGTCATTACGGCCTGGGCGACATCACGCAAAGCTTCTTCTTTTCGCCCAAGGAACCGGTGGGCGGCTGGATTCTGGGTGCCGGGCCGGTGGGTTATTATCCCACCGCGACCGATCCGGCGCTGGGCGCCGGCCAATGGGGCGCCGGGCCGACCGTGGTGGCGTTGCGGCAGGAACACGGCTTCACCTACGGCATTCTGGCCAACCAAATCTGGTCCTTCACCGGTTGGGGCAGTCAGAACGTCAACGCCTCCTTCGTCCAGCCGTTCGTTTCTTATACCACCAAAACCTACACCACGTTCGGGGTGAACACGGAATCCACCCGCAACTGGCAGGCCAACCAATGGTCGGTGCCGCTGAACTTCACGGTCCAGCAATTGGTGAAAATCGGCAAACAACCCATCGCCTTCCAAGTGGGCTTTCGCCAGTACGTGGATGGCCCCAACGGCGGACCCGATTGGGGCCTGCGCTTCACCATCACGTTCCTCTTCCCGAAAAAATAAATCATTCCAACCACAAACAACCAAACACCATATGAACACTGAAAATGAAAAAACGAACACCAGTAATAACAAAGAAACGAACGGCATGGGCCGGCGTGACATGTTGAAAATCATGGGTGCGGCAGCGGCGGGTGTGGTGGCAGGGGCCGTGACCCCGGCGCAGGCAGCCGACCCGCAGCCCGGCGCAGACCAGCCGACGAATCCCTACGGAGGCGGGCCGAGCACCGGCCTGCAATTCCCGCCCTACTACAAGCCAACACAGTATGTTCGGAGCCGGAACAACTACTTCCCCAGCAGTGAGACCGTCGGGCCCGACGAGATGCGGATCTCGTTCATTGGTAGTTGTCCGATTCCACAGCGGCGCGATCAGGCCGGCACGTGCATCATGGTCGAACTGGGCAATGGAAGCCGCTTCTTCTTCGACTTCGGCCCAGGGTGCGTCAAGAACATCATCGCCATGGGGGTCCCGATACAGGAGATTAACGACATTTTTCTGACCCACCTGCATGTGGATCACTACCACGACTTGTCGTATCTCGTCCCATTTGCGCCGTGGTGCGGACGGTGGAAAATGCCGCTGCGGGTCACCGGGCCTTCCGGCCGCACGCCCGACCTCGGCACCAAGGCGATGGTGGATGGCATGAAGCAGATGCTCAAGTGGCACCTGGAAGCCTTCGACACCTGCCCGATCGGGGACGGCTATGAGATCGAGGTCAACGAATTCGACTGGAAGGACGAGAACGGCATCTGCTATGACAAAAACGGTGTCACCATCCGTCACTGGCGTCGCTCGCACACCAAGGACGGCGCCTCGGCCTATCGTCTGGACTGGAACGGTCTTTCGTTCGTGTGGACCGGTGATGGCCGGCCCGACGAATTGACGGCCAAGTATGCCAAGGGCGTTGATGTCTTTGTCACCGAGACCCAGGCGGATTTGGGGCGTATCAACCAGTTCAAATACGGGCTGCCCGAAATCCTTTACAACTACACCATCGACATCCACCATACGGTGCCTTACGCAGCCGGCTACCTCTTCAAGCAGGTCAACCCGCGTTGCGCGATGCTCACCCACCTTGAGTTCGACAATGACTACCTCAATGAGATCAGCGCCGGCGTTCGCGCCCATTGGGACGGGCTTTTCCTCTATGGCGCGCCGGACGTGGTGGTCGTCAATGTGACCAAGGACGCCATCTGGCACCGCATGGCCGCCTTGCCAGGGTTCGCAGGCCAGCCATTCCCAAATCCCACCCTGTTGTTCGGTGACCCGCTGCCTATCGCCACCGGCAAGGGCATTGTCCCGCAGCCGAGGTTGCCGCGCGAGGAACAGCAGGAGAAATTGACCCGCGACCTCGAGATTGATCCGAAGAAGTATTATCCGCCGGACGTTTGGCGTGAGCAATTAACCAAGCTCAACAATCCGGAGGTGATCGATCTCCTCGAGATAGCGAAGGTGATGAACATTGATTTGAGTAAATTCATCCCCAAGAAATAGCGATATGGAAATCGCAACCGACCACGGCAAGGCCGTGCCGATAACCGTCCTGACCGGCTTTCTCGGCGCGGGCAAGACGACGCTGCTGAATCGCATCCTGACCGGGAACCACGGCCTGCGCGTGGGCGTCCTCGTCAACGACTTCGGCTCAATCAATATTGACGCCGAACTCGTTGTCGGGGTGAAAGACAACATGATCAGCCTGTCCAACGGCTGCGTGTGCTGCCAGATACGCGACGATCTGGTCGCGTCGGTCACCGCCTTGCTCGCGCGCCCGGAGTCCATCGAATACATCCTGCTCGAAGCCAGCGGTGTCGCCGATCCCGCCGGGATTTTCGCAACCTTCAACGATCCCAACCTGCGCGAACGCATCCGACTGGACAGCGTCACCTGCGTGGTGGACGCGGAACAGGTCTTCGCGCACCCCGAATATCCGCCGCTGATGGAACTCAAGCTCCGCCAGGTCGGGTTTTCGGACATGCTCATCCTGAACAAGGTGGACCTGGCTGGTCCCAAACAAGTCGCGAAGGTCAAAGCGTGGCTCGACGAACATTTCAACAACCTTCGCATCGTCGAGACCAATTACTGCGAGGTGCCCAACGAAATCCTGCTGGGCGTCGGGCGTTTTGATCCAACCCGGAGTCACTCGCACGCCCATGAGCATCACTGCACCGACCCGAATTGCCATGACCACGACCACGGGTACGACCACTCGAAGGTGTTCAGCACCTGGAGCTACGAGACGGACCAGCCACTGAAGCTGGAAGCGTTGCGTCAAACCATGCGCAAGTTGCCGGGAACAGTCTATCGGGCAAAGGGCGTGGTTTACACCACCGACGCGCCACAACAACGGGCGGTGTTGCAGGTGGTTGGTCGGCGTGTGGACATTTCATTGCAAGACGAGTGGGGCGAACGGACGCCGCGCACCCAGATCGTGGTCATCGGGGCTGCCAACAGAATTGACCCGGTGATGCTTGATCAGCAGTTCAACTTGCTGGTTCCAAAAACTAAAACCTCCAAAGAATTGACACAAGCTGCCAAATAAAACCAAAAGGAATAATATGACACGAAGCAACCTCATCAAATACGGCCTGACCGTGTTGACCGCCTCGACAGCGCTGCTCGGCGCAACCGGAAGGGTTCAGGCGCAAAACCAGAAACCCAACGTCGTCTTCATCCTCGCCGACAACGTCGGCTACGGGGATTTAGGCCCCTACGGCGGCGGTGAGTTGCGCGGCTACCCGACGCCGCGCAGTGACCAGCTTGCCGCAGAGGGAATGCGGTTCACGCAATTTCTCGTGGAACCGGCCTGCACGCCGTCGCGCGCCGCGCTGCTGACGGGGCAATACTCCATCCGCAACGGACTGTCGCTGCTCTCCCCACCGAACAGCCCCTTTCAACTCCCGGCCAAAGCCTACACGTTGGGCGAATTGTTCAAGGACGCGGGCTACGCGACGGGCATTTTCGGCAAGTGGCATCTCGGTGCCGGCCCGCAAGCCACGCCGACCGCGCACGGCTTTGATGAGTTCTATGGCATCCCGCCGGACACCTCGTGGAGCGACTGCCTGACGACGCCGCTGATTGTAATGACCCACTCCTTTCCCGGGACCGAGCAGCAATTAAATGAAAGGGGGGCATGGGTTGAATCACAGAAGGCAGGCGAACCGGTGCAACGCGTGAAACCCTTCACGTCCGAGGTGCGCTCGGAAATTGACAACGAACTGACCGACCATGCGATTGATTTCATGAAACGGCAGGTGGCGGCGGGCAAACCGTTTTTCTGCTACCTGCCGTTCTCGATGGGGCACGCGCCGAATTACCCATCCAAGGAGTTCGCCGGGAAGTCGCGCATCGGGAATTATGGCGACAAGATGATGGAAGGCGACTACCACGTCGGCCAGGTGCTCGACACGCTTAAGGAACTCAACATTGACACCAACACCATTTTGGTCTTCTGCTCCGACAACGGGCCGAGCGGCTGGATACTCCGCGAACTCGGCAACCTGGGTTCTCCCGACATGGGCAATGCGGGACCTTTCCGTGGCGAACTGGGCGAGGCGACCGAAGGCTCACTCCGCACCTTCTGCTTTGCCCGCTGGCCGGGGCACATTGCGCCGGGCAGTTCCTCCTACGCCATGTTTTCGGAAATGGATTTCCTGCCGACCTTCGCGGCCATCCTTGGCTCCAAGCTGCCAACGGACCGGCCGATTGACGGCGTGGACCAGACGGCGGTGCTTTATGGCAAAAGCGAGAAGGGAGCCCGCGAGTCGCTGCTCACCTTCATCGGCCCGGACTTGGTGGCCGCGCGCTGGAAGCAATGGCGTTATTATTTCAAGGACATGCACCTGACCGGCACCGGGCAGCAAATGCTCGGCGGCATGTATGAAAGCTTCGGCGAAATCTATTTCCCGAAGGTCTATAACATCGAGATGGACCCGCACGAGGATTTGAATCTCGGCGGCATCACCGTTTTTATGACGGGGCCGGTGTATAAAGCGGTGGCGGCGTATCAGAAGTCGGTCAAGAAGTACCCCAACCTGCCTTGCGCCAACCTCACGGACTTCAGGGGAGAAGATTGAGACAGTGACTTGACACGACTATAAAATTGACACGACTATAAATAAGCAAAACAAACAACAAACAAAGAGTATGACACGAAGCAACCTCATCAAATATGGCCTGACCGTGTTGACTGCTTCGACGGCGCTATTCAACGCTGGCGGAAAGGCACAGGCACAGGAAAAGAAACCCAACATCGTCTTCATCCTTACCGACAATCTCGGCTACGGCGAACTCGGCTGTTATGGCGGGGGCATCCTGCGTGGCGCACCCACACCGCGCATTGACCAGCTTGCCGCCGAAGGCACGCGCTACCTCAATTTCAACGTCGAGGCGCAATGCACGCCTTCTCGCTCGGCGTTGATGACGGGACGGTTTTCCATCCGTTCCGGCACCTACGAAGTTCCGATTGGCGGCGCCCCGGACGGGTTGATTCCGTGGGAGATCACCATCGCGGATTTGTTGTCGGCCAAGGGCTACGCCACCGGCATGTGGGGCAAGTGGCATCTCGGCAGCGAAGAAGTAAGATTTCCAACTCACAAGGGCTTCGACGAGTGGTATGGCATCCCGCGCACCTATGACGAGGCGATGTGGCCGTCGCTGAACCAAACCGGCGGCATGTGGCCCTCGGTCGGCAACAAGCAGGGCTGGAACTCAAACACCGTTCCTCCCGAACTCATTTATGACGCGCGCAAAGGCGAGAAGGCCAAGGTGGTTGGGATGCTCGATGTGCCGACGCGGCGGACGATGGAAGCGGAAATCACGAGCCGCGCTGTGGAATTCATCAAGCGGCAAGCCAAGGCCGGCAAACCATTTTTCGCCTATGTTTCTTCCTCGATGGTTCACATGCCCACGCTGCCCAGTCCGGAATTTGCCGGAAGAACGGGCAACGGCGATTGGGCCGACGTCCTCGCCGAAATGGATTATCGCACCGGCCAGATTCTCGATGCCATCCATGACGCGGGCATTGAAAGCAACACCATAGTGGTCTTCACCAGTGACAATGGCCCGGAAGCCACGCATCCGTGGGAGGGTGCCAGTGGACCGTGGCGGGGAACATATTTCACCGCGATGGAAGCCTCATTGCGCGCGCCGTGCATCATCCGCTGGCCGGGCAATGTGCCGGCGGGTCAAGTGAACAATGAAATCGTCCACATCGTGGATTTCTTCCCGACCTTTGCGCGCATTGCCGGAGCGGAAGTTCCCAAAGACCGTCCGATTGACGGCGTGGATCAGTTGGATTTCTTTCTGGGCAAACAGGAGCATTCCAATCGGGAAGGCTTCCCGGCCTATGTGGCCGACCGGCTCACCGCCGTCAAGTGGCGGAACTGGAAGGTGCATTTCATCAAGCAGGACAATATGTATGACCCGCCGTTGAGACTGCCATTGCCGCGGGTCAACAATCTCCTCACCGATTTGAAGGAGGAGAACGATGTGGGTGCCTACAACTCATGGGTCGCCGACCCGGTGGTGAAAATCGTCGGTAAATTCGAAGCCAGCCTGAAGAAATATCCACCGATCCCAAGCGGCGCGCCCGACTCTTACACGCCGCCCGTAGTGAAATAAATTAAAACCAATCGAACACAAAAGAGCAAAACTATGAAAACGAAAAACAAAACCATTCTCGCCGCCGCGCTCATCAGCGCGCTCCTTGGTGCCGCCGCTCCGGCACCGGCGCAAGAAACATTGTCCAAAGCCCAGGAGTTGCAAGCGCGGCTCTTTGTCCCCAAATCAAATACCGAGGCGGGGCGAAACATTCTCAAAGACGCCCCCTTGGTCATGCCCGGCTTCGGGCAGTTCATGGGTTTTCTCAGTGCCTTGGCGGAACGGAAGATTGAGCCGGTGGACTTCAGACCCGCCATACCCGAAGACGTGAGCGCGCATCCCGGTATTGTGTTCCAGACCAACGGCGACTCGGCACTGAAACTCGATCTGTTCACTCCAAAGAAAAGCGACAAACCTGTCGGGCTGGTCGTTTTGATTCATGGCGGTTGCTGGATGGCTGGCGACCGCGAAGAGATGGATTTCTACGGCGTCAAGCTGGCGCAGCTTGGCTACGCTGCCGCGTCGGTGGATTATCGCCTCTCCGAAGTCGCGCCCTACCCGGCGGCGGTGGATGATTGTTGGGCGGGAATCCAGTATCTCAAAGACCACGCCGCCGAATACAACATTGACCCCAATCGCATCGCCTTGATGGGAGCTTCGGCGGGCGGTCATCTGGTTCAATTGCTCGGATACACGGCCAACGGCCCGAACAGCAAACACCCCAAAATAAAAGCCGTCGTCTCGTTATACGGCTGGAGCGACCTCACCGACCCTGACGTGAGCTACCAGTATTATATGCAACTCTTCCTCGGCAAAAGTTACGCGGACGCGCCCAAGCTTTACAAAGAGGCGTCGCCCATCACTCATGTGGACAAGAACAGTCCGGCCACCCTCATCATGGGCGGCACGATTGACACCATTGTGCCCATCCCGCAGGGAGAGAAGCTGGCGAAGAAGCTGGACGCGAACAACGTGCCCTACATTTTTGTGCCGTTCCGGGGCGGCTACCACGCTTTCGACGTGTTCAAGAACACCAATCCCGGCGTGATGTATCTAACCGAGCATTTTCTGGCCGAGTATTTGGACAAATAAGCAAGTTTGAGGGCGTGTCGGCCCGCAACGAAGCCGACCGGCCACAACCATGAAAACAAAATTCATCGCACTTACCGTTACGGGAATTCTACTCCTGTCCATCGTCACCACGCGGGCCGGAACCGTCGGCCACTACAACGGCGGCATAATGGACATCCGCGACTATGCCGTGCCGGATTCGGGATTTTATGCCCTGATCTATAATTATTACTACACCAGCAGCCGATTGAATGATGGCAACGGCAACCAGATCAACTCCGTCACCATTAAACCCGGCCCGGGGCCGGGCGTCACGCTTCCGGTGAGCGTGAATGTGAACGTCTATGCCCTCTCCCCTGTGCTGGTTTGGGTGTCACCGTGGAACTTCGACGGCGTGAAATATGGCGCTTATATCGCGCCCTCATTCGTCAACGCGAATCCCAGCGCGTCCATCTCCACCATCAACGGTGCCGGACGTAACCCGAGCGCTTCACAGTTCAACGTCGGCGACTTGTTCGTGATGCCCGTCTGGCTCGGCTTGACCCTGACAAATTGGGACTTCTCGCTGGGCTACGGCTTCTATGCGCCGGTGGGTACATACAATACCTCAACCATCACCTTGCCGATTGTCGGCTCGGTAAAATACGCCTCGCCCGATAACACCGGTCTGGGATTTTGGACACACGAAATCCAAAGCGCGGCGTATTGGTATCCGTGGTCTGACAAGCGCATGGCCGTCATGACCGCGCTGACCTACGAAATCAATCAAAAGAACGAGGACTTTGACATCACGCCCGGAGATACCCTCACGCTCAACTGGGGCATCAGCGAATATCTGCCTCTGACGAAAGACCAGAAACTTCTGCTGGAGGTTGGTCCGCTGGGCTACGATAGCTGGCAGGTCACGCATGATACCGGGAGCGCTGCGAGAAGCGCGTCGATCCTTGACCAGGATCATGCCGTCGGCGCACAGGTCGGCTTGTCTTATGTGCCGTGGAACGCCGCGCTGGATTTCCTGTATTTCACCGAATACTACTCGGTGGGGCGGCTCCAAGGCCAATCATTCAGTATTAACCTGCTCTTTAAGTTTTGAAAACCACAACCATGAAAATCCCACACAAACAAAACCTCCTCGCCGCCGCGCTCGTTGGCGCGCCGCCCCACACAAACGAAAAGGAATAAATATGAAACGAAGCAACCTCATCAAATACGGCTTGACCGTGCTGACCGCTTCGACGGCGCTTATGGGCGTCGTCGGAACAGCGCAAGATGTCCTGCCCTATCCACAACCGCCGTTCAAAGGCAAGATTGGCCGCACGGCCAAGGAGTCCACGCCGGATTTCCCCAAAGCCATCGAAGCGCCCAAAGGCGCACCGAATGTCCTGCTCATCATGACGGATGACGTGGGCTTCGGCGCATCCTCCACGTTCGGAGGGCCGATCCCGACGCCCACGATGGATCAACTGGCGCAGTCCGGTCTGCGCTACAATACCTTTCACACCACGGCGCTTTGTTCGCCCACGCGCGCGGCGCTCATTACCGGTCGCAACCATCACACCGCTTCCACCGGTGTCATCACCGAGATGGCCACCGGCTATCCCGGCTACAATTCACTGATGTCGAAGAGCTGCGGCACCATCGCGGAAATCCTCAAGCAGAACGGTTGGAACACGGCGTGGTTCGGCAAGAACCATAACGTGCCTGACTGGCAGTCGAGCCAGGCGGGGCCGTTCGATCTCTGGCCCACGGGGTTGGGCTTCGAGCATTTCTACGGCTTCATCGGCGGCGAGACCGATGAGTGGCATCCGGCCCTGTTCGATGGCACCCAGCCCATCGAGACGCCGGCGCACGACCCGAATTATCATATGGACGCGGACCTGGCCGAACACGCCATCGCCTGGATTCAGCAGCAACACTCGCTGGCGCCGGACAAGCCGTTCTTCGTTTACTACGCGCCGGGACTTGCCCACGCTCCGCATCACGCGCCCAAGGAATGGATCGCGAAGTTCAAAGGCCAGTTTGATCAGGGCTGGGACAAGGTGCGCGAGGAAACGCTGGCGCGGCAGATTGCGCTCGGCGTGGTTCCCGCCGGCACGAAGCTCACCGCGCGGCCTGATGCCATTCCGGCATGGGATTCTTTGAGCGCCGACCAGAAAAAACTCTACTCCCACATGATGGAAGTGTATGCCGGCTGTCTGGCCTATTGCGATTACGACATCGGGCGGGTCATTCAGGCGGTGAAAGATTCCGGCGAACTGGACAACACGCTCATCATTTACATTCAGGGAGACAACGGCGCGAGCGGTGAAGGCAGCTTGCAGGGCACGATGAACGAAATCGGTGCCATGGCCAATGGCGTGCCGGAGAGCATCGATTATCTCCTTTCCGTTATGGACGAACTCGGCGGGCCGCTGAGTAACAATCATTATCCGGTCGGCTGGGCGCACGCGATGGATACGCCGTTCCAGTGGACCAAACAGGTCGCCTCGCACTTCGGCGGCACCCGCAACGGCATGGTCATCTCCTGGCCCAAGCACATGAAGGATATCGGCGTAGTGCGTTCGCAGTTCTGCTCGGTCATTGACATCGCGCCGACGATTCTCGAAGCGGCCGGGGTGAAGGAGCCGAAGATGATCAACGGCGTGAAGCAGACACCGATGGAAGGCTTCAGCCTGGTTTATAGTTTCGACGACGCCAAAGCGCCCACGCACCACCACACGCAATATTTCGAGCTGGTCGCCAATCGCGGCATCTATCACGACGGCTGGATGGCCAACACCACGCCTTTGCGTCTGCCGTGGGATCCGCCGGGCGCTGCCAGCCCAAGCCCGGACGACTTCCAATGGGAGCTTTACCACATCGCTGAGGACTTCTCCCAGGCGAACAACCTCGCCGCGCAGAATCCCGACAAACTCAAGGAACTCCAGACAGATTTTGACCGCGAAGCAAAGAAGTACAACGTCTATCCACTCGACGCCTCGATGGCCGCGCGCGCTGACGTGCGCATTCGCCCGAGCCTCACGCGCGGGCGCAGCACCTTCACCTACTATCCGGGAACCATCCGTGTTCCCGAAGGCGCTGCGCCGGACATAAAGAACAAGGACTTCACCGTCACGGCGGAAGTGGAAATCCCGGAAGGCGGGGCCGAAGGCGTGCTGGTCACGCAAGGCGGACGCTTCGCCGGCTGGGGAATGCTTCTCATGGACGACAAGCCGGAGTTTGATTACGCGTTCTCCCAACAGCCGCAACATAAGTATCGAATCGTCTCGAACGACAAGCTTGCGCCCGGCAAGCACACCATCAAGTTCGACTTCCAATACGACGGCCCCGGCTTTGGCAAGAGTGGCACCGGCACGCTCTTTGTGGATGGTAATCAAGTGGCACAGGGCAAGATCGAACACACCATCCCCATTCGTTTCTCGGCTGACGAGACATTTGACATCGGCGAGGACACCGGCACGCCGGTCGTCGAGGATTACGAGGCCAAAATGCCGTTCAAGTTCACCGGCACGCTCAACAAAGTCGTGATTGAACTTGGCAAGAGCGGCCTCACGGCCAGCGATGACCTGAAGCTCAAGGAACTCAACCAGAAAGTCGCGGAAGTCACGCAGTAACCGTGGCGGCATGAAAAGTTGAACCCAATCAATTAGCTATTGAAACACGCGGGCGGCTCGCAAGGGCTGTCCGTTTTTTTCTCTGTGATCTCCGTTTGCTCCCTTGGCTCGCCGAAGATGTACGAAGGCGGCTGTTAAAAGCTCTTTTTTGAACCTTATGTCCAGAGCGCGAGGGATTGGCGGATGATTTCGTCCAACTCCGCTTTCGTCTCGCCGCTGCCGAAGGTGAACGTGCCGGTGAGATGTTTCCAGTCGTCCAGCGTCAGGCCGTAAAGTTCGCGGGCGATGAAGGCTTCCAGCGCGGCGCGCTCCTTTACGTCGCGCGGGTTTTTCAAAAGCTTCACGGCGAAATCGGCCAGTTTCTTGCGAGCAACCGGCTTCAAATCGGGAGATGGGAGCTCAAGAAACTGAAACGCGCTGACATGCGCTGAGACTTTACTGCGAATATAAAAATTCAAAGTCAATGAATTCGCCAAACTAAGCACACAAAGAGCTTCATCTTCGGCAATTTCACGCTGTTGCAGTTGTCGCTTACCGTCTAATTCGTAGTTGTAAGGACTGAGATACATCAGCGTGTGTGCCATGACTGCTCCCTTGGGAATGAGCGCTCCAATAATGGTTCTCTCGTCTGTTGAACGGGCGACCTCACGATAGGCAAACCGGTCGAATTCGTATTGCAGCTTGAATCCACGCTTATCAAAAATATCCCGCAGCATTTTATCCAACTCGTCTCGCGATTCTGGCAGGGCTTTTCGGTCGAGCTTCTCGACTTTTTCGTCGCGAAGAAATTGAGCAATACGGAAGATGTCCTTGCGGAGCAATTCTTCTCTGATTTCTGTTTCTTCGACTGCGGACGTGGCCGAACAAAAATTTGCGTCAAACTGATGGATCATCTTGCCTTCATAAAGTCGAAGCTGTCCCTTGCCCGTTTTTTTGTCACCGAGTTTGCGGAAAAAATGGCTGTCGCCGGTCATGTGGAGTTCGCGGCGGAGTGTGTAGCCGAATTCTTCCAGCAGCCGATGATTGCCACGAATTTTTGTCGCAAGCGCATAGTCAATCGGCGAACGGAATTCCATGAATGATCCATTGTGCGGTGAGAAACGGTGAATCATTTCAACGGCGTAACGAATCGGCGGAGAGAACGCATCTTTCGGGTCGTGAAGGTAAAACCGCGCGTCGAAGGCGTGGTCTTTGGGCGTGGCGGCTCCTTTGACGACTTTGAAGAAGCCGAATTTGAAGCGGCTGTCCACGTCGGGGAAAATCTGCTTGGTGCGTTCCTTGCCGTTCACGATTTCAGTGTAGCCCCGATTCTCAAACGAAGTCAGTTCATCCAGCCGGTGTTCGGTAATGAACCAGCGGCGGAGGTCGGCACAGCCTTCGTCCGTCTGGATGCTGGACGGGACGAGCAGCGAGAACTGCCCGCCCTGGCGGACGAGCGAGAGGTCTCGCTCGATGAAGAGCTTGAAGAGATTCCAATCGCCCGTGCCCTGTTTCTTGAAGGTTCTGCCAAAGAATTCCTTGTGGCGCTCGTAGTAAGCTTCGTGTTCGCGCCAGCGGGCGGCAAATTCCGGGTTCGTTTTGAGTTCTTCTTCAAACCATTTCTCAAACGTTGGGCCGTCCATGCCCATTTTGCTGAACTGCGGTTTGCCGCGATAAAAATTGGCGGCGAATTCCTTGCGGATGGGTTTGAAGCCTTCCCACGGCGGATTACCGATGACACCGTCGAAGCCGGCGGAAAGTAGGGCGGGCGTCTCGCCTGCCCCCGGCGGCGAAGCCGACGAAGATGCTTCAGGATTTTCTTTTTTGCACGCGCTGGCGCGCTGGCGGGGCAGGTGCGACGCCTGTCCTACTCTGGGTTTTCCATCCGCCTCGAACCAGCACGGCCAGAAGTGGAGCGCAAAGCCGCCCGGTTCACACGGCAGGTTTTCGCCCTGGAAATGCTCGATGAAACCGGCGCGGACTTTTTTCCGCAACACCAGCGCTTCATCCAGCGGCTCGTGCAGCATCGGGTTGGCGATGTAACGGGCGCGGAGTTCAGCCAGTTTCTTCAGTTCGGCTTGGTGATATTCCGCCAGCCACCTGGCCTGCATCTCCAGTTCCACGTCCACCAGCGAGTCGGCGCAGTGGAAGTTGAGTTCGAGGTTGGGCAGGATTTTGACGACGTCGGTCTTGAGTTCGCGGTAGTTGTAGTCGGCGGGCGAGAGTTTGACGGCTTCCTTCCAGATGTTGGTCTTGGCGACTTCAATCGCGCCGAGGTCCTTGTCCACGCCAAAAATGTGGCGCAGGAGAATCTGGGCGATGAGGATGCGGCGGGTGTCGAAATTGTGCTGGCGTCGGAACGCCAGTGCGGCTTCGACATTGGGCGGCATTTCGGCGAGGAACATTTCGCCGTTGGCCGGCTTCAGGATTCGTTGCGCCCAGGCGCAGGCGGCATCAATGCGCTGATATTGCTGCCAGAAGCAGCGGAGAACTTTGATGAGGAAACCGCCGGAGCCGCAGGCGGTGTCGGCCACGCGGATTTCGGCAAGTTGCGCCATGAGCTGGTCGGCGCGTTTGAAATCGCATTTCTGGCTGCCGGCGGCGGCGCAGATTTCGTCCACGAGTTTTCCAGCGAGCGAGTTGACGAGTGAATCCGCCATCGGGCCGGTGATGCCGGCGGGCGTGTAGTAAATGCCCTCGTCCTTGCGGTTGGAGGCGAGGAACATTTCATAGCTCTTGCCAAAGATGTCCTCGTCAATGCGGCGGTAGTTGTAGTGGACGATGCCGCGGCTGAAGGTCTGGTCCCAGGTGTTGACGCCCAGGACGAAGTTCAGCTTTTCGCAGAACCGCTGGAGGTTGGCCGGGTCCTTGTCGAGCCGGTCCCAGACCCGCGCGGAGAAAATTTCCGTGTCGTAGTATTCATCAAAGAAATCTTCGAACTCGTCGAGGAACTTGGGAACGATGCGGTGCGCGCCCTTGGCCTCCCAGCGCTGGGTCTGGCGGACGTATTCGTCCTGCGTGAAGCGATAGGGAACCAGGCCGAAATCCTCGATGGTGCGGGCAAAAATGAGTTTGTTGATGAGCAGGATGATGGACTCGGCGGTGAGTCCGGGTTCCGTCCATTTGACCTTCTCAAATTCGTTGAACCAGGTTTTCAGGTCTTCAAAAAACTGCTGTTCCAGCTCCGGTTTTTCCGCCGTGTCTTCCGCGCGGCGCAAGGTGTCGAGCACGCTGTGGGTTTCGCGGCAGCTTTTGAGGAAATCAATGAACGGCAGTTCGGCGAAAGGCTTGTTCTCAAAAAAGAAATCCCGCGCGCAATACAGCCAGGCAGTGCGCAGGTCGGTGAGAATCAGGTATTCGTGGTCGCGAAGATATTTTTTCACCTGCGCCACGTGATTTTTCGGATTGGCATCGGCGCGCCAGAGGGCATCCGGACCGTCCCGTTGAAAGAGCGGTTTGAGTTCCAACGGCAGCGGCTCGCCCATGCGCTCCGGCAGCATGAAATCCACGAACCCTTCCATGACACCAACCTGTCGCGTTGGCTGGAACCCCAGCACGTCCTTGCACAGCGCGGTGAAAAGGTCTTCGGCGGCGGATTCAGGCTTGGCGCCGTTCTTCAGGTCGAGCACATACTTTGCAATGGGCTGGTAAACCGAAAGCGGGCGCTGGTCGGGCGCCAGGGGAAGGAAATCCACGCGCTCGCGAGCGGTGAACTCGCGCAGGGCGTCAAGGATTTCGGCGTATTTCATTTCCGATTTTTGATGTCCCGGGTTTTGAACCCCGAAAGATTACCCGCGATATTCCCGCGTCGCAGTCAAAATCTCTGCCATCATTTTTGTTTTCGGTTTTTCTACACGAAGCGCCTCCGCAACGCAATCCCGCCACTCGCCACCCGCCCCTTGCCACCCACCACTCCGTATTGGCCCAAAGTCCAATATCCACCCGCCACATGCTTCTGACATACCGGACCAACGCAAACCATGAAAACTACACATAAGGCAAACTTCCTCGCCGCCGCGCTCGTTGGTGCGCTGGCTTTCACAAACCTCATCACCCGTGCCCAGGACCCGCTGCCTTCATGGAACGACGGCACGGCGCAACGCTTGCCCGACACCAAGGTTGGAGCCTTCCCGCAGGCGCTCTACGACAAGGCGCAGACGAACGGTTGGACCGTCATCAGCATGAAGAACGATTGGAAACAAATCTTTGCGTTCGAGAAATGATTGTCAAACTGTAGGAGACGACGTGAGGAGTCTCTGAAATCGCTTGAAAGTGAGCCTCGTTACCTCGGCTCCTACAGAAAACAACCATGAAAATGCTGCACACCGTAACCGCGGTCATCGAAGCCGGAGCCGGGCTGGCTCTGGGGTGTTGCCCGTCGTTCACGGTGGCACTGCTGCTCGGTTCACCACTCGACACGTTGGCTGCGGTGACGCTCGGACGCCTGGCCGGAGGGGCGTTGCTCGCGCTGGGTGTTGCCTGCTGGCTCGCGCGCGGCGACGCGCAAAGCCGCGCTGCGAGAGGATTGATTGCCGCGATGGTGGTGTATAATTTCGCCGCCGTTGCGCTCTTCGTATTCGCCGGCATCGGTCTCGGACTGCACGGCGTCGCCTTGTGGCCGGCGGTTGTTCTCCACGCGGGGATGGTCATCTGGTGCATCGCGTGTCTGTGTCGCAAGGCGCCGGCCAGTTGAATCGAGACAACCATCGGAGGCCGGCTTTTAACCACAGATTGATTAGACGCAAAGCATGAAACCGCGCAAAACCACCATATGGGGTAAACACCCCATGTCGCCTTCAGGCACCTCTTGTTTATGCTATTGGCAATTATAGTTTCAATTAGACAAAGCACAAAAAAACCAAAGGAAAAAGAAATGAAAACCTCAATCACAAATGAAATCAGCGGCACCCGCGGCTTGAAATTCCTGTCGGGAATTTTAATGGGCGGTCTGCTGCTCGGCCTAACCGCTTGTCGCACCACGCACCAAGTCACGAAAGGCGTGGAGGAGTCGGGATTCCTCAGCGACTACTCACAATTGGAGAAAGGAAAGAAATGCCAGGCTGACCTGGTTTACGTCAATCAGTCGGCGGACTGGGCCAAGTACACGAAGGTCTGGATCAAACCCGTGGAACTCTGGCACGCGGACGACCCGAAATCCAAGCTGGGCAGTCTGTCGAAAGAGAAGCAGCAAATGCTGGTGGATTATCTGCACACCTCGCTCCATGAACATCTGAGCAAGGATTACCAGATCGTGGATGCGGCCGGTCCGGACGTCCTGGTCTTGCGGTGCGCCATCACCGAAGGGAAAGGTTCCAAGCCGGTCATGGACCTGATTTCCGCCGTTTATCCCGCGGGCCTGGTCCTGAGCTACGGCAAGCAACTCATCTGGGGCACGGGCGCCGGAGTCGGTGTCACGACGATCGAAGCCGAGATTCTGGACGGCCAATCCAATCAACGTCTGGCCGCCGCGGTGGACCGGCGGGCGGGAACGAAGGCCTTGCGGACCAAATTTGATGGCCGGTGGGGCGATGTCAAACTGTGCTTCGACTGGTGGTCGCAGCGGTTGGCGACCGTGCTGGTGGAATTGAAAGCGGGCACGTACGGGAAGAACGAAAACTGAAGCGCCGGTCGGCTCGTTTATGAACCACGCGGGTTGTGCCAGATGGTGCGGCCCGCGAATTCACCGTCGAGGCAAAAATAAAAACCAAATCGGCGGATAATGAAAATTACAGAATTCATCTTCCATGGCTTTTGTGTTTTGGGCGGGCGCATCTTGACACCACCGCCAGCCAGCGCAGCGATGCTGGCGGAACCATGGGGATGCGCACACGAGAACATCGCTCCGCTTGTTTTGGTGAAAGTTTGGGCGGCACGTCCGCTTACGTTTCACTTCAGCGCGACAAGGTAGCGCCGCCCTGCCTTAGCGGTGCCAAGTTGCACCCCCTTTGGGCGGGCGCTCACTTCTGCATTTGCATTCGCACTGGAGGCGGGGCAATCTGGTTTCTCATAAATAAATTATGCCAATGGAACTTCAAATCATTCGGGCCCAGGAATTCATCCGCCTGGGAGCGCAGGGCCGGCTTGACCTGAAAGCCAGCAAGGCGATGCTGGCGCAACTGGCCAGAGCGTGCTGGAAACGGGGAATCAACCAGGCCCTGTTGGATCTGCGGGCACTGCATCCGGGACCGGAGCCGGTGTTCACGCCGCACGATCTGGCGGTGCTGGTGAACACGTTCCGTGAAATCGGCTTCACGCGCCACCAGCGGCTGGCTGTGCTTTACAGTTACGACCCGCACTATCGCAGCCGGCTGTTCGCGTTTATCGCCAAACTGCGCGGCTGGAACGTTCAGGCATTCGATGATTTCGAGGAAGCCGTCACCTGGCTTTCCGGCGCCGTGGAGCCACCGGCGGAAACCGAAATCACACCCAAGGCGAAAAAAGTTCCGGTGCACAAGCTCAAGGCATTCAAGGTTTCGCCCAAACCGGCACCGCAACCAACCATCGTTGTGAAATCGCCCGCCCGACCCCGGCATGATGCTGCGCAACCCAGGACCAGTAAAAAACCGACGGCCTCCGCCCGTGCCACCATGGCCGCTGTGGCCATCGCGTTAATGTCGGTACTGGCCCGGCAGACCCTGGAGGCACAACTGGTTTCGGCGAACGCAGCGGCCTTGACCAATTTAACGCCATCCGCCTTCGGCCCGACTATTCCCAACAAAACTCCCCCGCCCGGGCCCGCGCCGGAAGGCATGGTGTGGATTCCCGGCGGTGAATTCTCGATGGGTTGCGTCGTGCCGTCCGAAGGCGTCTGCACCATGGCCACGATGAATTCCGTGCATGACGCGCAGCCCATCCACCGGGTTTATGTGGACGGCTTCTGGATGGATACGAACGATGTGACCAACGCGAAGTTTGAGAAATTCGTCAAGGCCACCGGCTACAAGACGGTTGCGGAGATCGCGCCGACGAAGGAGCAGTTTCCCACCGCGCCGCCGGAAAATCTGGTGGCCGGTTCCACGGTTTTCACGCCTACGACGAACGCCGTGCCGCTGGATGATTATTTTCAATGGTGGCGTTATGTGCATGGTGCGAACTGGCGGCATCCCACCGGGCCGGACAGCAACTTGAAAGGCAAGGAAAATTATCCCGTGGTGCAGATCGCCTACGAAGACGCGGTGGCTTACGCGAAGTGGGCGGGCAAGCGGCTGCCGACGGAGGCGGAATGGGAATTTGCCGCGCGCGGCGGCTTGAGCGGCAAAACGTATGCGTGGGGCGATGAGTTCAGGCCCGGCGGCAAATGGATGGCGAACATTTACACCGGCCAGTTCCCATACAAGGACACGGGCGAGGATGGCTTCGCGGGCCTCGCGCCGGTCGGGCAATATCCGCCGAACGGCTATGGACTTTTCGACATGGCGGGCAACGTCTGGCAATGGTGCAGTGACTGGTATCGGCCCGACTATTATGCCCGGCTCAAGCTGGCGGGCGTCGTTGTGGCGCGCAATCCGCAAGGCCCGGCCGCCAGCTACAGTCCCGGCGATGACCAGCCCCAGCGGGCGCAGCGCGGCGGCTCGTTTCTTTGCACGGACCAGTATTGCACCCGTTACATGATGGGGACGCGCGGCAAAGGGGACGTTGACACCGGCAGCAACCACCTCGGCTTCCGCTGCGTCAAAGAAGCTGGTGGCGAGGGGCAAGGGGCCGGTGGCAAGTGAGCAGAGGATAAGGACAAGTGGCAAGTGGCAAGTGGCAAGGGGCGAGGGGCGGGTGACAAAATTTATGCAAAGTGGAAACCTGGAAAATTTTGGGGCATACCGGAAGGCGCTTGAGTTGTTCGATTTGGTTGTGCGCGACTTGGGCGAATTCCTTCAAAACCGCCAGCTTGAGCGTCTCGTCGGTCAGCAACTGGCGAGTGCGGATTCTGTTTGCGCCAACATCGAGGAAGGGTACGGACGCGAGAGCACCCCGGAATACCGACGCTTCCTGATCATCGCGAGAGGCTCATTGCGGGAGACACAAGGCCGATACGGAAGACTCCGCCACTGGGTGGCCGAAGCCATCGTTAAAGAACGAGTCGCCCTGGCCGAAGAAATCAGCCGCATCCTGACCGCCACCATCAACAAGCTAACCACCCGCTAGTCCTATGCCACCAGCCACTCGCCACTCGCCACTTGCCCCCAGCCACCGACCACCCTCAGACAAAACCTTGTGAAACGAAACGACAAAGAATAACCGAAAGGAAAAAACCATGAAACGAAGCAACCTGATGAAATACGGTCTGACCGTGCTGACAGCTTCGACGGCGATGTCCGTCACCTTGCCAGCGTCGGCCCAGCAAATCAACGGCACGCCGGGTTCGCCCAGCGCGACGCAGGTGATCAATGGGAACCAAATCCCACCGCCACCGCTGCCGTTCGGCGGCGTGATCAAGGAGGACGCCAAGGATTCCACGCCTTATTGGCAGCCGCGCGTCGTCCCGCCCAAGGGCGCGCCCAACATTCTCCTTATCATGACGGATGACGCAGGCTACGGCGTTGCCGGCACGTTTGGTGGTGTCATCCCAACACCCGCGATGGACCGCGTGGCGCAGGCAGGATTGCGCTACACACAATTTCACTCTACGGCGCTCTGCTCGCCAACGCGCGCCGCGCTCATCACCGGTCGCAACCATCATTCGGTGGGCTTCGGCGTGGTCGGCGAATTGTCCACCGGCTATCCGGGTTACGATTCTGTCATCGAACCGGACAAGGCCACCATCGCGGAAACGCTCAAGGAAAACGGCTACGCAACCTCGTGGTTCGGCAAGGAGCACAACACTCCCACCTATCAATACAGCATCGCCGGACCTTACGACCAATGGCCTTCGGGCATGGGCTTCGAATATTTCTACGGGTTCATGGGCGGCGAGACCGACCAGTGGACGCCCTATTTGTTCCGGGATCACACCCAGATTTTTCCGTGGATCGGACATCCCGGTTACAACCTCACCACCGACATGGCGGACGAGGCCATCAGGTATATGCACGGCCTGAACGCGGCTGCGCCGGACAAACCGTTCTTCCTCTATTATGTGCCCGGCGGAACGCATTCGCCGCATCAGCCGACGAAGGAGTGGATTGACAAGATCCACGCGATGCACCTGTTCGACAACGGCTGGGAAAAGTTGCGCGACACGATTTTCGCCAACCAGAAGCGCCTCGGCGTCATCCCTCCGGAAACGGAATTAACCCCATGGCCGGATGGTCAGGCCGCGTTTGGCGGCGCCAAGCTGCCCCGATGGGACTCGCTTTCGCTGATCCAAAAGAAACTCTACATCAAGCAGGCCGAGGTCTTCGCCGCCTTCGTTGCCTATACCGACCATGAGATTGGCCGCGTGATTCAGGAAGTTCAGGATGAAGGCAAGCTCGACAACACGTTGATCATCTACATCGAAGGCGACAACGGCACCAGTCCCGAAGGCACACTGGATGGCACCTACAATACGCTGACGGCTTACAATGGCATTCTCAAACTCCCGGAAGCCTTGCAGTTGCTGCATTATGAGGATTGGGGCTCGGACAAGACGTATCCGCACATGGCGGTGGGCTGGACGTGGGCGTTTGACACGCCGTTCAAGTGGACCAAGCAGATTTGCTCGCACTTTGGCGGCACCCGGCAGGGCATGGCCATTTCGTGGCCCGGCCACATCACGGACGCTGGCGGCATCCGCACGCAATTCCACCACATGATTGACATCGTGCCGACGATTCTTGAAGCCACCGGCATCAAGGCGCCCGACATGGTCAACGGCATCCCGCAGAAGCCGATTGAAGGCGTGAGCATGATGTACACGTTTGACAAGGCCAACGCGGATGCGCCGTCGAAACACGATACGCAGTATTTCGAGATGCTGGGCAACCGCGCGATTTATCACAACGGCTGGGTGGCCGCCACGACGCCGCCGTCCCCGCCGTGGATGCTGGGAGCCACGATGCCTCCGCTGGGCGACTATAAATGGGAACTCTACAACGTCGCCAAGGATTATTCCGAGAACAACGACCTCGCGTCTCAGATGCCGGACAAGCTGAAGGAAATGCAGTCGCTGTTCATGTCCGAGGCGGCGAAGTATCAGGTCTTCCCGCTGGACAACTCCGGTTTTGCACGCGCCTTGACCCCCCGACCGAGCGCAGTCGCCGGGAAAACCGAATTCACCTACACCGGTGAAAACGCCGGCATTCCCTTTGGCAATGCGCCCAGCATTCTGGACCGCGATTACACCATCACCGCCGAGATAACGGTTCCCGATGGCGGTGCGGAAGGAATGATTGTGACGTTGGGCGGACGCTTCGGCGGTTACGCCCTCATGCTACAGCATGGCAAGCCGGTCTTCGTCTATAACCTCCTCGACATGGAACGATTCCGCTGGGAGGGCGGCGTAGGCGGCATGATCGGTGATGACTTGTTTGGCAAGGCGCTCAAGCCGGGCAAGCACACCATCGTGTTCGACTTCAAATATGACGGTCCCGGCCCCGGCAAGGGCGGCACCGGCGTGCTCTCGGTGGACGGCAGGGAACTGTCACGCAAAACGATCGCACATACGATTCCGTTGATCATGACCATCGATGAAACCTTCGACGTGGGTCTGGACACCGGCACGGGAGTGGACGACAGCTACGAGCTGCCGTTCAAGTTCACCGGCAAAATCGACAAGCTGACGTTCAAGCTCGGTCCGTCGCAGTTGGCGCCGGCGGATCAACAAGCCGTGGATGAAATGAAAAAGAGCGTGGATAACTAAACAATTATTCACTTGTGAACCACGCGGGCTGGTCCGTGCCAGACTGGCCACCGGACCTGCCCGCGAATTCACGAGCGATCAAATCATTAATGAAAATGCTGGTTCAACCGAGGCAACCCGCCCTTAATGGAACGGAAACGGCTGGCCGGCGGGTAGCCTTGGTGCTGGCGGTTCTGCTGCTGCCACGGTTCGCCTCGGCGCAGGACATCGATCCGCGGCGCTGGAGTCATCTGCCCATCGGCGCCAATTTCGCCGGCGCGGCCTATGCCTACACCACCGGCGACATCTCTCTGGACCCCGTGCTCAGGATCCAGAACGGCCAGTTCGATGTCCAGACCATCGCGGTGAAATACATCTACAGTTTCGAATTGCTCGGCAAGTCGGCGCGCGTGGACCTCGCCCAGCCCTATCAGTTCGGCCACTGGTCGGGCCTGCTCAACGGCGTGCCTGCCGCGACGGACCGGTCGGGGTTCGCCGACACGTCCGTGCGTTTCGCGGTGAACCTGATCGGGGCACCGCCGCTCAAGGGCAAGGACTTCGCCGATTACCGGGCCACCAATGCGGATCACGAGACGATCATGGGCGTGGGTCTCGGCCTGCAACTGCCCACCGGCCAGTATTACAGTGACAAGCTGATCAACCTGGGTGACAACCGGTTCACGTTCCGTCCCCAAATCGGCGCGACGCACAGCTGGGGCAAGTGGACGGCAGAACTCACCGCGCAGACCTGGTTCTACACCGATAACGATGATTTCTTCAACGGCAGTAAACTGGAGCAGGACCCGCTCTACACGGCCGATGCGAATCTGATTTACACCTTTCGCCCCGGCGTGTGGGTGGCCGGCAGTTTTGGCTACGCCGGCGGCGGCACGACCAGCGTGAACGGGGTGTCGAACAACGACAACGAGAGCAGCATCGGCTGGGGTTTCAGCGTTGGCCTGCCGATCAGCCACGCCGTCGGGGTGAAACTCTACTACATCGGCAACCGCACCGAAGTCCACACGGGACAGGACTCGGACACGTTCGCCTGCGCCCTCTCCGTGATGTGGTGAGGTGCCCACAAGATTTGAAAATGAAAATCCTGATTCAACACGAGCAAGCGGAGAGAACGGAGAAAAAGTCTCTGCTTTCTCTGTTGCCTCCTGTTTAATCTGATCAGCAAATTAGAATCAAATTCTTCACCGCGAAGATTTGATCACCCTGCTGGCCGACCGTGATTGGCTGGACGGAGCCACGAAGACCATCGGCCAATACTGGCGGCGAAAGAATGCTCGCCGCAATGGTTTGACCACTGAAGAACAGGCGGATGCGGCCGTCGTGGTTCGTTGAAATTAGTTTGCGTCAAAACGGATTTGTTAGACCGTCAGTCACTGACTCGACGTCGCCTCTGCTGATCGTTTTTGAAGCCCAAAACTGATTCGGGTGCCAGCCGTTAAAGAGGTGGGGGCGAGGGAGCCCTCTGAAGAATCCGACAGGCCGCCCGAATCAAAAATTAAAAAAACTCAATCGCCGTCATTTGTGCCATAATGGAATCCGGTTTCATCCTCAAAACCGACCGGCACATGGGATTCGATTGTCGCGCACACTTTCCCGATGATGCGAACGGGAAACAAGGCCTCCTGGCCGTCTCTGTTTATCGGGTACGTTCACGCGTGTTCGCCTGATTTTTGACGCCCCAATTCCAGTCAGACCATTCGGATCTGTATGGGGTGAACACCCCATATCTTTTTCAGGGCACCGCTCCATAGTATTCCTGTTTTTATGTCAGCGCATAAAATGACGAAAGCAATGTTCGGCAAGGCAACTACTGGCTCCTCATTGCGATCGTGGCTGATGTCACGGTTCAGCCAGAGCACATTCGACCGTGATGAATACCGCAAACTGAAGAAGACCATTGCGCCGGTTCAGCCTGGCTGGCGATTTGCGCAACGCTTCGAATCGGTGATTGTCGAGTACCTCGTGGTGGTGATACTTTGCGTTGGAGTGATGGTGGCCTTCTCGTGCCGTTTGATGGGCCATTCCAAGAAGTTGAAGCGATTACCGGACGCCTACCAATTAGTCACAAGACGCCAGCAGTCGCACCGGGGCACGCCTGACATTACAACGTTGCCAGGCAGCTATCGAGGGTCTGCCGACCGCGAGTCTTTCCAAGGCGCGGCGGAAAGCAGTGGTCAGCATGGCGGTCTCGACTCACCCTCTTGGGTCTCCAACAGACTTTGCGGGTAGTTGAGGGGCAGGATAAGAGCAGGCGGAAGAACTGGTGGAGAACTTCGAGTAATCCGATTCTGGACCGTGCACCGAACAACCAAAACATGAAAGCAGACAGTTATAAATTCAGATTAGTTTCTGGAACGATGGCTTGTGTCCTCGCCATCACCCTTTTCACCGGCTGCGCCAAGGACAAACTCGTCCGCGAGGCTTACATCTACGGCTATCCGCTGGTCACGATGGACATGACGCGCAAACAGGAAACGAATGTGCGCGTGCCCGATGACGCCCACGCGCCGATGGGACAACTCATCAAGCTGCGGAATTATCCCGCCGTGGACAACCATTCCGCCGCCGCACCCAATGCGGACACGTTATACACCATGGTCTGGCTGGATGTGTCCACCGAGCCGTGGGTCTTCAGCATTCCTGACATGGGCGACCGTTTTTATATCATGCCTATGTTGAGCGGGTTCAACGAGGTGTTCTTTGTTGCCGATCCGCGCACCACGGGCGCCAAGCCCCAGAAATACGCCGTCACCGGTCCCGGTTGGTCGGGCACGCTGCCGGAGGGCATCACGCCGGTCAAGTCGCCCACGGCCTTGGTGTGGATTCTCGGGCGCGTTTATTGCACCGGCACACCGGAGGACTACCAGGCCGTACACGAGCTGCAAGATCAGTTCTCGGTCGTTCCGCTTAGTTCCTATGGCCAGCCCTACACGCCGTCGCCCGGCACGGTGGATGAGAAGTTCGACATGAAGACAGCGGTTCGCAAACAGGTCAACGGGATGCCGCTGGACGAATACTTCGACTACCTTGCCGACCTGCTGAAAACTAATCCGCCGAAACCCGAAGACGCGCCGCTCGTCGCGCGCATTGCCAAAATCGGCATCGTCCCCGGCCATGACTTCGACCGCAGCAAACTCCCGGTGCTGGGCAAAAAGCTCGATCCCAAACTGGCCCTCCTGAAAATGGTCGAAGACATGAAGGCCAAGAAACCGGTCAACGGCTGGCTCTACTGGACCACCGACGCCGGCAGCTATGGAACCGATTATGTGCAGCGGGCATTGGTCACGCTCATCGGCCCGGGTTTAAACTATCCGCAGGACGCGGTCTATCCGTTCTCGGAAAAAGACGAACATGGCAAGAAGTACGACGGCGCAGCGCACAATTACGTCATGCACTTCGCCAAGGGCCAGATGCCGCCGGTCAAGGGCTTCTGGTCGCTGACAATGTATGATCCGGAATTCTTCTTCGTGCCGAACCCCATCAACCGTTACAACCTGAGCCAGCGAAATACCTTTGTCACCAACCCGAACGGCTCGGTGGATTTGTATCTCCAGGCGGAATCACCCGGCCCGGACAAGGAAGCCAACTGGCTGCCAGCGCCCAAGGGAAATTTCGTCCCGATGCTGCGCTTGTATTGGCCGACGGATACAGCGCCCACCATCCTTGACGGCAGTTGGACCCCACCGGCACTCAAAATCGCACCGTAACGGCGAAGCTAAAACGTCGCCAACAATAAAACCAAACCTAACCACAAAAAAAATGAAAATCATGACCACCATAAAAACAAAGATCAGAACGGCCCTGCCGCTCTTGATTCTCCCGCTCAGCGCCGCACTGCTGACCGGTTGCGCCTCCCTCCAGCAGAACATGGACGCCTCACGCAAGGAACACTTGGTCCCCGGTAAGGAGATTCACCTGACGGACATGCGCGGCTACACCTTCTGCGAGGTGGCCTTGATCAACGGCACGAGCAAGGGCAACGCCATCGCCGATTTCTACAATTCGACAGGAAGCAGCAGCCCTACCTGGGCGCAGTTCAACGCCCTCGACGCCAAGAAGATCAAAAAGGAGACCGATTCGCGGGTGGTCTTCCTCAACCCGGTGCGGCACTGGATGATGGATGAGTTCTGGGTTTATGAGGACGGCGTAGATCGCATCTTCGGCGACATCAAAATGACCTGGATGGGAGTGGTGCCGGTCGAGCAGTTGGAGAAAGCAGTCACTAAGGGCCATTACGTCCCCGGCTACATCTACCGGGATACGCAGTATCAATACAACAAGGGCAGCGAGATCTATATCCTTGACGCGCCCGACGGCGAGGTCTTCGTCATGCAGTCCTTCACCGACGCCGTCCAGAAGGAAGTTGACATCCATCACATCAAGGATCTCGGCAGCAAGCTCCACCTGCCGCAAGGCTGGAAGTTCCGCTCCGTGATCCTCGATCGCGACCTGATCGTCAACCAGAAACGGGCCAACATGCTCGCCCACGTCTTCCAGGACGATTTGAAGAACGCCTACCAAGGTTCCGACGGCGGCAAGGCCTTCAACTTCATTCCGTAATAAAACGACACCCGGAAAATTGGAAACTAAAATGAAAACTATGAAATCCATCAAAACAAAAATCAGAACGGCCCTGCCGCTCCTGTTGCTCCCGTTCTGCGCAGTGTTGTTGCCGGGCTGCTCCAGCCTGCCCAAAGACAACGCGAACGTCCAAGTCATGCACCTCAAGGACCAGAACGCCTCGCGTTACGCCGAGATCTTTCTGGTCGGCGGCAACGGCCTCACGGGCAACCTGAAGGCTAACGTCTATAACACCCTTCTCCTGAACGGTTACACCGAGGCCAACAAGGATTCTGCTCCCCAGGCGCTCTGCGAGGCGTTCAATCCCAAGCAGGTCAAAAAGGAAAACCACGTCCTCGGCTCCAAGCTGAACGGCCCCAAACGCTGGATGCTTGACTGGATTGAAGTCCCGGTCGGAACTGAGCGGGATTTCTGCGGGTTGAAGGCCCTCTGGGTCGCCGAACTGAACCTCAAAGGGATGAATTTGAAAGACGAGAGCAAGATGTCCTATCACCCCACCACGGTCCAACGGCATACGAAGTTTGGCTACAACAAAGGGACGACCGCTCATCTAATTGATGACGCGGACGGCAACACCTGGATCATGAAAGGCTTCAATGAAGGCCTCAAGCCAGCCATGAGCTATGAGGAAGCCGTGGCCAGCCTGGCCAGCAGGCTGACGCTTCCGCCAGGCTGGAAGTTCCGGGACAAGGTCCTTGAGCAGGACTTGGTCCTGATTCCTGAAACCGGCACTGCCAGAATCATGCCCGACAACCTGTTTAACGTTTACGACATCACTGGTCCCGGCTACTCCAACTACAAGCCGTAACCAGCTGGTTCGCTTGTGAACCACGCGGGCTTTCCCCACTCCTCCTGGGGCGGCCCGCGAATTCACAATCGACGGAAGTTGCGACCCGCGCCATCATGCCGGCCATCGAATTCTTATGAACAGCGCCCTGACCGCCGCCATCCTGCTCGCATCGCTCGTGGCCGTGATATTGCTCGGGCGGAATGTGCGGCGGCATCTTCCGGACCATCACCTGAGCGCGGACTCGAAGGACGCGGTGAAACTGGCCATGGGCCTGGTCGTAACCATGACCGCGCTGCTCCTGGGCTTGCTCGTGAGTTCGGCCAAGGGCACCTACGACACCCAACGCAGCGAGGTTATCCAGATGGCCGCCAAGGTCGCGTTCCTCGATCACGTGCTCACCGCCTACGGTTCAGAAGCGGTCGAGGCTCGCGCCCGGTTTCGCGACGCCATCACCGAAGCGGTCCAGCGCATCTGGCCGGACGAGGCGGGCGCGCGGGCCGGGTTGGCCACCAACACGCAGGCGGGCGACGCCGTCTATGCTGCCATCCAGCGGCTCTCCCCCCACGACGAGACGCAGCGTGGTTTGAAGGCGCAGGCCGTGATCCTGGCGGCGGACCTTGGGCAGCTTCGCATGCTGCTGCTGGCGCAGAGGGTGCCGTCCATTCCCAAGCCGTTGCTGCTGGCGTTGGTCTGCTGGTTGGTAATCATCTTTCTCAGCTTCAGCCTGCTCGCGCCGCCGAACGCCACGACCGCTCTCGCCCTGATCGCTGCGGCCGTTTCGGTCGCCATCGCCGTTTTCCTGATCATGGAACTCGACCAGCCGCTGGGCGGCCTGATCCGGATTTCCGGCGAACCGCTGCGTAATGTCCTGAACCATCTCGCGAACTGACGCCCATGAAAATCTTGACTCGCTACTCGATCCCAATGACCGTCTCAGCCTGACGAGGGCCGGCCCGTGAATACAGGAGCAAGACAAAAACTGAAACTGGAGAAACAAACCATGAAAACATATCAAAGATTAAGCAACATCATCGCGCTGGCTGGCGCGATGGTCGTTATCACCGGAAGCGCCTCCGCCGACATCACCAACCGCGTGATCCTCGTGACCGGGCACCTCCCGCGGCCCGGACAGATCTGGGTGTACGACTTCGCCGCCACACCAGCCGATCTGCCCGCCGATTCCGCGCTGGCCGGCCAGCCGGACCTGGACAACACGCCCCAGACGGCTGACCAGATTGCGGAGGGGAAAAAACTGGGCGCTGAAATTGCCACGGAACTGGTCGCCGACATCCAAAAGCTGGGAATGCCCACCGCGCAGGCATCGGCGGAAACGAAACCACAGCTCAACGACCTGGTGATCCGGGGCTATATCATCTCCATCAAGGAGGGCGATGCCAAAAAGCGCTTCGGCATCGGGTTTGGCAAAGGCGCATCCGAATTAAAAACGGCGGTGGAAGGTTTCCAGATGACGACGAATGGACTGCGTAAAGTCGGCTCCGGCGACGTCGATGCAAACGGCAGCAAGAAACCGGGAACGGCTTTGGGAGTGGCCGGTTTCCTGGCTACCAAGAACCCCGCGGGGCTCATCATCAGCGGTGGAATGCATGTGTATGGCGAGGAAAGCGGCAGCAGCAAGGTGGAAGGCCGGGCCAAGCAGACCGCCAAGGAAATCGCCGATGCGCTCAAGCAGCGATTCCAGGAACAGGGCTGGATCAATTGATTCGCTTGTGAACCACGCGGGCTGCTTCCATTCCTCCTAGAGGCGGCCTGCGATTTCACCAACGAAACAACAACTGAAATGGATAAAAACTATGAAAACAAAATTGTTCTGTAAAAAATCAATATTCAACCTGTGCGCGGCGGGACTGGTGGGCGGATTACTCGCCGGCTGCGCCTCGACCAGCGTCACCACCAATCAGGTCGTTTTCGAACCGATCCCGCGGCCCGATCAAATCTGGGTTTATGATTTCGCGGCCACCGACGCCGACATCCCGGCCGAATCCGCGCTGGCCGGCCAGTCTTCCGACCGCGTCGCGCCGCAAACGCCCGAACAGATTGCGGAAGGACGGAAGGTGGGCGCCGAAATTGCCGCCGAGCTGGTCGGGCAGATTCACGCCATGGGAATGCCCGCCGAACGGGCGACGGCGGAAACCAAACCCCGGATCAATGACCTCATTTTCCGCGGCTACTTGATCTCCATCAACGAGGGCAGCGAAGCGAAACGCGTCGCTATCGGGTTCGGCTCCGGGGCGTCCGAGATGAAAACCGCCATGGAAGCGTTCCAGGTGACGGCGACCGGCCTGCACAAAATAGGGTCCGGCACCACCGATGCCGGAGGAAGCAAAACACCGGGGGCGGCTTTGGGCGCCGCCACGTTTCTGGCCACCGCCAACCCGGCGGGACTCATTGTCAGCAGCGGCATGAAAGTTTACGGCGAGGAAAGCGGCAGCAGCAAAATCGAGGGCCGGGTCAAGGCGACCGTCAAAGAAATCGCCACTGTGCTCAAGCAGCGATTCCAGGAACAAGGCTGGATCAATTGATTCGTTTATGAACCACGCGGGCTGGTCCGATGGCCCGTCCGGCACGAATCGGCCCGCGAATTCACGAGCGAAACGAAACTGAAACTGGAGGAAACAAACTGTGAGCCTGCAATCCGCAGATGAACGCAGATTGGCGCGGATTATTTTCTGGAACCAAGACAGTTGTGAAGCGAAACGACCTTCACCTGGCCGGTAAAGCAATGACGCGCCGGTTTTATTATGGAACTTTTCAAGCTGCGGCATCTGTGTAATCTGCGGACGAATCCGACCGAGGAATTCAGCCTGAAAATGCATTGCCGCTTTAAATTAGCAATCATCCTCCCGTGCCTGTTCGCCCTGCTCGTGGCGACCGGGTGCGCTTCGACCAAGGTGACCAGCCAGGAAACCCTTGTCACCGGGCAACTCCCGTGGCCCGGCAACATCCTGGTGTATGACTTCGCCGCCACCGCCGCCGATGTTCCGGCCGACTCCGCGCTGGCCGGCCAGCCTGACCTGGACCGCACGCCCCAAACCACCCAGCAGATTGGGGAAGGACGGCTGTTGGGCGCTCAAATTGCGGCGGAGTTGGTCGGGCGGATCCACGGCCTGGGAATGCCGGCCCAGCGGGCTTCGGCGGAAACGAAACCGCAGCTCAACAACATTGTGATCCGGGGCTATCTCATCTCAGTCAACGAGGGCAGTACCACCAAGCGGGTCGTCATCGGGTTTGGCTACGGCGCGTCCGAGTTACGAACGGCGGTGGAAGGCTGGCAGATGACGGCCCAGGGACTGCGTAAAATCGTATCTGACACATTGGATTCCGGCGGCAGCAAGACTCCGGGGGCGGCTTTGGGTGTCGCCGCTTTCGTTGCCACCGCCAACCCGGCGGGACTCATCATCAGCAGCGGGATGAAAGTGTATGGCGAGGAAAGCGGCCGAAGCAAGGTCAAGGGCCGGGCCGAGGCGACCGCCAAGGAAATCGCCAATGTGCTCAAGCAGCAATTTCAGGCACAGGGCTGGATTAAATAATGGTGTACGGGTTGGCCTGCGGATTCACAGTTGAGATAATATAATGAATGGAATCAAACGGCAAGAATTGAGCGCCGAAAACCAGACCAAATCGTGTCAGTTATGAGTGGTTCCCTATTGACTAACGGGTTAACCTCACCAGGAAAGAAAATGATATGAAAACATACAAACGAACAAACTCAGGCAAGATATTCGGACTTCTGGCCCTAATCGGTTTTGGATTGTGGCTCCAGCCATTGCTCAAAGCCGATGTGGTCGTTCTTCAAAACGGGTCGGTGATAACCGGCAATGTCCTGCAACAGGATGGCGACGGCGTTCTCATTCAAATGGAATCCGGCACCTACCGTTTTCCGTTGTCCTCGGTCAGCGACGTGAAGAAGGAGGCGGCCGCCGCCCCCCACGTTTCCAACAACGGAAAACGCATTCCCGATTGGGCCCAGATTGTTTCGCTGCTGGCGAACACCGGATGGTCGCAGGGATTGAAACAGGTCCCGGCCACGATGATTGAAAGCGGCGTCTGGAAAAATGTTCCTTACGTCTCCTTTCGCTGCCGGTCCGGCGGTTACGAAGTGAACATCTTCGGTGACTTGAACAATCCGGCCGCCGTCCAGATCGGCGCGATGAGTTATCTCAGCCAGAATGCCGAGGCGAAAAGCAACTGTGTGAATTTCATTTGTTCCGTGCTGGCGAGCGCCGACGCCCGGAAAATAGTCCGCTCCCTGAACTGGAACCAGAAAGATACACAGAAAAATGCGGGCATGACGTTTACCACCACCCTGCCGGGTGAATGGGGTTCGTATGGCGGATGGTGGGTGTCGGTTTACAATGACAGCGCGCTCGCAAACGCACAGGCTTCGGAAACCGAACTGCTCGTCATTACCCAACCCCGCGTGGCGGCAAACGCTCAACCGGCGGCAACCACAACCAATGTTGTTGCCCAGCCTGACGCTGCCAACCCGCAACCGGCGGCGGCGCCGGCTCAACCGGTGGCAACCACAACCGAACCGGGGGTGGTGACAACGTATGGCGCGACGTATGGCGCATATCCTGGCTGGACGGCAGAGGAAATGGCAACTGCCCGGCCGGTCACCCCGGCTTCCAATCCTGCCAGCACCGGTGATTATCCTTCAGCCACAGGCAATAAACCTGCCAGCACAGTTGACAAGGTGTATCCGCGCACATACGACCGATCGGCGGGAACCTATGACCTGCACCGGCGATAGAAATTGATTGATCTTGAACAGGAGCAAACCGAGAGAACAGAGACGGAAAAGAAAATCTCCGTTACCTCCTGTTAAAGATACCATGATGAATCCTGACGGAACCGAGCCCGCATCCACTCCCGGCGGCTTCAAGGTCGCCGAGGTGGGAATGCCACCGCGACCGGTTGACCAATACGACGCACCCGCGTTGCTCGGGAATCAGTCGCGGCGGCGGTTCCACGTCATGGTCAAGCCGGGCAGTTCCACGTGCAACCTCGACTGCACCTATTGCTTCTATCTGAGCAAGGAGACGCTCCCCAATGGTCCGGGCACCGGTCGGATGTCCGACGAAACGCTCGAGCGGTTCATCCAGCAGTACATCGCGGGTGTGACCGGGACGGAGGTGGTGTTTTCCTGGCAGGGTGGTGAGCCCACGTTGATGGGTCTGGATTTCTTCCGCAAGGTCGTCGCGCTGGAAAAAAAATACGCGAAGCCGGGACAGCAGATCCAAAACGATCTCCAGACCAACGGAACGCTGATCACCGAGGAATGGTGCGAGTTTCTCAAGGCGAACCGGTTCCTGGTCGGCTTGAGCATCGATGGCCCCCGGGAAATCCATGACAAATACCGGGTCACGAAAGGCGGAAAACCCACGTTCGAAAAAGTCTTTCACGCGGCCAAACTTTTCCAGCGGTATGGAATTCCGTTCAACACGCTGACGTGCGTCAACCGGTTCAATGCCAGAAAACCGCTGGACGTTTACCGCTTTCTCCGGCGCGAACTGGATTCCACCTACATCCAGTTCATTCCCATCGTCGAGTACAAGGGCTTCGAGAAAACGGCGCCGCACAAGTGGGACAACGCCGCCCTGCCCAAGGACGGCGACCCCGAGGCCCGGTCCGGCCATCCGAATTCCATCGTGACCGACTGGTCGGTGGATCCGGACGACTGGGGTTATTTCCTGTGCAAGACCTTTGACGAATGGCGGAGCCGGGATCTGGGCAAGGTTTTGGTGAACCACTTCGAAACGTTGGTGTCCCAGCACATGGGCTCGGGCTCGCAGATTTGCATTTACGGCGAATTTTGCGGCAAAGGCGTGGCGGTGGAACATGACGGCGACGTTTACTCCTGCGACCATTATGTCTATCCGGAGTATCGCTTGGGCAACATCAAAGACAGCGCGCTCGACACCCAGGTGTTTTCCCGGACGCAGGTGAAATTCGGCTACGCCAAGAATGAGACCCTGCCGAAGTATTGCCGGCAATGTCCGTATCTCAGCGATTGCTGGGGGGAATGCCCGAAGAACCGGATCATTCGCACCCCGGACGGCGAGCCGGGACTGAACTATCTCTGCCGGGGGTTCAAGCAATACTTCGCGCACGCCATTCCCGAGGTGGAGCGGATTGTCGCGGACCTGCGGAAGCAACCGATTCAACCCCGGAAGCGGATGTGACGGATGGTTGGATTGGGTTGGTGAACCGCTTGGATCTCACTCTTCGCCAGCTGGCTTCTGTTTTGGCTTTGGCTGCCTTGGACGTTTGGGTTTGCTGCTCGCAACAGGGACAAAGGATTCTGCTACCGGCGGGTTCTGGTGCTTCTTGTGCAGCCGGTCACTCAGCCACTGACGTTGCCAATGATTCATTCCGGAATGGAAAGGGCTCATATTCTGCTCATCTATTCAGTTTGGTGGTGAAAACTACTCAGGTGAAACTGCGGAGAAATGCAATGGCCTCGGCATGCTTGGGGAAAGTCGCTTCAATCTTCGCACCGGTATTGAATCGGATTTGAACTTCAATGTTTTTCTGCTGTTCACCTTCTTCGCGCACTCGATACGTCCTTTCCTCCTCAGCCAGGTAAGCGATGGCGCTTGCTATATCGAGCATAGGCGTTAGGATGAAACACTTGGGTTGCATTTTCATAAATTTACTTAGGTTTTTAACATATTACTCCCTCCACGATTTTGATTTCGGCGGAGGTGAGGACGTAAAGGTCATAGACCAAGGTGTCAATCTGGTGGTCGAGGCCGTCGCAGCGGTTGGTGTAAAAATCCTTGTCCTTGTCGCTCTGCGCCCCGGCCAGTTGCTTTTTGGCCGCCAGCATCTGCTCGACCAGTGTAACCATCCGGTCGTACCGCGCTTTGTTGGCAGCGAGATGCATAATTCGAGCCGTAGTTTAGCTACGTGGCAAATGAAAAGTCAATATGGTAGTTAAACTGCGTGCTTCAAAAGAAACTTGGCCAACGCATCGCCAATCTGCGCCGGGCAAAAAAATTCACCCAGGAGCAATTGGCGGAGGCGGTGGGCTGCTCGGTCGAGTTTATCAGTTTGGTTGAACGGGGCGTCAACGCGCCGTCCATTGCCGGACTGGAGAAATTCGCCAAGGTTTTGAAGGTCGAGGTCAAAGCACTGTTCTCCTTCGAGGAAAAGAAGCGATGAGCAGTCAATATTTTCAAAAATTGACAGCCACCTTGGACGGTGTCGTCAAGCAACTCGCTGCCAAGGGCATTCAGCCGCATCACCTTGCCTTCGGCGGAGAGGGGCCAAAGCTCGAACAGAAACCGAGAGTGCCAACCGATGCCCGCTCCGAATTTCTTGCCAATCGGGCGATGGGTGATTGGGCTGAACGCATGTTGAGCCTCGCAATACCGGCAGCATTGCCGGAGTGGAAAGCGGCGCAATATGGCAACACCGACAAAATAGCGGCAGGGCATCAGGATTTCAAAGCGCGCTACCTTGCTGGTTTGGAAGAAACGCGGCAATTTGGCAAACGTCCGGATTTGCTTTTGTTTCCCGCCAGCTTGGCTGTCAAGGGCGATTTGTCAGAGCGAAGCCACACCGAAACCGAACCGTTGGTGAAACAGGCGGTCGCAGCCATTGAAGTCCGTTCCAGCAAATTTGAAGCGTTAAAATACATGGCCGTGCGGCAAAAACAACGTGACGACGGCAACAAAAGCGGACGCGAGACGCCCAGCTTCACCGTGAAGGTTGAAGACCTCGTAATCGTTTATCGCTGGCTGGAGCGGCATCACGTACCACAAAGTTATTGCCAGGTCTTTTTCGATTCAGTCTTTGCCATTAACTTTCTGGACATTTTCGCGACCATTGCCAGCGCGTCGGGTTTCTCAATTGAGACTCCGGCGAAAAGTCAGGAGAAGGCAACCATCATGATTCCCATTACCTGCGGGCTACAGATTGGGAAGGCGACTGGTCTGCCAACGTTTGCCGCCGAGCACCATGTCACGAAACTTGGACGACATGATGCGTATGTCGTCCCGCAGGGTGGCGGCTTTGACATCGATGCTGCAGCGATGAAGAAGGTTCTTCTTCGTTAGCACTAATCTCGAAGTAGCCCGCCGCGAGTTCATCTATGCGAACCGTCCGTTCACGCAATGGCATTTTTTCCAACTCTGTCAACTTGCGAACAAGATCACTTGCCCCGGTCCGACTCAACACCGGCATCGCCGGGCAAGGCATGTCTTCCACATCCTTGGGTTCAAGTTTATTCAGTCCGTCTCCGTAAAACCGGTTGACTTGCGAAAACGCTCGTCGTCCACCCGAACTGTTGAGAAAGAGCGTCATCAATGGAGGCAACAATTCGCAGCCCAGTTTGGCATAAAGGCCGTGGAAACACGTCAGGTTTTTGGCACCCGACTTGTTCAGAATGAATTTCACTGATTCGCGTGAAAACACACCCGCCCAGATGTCCGCCACAGCGCGGTTTTCCGGCAAATACCAGACTGGACGATGACTTGGCAGATGCCGCCGAGGAATGCCCTGCTGTTCGCCAAGTTTTAGATAGCGCATGAGGTCCTGACCATTGCGTGACGGATTCAACAGGAAGCATCGCCGGTCGCTTACGGCCAGCGCATCAAACTTCTCCTGCGTGAACACCAATCCATCCGCATCGGCGGCTTTGGTGACGCACGGCTCAACCTGGCCCCTGGTCAAGTGGTGCTCGCTCATTTCCGCGTAGCTCAAGCAAAAGAAGTCATTCGCTCCGGTCGCGATGCCGCGGCGACAGTCAAAATAATCGCCAACGCGCTTTGGAAACAAAGTCGAATCAACCTGTGACTTTCCGTTGAGCAGCAAATTGAGCCACTTGTCACGGGGATTGAGCGTCAAAAGGGCGATGCAGCCGTTGCCAGCGCGCACGGGTGTTCCGGCAAGGAGTTTCGTTGTAAAATCCTGCGCTCCTTCGATGGAATCCACACGCTTCACCCAAGCTGGAGCGTTTTTGGGACGAGCCTTTTCAAATAATACAATGACGCTCGTCGTGAGTGCTTCCTCAAACAGGGTGACGGACGGGGCAAAGACCATGAGTGCCGCTGGCCGGACTGTTTGCAACAAACGTTCCTTGATTTCCTCACCGAAATTGGCATTCAGAAATTCCGCAGGCAAAATGACCGCAGCGCGTCCGTGGGGCGTGAGATCTTCCCAAATTTTGAGGAGGAACAGGGCGTAAATATTGGTGAGACGATCCAACGGCGTGCCGAGACTTTCCTCAAAATAGCGCCAATCCTGTTCCGAGTAGTCTAGCCGCTGTGCCTTGATATAGGGCGGGTTAGCAATGATGCCATCGAATTGGCCGCCGTCAGTTTTGAGATAATCTGCAAGGATCAATTTCGCGCCGGGTGGCGCTGTCGCTTTTGCCCGCTGTAGGGTTTCAATATCCCGCTCCACGCCCACTAACTGCGCCTGCGCATTGAAACGATGGCATGCCGTCAGCAGTCCACCCAGCCCCGCCGCCGGGTCCAGCACGGTGCGAGGTTTAACTGACATGACCCACTTCGCCATCAACGCAGCAATTGGTTCAGGTGTTGCGACTTGCCCCAGTTGCCTTGTGTCTCCCCGCCATGATCCCCCCGAAGCGAACGAATCCGTTTCGCCTGTGGCAAACTCCACGGCGTTCGGCTCGTAATAGAGCGACATGAAAGTCTGGTTGTCGCGCAGTTTCATCGCAAATAATTATGCCAGCAGTTTAACTACGGGTCAATGTTTTATACATTCGCGAATATCTCCGGGTTTTCGTATTGGCTGAAATGGTATTTTTGGTGGTTTTGCGCGAGTTCGGCGTCATTTGTTTGGGGGCGTCCAGTTCAATCGTTTCACCGCAATCGCCACACACGTAGTGATCAACAACGGCTGCGAGGAGGCGAATATAATCACCACGGCCATTGACCACATGAGCTTCTTCAGCCATCACTTCGATGAAACGGTTTGTATTGCGACAATGAGGACATACCAATCGGGTTTGGTACTGGGTTTTCTGAACCGTAGCTTTCATCTTCATTTCTATTTAAACGGGTGATCCGCATCATTTTCTTCAGTGCTCTGAATAATCAATTTTCCGGCTGCACTCAAATTAAAGCTCACAACTTTTTTGCGTCTCGTGGTTCACGTCCCGACTGGCGTGGTCGAAGCGGGTGTGCGTCGGAAATTAAACAGCGTCAATCTGCACTCATCAGCGGCTCAAATGAGCTGATGGCGATCCGCGCAGAAAGATTTTCGGTTGCCTAAAGGTTTTCGCGGACTACGATGCCGAGAGTGGTATGACTAATGGAAACCTCCTTGCCGCCGCGCTCGTTTGCGCGCAGGCTGAAACCAACGTATGAATCTCACGTTATTTGGACTTCTTGTCGTCCTCGGAATGTTTCTGGGGATGCTGTTGCTGCTGGAAACCGGACGCCGGCTGGGTGCACGCCGGTTCGCCAAGGATCCGGAAGCGGCCAAGTCCGGCGGCGGGGCGGCCGAAGGTGCGGTGTTCGGCCTGATGGCTTTGCTCATTGCTTTCACCTTCTCCGGCGCGGCATCGCGCTTCGAAGTGCGGCGTGCCCTGGTCGTCGAGGAGGCCAACGACATTGGCACCGCCTGGCTGCGGCTGGACGTGCTCCCGGTGACCGCCCAACCGCCGTTGCGCGAAAAATTCCGGCAATACGTGGACGTGCGCCTCGCGTTCTATCGCAAGCTGCCGGATGTCGCTTCCGCCAGGGTTGACCTGGCCCGGACCGCAGCCTTGCAAAATGAAATCTGGAAGGACGTGGTCGCCGCCTGCCGCGATTCCGGCTCGTCACCGGCCACGATGCTGTTGCTGCCGGCGTTGAACCAGATGATTGACATCACCACCACCCGGACGGTGGCGGCTCAGACGCACCCGCCGATGGTCGTTTATGTGATGCTGGGGCTGCTGGTGCTGGCCGGTTCGCTGCTGGCTGGTTACGACCTGGGTGCCGGCGCGGCCCGCAATTGGTTTCACACTTCCGCCTTCGCGTTGATCATGGCCCTCGCGATCTATGTCATCCTCGATTTCGAATTCCCGCGCCTGGGCCTTATCCGGCTCCACGCCTTCGATCAAGTGCTGGTGGACCTGCGCCAAAGCATGAACCCATGAACCAAACCGGCCAACTGTGCCATTACCCCTAAAAACCATGAACCTGGATAAAATCAAAGAGTTTTTCAGCAACCTCAACGCGCATGACCTGCTGACCGGAGGAGCGGTACTGGTCGGAATTGTTTTACTGCTGCTGGTGTTCAAAGCGGGCAAGTTTTTCATGCGGTTGTTGCTCTTCCTCATCGCCATCGGATTGATTGCGGGCGCCTGGTGGTGGCATACACACAAATGATACCTTTCTCCATGACAACCGGAACAAACCCGGGTAGGGCAGCCCAACGCAAGAATGAAAATCCTGATTCAACAGGAGCAAACAGAGAAAACGGAGAGGAACAACCAGTCTCCGTTTCCTTCCGCCTTCGCGGCGCGCCCTAACGCCGCTTCGGCGCGACGGCGGCTGCCTGCTCGCGACCTGTCGGAGTTGGCTCCGGTTCAAGAACGCATGTTTCTGAAGGACAAGTTCCTTTCCGGTCCAAATACCAACCACCCTCCGAAAACTCCTTGCCCTGTAGCCACCAGGGCCACCTTCGTCCCCTGCGCAAAACCGCCACCATTCGCGCCCGGGAGGAGCCTGGCCTCAAGAGCGAGGTTGAAGACATACTCGACCATGGCCGTCGCAATACAAAGACCATCCTCTGCGTGGCGACTTTGCCGGCAGCCGCGACTGTCAGGTTGAATCGGGCGGGTCCTGATATACACGCTCACTGAAAACGGCGGTTATGTCCGGTTTGAACGCACGGGCACGCACAGCGATTTGTTTCGCTAAACCAACCGTCGCGCCGGCTCGTCGCGCCGCAAGCCAACCTGTCCAACGAAGCTTTAACGTTTGCTTCTCCGCTTTCCGGCGATTTTAGTTTTGCTCACATGCTTTTCGCGGAATCGGGTCGTGGGTTCGCTCCGGTTTCGGGATTCTTGACTTCTTCAGCCAAGGCGCGGGTGGCGGGGCTCCATTCCTCCAACAGGCGGAATCCCACAGCCAGCAGTGTCGGTCCGAGGAAGACGCCGATGAAGCCGAAGGTCATCGCGCCGCCGAGCACGCCAAAGACAATCAGGATGAACGGCATGTCACTGCCCTGGCTGATGAACCACGGCTTCACAACTTGATCAACACTGGCGACCAACACACCCCAGATCAGCATGAAGATGCCCCAACCCGTCGAGCCTTGGTGAAAGAGCCAGATGGCGGCGGGGAGCCAGGTCAGCGCCGTCCCGAAAACCGGAACGACCGAGGCAAAAAAGGTCAGCAACGCCAGCAGGGGGGCGCCGGGCACGCCGGCGATGAGGAAGCCGATTCCCGCCATGACCGCCTGCACCAGCGCGGTGCCCAAAATGCCATAGACCACACTGCGAACCGTCTTGCCAGCGATGATCAGGAGGTGTTTGCCCCGTTCGCCGCCGATCCGATCGACCATATCGGTCAAACGTTTGCCAAGGGAGACGCCATCGCGGAACAAAAAGAACGCGACGAAAATGCTCAAGGCCAATTGCAACAGGCCGCCTCCCAACGCCAGACCAACCTTGAGCAACCACGCACTCACAGGTTCAATCAAACGTTGAGTTTGCGTCCACAACCTGGTGGTGTCTGCCGCCATGCCTTGCCAGTATGCCGTCGCCTTCTCTCCGAGAACCGGCACCTTGGCCAGCCAGGCGGGAGGGGCGGGCGGCCCCGCTTCGATCCAGGTTCGCACCGCCGCGGCGAGTTCCTTGACGTTGTCGGCGAGGGTAATGGCGACAATGAGGATCGGCAGCAGAACGATGAAAATTATCGCCAGGGTCGTCAGGAGCGCGGCCGGCGTGCGCCGGTTGCCGAGCAGCCCGAGCAGCCGGCGATAGACGGGCCAGCTCGAAAAGCAGAGCACAACCGCCCAGAGCAGCGCGGACACAAACGGGCGGAGCACCAGCAGACAGCCGCCCAGCAGGATCAGGACAATGATCCAGCCGAGGTTGCGTTCAAGTTTTTCGGCAAACATGGTTGTGCGTCCAACTGAATGGTGAGGCCAATTTTTTCGGAAAAAGTGGTTGGCACATTTGGTTTCTGGTTTTGACGGACGCGATCAGTCCCTGGCAGCGGAGCCGGGCTTCCGCTGTGACCCGCTATAACGTGGCGGTTGGGGGTCGGTGCCGTTCGTTGTGTTTCCGATCATGGCTCCAAATCGTCGGAGCAGCAACCGGAAAATGGTTTGGCGCTGGCGTTTGGACCAGCCCGGTCGTTGGGCGTCGTCACGCAAGACGGCGCAAACGGTGCGGCCTCTGAGGCAGCGCCGTGAACGGTGGTTGAAGTTCGAAAAGAAAAGGGATCGCCCATTAGCGTGAGCGGTCTCTGGTTTTGACACATCATTTTATTTTTTTTGGCGCTCGAATTCGGAATTTGAAAAGCAGTTGAATTGGCAACCCGACGGGTGTACGAGTTGGGCGAACGGCTTGGCGATGTGAAACTGTGCCTGGATTGAACCATACCGGACGGCTGGGCCTTTAAGCCTAAAAACCATGAACCTTGATAAACTGAAAGAATTCTTCAATCAATTCAGCGCCCACGACCTGCCCACGGGAGCGGCCGCGCTGGTTGGCATTGTGCTGTTGTTCCTCGTGTTCAAGACCGGGAAGTCCATTTCGAGGCTGGTGCTTTTCCTCATCGCCGTCGGGCTGTTTGCCGGCGCCTGGTGGTGGCATCAACACCGATGACCACCCGCGAACTCCGAAAAACGTAACCCGAAACCATCGATGAACGCAAAATCGTCCAACACCTGCGAGGGACACCGGCTGGTGCGCGCGATTCGCCGGATGGCGGTGGCATTGCTGTGGGTCCTGCTGGCCCTGGTGACGCTCTGGGCGGTGGCGGCACTCTGGTTCGACGTGCGGGTTTCGTGGCTGCGGGTTCCGCTGGCATTGATTTACGGGCTGGGCATGCTGGCCGTGTGGGTGCGGGTGCGCCGGCCGTGGAAGGCACTCATCACCGCCGTCGGATTCGTGCTCGTGCTGGCCTGGTGGCTCTCCTTGAAACCTTCCAATGACCGGGACTGGCAGCCGGATGTGGCGGTGCTGCCGTATGCGGATATCGTCGGCAACCAGGTGACGATTCACAACATCCGCAACTGTGATTACCGCACGGAGACAGACTTCGACGTGCATTATTACGACAAGACTTTCAGCCTCGACGCCCTGCGCACGGTGGATTTATATCTCGTTACCTGGGGTTCGCCGAACATCGCGCACACGATGGTGAGCTTTGGATTCACGAACGGCGATTACGTCTGCTTTTCCATCGAGACCCGCAAGGAAAAGGGCGAAAATTATTCAGCGGTGAAAGGTTTGTTCCGCCAGTTTGAACTGACCTATATCGTTGCCGATGAACACGACCTGGTGCGCCTCCGCACGAATTACCGGCAGGGCGAAGAGGCCTGCTTGTATCGGTTGCACGCAACGCCGGCCCAAGGCCGGAAACTTTTCCTCGACTATCTTCACCGGGCCAATGAGCTGCGGGACCGGGCGGAGTGGTATAATGCAATCACCGACAACTGCACGACCGCCATCCGTACCCAGCGCGCCGCAGCCGACCGCGCGCCGTGGGACTGGCGGATGCTGGTCAACGGGCATCTCGATGAACTGCTTTACGAGCGCGGGGTGATCGCCACCAACCTGCCGTTCGCGGAGTTGAAGAAATCATCCCACATCAATCCTCAAGCCAAAGCGGCGGACAAAGCGGTTGATTTCTCGCAACAAATTCGCAAAGGTCTGCCTGACTTCGGCGAAGCCAGCACCGGAGGACAACCATGATAACCCGAACAAACCTCGGTAGGGCGGGCAGTCCTTCCGCCTTCGCGGCGCGCCAAAGCGCCGTTACGGCGCGACGGCGGCTGCCCGCCGCTCGTCCGCGCAAGGATTGCGGCGCGCACGGAGTGACGCGCCCTACCCAAGACCCCGCGCTCCGTTCCACAAAGTGGCTGCTGCGCATTTGCGCGCTGGCGGTGCTGGTCGTTCTGGCGGGTTGCCGGACACCCATCGGGGCGGACCTGGCAACGCCGCGACAGGCTTACCTCAACCTCCACCGGAACGCGCTCAACAGCAGCCAATGCAGCGACGACACGGTGCAGGTGCTGCATCGTTACAACCTCGAAAAGGCGTTCAAAAAGAATCCGGACGCCACGCTGGCAAAACTTCAAACGCTGGCCGGCAACGATGATCGCCGGGATTTGATTTACGCCTTGAGTGAATTGAATTACTGGAACGCGGATCGCCAGAGCCGGAGCGTCAAGCCGGGCGTGCCGCGCCTGGCGCGCAGCAGCTATTTCGCCTCGGCCATTTACGCTTATCTTTATTTGTTCGGCGACAGCCGCGAAGCGCCGCCCAATCCGTATGACCTCCGCTTCCGCGCCGCGTGCGGTTTCTACAACCGCGGCCTCGCCCAAGGGTTGATGGTGAACACCAACGCGGTGGTCGAACTGGACAGCGGCCGGCGCCAGACCCCGCCGGGGCCGGTGGAGGTGAAGTTCACCCACCCGGGGTTTCCGTGGAGCCTCGATCTGGTTGAGGAATACTATTCCGCCGACGAATTCATCGTGCGCGGCCTGACCACACGCAATCGCGACTCGGGCCTAGGCGCGCCGCTGATTGTCGTCAGCAGAAAAATGGGAAAGTTCCAGGAGCGGCGGCGGGTTCCCGCCACGGTTTTCCTCCGCGTGTCCGGGGACGTGCGCGCGTGGAGTGCCGGGAAATTGAATGCCACGCTCGAACTCTATTCCGCGTTTGATGCCACGCAGGTGGAAGTGAACGGCAAGCCGGTGCCCCTCCAGACCGACACCACCGCGCCGATGGCCCAGGCGTTGAATAACAGCGCGATTTGGGACCTCGGGCTGGCCCAGTTCTTTTCATCGGCGGAAAACGTCAAAAGCGGCATCCGCCTCGCGCAACCTTACTTGCCCGGGCGGATTCCGGTGGTGTTTGTGCATGGCACCGCCAGCAGCCCGGTCTGGTGGGCCGAAATGTGGAACACCCTGCGCGCCGACCCGGTCCTGCGCGACCGGTACCAGTTTTGGGCGTTCAATTACGCCAGCGGCAATCCCATCACTTACTCGGCGGGGATTCTTCGCGACGACCTGATGGACCAGGTCAAAACCCTCGATCCGGACGGGAAGGACCCGGCTTTGCGGCAGATGGTCATCATCGGCCACAGCCAGGGTGGTCTGCTGGCGAAATTGACGGCCACCGACACCGGCGACAAGCTCTGGCGCGTCTTTTCTGAAACGAACATTGACGATTTGAAGGTGGACGAAAAAACCCGCGAGTTGTTGCGGAGCAATTTCTTTTTCAAGCCGCTGCCCTGTGTATCAGAGGTGATCTTCATCGCCACGCCGCACCGGGGCAGCTACCGGAACACCCATTTTGTCCAGCGGTTCCTGAACCGTTTCATAGAACTGCCCGGCGACCTGGTTGACGCCTCCGCCAGTTTGCTGAAACTGAAGGATACGATTCAGCTTCCCGAGACCGTGCGCAAAGGCGTGCCGTCCAGCCTCAACGGCATGGCCACCGACAACCCGTTCATGCTCACGCTGGCGGATATTCCAACCGCGCCCGGCATCAAGGCCCACTCCATCATCGCCATCAAGGGCAACGACCAGCCGCCCAACGGCGCTGACGGCGTTGTGAAATACACCAGCGCCCACGTGGATTACGCGGAGTCCGAATTCATCGTGCGCAGCGGCCACTCGTGCCAGGGCAATCCGCTGACGATTGAAGAGGTGCGCCGCATCCTCCTCGAGCATCTCGGCAAGTCTGGCGCCCTGAAGGCAGTTACCGCACCAGTGGTCAGTAAGCAGTAATCAGTAATGGTCACCCCAACCTCGGCTTGGCCTGGGAGACGGCACTTGCTACCCTGTCGGTGAAATGACTGATCGGAAGCTCCAACCGGCACGGCACGGCCATTCGTCATCGATTACTGATCCCTGGCCACCCGCCACCCGCCACTCGCACCCCGTCACTCCATGAGTTGGGTCACCATCATCTGGTCCATGACTGCGGCTGCATGCCTCACGTTGGCGGCAATCCATTTTCTGGTCTGGTGCCAGCGGCGCTCAATGTGGTCCGATCTGCTCTTTACCCTGACCTCGGCGGCCGTCGCCGTTTACGCAGGATGTGAACTCTCGATGATGCGGGCGCAGACGCCGGAACAATTCGCCGCCGCACTGCGCTGGCTGCAAGTTCCGACCTGGGTGATCGTCGTGTCGCTGGCCGGCTTCGTCCGGCTTCACCTTCGGGCCGGGCGGCGCTGGCTGGCGTGGAGCGTCTTCGCCACGCGGTCGTTGGCGCTGCTGCTGAATTTCCTGGTGGGGCAGAATCTCAATTACCGCGAGGTCACCGCCCTGCGGCACATCCCGTTCCTTGGCGAAACTGTCTCCCTTGGTGTCGGGGTTTCGAATCCGCTGATGCTGGTCGGCCAGTTAAGTTTGTTGTTGCTGGTGATCTTCACCGTGGACGCCACGATCACTGTGTGGCGCCGCGGCGACCGGCGACAGGCGGTGGTTACGGGTGGCAGTATCGTGTTCTTCGCGCTGACAGGAATGGCGGACGCCGTCCTGGTGCTCTGGCGGATTGTGGACATGCCGCTCACGGAGAGTTTCTTCTTCCTAGGCATCGTCGTGGCGATGGGCTACGAGATGAGCCGGGCGACGCTCCGGGCCACGCAATTATCCGACGACCTCCGCGAGAGCGAAGAGCGGATGACCCTGGCGGCGCAAGCAGCGGGTTTTGGCGTTTGGATGTGGACCATTGCAACCAATCGGGTCTGGGGCTCGGAGATTTGGTTACGCCTCTTTGGGTTTGCTCCTGATGCCACCGTCAGTTTTGAAAATGTCATTCAGCGGATCCATCCGGACGACCGCGAGAGTATGGAGACCGGGGTGCAACGGGCGTTGGCGGAGCGAAGCGATTACGTGGTGGATTTCCGGGTGGTTTTGCCGGGCGGCACCCAACGATGGCTCGTGGCTCGGGGCCGGGCGGTTGCGGATGCGCATGGAAAGCCGGTCCGGATGTTTGGCGTTATGGTTGACATCACCGCTCGCAAACAGGCGGAACAGGAGCTGGTGCAAAAGCGAAACGAGCTGGCCCACCTTTCGCGCGTCACGTCGGTGAGCGAATTGTCCGGTTCCCTGGCGCATGAGTTGAACCAGCCTCTGGGCATCATCCTCAGCAACGCCCAGGCCGCACAGGAGCTTCTCCAGCAAAACCCGCCGGTCGTGGGCGAAGTCAGTGAAATTCTCGGGGACATCGTGGCGGCGGATCGTCGCGCCGCCGAGATTATCCAGCGCCTGCGTTCGCTGCTCAAGCGTGGCGAGGCAACCCTGCAAGCCCTGCCGCTCAACGACCTCATCGAGGAGGTGTTGCGCCTCGTCAACGCCGACCTCATCGGGCGCGGGGTCACGGTCATTCGCAACCTGGCCCCGGATTTGCCTTCCGTCATCGGCGACCGCATACAACTTCAGCAGCTCACCCTCAATCTCATCCTCAATGCCGCCGACGCCATGGCGGGCAATGCGCCGGGCACGCGCCGACTTTACATCACCACGGCGCGGCATAACTCAACCGTGCTCACCTCGGTGCGGGACGATGGCATCGGATTGCCACCCGATGTAGAGAGTCTTTTTCAACCGTTTTTTACCACCAAGCCCCAAGGACTGGGCCTTGGCTTGGGCATCTGCCGCACCATTATCACTGCGCACCACGGCCGGCTGTGGGCGGAACCGCATCCCGAACACGGTGCCGTTTTCCATTTCGAACTGCCGGCCGTCGGTCCACAAGATCATCCATGACCACTCCAAATGGCATTGTCTATCTTCTCGACGACGAGCCTGAAATGGTCAAGGCGCTGACCCGCCTGTTGCGCGCCAAACATTTCGAGGTGCGCGGTTTCACATCCGTCCGTGCGTTTCTGGAAACCTGCCAGCCGCAAGACGTCGCCTGTCTCGTGCTGGACGTGGCGATGCCGGAGCTGGACGGCCTGGAGTTGCAGCAGCGTCTCACCCACCGGGGAATTCTCATCCCCATCATTTTCCTCACCGGCCACGGTGACATTCCCATGAGCGTGCGTGCCATCAAGGCCGGCGCAACCGATTTCCTGACCAAGCCCGTCGATACGGTCTCACTGGTCAATGCCGTGCGGGCTGCCCTGCAAACTGCCCAGGCCCGGTATGAGGCCAATATTGAATTAACGGCTTTGGCAGCCCGCCTCGCCACCCTCACGCCCCGCGAACGTGAAGTCATGGAGCAGGTCGTCTCCGGCAAACTGAACAAACAAATTGCCGCCGATCTCGGCACCGGGGAGCAGAATATCAAACTGCACCGGGCTCACGTCATGCAGAAGATGGCCGTCGAATCCGTCGCTGACCTCGTTCGCGTGGCGGAGCGATTGGGCGTTAGCAAACCAGCCATTGGTAATCCTGCTGGCCAATGAAGGCCACTTGCCTCGCTTCTCACGGCACTTAACTAAGGTATAGTATCTTTCAGCCGTCGCTTCCCGCTATTTTATGGACCGATGCCAACTCCAAAACCAGTCGTTGCCTTGCTGGATGATGAGCCGGAATTGCGCAAGGCGCTTCGCCGGCTGCTTACCGGTCGCGGCTTCCAGGTCGAGGAATATGAGCGCGGGAGCGATTTCCTCGCTGCGATAGGCAGGCGTCAATTGGACTGCCTGCTGCTGGACCTTCACATGGCGGAGGTAAGCGGTTTTGATGTGCTGGAAGCCTTCCAATCACGCCATATCCACACGCCCGTCATCGTCATCACCGCTCATGATGAGCCTGGAACCGAAGAGCGCGTGCGCTCGCTCGGTGCCCGTGGTTACCTGAAGAAACCAGTGGATCGGGAGGCCCTGCTGTCCGCCATCAACGCCGCGTTGACACCTTCCACAACCAAACAATGACCACTAACCACAAATCACTGATTACTGATCACCAAGTTTGTCCGCGGGCTGATTTCATCAAACCAAACCACGGAGAAAGAGAACAAAAAGCAAAACCACAAAACATATGAAACGAAATGACCTGTTAAAATACGGTCTGACCGTGCTGACCGCTTCGACGGCGCTTCTGGGCGCCGGCGGAACGGCGCAGGCGGCGGACGCCAAGAAACCCAACATCGTCATCATCTGGGGCGACGATATCGGCATCACCGACATCAGCGCCTATTCGATGGGACTCATGGGCTTTCACACGCCCAACATTGATCGTGTCGCCAAGGAAGGCATGATCTTCACAGACTATTACGCCGAGCAGAGTTGCACAGCGGGACGCTCGTCATTCATCACCGGCCAGTGCGGTCTGCGCACGGGCAACACCAAGGTCGGCATGCCTGGGGCCAAGCAGGGACTTCAGGCCCGCGACGTGACCATCGCCCAGTTGCTCAAGGCACAGGGCTATGCCACCGCCCAGATCGGCAAGAACCACCTTGGTGACCGGAATGAACATCTGCCCACGATGCACGGGTTCGATGAGTTCTACGGTCCGCTCTACCACTTGAACGCCTCCGAGGAACCGGAACTGCCGGATTACCCGTCCGCCAAGGATTTTCCGGACTTCTTCAAGAATTATGGCCCGCGCGGCGTGATCCACAGCTTCGCGACGGACAAGGAAGACACGACGGTTGACCCGCGCTTTGGCGAAGTGGGCAAACAGACCATCGAGGACACCGGCCCGCTGACCAAGAAACGGATGGAGACGATTGACGACGACATCGCCGCCCGGTCAATCGAGTTCCTTAAGAAAGAGCACGCGGCCGGCAAGCCCGTGTTCCTGTGGGTGAATTTCACCCACATGCACTTGCGCACGCACACCAAGCCCGAGAGCATCGGCCAGTCCGGCCGCTGGCAGAGTCCTTACCACGACGCGATGATTGACCACGACAAGAACGTCGGTCAGGTGCTCCAGGCCATTGATGACCTCGGCATCGCGAACGACACCCTCGTGATGTATTCCACCGACAACGGCCCGCACATGAACTCCTGGCCGGATGCGGCCATGACGCCCTTCCGCAGCGAGAAGAACTCGAACTGGGAAGGTGCTTACCGCGTGCCCGCCATGTTGCGCTGGCCGGGCCACATCAAGGCCGGCTCGGTCAACAACGACATCATGGCGCACTTGGACATGCTGCCCACCATCCTCGCCGCCGCCGGTGTTCCCGATGTGACGGAACAGCTCCTCAAGGGCATGAAAGTCGGCGACACCACCTTCAAGGTGCATCTGGACGGTTACAATCAACTGCCGCTCCTGACCGGCCAGACCACGGAAGACCCGCGCAAGGAGTTCTTCTACTTCAACGACGACAGCGATCTGGTTGCCTTGCGCTACGACAACTGGAAGTTGGTGTTTTTGGAGCAGAAATCCCCGGGCACGCTCGACCTTTGGGCCGAACCGTTTGTTCAGTTGCGGATACCGAAGCTGTTCAATCTGCGGACGGACCCCTACGAACGCGCGGACATCACGTCGAACACCTATTATGACTGGTTCTTCGACCATGCGTTCGTCGCCGTTCCGGCGCAAACCATCGTTGGCAGGTTCCTGGCCACGTTCCGAGAATTCCCGGCGAGTCAGCATGCCGGAAGTTTTAGCATTGACCAAGTCATGAACCAACTGAAGGACGGCGCCACGGGCAGCCACTAACACCCCGCTTGTGAAACACGCGGGCTGGCCGAGTGACCGGCCCGCGACTTCACCAGCGAAGCGAACGGTTCGTTGGCCACAAAACTAAAAATACTAAAAATATGAAAACCATACGCAGCCTTAATCTCATCGCTGCCGCGCTTCTCGCTGCGGTGGCTTTCACCAGCACCATCGCCCGCGCCGCGGATCCGTTGCCCTCGTGGAACGAGGGTCCGGCCAAGCAATCCATCATCGCCTTCGTCGAGAAGGTCACAACGCCCGGTTCGCCGGATTTTGTGCCCGTGCCCGAACGCATCGCCACGTTTGACAACGACGGCACGCTCTGGTGCGAAAAACCGCTGCCGGTGCAACTCTATTTCGCGCTCGACCGGGTAAAGGCGCTCGCGCCGCAACATCCCGAATGGAAAACGCAGGAGCCGTTCGCCTCGCTGCTCCGGGGCGATGTCAAAGGCGCGCTCGCCGGTGGCGAACTCGTGCTGGTGGAACTCTTGATGGCCACGCACACGGGTAACACCACCGACGAATTTGAAAAGATTGTGAAGGATTGGATCGCGACCGCGAAACATCCCAAAACCGGCAAACTCTACACGCAAATGGTCTATCAGCCGATGCTCGAACTGGTCGCCTATCTGCGCGCGAACGAGTTCAAGACCTTCATCGTCTCTGGCGGCGGCATCGAGTTCATGCGCGCGTGGACGGAGAAAATTTACGGCATCCCGCCCGAACAGGTCGTCGGCAGCAGCGTGAAGACGCAGTTTGAACTGCGCGACGGCGTGCCGGTGCTGGTGCGGTTGCCGGAATTGAATTTCAACGACGACAAGGCAGGCAAGCCCGTCGCTATCAATCAGCACATCGGCCGCCGGCCAATCATGGCGTTCGGCAATTCCGATGGCGATTTGCAGATGCTCCAATACACCGGCGCGGGCCGCGGCGCGCGCTTCTGCCTCTACGTCCATCACGACGACGCGGAGCGCGAATATGCCTACGACCGCAAGGATGCCTTGGCGCGGCTCGACAAGGGACTCGACGAAGCCGCCGCCAAAGGCTGGACGGTCGTCAGCATGAAGAACGATTGGAAACAAATTTTCCCGTTCGAGGTCACCGCCATTGACATCCTGTTGGAACCGGACGCCACGATGCTGGAACATTGCAAGGCCGACAACGCCCGGCTGCTCGGTGTTTTTCCGAAAGGCTTTGCCCTGGACGAAACTCATCGTCCGCACATCACGCTCATCCAACGTTTCGTCCGCACCGCCGACCTGGACAAGGTCTATGATGCCGCCCATCAAGTACTCGCCGCCGCCAACGTGAACGCGATGAAACTAGAGGCCTTCAAATATTACTATGCCCCGGCCGGCGCGGTGGGCGTCGCTGGCATTTGCGCGCAGCCGTCACCGGAAATCCTCAAGCTGCAAGCAGACCTCATTGCCGCCGTCGCCTCGTTCACGGTGGCAACCGGCCCCATCGGCGCGTTCACCGCTCCGCAAGAAACTCCCGCCATGGATGCGATGCTGATCGACTATGTCTCGACGTTCGTGCCGAAGATGAGCGGCGAGAATTACAATCCGCACGTCAGCACCGGCAACGCACCGATCGCGTATCTCGATCAGATGGTCGCCGAACCGTTTGCGCCGTTCACTTTCTCGCCCGCGGGCGCGGCGGTTTACCAGCTCGGCCCCTTCGGCACGGCGGCGAAGAAACTCAAGGAATGGAATTTGAAACCTTGAAGCCCGAACGCAGGCTGGCCGGGCCTTCCGTTGCCCTCGAGGACCGGCAGCCCAGCCCGGCAAGTTGCCACCTGCCGCCGATTACGATTTGCGGTTCATGCCGCTATTGGCCCAAGGTCCAATAGCGGCCGGGCGCTGTTTTGCGCGAAACTGCCGCCAATTGATATGAAGCCAAAGCCAGGCACTCTCAAACAATGGGCGGTTGCCTTGTTCGCCGCGTCCGTTGCAGAATGTGCAACCGGATCGAGTTCAATCAGCGACTGCGATGCCAACGAATAAAACCACGAGTTGTAGCATTTGAGCCATGTCAGAATCTCAGCCACCAAAACCGGGAGCCGCCGCGCCCGGCCCGCCGGCCGACCGGCCCGCGGATATCGGGTTCCGCCGCTTTTCGACGGCGGAATTTCTGGTGGCGCTCGTCCTGTTGTTTGTCGCGGCGCCGTTCGTCGAGAAAATGCCCTTTGGCAGGAGCATCGAGCACGTTCTGATGACGCTCGTGCTGGTGTCAGGCGTGTTGGCGGTGGGCCGGAGCCACCGGACGCTGGTCTGGGCGGCGGTGCTGATGGTGCCGGCGGTCGTTGGCAGATGGATGAATCACTTTTGGCCGGAGTTGGCTCCCGTGGAGATTCCTCTCGTCGCCGGACTGGTGTTTGTCATTTTTTTGGTGGTGCAATTCCTGCGTTTCATCCTGCGCGCCCCACGGGTCAATGCCGAGGTGATGTATGCCGGCATTTCCGTTTACCTGCTGTTGGGGTTGTCGTGGATGTTTGCTTATCAGCTCGTGGCCCAGATGGTTCCGGGTTCGTTTGCCTTCAACGCCGGACCGGCCGGCCAATCGATGGACGGCTTCACCGCCTATTATTTTAGTTTTGTAACGCTCACCACCGTTGGTTATGGTGACATCACACCGGTTTCAAACGGGGCGCGGGCGCTGGCGGCGATGGAGGCGATGACCGGCACGCTCTACGTGGCGGTGCTCATCTCCCGGCTGGTGGCGCTCTATTCGTCCCAAGGATCGCGATTGCACGAACCAAAACCTTGATGTGGCGACAACCGATTTGAATAAATATAAACCAAAATACCAACCAGGAAAAATACCATGAAAATTCAAACCCTAGGTGTAATGAACCTGCTGCTCGCGGCTGCCGCGTTCACTGGCTCGACGTTGTCCGTCCGTGCCGACGACACGGCGACAACCCCAGCGACAACCCCGGCCACAACACAATTGGCTGCTCCGGTTGCGACCCCGAACGAAGCTCCGTGGCAATTCGATGTCATCGTTCCGGTCTGGATTGCGGGCATTGACGGGAATGCCACGGTCCGAGGCAACCAGCAGAACGTGAATATCAGTTTTGATCAGCTCAAGGATCATCTCGACACCTCCCTTGCGCTGGGTCTCGATGTGCGCAAGGGGAAATTCGGCCTTTACGGCGATGTCATGTATATGAAGTTCTCTATAGATGCCTTCGGGCCGGGGCCGGGGGTCGCGAACGTATGGACCGGTTTGAAATTTCTCGAAGCCGACGCCGGCGCGTCCTATCTCATCGTCAAGGCGGGTGAGGAACATCCCTTTATCCTTGAAGGAACCGCTGGCGTCCGATACTGGTATGCTGATACCTCAATGACGCTCACGGGTCCGCTCGGCAACGTCCTCTACAGGGGCGGTAATACAGCGGATCTGGTGGACCCGGTCATCGGCCTGCGTGGCAGCCAATACCTCACCCGGAAATTTCACCTGGATTTCTCGGGCGACATCGGCGGGTTCGATATCAACAACGACACGGATTTCACCTGGTCCGCAACGGGAGTGGCGACTTACGACTTCGCCAAGTGGTTCAGCGTCTCGGCCGGTTACAAGGCCCTGGCTTTGGATGAGTCGAATGGCAGCGGCGCGAGCAAGAATGGCGTGAACCTCATCTTTAACGGCGTGCTGATCAATGTCATCATCAAGTTTTAGCCGGAGCCGTGCGCGCCAAATAATGATTTCGCCAATTACTCAAAAACCGATTTGGCCGGCACTGATTTAACCAAGCCGAACCCGGCACCAGAGCCGGGCAACCTGAAAATTGAAGACCGCAAACAAACACAAAACAAAAAGGAAAAACAAATGAACACATCAACCATGAACGAAACAGGCGGTGCCCGCCGCCAAAAATTCCTGACCGGAGTTTTGGCCGCCGGCCTGCTGCTCGGTTTAACCGCGTGCAGCACGACGCGCCAGCAGACCAGGGGAACAATCGAACCATCGGGATTCCTCGGCGACTATTCCCAGTTGCACGAGGGCACGAACGGCCAGGCCAGACTGGTTTACTGGGCCCCGGACGTGAACTGGGCCAAGTACACGAAGATCTGGATCAAACCCATTGAAATCTGGAAGTCCGATGACCCGGAATCGCCGATGGGCAAGATCTCGCTCGAAAATCAAAAAAAACTGATCGATTTGCTCAACACAGCTCTGGACACTGTCTTGCGTACGAACTACACGATGGTTGACCAAGGCGGTCCGGATGTCCTCGTGATACACGCGGCGATTACCGACGCGAAAAAATCCAAACCCGTCATCGGTTTGGTTTCCTCCGTCTATGTTCCGCTAAAGGTCATCAGCCTTGGGAAACAAGAGCTGCTGGGCACCGGCATTGGTGTGGGATCCGTGACCATCGAAGCCGAGTTGCTGGATGGCGCATCCAACCAGCGCTTGGTGGCCGTTGTGGACAGCCGGTCCGGCAGCATGGCCTTGCGCAGCAAGTTCAGCGGCCATTGGGGCGACGTGGAAAAGTCGTTTGACTGGTGGGCGGAACGATTGAATACCCGCTTGGCAGAAGCAAAAGCCGCGAGCACCCCAAAGACCGAACTCTAAAAATACCGGCAGGGCGCGACCGGCGGGGCGCTTTTGATGGCTCCGCCGCCGCCCCATCAGCGGGAGAACCGGGCAACCTGAAAGTTAAACAAAAAAACAAATGAACACATCAACCATGAACGGCAAGAGCGGTGTCCGCCGCCCGAAATTCCTGTCGGGAATTTTGGCCGCCAGTCTGCTGCTCGGTCTGACGGCCTGTTTCACCACCCACCAGACGCGGGGCGTCACGGAGTCGGGATTCCTGAAGGATTATTCCCTGTTGAAGCCGGGCACGGGCGATGAAGCCAAGCTGCTCTACATTGATCCGGCGGTGAACTGGACCCTATACACCAGGGTCTATATCGAACCCATCGAACTCTGGGAGGGGGAGGATAAAAACTCGCCGATGGGCAAGCTGGACACGGAAGATCAACAGTTGCTGATAAATTATTTCCACACCGCGCTGAGCAACAGCCTGTCGAAGGATTACCGGATTGTGGATCACGCCGGCCCGGGCGTGCTGGTGGTTCATGGCGCGCTCACCGAAGCCAGGAAATCCCGGCCGGTTTCAAATCTGGTCTCCAGCGTCGTCCCCATGGGCATGGCCCTGAGCCTGGTCAAGCGGGTCATCTTCGGCACCGGCCTCGGCGTGGGTGAATGCCAGGTGGAAGCCGAGTTGCTGGATGGACAGAGCGGCTTCATGCTCGCGGAGGCGGTGGACCGGCGGGCCGGCACCAAGGCCCTGCGCACCAAATTCGACGGCAGCTTCGGCGATGTGAAATTGTCCATGGATTACTGGTCGCAGCGGCTGGTCTTCAAGCTGGAGCAATTGCGCGTCCACTCGGATGATCAAACCGAAATGTAACCAGACTGCCGGGCGCGACCGTCGTGGCACTGAAAACATGAGCACCAAAAAGTTTGAGACCCGGATTAAAGGCCAGGGAACTATGAACCGGCGGCTCGCGCCGCTGCTGTTCGCAGTGGCCCTGGCCGGGTGCCAGTCGGGAAAATTATCACATTACATCTCGCCGCAGGTAACGGGGCGTGTGCTCGCCGCGGACACGAGCCGGCCACTGGCGGACGTGAGGGTCAGGCGGGTGGTGCCAATGGCGACTTCGGGAGAGGATACCCCGGCCAAAGGCAGCCAGTTGCTGATGCAACCCTCCGGTGTGCGGACGGACGCGGACGGCCGGTTTGTACTGGATGGCGAACGCGACATTGCCTTGTTTCGCCATGCGGCGTGGTGGTCGGTTACGCTCTCCTTCACGTCCGACGGCTACCGTTTTTTTCAAACAAATTATACCAGCGCCAACCTCAGCGGCCATTCATCCGAAGGCGTACCGCTGGTCAAGGCCGGCGACATTTTGCTCCAACCCAAATCCCCGTGAACGAAACCCAAAAACAGAAACGGGACGGCAGCCGGTTTTTGTGCTGCTTCTGCCTGGTTTGCCTCGCACTGGTCTTGACCGGTTGCTCGCTGCTCCGTTTCCATGCCTCCCCGCCGAAGGCCGAGGTCACGTCGCTCGCGCTGACAACGAACACAGCGGATTCAGTGACGCTCACCGTGTTGCAGTCCCAGGTGATGCGTTTTGCCGACGGCTATGTCGCAACGGTCGCGCAGGCCGCCGATGAATTCGGCGCGAAGGCGGGGACGCCCAAGGCCCGGCTCGCGGCGCTGAAATGGAAGTTGGGCCAGGCCACATCCGCTTATATTGATGCCACCGGGCCCAACCCCGTCGTCAACGCGCTGGACATGCTGGTTCTCGTCACCGTGTCGCGCATGGTCTTGGAGGATTATGGCGTCGAGACTTTCGGTGAGGCGGTCCTGCCCGTGCTGGAAACACAGCGCCAACTCGAAACCAACGCCTGGATGCTCGCAAACGGCATGCTCAAACCGGCGCAACAGCAGGAATTGAGGGATTTGATTCAGGAATGGCGGCAGAAGAATCCCCACCAGCGTTACGTCGGCGCGATCCGGTTTCGCGAGTTTGCCACCGCCCTGGGCCGGACCCCGACGCAGTCGTCAGCCATGCCCACCAGTATTTTCAGCCTGCTCTATCTTGACCCGATGGCCGGCCTGGATCCCACCACCGCTGCCATTCAGGAAACCCATCAACTGGGTGAACGCGCCATGTATTACACCCAGCGCATGCCCCAGTTGTTGAGCTGGCAAACCGAGGTGCTGGCCTATCAACTCGCTCAGCAACCTGAGTCCGAACAGGTTTTATCCAATGCGAACCAGTTGGCCGCATCCGCCCAAAACTTCGCGACCACGGCCCAACAATTGCCCCAGCTCATCAACGACCAGCGCCAGGCCGCCATCCAGCAACTGCTCGATGGTTTGACTTCCCAGGAAACGCAGGCGCGCCAGACGCTTAATTCGGCCGGCGATGCCGCGACGAACATCAACGCCGCCATCCAATCGCTCGATGAGTTCGTCCGTTATGTTTCGGCGCCGAACACAAACAAGACCACCGTTTCAACCAACAGCAAACCCTTCAATGTGCTCGATTACGGCACGGTCGCCGGCCAGGTCGGCGCCGCCGCCCGGGACCTGAACGCGCTGCTTGCCACGCTGAACCAGAGCTCGGCCCAACTGGCCCAACTCGGACAACAGACCACCGCCGACGCCAACCGCGTGGTGAATCATGCGTTCTGGCGGGGATTGATTTTGATTCTGGTGTTGTTGGTTGGCTCCATTGTGGCGGGCTTGACCTATCGCATCCTGGCGAACAAACTGATCGGCGATGGAAGGAAATCATCCAAGCCGGATTCCGGAGCGCCCTGAACCATACCTCATTATGAACACCCACCCACATTTCTCTCGTACCGGTTGCAATACCGGTTGCGCGGTTGGACTCCTGTCGCTGTTGCTGACGGTCATGCCAGCCCGGGCGCAAATTACACCCGGCGAAATCAACAATTTGAGAAACACGGTTGGCAACCGCATTGAAGCGGCGACGATTCTGGGCGGGGATTTCGGGATGACCGGGGCCTCTTATACCGGAGGAAACGGGGGGACCCTCAATCTTTCCAAGTTCGGTGGTTGGGGCGACATCGGCGACCCGCAACAGTTGGGAACCCTGCCCATCGCCTGGCAGCCGCAGTTGCAGGGCGAGATGGGTTATCTCACGGCCAAGAGAAATTTCACGGACGCTGATACCCTTGGCGGTCTGACCTTGGATGGCACGGACAGCAAGTACAACGATTACTCGATCCAGTTCGGCGGCGGTGCGCGCTTATGGTTCAACGATAACTTCAGCATCGCGCCAACGTTGATGGCGATGTATGGGTACACGGAAAATACTTTCGATCTCAATGGCAACACCTCTATAACGCCAACCATTCTAAACAAAGCCCGGCAGCTCGGTCTGGTGGACTATGATGTGGACACCTGGACCATCCGGCCCGCCGCGGACTTCCAATACGTCTATAGCTGGCGGCGCACCATCTTCACGCTGAACTCGGACCCGGTTTATTTCCACACCGAGAGCTTCAGCGCCTCGAATCCGAACATCAACGTCAACGGCAACTCGGAGACTTGGATGAACAAAATTGACGTGGACGTTCCCCTGGGGATGGACCTCTGGGGTCACGAATTGCGCACGGGCGGTTATTTCAGCCGCACCGAGTTTTATGGTGACATCAAGAGTGGATTGAACCTCGACCATCTCTACGAAATTCATGGTCGCATCGTGCTGGATTATTTGAACCAGCTTTGGAAGGTCCAATGGATCGGCATCGGTTACTCCTATTTATGGGGCAATGGTGGTTTCACCGGTAATTCCATCGGCCTCGATATCGCGTTCCAGTTCTGAACCGCCGGAAAAATGAGCTTGTACACGTATGGGAGCAAAGCAGGATTCGACCATGCATAATCAGCCGCTGGCTGATGCCTTGATCGTTGCTTGTCCGCATTGCGATCTGTTGCAGCGCCTGCCGGAGATCGCGCCGGGCGCGTCGGCGCGCTGCCCGCGTTGCGACAAGGAGTTGTGGCGTCGCCGTGAGGATTCGCTCAACCGGACGCTGGCGTTGTCGCTCGCGGCGTTGTTTCTCTTCGTGATCGCCAACACGGTTCCCATGCTTGGGCTGACGGCGGTCGGTCACGCCGCCTCCACGACCGTCATCGGCGGCGCCCAACAGCTCTGGCAGGACGGGCAGGAAATCGTCGCCGTGCTGGTTCTCTTTGCCGCCGTCGTCTCGCCCGCGCTCCAGATCGGGTTGATGCTTACCGTCGTGCTTGCCGCCCGGCGTGAACAACCGCCCGCCTGGGTCGGAACGCTGTTGCGCCATCTTCCGTTCGCCCGCAACTGGAGCATGATCGAGGTCATGCTGATCGGCGTGCTCGTGGCGCTCACCAAAATTGCCGACTATGCCACGGTGATTCCCGGGGTGGCGCTGTTCGCGCTGGGCGCGCTGGTCTTCCTGCTCGCCGCGATGCAGTCGGGTTTCGATCCGCGCGAAGTATGGGACCGGGTCGAATGGGCGGACGCGCACGCCCGGCATCCGGCGGCCAGCCATCAAATTGTGGAGGCGACCTTGTGACCGCGATGCAACATGGTTTGCAGAGTTGCGATACCTGCGGATTGCTTTCGCGACCCGCGCCGGGTGAGGACGAGGGGCGTTGCCCGCGCTGCGACGAGGAACTGGTCTTCCGCAAACCGGCCAGCCTCCAGCGCACCCTGGCCTACCTGATGGCCGCGGCGGTTTGCTATGTTCCGGCCAACGTCCTGCCGGTGATGACGACCATCACGGCCTCGGGCCGCGAATCCGACACCATCATGCAGGGCGTCGTGCTCCTCTGGTCGCCGACCGGCTGGCCGCTTTCGCTCATCGTACTCTTTGCCAGCATCATGATTCCCAGTGCAAAAATTCTCTCGCTGGGCTACCTGCTCATCACCGTGCGGCGGGGCTCGATCGAGAACAACCGCCAGCGCGTCCGGCTTTACCGGATCGTCGAGATCATCGGACGCTGGTCCATGGTGGATGTGTTCGTTGACACCTTCACCGTGGCCCTGATCCAGCTTCAGCCGCTCATGTCCGTGGAGCCGGCGCCCGGGATTTTTTTCTTCGCCGCCGTCGTGGTGCTGACGATGCTCGCGGTCGAGTCCTTCGACCCGCGGCTGATCTGGGATTCCGCCAGTTCGAAAGAAAATTCAAAAGGAGGTTCATATGACTGACAAAGACAAATCACCCCACCAGGTTCCCGAATCCAAGGTCGTCCCCAAAAAACGCACGCACCTCTCACTCGTCTGGATCATCCCCATTGTGGCGGCGGTTGCCGGCGTCTGGGTCGCCGTGACAAAAATCATGAGCGAAGGGCCCAAGATCACCATCGTATTCCAAACCGCCGAGGGACTCGAAGCCAACAAGACCAAGATCCGCTACAACGGCATGGACGTCGGCACACTCACAGCCATCCGGCTCGCCGACGACCATCATCACGTGATCGCTACCGCGAAGATGGCTCCCAAGACGGAAAGCTTTCTCGTCAAAGACACCAAATTCTGGGTCGTACGACCCCAGATCTCCGGCCTTAACATCACCGGATTGAGCACCTTGATCTCTGGAGATTATATCGGCGTGGAACTCGGTCAGTCGCGGGAGAGCGAACGCAATTACATCGCGCTCGAAACGCCGCCGATGGTGGCAGGCGACACCCCCGGCCGCTTTTTTATGCTGAAGACTCCGGAACTGGGTTCGCTCGACCGGGGCACGCCCATTTATTACCGGCAGTTGCAGGCCGGCCAGGTCGTGTCCTACGAACTCGACACGAACGGACTGGGCATGAACGTCAAGATATTCGTGCAGGCGCCCTACGACCAGTACGTCACCCCGAACACGCGTTTCTGGCAGGCGAGCGGTATTAACGTGTCGCTCTCCGCCAGCGGCCTCCGCGTCCAGACCGAGTCCCTCATGTCCATCCTGGCCGGCGGCATTGCGTTCGAAACGCCTGCGACCGGTCCGCTCCTGCCGCCGGCCGGGGCGGACACTATTTTCACCCTGTTCAACGACCGCGACGGGGCCTTCAGGCCGCCCGCCCGTGATCCACAAACCTACCTGCTCGTCTTCAAGCAGTCGTCGGTTCGTGGGCTGGCGCCCGGCGCGCCGGTGGAGCTTGGCGGGGTGACGATTGGGGAGGTCACTGAGGTTCGCCCGCAATTCGACATGCAGACGCTCGAGTTCTCCGTGCCGGTGACCATCTCCGTGGATCCGCAGAGATTCGGGGTCAGGTTTCTCAACCTGCCTGGCAACGAGGATGCCGTCGCCCGACACAAAAGGGTGATGGACATCCTGGTGTCGCACGGGCTGCGCGCACAGTTGAAGACGGGAAGTCTGATCAGCGGGTCACTGTACGTGGCGGTTGATTTCGTTCCCGACGCGCCCCCGGCATCGCTGGACTGGTCGCAGGACCCGGTGCAACTGCCGACCGTGCCCGGCAAGGTCGAGGCGATCGAATCGAGCGTCGCCGACCTCCTCAAGAATCTCAACCAGACGGTCACCAATGCCAACAAGCTCATCGAGCCGGACTCCGTGCTGGACACGGAACTGATCAACCTGCTCAACGAGGGGGGCGATGCGGCCCGGTCGGTCCGGGTGCTCGCTGACTATCTCGAGCGCCATCCTGAGGCGCTCATTCGCGGTAAAACCGGGGAGGCAAAATGAAAACAAATCATATCACTCGTCTATTCTTAATCACCTTCGTCGCCGCGGTTGCGGCCGGCTGCGCCTCGGCGCCGTCGCACTTCTATACCCTCAACTCCACGGCGACGGGGGACGGCGCGTCCGCCGCGAACTACGCCGTCGTCGTCGGACCGGTCTCCGTCCCGGCGTTGGTTGACCGGTCGGAGTTTACGGTCCAGATCGCGACGAACCGTGTTGAGATCAATGAATTCAACCTTTGGGCCGCGCCCCTGAACGACAACATCGCCGGCGTCGTTGCCGGAGACCTTGCCGTGCTGCTCGGGACACCGCGCGTGGCCACGGTGCCGCTGGCGAACTTCGATCCCGCTTATCGGGTGACGATCGACATCCAGCGTTTCGAGTCGGTGCGGGGCAAGGCGGTGCTGGTCGAAGCGGTGTGGATGGTCCGCGGGGCGGCGGGTGGCGCCGCGCGCACGGGTCACACGGTCGCCAGCGAACCGGTGCACGGGGACGGCTTCGACGCGCTCGCCGCCGCGCACAGCCGCGCGTTGGCGAAGGTGAGTTGCGACATCGCCGCCGTGATCCGAACGGAAGCCGATACGAAGCCATAGTCTCGTTCATTTCGCTTTTCTTCGAACGCGTCATGATCGTACCGCGTCGGCTGATCCGGATCTTAAGCGTGGTGACCGTGGTGCTCACGGTGCCCGTCGCCCGTGAGTGGGCTGCAACTGTCGAATCCAATTCCGTACCCGGCAACCTGCTGCTGCTCGACAGCCTGGGGCGCGTGGTGTCGGTGCCGACGAATGAAGTGCCTTCAGCCTTGCGGCCTGCGGCGGGCATGAAGATGGAGCACCAGATACCCAACCCGACCACGGGGGCAAGCATGCCGCAGGAAATTATGCAACGGGTGGGCGCAGGCGCGCCCGGGTTCCAGTTTTTCCCCGCCCAGCGACCTCCGCTCATGCCTTATCTCGCCAGCCAGGACGAATACGGCAACACGGCCATCCGTCCCGGCGCGCTGTTTTTCTTCACCCCGCTGGAAGGGCCGGTGCAAAATGGAAAATACTGGTTGTCGGAATACGGTTTCCGCTATTCGCTGGAACAAACGTTCACATTTGTCAGCATGTCCGACGTGATGAAAGGGGACAGCGATCTGGCCTATTACACTTTCGATCTCAAGTCGAAGTGGGCCCTCTTCAACGCGCCCGAAGCCGGCACCGCCGGTTGGATCAGCTCCCAGGTCGAAGCCAAGACCGGCCTTGAGTCCGCCGGCAACACGCAGTCCGCCAAATCCAATCTCGGCACAGTGACCGATCCCACCGGCATCTGGTCCGGCGTGAACGGTTTCCGGGTGCCGGAACTGGCGTGGCAACAGTCCGCGCGCCATGGTGAAATCGTCCTGGTCGCGGGCATGGTCAGCCAGCGCAATTACATCGACGCCAACGCCTATGCCGACAGCGGTCGCAGCAAGTTCATGAATTCAGCCCTGATTAACTCGGACGTGCTGCCCCTGGCGCAGTATAATTTTGGGCTCAACCTCCAGTGGCAGCCGATGGATGAATGGTACGCCATGGCCGGAGCCTCCATGGGAGACGCCCCGGCCGGCAACGCGCCGTGGACGGATTACAGCAGTGACAACTGGTCGTTGCCCGGGGAAATCGGCTATGCACCGCGGGACTTTTTCGACCTGGGCCCCGGCGTTTACCGCATTCAGCCGTTTGCAGCCGAGGTGGATGGCTCCACCGGCGGCGGACTATGCTTTGACCTCCAGCAGCAACTGGGTTCGGATTCGCCGCTGGGCTGGTTCGGGCGTTTTGGTTTCGGCGGTAAAAAAGTGTCCGACGGTGCCGCCGCCCAGGCAGGCACCGGGTTCGTGGTGCAGGGACCGTTCAAACATGTGTTGTTGCAGCGGACGAGCAACGATCTCCTCGGCGTCGGGTTTGTCTGGAGCCAGCCTTCGTCCACGACCAAGACGGTGTATCATGAGAACGAATATGTTCTGGAGACGGTCTATGCCCTGCAACTGACCCCCACGATCAAAATCCAGCCCGACTTCCAGATGATCTGGGACCCGGCTTTTCACAAAGACACCGACCACGCGATGGTCTTCCAACTCCAACTCGCCATGGCTTGGTGACGGGGGAAGGCCAAAGGCCTTTTTACGCGGCCTTCTTTCTGCTGCCGCCCGGCAAAAGCGAAGATTGTTCAAAATACGGGACGAACAGGCCCTCCACTCGTTGCGGGATTTCTGGTTGTTCGGCAAGCTTCCCGAACGCAAGGCTGCCGCCATTTCAAATCAAGGTACCACACGGTTTTTGGTTGACATTTCATCTCCATTAGGTTTTAATGTGACTATCATGAGTGACCTTAAACTGTTCATCCGGTGTTTCGCGATGCTGTTCATTGTCCCCGCCGTGTATGCCGGCCCGGGCCAGCTCTCGATGTCCTCCCAAATCCAGTATTCCACCGTCATCCAGGGTTATCAGGACCCGGTCACCGCGCAGATTTATAACGAGGCAACGTTCGGTTCCGATCCGGTGAATTTCAGCGTGTTCGCCACCTTTCCCTATGGCAGCTCCTCCACCTACTCCGGGACCAGGGCGGCCGACGGTGGCAGCGGTTACCTCAGCCTGCCGTTCTCGTTCAACTCGGGCCTGGTGAGCCCGGGTTCGCAAACCGTCAGTGTCACCGCCACCGACACGGGCACGGGCGGATCGCTCACGCAGTCCGGCAGTGTCCTCGTTCTGGCGCACGCCGTCCCGGCTTTTAGCATTGGCGGGAATGTCATCCAGATGTCGTCCCGGCCGGTGGCCGCGCAGTCACCGTCGGCGGACTTCCTGGCCTTTGGCGCCACCGGCGGCGGTGAGAGTTTTGCCGCGGGTGCGCCGAATGTGATCAACGACCCGGTCGCGCCGACCGCCGGGTTGGACCTGGACAGCATCACCGCCATCGGCGATTCCCAGATCACGCTGAGCCTGGCGCCGTTCACGGACCTGGCTGCCAACGACGATCCCGCCTCTGGCGATGCGTTTCAAATCCTGGTGGACGGTTCTGTTCCCGGGGTTTATTTCACGGATTTCGAGCTGAACTATTCGGATGAGCAGGACCTTCCCGGGGCGGACGCGACCGGGTCGGAACACGCTTATTTCGGCGTGCAGGTGACCGTGACACCTGACGGCGTCACCGGGGTGGTGGTCGTTCCGGAGCCGGGTTCTTGTGGCCTGTTGGCTCTGGGCCTTCCGTGCCTTTTCCTCGTTGTGCGTCCGCGTCGGCGACTCACCGCTTGAACCAGGCAAAGACCCCTTCAAGCATTCAAAGGCTGAAGGCTAAACGCTAAATGCTAAAGTAATTTTGGCGCAGTCAGAACATCGGTAACACTTGTGGTTCAATACATGGGTAACACAATGTTGGTTAGAGGTTACACATTTGGGTCACTTTGACCAGCTTCCTGCGGGCGGATATCCGCCCGCAGGAAG
>Ga0181536_10000159_pt1 | contig 76150 bp, 82 predicted proteins | sample PEATcosm2014_Bin_41_FD_121105 | JGI IMG/M metagenome (GOLD analysis project Ga0181536, IMG submission 121105) | Peatland microbial communities from MTU Mesocosm Facility, Houghton, MI, USA - PEATcosm2014_Bin17_60_metaG | ecosystem: Environmental > Terrestrial > Soil > Wetlands > Peat | place... | reverse complement strand
GCATCGGCATCGTCGGCAAGTACGTGAACCTGCCCGACGCCTACCTCTCGGTGGTCGAGTCGCTCCGCCACGCCGGCTTCGACCACCGCACCGAGGTGGTCTTCGACTGGATCGACGCCGAGACGGTGCCGGGGCTGTTGGAGACCGACCGCCTCCACGACCTCGACGGGATCGTCATCCCCGGCGGCTTCGGCGAGCGGGGGATCGAGGGCATGGTGGCCGCCGCCGCCTACGCCCGCACCCACGAGATCCCCTGCCTCGGCCTGTGCCTGGGGCTGCAGGTGATGGTGATCGAGGCCGCCCGCAGCCTCTGCGGCCTGGAGCGGGCCAACTCCCGGGAGTTCGACTCGCTCACCCCGCACCCGGTGATCGACCTCATGCCCGACCAGGCCGACGTCACCGACAAGGGCGGGACGATGCGGCTCGGCGCCTACCAGGCCAAGCTGGCCCCGGGGTCCCAGGTGGCCGCCGCCTACGGCACCGACTCGGTGACCGAGCGCCACCGCCACCGCTACGAGGTGAACCCCCGCTACAAGAAGGCGCTCGAAGAGGGCGGGCTGTGGTGCTCGGGCACCTCCCCGGACGGTCGGCTGGTGGAGTTCGTCGAGCTCACCGGCCACCTCTTCTGGGTGGGCACCCAGGCCCACCCCGAGTTCAAGAGCCGCCCCGACCGGCCGCACCCGCTCTTCCGGGAGCTGGTGGGCGCCGCCCTGGTGCGGGCCGACGGCCGGGTGCCCCGGCTCATCGACGTGGGCGACCTGGGCGCCGTCCGCTGACGGCCGGCCCGGTGCCGCGCCGTCCGAGCGACCCGCCCTCGGGCTTCGGGCGCCGGGGCGAGGAGGAGGTCTTCGCCGGCTGGCTCTTCTCGGTGGCCCGGGCGGGGTTCGTCGACCCCGACGACCGGCCCTTCGAGCGGTTCGTGGTGCGCCACCCCGGGGCGGTGGCGGTGGTGGCGGTGGACGAGGAGGGGTTCGCCACCTTGGTGCGCCAGCTCCGCCCGGCGGTCTGGGAGTCGGTGCTCGAGGTGCCGGCCGGCACCCGGGACGTCGACGGGGAGCCCCCCGAGCTGACCGCCCGCCGCGAGCTGGCCGAGGAGGCGGGGCTGGTGGCCGAGCGGATGGAGGAGCTCGCCTCGGTCTACAACTCGCCGGGCTACTGCGACCAGCGCACGGTGATCTACCTGGCCACGGGGTTGGCGCCGTGTGAGACGGCGCGCCACGGGGAGGAGGAGCGCTGGATGACCACCGAGCGGGTCCACCTCGACGACGCGGGGGTCATGGTCGCCGACGGCCGGCTGGTCGACCAGACGACCGTGCTGGCCCTCCTGCTCGCCGCACGAGCGCTGGGCCGGGAGCAGCGGTAGGGGCGGTGCCGTCGGCGCCGCTCTCGAACGGCTCGGAGGAGTTCCTCTCCTGGCTCACCGTCGAGCGGGGGCGGGCGGCCAACACCGTGTCCTCCTACCGCCGGGACATCGCCGCCTACGAGGCGGCGCTCTCCGACCGGGGGCGCACCCCCGACGTGGCGACCCCAGACGACGTGGCCGCCCACCTCGAGGCGCTGCGGGCCGGCGGGGCCGGCCCGGCCACCCTCGCCCGGACCCTGTCGGTGCTGCGCGGCCTCCACCGCTTCCTCCTCGACGAGCAGCGGTCCGCCACCGACCCGACGGCCGACACCGAGGCGCTCCCCATCCCCGGCCGGCTGCCCAAGGCGCTCTCGGAGGAGGAGGTGGGCCGGCTGCTCGAGGCGGCCGGCGGGGACTCGCCGATCGCCCGGCGCGACCGCGCCCTGCTGGAGGTCCTCTACGCAACGGGGGGGAGGGTCTCGGAGGTCGTCGGCCTCGACCTGGCCGACCTGGCGACGGGGGAGGGGATGGTCCGCCTCTACGGCAAGGGGTCCAAGGAGCGGCTCGTCCCGTTGGGCCGCTACGCCGCCGACGCGCTCGCCCGCTGGCTCTCCCCCGAAGGGCGGGGCCGGCTGGCCCCGGCGCAGTGGCGCCGCCGGGGCGACGCCGAGGCGGTGTTCTTGAACGCCCGGGGTACCCGGCTCGGCCGTCAGGGGGCGTTCGCTGCCGTGCGGGCCCGCGCCGAACAGGCCGGCCTCGGGGGACGGGTGAGCCCGCACGTCCTGCGCCACTCCTGTGCCACCCACATGCTGGCCCGCGGGGCCGACATCCGGGTGGTCCAGGAGCTGCTGGGCCACGCGTCGGTGACCACCACGCAGATCTACACCAAGGTCACGACCGAGCACCTGCGTGGCGCCTACGAGGCGGCGCACCCCCGGGCCGGTGGGTGACCGGTCACCCCCTGACCCTCGGAGCCCCCTCCAGGCTCTAGGCTCTCCTCCATGGCGAACGACCCGCCCCTCACCGACTCGGGGACCGAGTACCGCGCCCTCCTCGAGGAGGAGCGGGCTCACCTCAACCACCAGCTCGCCGAGCTGGGCTTCGGTGACGCCGGGGGACTCAAGTACGACCCCAACTTCGCCGACTCCAGCCAGGTGACGGCGGAGCGGGGCGAGGCCGAGACCCTGGCCAAGGAGCTGACCGACGCCCTGGGCGAGGTCGAGGCGGCGATCGCCCGCCTCGCCGCCGGCACCTACGGCCAGTGCGAGCGCTGTGGCCAGACGATCTCCGTCGCTCGTCTCGAAGCGATGCCGGCTGCCCGGCGCTGCATCACCTGCGCCTCGCTGCCCTGACCCGGTGAGCGGTCCCGGGCCGGAGTGGCCGCCGCCCACCCCCGGCGGCGGGTCCCAGTGGCCGCCCCCCGGCGGCGGGTCCCAGTGGCCGCCCCCCGGCGGCGGGTCCCGGTGGCCGCCGCCCCCCGGGCCGCCCGGTGCGGGCCGGCCGCAAGGGCCCGGACGCGCCCGGCCGACGGGGCAGGGCTGGCGGAACAACCCGCGGGCCATGCTGTGGATCATCGCCGGGGTGGCCGTGGTGGCGATCCTGGTGCGCGCCCACAAGCTGAGCAGCACCGACATCGTCCTGTTCTGCGTGATCGTCCCGTCGATCATCCTCCACGAGATCTCCCACGGCTGGGTGGCGCTGGCCTTCGGCGACGACACGGCCAAGCGGGCCGGCCGCCTGACCCTCAACCCGATCGCCCACGTCGACCCGATCGGGACCATCGTGGTCCCCGCCCTCATGGCCTTGAGCGGGATCGGGATGTTCGGCTGGGCCAAGCCGGTGCCGGTCAATGTGGGCAAGCTCCGCCACCCGCGCAACGAGGGGGTCCTCGTCGCCCTGGCCGGGCCCGCGACCAATCTGGTGCTGGCCGCCGCGGCCTACGCCGTCTTCCGGGGCTTTGGCGGGGCGGGCACCATCACCGTGCAGGGGACGTTCGGCGCCCTGTGGGCCGAGGTCGCCTTCTACTTCGGCCTGGTCAACATCTGGCTGGCCGCCTTCAACCTGATCCCGATCCCGCCGCTCGACGGGTCGGTGCTCTTCGAGCGGCTGCTGCCCCGGGCCTGGTGGCCGGGATACCTGCGGGCCAGGCGCTACACGATGCCGCTCGTCCTGGTCCTGCTCCTCCTCAACTTCTACATGAACCCCGGGCCGCTCACCTGGCTCTACGACCACGTCTTCACGTGGTGGGCCGGCCGGCTGGGGTTGTAGGGGTCAGCTGGGCAGCAGGCCGACCACCTCGGCCGCCCGGGCGTAGGTGACCTCGGCCACCCGCCGGGCCCGCTCGGCCCCCTCCTCCAAGAGGAGGTGGACGGCGGCCGGGTCCGAGGACAGGGCGGCGTGGCGGGCCTGGACCGGGGCCAAGAGCTCGACCAGGGTCTCGGCCAGGTCGCGCTTGAGGTCCCCGTAGCGCTCGTAGCCGCCGGCCACCTCCTCGGGCCGGCGGTCGGTGGCCGCGGCGAGGAGCTCCAAGAGGTTGGAGAGCCCGGGCTTGGCCTCAGGGTCGTAGCGGACCTCGCCGTCGGTGTCGGTCACCGCCTTCATGACCTTGCGGGTGATCACCTCGGGCGGGTCCATGACGGCGACGGTGCCGAGCGGCGAGTCGACGGACTTTGACATCTTGCGCTCGGGGTGCTGGAGGTCCATCACCCGGGCGCCCACCACCGGGATGGCGGCCTCGGGCACGGTGAAGGTCGGGCCGTAGCGGTTGTTGAACCGGGCGGCCAGCTCCCGGGCGAGCTCGAGGTGCTGGCGCTGGTCGTCGCCGACGGGGACCCGCTCGGCGTCGTAGAGCAGGATGTCGGCGGCCATGAGGACCGGGTAGGTGAACAGCCCGGCCCGGACGGTCTCCTGGCCACGGCCCTTCTCCTTGAACTGGGTCATCCGGCGGAGCTCGCCCACGGTGGCCGTGCACTCGAGCAGCCAGGCGAGCCGCGGGTGCTCGGGGACCTGGCTCTGGACGAAGAGGGTGCAGACCCCGGGGTCGAGGCCGGCGGCGATCAGGTTGACGGCGGCGTCCACCGTCCTGGCGCGCAGCACCTTGGGGTCGATCTCCAAGGTGAGGGCATGGAGGTCCACGATGCAGTAGTAGGCGTCGTGGTCGTGCTGGTGGGCCACCCACGGGCGCAGCGCCCCCAGGTAGTTGCCCAGGTGGAAGTCGCCGGAGGGCTGGACGCCCGAGAGCACTCTGACCATGGGCCGACAGGTTAGAGGGTAGGGGGTGCGCCACCGTCGCTGCGACGTTCGATAGGGTCAAGGAGATGGGTTACGTCGTCACGACGCCGGTCTTCGAAGGGCCGGTGGACCTCCTGCTGCACCTGGTCAACTCGCACGAGATCGACGTGCTGGACATCCCGCTGGCCCCGGTGATCGACCGGTTCGTGGCCGAGCTCGTCGACCGCCAGGCCGACCTCACCTTGGACGTCCTCTCCGAGTTCCTGCTGGTGGCGTCGATCCTGGTGGAGCTCAAGTCCCAGCGCCTCCTGCCCGGGCCCGACGAGGTCGAGGAAGACGACGAGCTGGTCGGCTGGGAGGAGCGCGACCTGCTGCTCGCCCGGCTCTTGGAGTGCCGGGCCTACGCTGCGGCCGCCGACGCCTTCGTCGCCCTCTCCGAGCAGGCGTCGCGATCGGTGCCGCGCGAGGTCGGCCTCGACGAGGGGTTCACCGTGCACGCCCCGGACCTGCTGGCCGGGGTCTCGCCCGACCAGCTGGCCCAGGCCTACCTGCGGGCCACCGCCGAGCGGCCGGCCCCCCGGGTCGACCTCTCGCACGTGACCGTGGACGCCGTCACGGTGTCGGAGACCGTGGCCGCCCTGAGCGAGACCCTGCCGGGAGAGGGCCGGACCTCGTTCCGGCGGCTGACCGGCCACCTCACCACCCGCATGGACGTCATCGTCCACTTCCTCGCCCTCTTGGAGCTCTGCAAGCAGGGCAAGGTCAGCCTGGGCCAGGGATCGACCTTCGGCGACCTCGAGGTGGCCTGGATCACCGACCAGCGCCCCCTGGCCGGGGCGCTCGTGGGGGTGGACGAGTATGACGGATGAGGAGCTGGGCCGGGCCATCGAGGCGGTCCTCCTGGTCGCCGTCGAGCCGGTGCCCACGGGAATCCTGGCCGAGCTCCTAGAGGAGCCGGTCGACCGGGTGGAGGCGGCCTGCGACCGGTTGGCCGCCGACTACGTCGAGCAGCACCGGGGGTTCGTGCTGGCCCGGATCGCCGGCGGGGTCCGCTACCAGACCCACCCCGACCTCGCCCCCTACGTGGAGCGGTTCGCCAACCGCGACGTCTCCCACCGCCTCTCCACCGCCGCCCTGGAGACCCTGGCCATCGTCGCCTACCGCCAGCCGGTCTCCCGGGCCCAGATCTCGAACCTGCGGGGCGTGAACGTCGAGGGCGTGGTCCGCCTGCTCGAACAGCGCGGGTACATCGAGGCCGTGGGGCGGGCCGACGGCCCCGGCCAGCCCATCCTCTACGGCACCACCGACCTGTTCTTGGAGCGGCTCGGCCTCGACCGGATCGACCAGCTGCCGGCGGTGGAGGACTTCCTCCCCGGGGCCGAGGTCGTCGGCGAGCTCGAGGAGCGCCTGCGCCCGGCGGCCGGATCGGTGACCGACGGCGACTGAGGGGGAGGGCGGCCCGGAGCGGCTGCAGAAGGTGCTCTCCCGGGCCGGCCTGGGCAGCCGGCGAGTCTGCGACGACCTGGTGGCCGACGGCCGGGTGACGGTCGACGGCGTGGTGGCGGTGCTCGGCCAGCGGGTCGATCCCTCGGCCGCCCGCATCGCCGTCGACGGGGTCCCGGTGCCGGCGGCCCCCGGGCTCGTCCACTACCTGCTCAACAAGCCGGCCGGCGTGGTCACCACCGCCTCGGACCCCCAAGGGCGCAAGACGGTGGTCTCCCTCGTGCCCACGAGCCCCCGGGTCTTTTCGGTGGGGCGCCTGGACTACGAGACCGAGGGGCTCTTGGTGCTCACCAACGACGGCGAGCTGGCGCAGCTCCTGACCCACCCGTCCCACGGGGTGGACAAGGAGTACCTGGCCGAGGTGGAGGGCTCCCCGTCGCCCGGGGCGCTGCGGCGGCTGCGCGAGGGGGTCGAGCTCGACGACGGCACGACCGCCCCGGCCACGGTCGGCGTGGCCGGCCCCGGGGTCCTGCGCATCGTCATCCACGAGGGGCGCAACCGCCAGGTCCGCCGGATGTGCGAGGCGGTCGGCCACCCGGTCCGGCGGCTGGTGCGCACCCGCATCGGGCCGGTGGCCGACCGCTCGCTCGCCCCCGGCCGCTGGCGCGACCTCACCACCGACGAGGTCCGGGCACTCTTCGCCGCCGCCGTCGGGGTGAGCGAGCGCCCCGGCGGTCCCCCGCGCGCCGGGCGGTAGCATGCACGGCCGATGCCCGGAGCCCCGTCAGTGAGAGCCCTGCGAGGTGCGACCACCGTCGACGAGGACACCGTCGACCAGGTGAACGAGCGCGTCCAGGAGCTGCTCCGGGAGGTGATGGTCCGCAACGACCTCTTGGAGGAGGACATCATCAGCATCATCTTCACGGCCACGGCCGACGTCACCTCGACCTTCCCGGCGACCGCGGCGCGCGCCATCGGCTTCGGCGCCGTCCCCCTGCTCTGCGCGGCCGAGATCGCCGTGCCCGGGGCGATGGCCCGCTGCGTGCGGGTCCTCCTGCACGTGTCGACCACCCTCACCCGGGAGGAGCTGCGGCACGTCTACCTCCACGGCGCCCAAGGGCTCCGCGATGACCTCCCCGGCTGACGGTCGGCCGAGGCGGGCCCTGGTCGTCGGCACCGGACTCATCGGGGGGTCGCTCGGGCTGGCCCTGCGGGCCCGGGGGTGGCACGTCACCGGGCGCGACGCCGACCCCGGCCGCCAGGACGAGGCCGCCTCGGTCGGGGCCCTCGACGCGGTCGGCGACGACCCCGAGGCCGAGCTGGCCTTCGTCGCCACCCCGGTGGCGGCCGTGGCCGAGGTGGCCCGGTCCCTCCTGGGCGACGCACGGCGCTCGGATCTGGTGGTCACCGACGTGAGCGGGGTGAAGGCCCCGGTGGTCGCCGCCGTGGACCACCCCAGGTTCGTGGGGGGCCACCCGATGGCCGGCTCCGAGCAGGCCGGGCTCGGCGGGGCGGACCCGGACCTGTTCGCCGGGGCCGCCTGGGTGCTCACCCCGGCCCCGTCCACCGACCCGGGGGCCTTCTCGCTCGTGCAGAGCGTGGTGGTGGCCCTCGGGGCCGACGTGGTGGCCCTCTCCCCGGCCGCTCACGACCGTTTGGTGGCCGTGGTCTCCCACGTGCCCCACCTGGTCGCCGCCACCTTGATGAACGCCGCCGCCGACGACGCCGAGGCGGACGCCGCCCTGCTGCGCCTGGCAGCCGGGGGGTTCCGGGACATGACCAGGGTGGCCGCCGGCCAGCCGGGCATCTGGCCCGACATCTGCGCCGACAACGCCGGGGCGATCGTGGCCGCCCTCGACCACGTCTTGACCGACCTGGCCTCGATGCGCGATCGGGTGGCCGGGCAGGACCGGGCGGGGTTGCTGGCGGTGCTCCAGCGAGCCAGCACGGCCCGGCGCAGCCTGCCGGCACGGGCCACCCGGCCCGAACGGCTGGCCGAGGTCCGTGTCCCGGTCCCGGACCGAGAGGGGGTCCTGGCCGAGATCACCACCTTGGCCGGCGACCTGGGGATCAACATCTACGACATCGAGATCGCCCACTCGGCCGAGGGCCCCCGCGGGGTCCTCACCCTGGTGGTCGACGGGACCGACCGCGGCAGGCTGCGCGAAGCCGTCACCGGCCGCGGCTACCGCTGCACCGATCGGATGCTGTCATGAAGGTCGTCGGCGTGAAGGTCGTCGGCGTGAAGGTCGTCGGCGTGAAGGTCGTCGGCGTGAGGGACGCCGGCGTGACGGGCCGCAGCGCAGGGGACCGGTCGTGAGGATCGGCGGCGGGCGGCCGCTGGTGGGCACGGTGCGCACGCCCGGGGACAAGTCCATCTCCCACCGCGTCCTGCTGCTCGGGGCCCTGGCCGAGGGGACGACGGTCGTGCGGGGCCTCTCCGACGGCGACGACGTGCTCCGGACGCTCGCCGCGGTGGAGGCGCTGGGGGCGAGGGTCACGCGCCGTGGCGAGGAGGTGCGGATCGAGGGCGGGCACCTCCACGCCCCTCCCGGGCCCGTCGACTGCGGCAACTCGGGCACCGGGCTCCGCCTGCTGGCCGGGGTGGCGGCCGGGATCGATGGACGGACGGTGCTGGTCGGCGACGACTCCCTCTCGTCGCGCCCGATGGACCGGGTCGCCGAGCCGCTGCGGGCCATGGGGGCGCAGGTCGACGGGCAGGGGGAGCGCTGCCTGCCGCCGATCACGGTGGGCGGCGGGCCGCTGGTGGGGATCGACTGGACCCCCCCGGTGGCCAGCGCCCAGGTGAAGTCGGCGATCCTCCTGGCCGGGCTGGGGGCGACCGGGGAGACGGTGGTGCGCGAGCCGGTGGCCACCCGGGCCCACACCGAGGAGCTGCTGGCCGAGGCGGGCGCCGACGTCACCGTGACCGCCGACGGCCCGGGCCGGGTGGTGCGGCTCCGCCCCTCCCGGCTCCGCCCCCTCGACGTGGACGTGCCCGGGGACCCCTCCCAGGCCGCCTTCTGGGTGGTCGCCGCCTGCCTGGTGCCGGGGAGCGAGGTGACGGTCGAGCACGTCTACGCCGGTCCCGAGCGGATCGGCTTCGTGGGCGTCCTCCAGCGGATGGGGGCCGACGTCGCCGTCGTGGGCCGCGGGGCGAGCGCCGACCTGGTGGCCCGGTCGGGCCCGCTGGTCGCCACCGAGGTCGAGGCGTCGGAGATCCCCTCCCTCGACGAGGTGCCGGTGCTGGCCGTGGCCGCCGCCGCGGCCCGCGGCACCACCGTTTTCCGGGCGGTGGGGGAGCTGCGGGTGAAGGAGACCGACCGCCTCCAGGCGGTGGCGGCCCTGGTGCGGGCGCTCGGGGCGGGGGCCGAGGTCGACGGCGACGACCTGGTGGTCGAGGGGGTGGGCCCCGACGGCCGCCTGGCCGTGGCGGCCACCCACAGCGGGGGGGACCACCGGATGGCCATGGCCGCCGCGGTGGCCGCCCTCGCCGCCGGGTCCGGCGACGTCGCCGGGTTCGGGGCGGTCGCCACCAGCTACCCCGGCTTCGTGGCCGACCTTCGGTCGCTGGGCGGCACGGTCGCCGGGGGGCAGATCGTGGCCATCGACGGGCCGGCCGGCTCGGGCAAGTCGACGGTGTCACGGGCGGTGGCCGAGCGGCTCGGGGTGGCCCGCCTCGACACCGGGGCCATGTACCGCGCCGTGGCCTGGGCGGCTCTCGAGCGCGGCGTCGACCCGGCCGACGGCGAGGCGCTGGCGGCGCTGGCCCGCGACGCCGAGATCGACGCCGACCGAGCCGGGGTCAGGATCGACGGGGTCGACGTGACCGAGGAGATCCGCTCGCCCGAGGTGAGCCGGGCCGTCTCGGCGGTGGCCGCCAACCCCGAGGTCCGCCGCCACCTGGTAGAGCGCCAGCGGCGCTGGGCGGCCGACCACGGCGGGGGGGTGGTCGAGGGCCGGGACATCGGCACCGTGGTCTTCCCCGCCGCCGACCTGAAGGTGTTCCTGACGGCCACGCCCGAGGAGCGGGCGCGGCGCCGGCACGAGGAGACGGCCGAGGGGGTCGCCCGCCGGGACCGGATCGACTCCACCCGTGCCGCCTCGCCGCTCACCCAGGCGGCCGACGCCCACCTGCTCGACACGACGGGGCGGACCGTCGAGGATGTGGTGGAGGAGGTCCTCTCGTGGCTGTAGACGCACCCGGGCGCGGCGCCGTGTTCGAGGCCGACCCGCGCCGCACCGTCGGCTACCGCATGGCGCGCGCTATCTTCCAGGCGATCGCCGGCCTGTGGTTCCGCCCGCTGGTGACCGGGCGGGCCAACGTGCCGGCCGAGGGCCCGGTCATCCTGGCCCCGGTCCACCGCTCCTTCGCCGACTTCGGGTTCTGCGCCTTCGTCACCGACCGCAAGCTCTTCTTCATGACCAAGGACGAGATGTGGCGCCACCGCTCGCTGGGCTGGCTGCTGCTCCACCTGGGCGCCTTCCCCGTCCACCGCGAGTCGGCCGACCGCGAGGCGCTGCGCCACGCCGAGGAGGTGCTGCGGCGGGGCCAGGTGCTGGTCCTCTTCCCCGAGGGCACCCGCCAGGAGGGCGAGACGGTCGACCACCTCCAGGAGGGGGCGGCGTTCCTGGCGGCGCGGACCGGGGCGGTGATCGTCCCGGTGGGGATCGGCAACTCCGACCTGGCCATGCCCAAGGGGCGGCGGATCCCCAAGCCCCTCAGGATCCGGGTGGTGGTCGGGCGGCCGATGGCCGCGCCCGAGCGCAGCGAGGGCGGGCGGGTGTCGCGCAGCCGGGTCCACCAGGCCACGGCGACGCTGCGCGACGAGGTCCAGCGCGTCTACGACCAGGCCCGGCGTTGAGCTCCCCGGGCGCCGAGGGTGCAGCCAGGGTGGGTGCGCGGGTGGTGCTGGTGACCGGGGCGTCGGCGGGGATCGGGCGGGCCTGCTGCGACCGGCTCGCCTCGTCGGGCTGGACGGTCGTCGGGGCCAGCCGGCGGGGGACGGCGGGCGAGGGGTGGACCGGCGTCGTGATGGACGTCGACGACGACCGGTCGGTGGCCGCCGGCACCGAGGAGGTCCTCGCCGCCCACGGCCGGCTCGACGCCGTGGTGGCCTGTGCCGGCTGGGGACTGGCCGGGGCGGTCGAGGAGACCCCGATCGCCGAGGCCAAGGCCCAGCTGGAGACGAACTTCTGGGGGGCCGTCCGGGTGGTCCGGGCCGCCCTCCCCGCCATGCGCCGCCAGGGCGGGGGCCGGGTGGTCCTCATGAGCTCGATCGCCGGCGTGGTCGCCATCCCGTTCCAGGCGTTCTACAGCGCCAGCAAGTTCGCCCTCGAGGGGTACGGCGAGGCGCTCGCCTACGAGGTGGCGCCGTTCGGCGTCCACGTCACCCTGGTCGAGCCGGGGAACTTCAGGACCGAGTTCACCGGCCGGCGCCGGACCGTGGCCGCCCCGGCCGACGGCCCCTACGCCGCGGCTCAGGACCGCTCGATCGGGGTCATGGTCCGCGACGAGGAGCGCGGGGCCGAGCCCGAGGTGGTGGCCAGGGCGGTCGTCCGGCTGCTCGGGGCCCGGCGCCCGCCCCGCCGGGTCACGGTGGGCCGGCTCTACGAGCGAACGGGTCCTGTGGCCAAGCGCCTCTTGCCCTTCGGGGCCTTCCAGCGCGCCGCCCGGGGGAGCCTCGGGGTCTGAGCTGCCGGGCCTGGGCTGCCGGGCCTGGGCTGCCGGGCCTGGGCTGCCGGGCCTGGGCTGCCGGGCCTGGGCTGCCGGGCCTGGGCTGCGGGGTCTGGGCGGGCCGGGGACGGGTCAGCGCCGGCGCTCGCGCCGCCAGGTCCGCAGGATCACCGTGGCGTAGCGGAGGCCGTAGAGGAGGTTGCCGCCCTTCTTGGACTGCCCCGACAGCCGCTCGTGCCAGACCGCCGGCCGCTCGGCGACCCGCCACCCCCTCGAGATGGCCGTGATGAGCAGCTCGGAGGTCTGGTACTGGTCCTGCTCGAGGCGGCCCACCACGTCGGAGAGCATCGTGGCCCGCAGGGCGCGGTAGCCGTTGGAGGTGTCGGTGAGGTTGGTCTTCATGAGCAGGTTCATCAGCCGGGAGAAGAAGACCACGCCGGCCTGGCGGTAGCGGTCGGCCGTCGTGTCCACCCCGAGCCGCCGGGAGGCCACCACGAAGTCGGCGGTGTCGTCGACCAGGGGGCGCAGCATCGTCTCCATCTCGGCCGGGTCGTTCTGGCCGTCGGCGTCGAGGGTCACCACGTAGCGGGCGCCCTTGGCCACGCAGAGGTCGTAGCCGACGCGCAGCGCCACCCCGTGGCCGAGGTTGACCGGGAAGGCGAAGGTGACCGCCCCGGCGTCCCGGGCCACCTGGGCCGTGGCGTCCTCGCCCCCGTCGACGACCACCAGGGGGGTGACCGCCATGCCGCAGGCCTCGGCCGGGACCGCCTTCAGCACGGCGCCGAGGTTGTCCTCCTCCTCGAAGGCGCAGATGAGGGCGACCACCGGGGTGAGGGCCAGGCCGGGGTAGTCCGCCTCGAACTCCTTGCGGCCGAGGTCGATGACCAGGCGCTGGAGGGCCTCGAGGCGCCGGTGCTGGCGGTCGGGGACGCTGCCGGCCATCAGAAGCGCTGGGGCCGGGCGAACACCCGGCGGACGGCCGGCTCGAAGTGCTCGAGGGCCAAGGTGGGGTAGTCGGGGTCGAAGCTGGTCTGGTCCCAGTCGTCGGCGAACCGCTCGGCCAGGGCGTACCACGGCTCGCCGGCGTACTGGCGGCGGGCGTCGGGGTCCATGCCGAGGTGGGCGTAGTAGTGGCGGCCCTGGAAGTCCTGGTGGGCCCGGATGGCGCAGTAGACCTCGTCGCGCACGTAGGGGTAGAGGATCTCGGCGGCGATCCGGGGGTGGTTGGCCACCGAGACCACCTTTCCGATGTCGTGGCAGAGGGCGGCCACCACCATCTCTTCGTCGGCGCCGTCCTCCTCGGCCCGGGTGGCCGTCTGCAGCGAGTGGGTGAGCTGGTCGACGGCGAAGCCGTCGGTGATGGCGGCCAGCGAGCGCAGCATCGAGAGGACCTCGTCGGCCGTCCGCTCCCCGTTGGCCACGGTCTCGGTGACGATCGCCTGCCACTGGTCGGCCGTCGACTCGTCCATTCGGGTGAAGGTCATCGGGCCATCCTACGAGGCCAGCTCCTCCAAGACGTCGGCCGCCGAGACCGAGCGGTCGTCGCCGACCGGGTCGGGCCCGCCCGGCGGCGCGCCGGTCGTCAGGCCGAGGAGGGCGGCGAGCGCCCGGAGCTGCTCGCGCAGCTCGGGCGGGGGCGGGAAGTACTCGTCCTCGGTGGTGACCGGCGCCTCGACCACCCCGCCGGTGGGCGCCAGCCGCTCGATCACCTCGTCGACCAGAGCCTCGGGGGCAGACGCCCCGGCAGTCACCACCACCGTGCCGGCCAGGTCCCCGGGGAGCTCGTCGGCCCGGTTGACCCGGACGACCCTGGGGGCGCCGGTGGCCCGGGCCACCGTCACCAGGGCCACGGTGTTCGACGAGTTGGCCGACCCGATGACCACCACCGCGTCGGCCGTGGCGGCCACGGCCTTGAGGGCCGCCTGGCGGTTGGTGGTGGCGAAGCACAGGTCACTGCGGTTGGGCATCCACAGATCCGGGAAGCGACCCCGGGCCGACTCCATGAGGCCCCGCCACTCGTCGTGGCTGAGCGTCGTCTGGGCCAAGAGGGCCACCGGGGTGTCTTGGGGGAGGTCGACGGCGGCCAGGTCCTGCTCGGTCTCGATCAACCGCACCGCCTCGGGGGCCACGGCCATCGTGCCCACCGCCTCCTCGTGGCCGGCGTGGCCCACGTAGAGGACCGTGTAGCCCTTCTTGGCGCGCACCTTCAGCTCGTGGTGGACCTTGGTGACCAGCGGGCAGACGGCATCGACCACCACGCCGCCCCGGCGGCGGGCGGCCTCGACCACCTCGGGGGCCGAGCCGTGGGCGCTAAGCATGAGCGGGGCCCCGGCCGGCACCTCGGTCACGTCGTCGACGAAGACCACCCCCCGGGCCCGGAAGCGGTCGACCACGAAGCGGTTGTGCACGATCTCGTGGTAGCAGTAGACGGGCGGCTCGAAGACCCGCACCATCCAGCCCAGGGCCTTGATCGCCTTCTCGACGCCGGCGCAGAACCCCCGCGGCTCGGCCAGCACCACACGCTCGACGGGCACCGCTCCAGGCTAGGGCAGGTAGCCTGGGGGCATGTCGGCGCCAAGGGTGACGAATGTCGCCGACGCGTCGCCGGCGGCCCTGGCGGGCCTCGCCCCCGGGGACGAGCTGCTCTCGCTGAACGGGAGGGTGCCGCGCGACGTGATCGAGTACCAGCAGCTGGCCGACGCCGGCCGGCTGGACCTCGTCGTGCGCCGGGACGGCGCCGAGGTCCCCGTCGCCGTCACCAAGCGCGAGGGGGAGCCCCTCGGCCTCGGGGTCTCCTCGGCCGTCTTCGACCGGGTGCGGACCTGTGACAACCACTGCGCCTTCTGCTTCATCTACCAGCTGCCCAAGGGGATGCGGCGCAGCCTGTACCTGAAGGACGACGACTACCGGCTCTCGTTCCTCTACGGCAACTTCACCACCCTCACCCGCTTCACCGAGCTCGACGCCGAGCGGGTGCTCACCGAGCGCCTCGGCCCGCTCTTCGTCTCCATCCACGCCACCGACCCCGAGGTGCGGGCGCAGATGCTGCGCAACCCCAAGGGCGCCACCAGCCTGCGCTGGCTGGGCGTCCTGTTGGCGGGCGGGATCGAGGTCCACGGCCAGGTGGTGGTCTGCCCCGGGGTGAACGACGGCGCGGTGTTGGAGGACACCCTGGCCGGGATCTTGGACGAGTACCCGCAGCTGGCCACGGTGGGGGTGGTCCCGCTCGGCCTCTCGGACTACTCGAACGAGCCCGACATGCGCCCGCACACCGCAGACGAGGCCCGGGCGGTCTGCGACGCCGTCGGCCGCTGGCAGGCGGTCTACCGCTCGGTGCTCGGGCGGCGCCTGGTATTCGCCGCCGACGAATACTACCTCTTGGCCGGGCGCGACTTCCCCGAGCCCGCCGAGTACGAGGGGTTCCCCCAGCACGAGAACGGGATCGGGATGGTGCGGGCCTTCGAGCGGGCCTTCGCCGGGGACCGGTCGGCCGCCCGGGGGGTCCGGCACGGCTTCTTCTCCTGGGTGGACGGGGCCCCGCCCGAGGGGTACCGGGCGCCCCGCGCCGACCCCGGGGTCCCCGGGGACCCCTCTTTGCCGGTGACCGTGGTGACCGGCGCCTACGGCGCCCGGGTGCTCGCCCCGCTGCTGGCCGGGCACGGCGTCGAGGTGCTCGGCGTCGAGAACCGGTTCTTCGGGGGCAACATCGGGGTGGCGGGGCTCCTCACCGGGGCCGACCTCTCCCGGGCGCTCAGCGGCCGCGACCCCGCCGGCCGCTACCTCCTGCCCGACGCCTGCCTCTCCGAGGGCCGGTTCCTCGACGGGACGACCCCGGCCGACCTGCCGGTCACGGTCGAGGTGGTGGCGAGCGACGGGGCGTCGCTGCGGGCCGCCCTGGAGGGCCGCCGGTGAAACCGCTGGTGGCGGTGGTCGGGCGGCCCAACGTCGGCAAGTCCTCGTTGGTCAACCGGATCGTCGGGCGCAGGGCCGCCGTGGTCCAAGAGGCCCCCGGGGTGACCCGGGACCGCAAGGTGCTCGACGCCGAGTGGAACGGCGTCGCCTTCTCCCTGGTCGACACCGGCGGCTGGCTGGCCGGCGGGGACGACCTCGACGCCAAGGTGAGCGGCCAGGCCGAGCAGGCCGTGAAAGAGGCCGCCGTGGTGCTCATGGTGGTCGACGTGACCGTCGGGGTGACCGAGGAGGACCTGGCCGCCGCCCGGGTGATACGCCGGGCCGGCGCCCCCGTCCTCCTGGTGGCCAACAAGGTCGACGACGCCGGCCGGGAGGCCGCGGCGTGGGAGTTCGTCTCGCTCGGGGTGGGGGACCCCTGGCCGGTGAGCGCCATCCACGGCCGGGGGACCGGCGACCTCCTCGACGAGGTGGTGCGGCTCCTGCCCGAGGCCGAGCCGGCCCCCGCGCCCGAGGGGGAGGTCCCCGGGGTGCCCCGGGTGGCCCTGGTCGGGCGGCCGAACGTCGGCAAGTCGACCCTCTTCAACCGGCTCATCGGCGAGGAGCGGGCCGTCGTCCACGACATGCCCGGCACCACCCGCGACGCCATCGACACCGTGGTGGTCACCCCCGACGGGCCGCTGTGCTTCGTGGACACGGCCGGGATGCGGCGGCCGTCGAAGACCGAGCGCGGGCCGGAGTCCTACTCGGTGCTCCGCGCCCTCGACGCGCTGGAGGGGGCGGACATCGCGCTCTTGGTCATCGACGCCACGGTCGGCGCCACCCACCAGGACCAGCGGCTGGCCGAGCGGATCGGCTCCTCGGGGTGCCCCACGGTGGTGGTCCTCAACAAGTGGGACCTGATCGCCACCGAGGATCGCGAGGAGGTGCTGGCCGGGGTGGGGGACCGCCTGGCCTTCTTGGGGATGGCCCCGGTGCTGCGGGTCTCGGCCTCGACCGGCCGTGGCGCCCACAAGATCCTCCCGGCCCTCCACGCCGCCGTGGAGTCCTACCACCACCGGGTGCCGACCGGGGCGCTCAACCGGGCGCTGCGGGACCTCCAGATCGCCCACCCCGCCCCCGGCGTCCGCATCCGCTACGGCGTCCAGGGGGCGATCGACCCCCCGACCTTCACCCTCTTCGCCACCGGACGGCTCCACGCCACCTACCTGCGCTACGTCGAGCGGGAGCTGCGGGCCCACTTCGAGCTCGGCACCACGCCCATCAAGCTGCGGGTGCGCACCTGAGCGATGCCCTGGTGCGAGGAGTGCGACCACCTGGTGGAGGATGAGGAGCTCACCGAGGACGGCGCCTGCCCCCGCTGCGGGACGGTCCTGGCCGACCAGGAACGCCGGCCGGTGCCGTGGTACTTCAAGGCGATGCTGGTGGCCTCGGTCATCTACCTCGGCTACCGGGCGTTCCAGGGGATCACATGGGTCGTGCATCATGTGTGAATGGCCATCTACCGACTGGGCGACCTGGTGCCCGAGATCGACCCCGACGCCTACGTCCACCCCGAGGCGGTGGTCATCGGGGCGGTGACGGTGGGCCCGGGGGCCTCCCTCTGGCCGTGCTCGGTGCTCCGGGGCGACCGGGGGACGATCACCATCGGGGCCCGCACCTCGATCCAGGACGGCACCGTGGTCCACTGCGGTCCGGGGTTCCCGACGGTGGTGGGGGCGGGGTGCGTCGTCGGCCACCTGGCCCACCTCGAGGGCTGCCACGTCGAGGACGCGGCGCTCGTCGGGTCGGGGGCGGTGGTGCTCCACCACGCGGTGATCGGCACCGGGGCGACCGTCGGGGCCAACGCCGTCGTCCCCAACCGGATGGTCGTCCCGCCCGGGGCGCTCGCCGTCGGGGTCCCGGCCGTCGTTCGCGAGGGCGGGTCGCACCCCGTGGTCATCGAGTTCTCGGCGGCCGACTACGTGGAGAACGCCCGCCACTTCAAAGACGCCCTCGTCCGCATCGGCTGACGAGCTCGGGCTTGGGCCCGGTGGCGAAGGTCCAATGCGTTGTTCGTTGTCAAGGTCTTGGCGGGGGGTTATGTTGCCGCTACGGACATTGCACAGGGGGACAGAGATGCGACTGCACGCGGCCACTCGTAGGACTGGAGCCAGGTTGCGCTCCCTGTTCCGTCCGGCCCACCGGCCCGTGGCGCGGCTCGCCGTGGTGGCCGCCCTCGTTGCCGGCGGCGGTGGGGCGGGCGCCTTCGTCTTCGCCCAGCCGGCGGGGGCCATCCCCGTGGAGACCTTCGTCTCGACGACCGGCCACGACTTCTCGGGCTGCGGGACACTCGTCACACCGTGCGCCACCATCGGCTACGCCCTGACCCGGGTCGGGCCGCACGAGCCCATCGTGGTCGAGCCGGGGACCTACAAGGTGGTGACAGACCCGACAGGGACCTCCAACACGGTGCCGGCCACACTCGACGGCGTCACCATCGAGTCAGACCCGACAGCGATCCCCTCGGGCGACGCGGCCAACACCATCATCGACGCCACCGGTGCCGTCTACGGCCTGGCCGTCCACGCCGACACAGTGACGGTGAAGGGGCTCACCTTCGAGAACGCCGGGGCGGCCGGCCTCCTGGTCTCGCCGACACCCACAGCAAAGGCCCCGGCCACGCTCGAGACAGCGGTGATCGAGACAAACGTCATCAACGACAGCGACCAGTGCTTCAAGACACCCACAGCCAAGGGGTGCGCGACAGCGGTCGGCCCCGGTGACTACGGCGAGTCGATGTGGCTCATGAGCGTCACCTACTCCTTCATCAGCCACAACGTCGTCGAGAACGGCCTGGGCGGCGGGATGCTGGTGAGCGACGAGATGGGGCCGAACCACAACAACCTCATCGAGCACAACACAGTCCTGACAAACGCCCTCGGCTGCGGGATCACCCTGGCCGGCCACAACTTCGCCGCCGCCTTCAGCAGCGGTCCGACAGCCGGCAAGCCCGACCCGACAGCGGGCGGCGTCTACAACAACACCGTCGAGGACAACACCTCGGACAACGCCGGGGCCAACGGCATCGGGCTGTACAACTTCGCCTACAACAATACGGTCGAGTTCAACACGACCAGTGGCAACGGCGGGCCCGGCATCGTGATCGACTCCACCTTCAGGGGCGCCGACCTCAACGGGAACACCGTCGAGGGCAACACCGTCGGGGTGAACTCGATCACCGACGGCCCCGGGGAGGACTCGCCCGGCCAGCACACCGTCCACGCCACCCAGACCATCGGCATCGAGGTGATCGCCCTGGCCACACCGGTGACCGGCACGGTCATCGAGACCAACACAGTGACCGGCGACTACTACGGCATCTTCCTGTCGCACCCGGCCGGCTCCTCGGCGCTCAGCGGCAACACCATCTCGGTGCAAAAGGGCGGGGTGCCGGTCTACATCGCACCGGCGCCCGGCGGAGGGTACTGGGCGGTGGGCTCCGACGGCGGGGTCTTCAACTTCGCCCAGGCCCCCTTCGAGAGCTCGCTCGGGAGCCTGAAGCTGGCCCAGCCGATCGTGGCCATGGCCGCCCCGCCCGACGCCGGCGGCTACTGGCTGGCGGCCAAGGACGGCGGGGTCTTCGCCCTTGGCGACACCAACTACTACGGGTCGCTGCCCGGCCTCAAGGTGAGCGTCAGCAACATCGTGGGCATCGCCGGCACCTTCGACGGCGGCGGCTACTGGCTGACCGGGTCCAACGGCGGCGTCTACGCCCTGGGCGACGCCAGCTACCAGGGCTCCTCCGGGCAGATCAACCCGGCCAAGGCCCCGGGCGGGTCGAACAGCTTCAGCGTGGACGACATCGTCGGCATCGCCACCACCCACACACCGACAACACCGTCCAAGGTCGGCTACTGGCTGGCCGGCTCGAACGGCGGGGTCTTCGCCTTCGGTGACGCCGCCTTCCACGGCTCCTCGGGGCAGATCAACCCGGCCGTGGCCGCCGGCGGGGCCAACAGCTTCAGCGTGAACAACATCGTGGGCATCGTGGCCACCGCCAACGGCGGGGGCTACTGGCTGGTGAGCGCGACCGGCGGGGTCTACGCCTTCGGCAATGCCCAGTACAACGGCTCGACCGCACAGATCAGCACCGCGAAGGCCGCCGGCGGCGCGAACAGCGTCAGCGTGAGCAACATCGTCGGCATCTCGGCCACCCCCGACGGCGGCGGCTACTGGCTGGTGGGGGCGAACGGCGGGGTCTACGCCTTCGGCGACGCCACCTACGACGGCTCGCTACCCGGGCAGACGCTCACCGTCTCGAACATCGTCGGCATCGCCGACACGCCGTAGCGGGGGGAAACGCCCGCCCTGCGCACCGGCCGGGATCCGCCGGCCGGTGCGCACGGCAGGGCGCGGGGCCCAACTCGCCGTCGGGACCTCCCTGCCATCTCTTGTAGGCTGGCGCTTCGCCGGATACCGGTGGCCGCCCACCCGGACGGGCCCGGCACCGGCAGGCAGGTAGGTTTCCGAGTACGGGCTGTGGCGCAGCTTGGTTAGCGCGCTTGACTGGGGGTCAAGAGGTCCCGGGTTCAAATCCCGGCAGCCCGACCAGATGAGAGCAGGTCAGAGGTAGTAAATCGGCCGGCGGAAGGTCGGCAGAAGTGCTCGGAGCGGCCCGACTTCTGCCATTCTTCTGCCGGAGGGTGTGGGAGGGAGAACCGATGGTCAGCGGGTGGTTCAGCGACGAATTCGAACTCGAATACGGTCGCTCGGAAGACGGCGTGCTGATCTTCGAGGTGAAGTTCAGGGATACGGGGAACGCAATGCAGTCCTTCGAACTCGGCATTGCCGAGTTCCATGCAAGGGCGTGGAGCCCCGGCGACGAAATCGACTTCGGAGAAATGCCGCGGCGCTTGGCCGCGGCGCTCCTCGACCGTGGTGCGGTGGATATGCCGTTCGACGCCTACGTCATCGGGAACGGCGCCCCAAGCACCCTGGATAGGACGCTCGCCGACATCGCAGGGATCGGGGGCCTCCGCAGATACGGAGTTGCGGCCGCCTAGCTGCCGAGGACCATGGCTGCCACCTGGTCAGCCGCCGCCTGGTGCTGCGCCGGCAGGGAGTGGCTGTAGACGTCGCCCGTGATGGCCGTGGACGAGTGGCCCAGCCGCTCGCTCATGATGACCAGCGGCAAGCCCGCAGCGAGCCCCAGGGAAGCGTGAGAGTGCCGGAGGCCGTGGATCCCGATGGGCGGCAGCCCTGCAGCGTCAGCGGCCCGCTCGAAGGTGCCGGAGAGCGTCTGCGGGTGGAGGATCCCGCCATCCTCCCGGGCGAAGACGAGATCGAGCGCCTGCCACGCCGGGCCTGCCTTCACCCGCTCCTCGAGCTGAGTCTTCCGGTGAGCCTTGAGGGCCTTCACGGTCCCGGCGTCGAGGGCCACCACCCGCCGGCTCCGGGCCGTCTTCGGCTCGGCGATGAAGGGGACGTACTTGTCGAGGCTGACCACCTGGCGCACCGCCAGCGTCCCGGCGTCGAGGTCGACGTCGGCCCACCGGAGACCGAGCAGCTCCGACCGCCGGAGCCCCGTGGTGGCCAGCGTCAGGAAGGCCGGCTCGAGCCTCTTGCCCTTCACCGAGGCGAGGAACGTGGCCACCTGCTCGGCCGTCCACGACGGGGTAGTGCTGCGCACCTTCGCCGGGACAGCTGCGTGCTCGGTGGGGTTGCGCGGGATCCTGTTGTCCTTCACGGCGTCGTCGAGCGCCTTGTGGGCGGTGACGTGGATGAGCCGGACCGAGCGAGGGGAGAGGCCGCCCTTGCCGTCCCTCCGGCCCGACCGGCCGAGCTCGTCGTAGAACGTCGAGAAGACGGTCCGGTCGAGCTGCCGGAGGGGGACCGACCCGAGGCCCGGCACCAGGTGGCCCTCGACGGCGCTCCGGTAGCTCTCGAACGTGTTAGCCCGGACGGTCGAACGGATCGTCGGGAGCCAGCGGCGCAAGTATTCGCCGAAGGTCTCTTTGGTCGGCGCCACGTAGCTCCCCTGGTGCACGTCGGTGACCAGCTTCGCCAGCTCAGCCTTGGCGTCGGCCTTCTTGTCGAAGCCGGAGTGCCACTTCCGCCGCCGGCGCCCCGTCACCGGGTCAACCCCCAGCTCCAAGACGACGTAATACTTCGTGCCCTTCTTGGCGACGTGTCCGTTCATGACTTGGCTCCTCCTTCTAGTCCCAGTTCGATGTCCTTCCGCAGCGTTTCGAACGCTCGTGATTCGATGAAATCGGCGACGCCGCGCAGTTCGGTGGCCGTCTCCTTGACCCGGTCGATATAGCCGGCGGTCAGGCGCTCGACCGCCTCTTGGAACTGCCTCGCAGGGCCCTCGGTGACCAGCTGCCGCACGGCGCCCAGCGAGACCATGACGGCGATGAGCTGCGCCCGTTCGGTCAGGGCACGGTCCGAGGTGATCTCCAGGGGGACCGTCTCGCCATCGGGCCACAAGAGGCCGTCGATCCCGACTCCGAAGATCATGGCCAGCCCGAGCAGCTCCGGCACGGACACCTGACGCCCTCGGCCGGCTCCCTCCACTTCGGTCACGGTGGTGCGGCCCCAGCTGGTGAATCCGAGGTCACGCATCTCTCCCGCGAGCTGCTCCTGCGTCCACTGGCGACGATCTCGCTCACGCTTGACCGACTCGGCGACTGCATCGGGTACGGACCTGGACTTGCGCTTTCGTGGTGCCATGTAGGAATACGCTACATGCTGCCGTCGGCATTCGTCAAGTCCCTGTTAGCCAGTTGTACCCTGCTGCCATGGTAGGTAGCGCACGGCTTCCAGAGCCCGACCTAGCCGAGCTGGCCGCCGTGGTCGAGATGAGGCACCTGGTGGCCAACGGCAGGGCCGCCGAGATCCGCCGGCTGGCTGGTGCGACGCAGGCGGACGTGGCGAGGGCCGTGGGGTGCTCGCCGGCCGCCATCTCGCTCTGGGAGTCGGCCCGGCGGGTCCCCAGCTCGAAGCTGGGCCGGCGGTACGCCCGGGCCCTCGCCCAGCTGGCGAAGGGAGCCGGACTGTGACCGAAGGGGCCTCCTGGCTCGACGAGCTACGATCCACCCCCACCATCCGGCCCCGTCGGTGGGCCGAACTGGCGGGAGCCGCGCCTTCGTCGGTCTACGACCAGATCACCCGTGGCGACCTGCCGGCCGTGCGCCTCGGTGGCGCCTGGCACATCTTGACCGTCCCACTCCTCGAACTCCTCGGCGTGCCGACCGCTCCCGAAAGTGACCGGATGCCGGAGGGGTCGCATCCCAGACTCGTGGCCGTGCCCGACCCGACGACCGAAGAGGGGTCCTGATGCCTCGACCTGGCCGGCCCTTTCTGGCCCTCGACGTGAGCTACTTCGACGACGGCCGGGTGGTCGAGCTGTCGGAACTGGCCCAGCTCCTCGACCTTCGGGCGATGACCCTGGCGAAGCGGCTGCAGAGCAACGGGCGGCTGAGCCGCCGGCAGCTCGAACGGGTCGCCCCATCGGGGGGCGATGTCGGGGCGATGATCGCCGAGCTCGTCGATGTCGGATTGTGGACCGAAGACGGAGGCGGCTTCACTCGCAGCGCATGGCTCGCATGGAACGACTCGGCGGCCGATGTCGAGACGATGTCGAAGGGGGGGATCGCCGGAAACCACCTGCGCTGGCACGTCAGGAAGGGCGTCGTGAAGGACGACTGCCCGCTCTGCGCATCGGGTGGAGTCGGGGGCGATGTCGGGGCGAGTCAGGGGAGCGACGAAACCCGAGTCGCATACTCAGACCCAGACCTAGACGGAGACGTAGACCCAGACTCTCTCTCGCCGGTGCCCCCTTCCACTGCGGACGATGTCGACGATGACCGAGAGAGCATCGTTCAACGTGCCTTGGCCCTCATAGCCGAGCGACGAGTCAAGAAGCGCAGGGAGGCAGGCGCAACCATCACCAGCCCGCGCGCCTACCTGCGAACGGTCCTGGCCGATGCCACTGAGGAGCTCGGCGACGAGCTCACCAAGAGGGCGACGAGCAACCCAGAGTGGAGTGCCGAAGATCTGGCTTCGATGTTCGAAGAACCGTTCGATCCGTACGAACCGGAGATGGCGTACCGGTGACCGCCGACGTCGTCGTCCGCTGGAAGACCAGCAACGTGACCCTCGCTGCGGTGAGGGATGACCGTGGAGTCCACGATGTGCACTTCGGCCCGCTGACTGGCTGGTCCTGCAGCTGCGGCCAGGTAGGTCACTGCGCCCACGTCCTCGCTGCCCAGCAAGTCACGGGACAGAGCCCCGCCACGGTGGAGGTCGGGTAGATGCCACCGCTCCCATCGGACGGGGGCACAAAACCCCCGGCCGCTCGGACTCCTCGGACTCCGCAGATCCCCGTGCGCACGCGTGCGAGGCCCGCTGAGTCGGCAGAAGTCGGGCAGAAGACGCCACGTAAGCGCAGGTCAAAGGCACCGCACAAGACAGGGAGTCAAGAGGTCCGGCCGGCGTGGACGCCCAACCCGAACGGCAAGGCGCCCGACTTCGAGCCCGGCAACGTCGTCAGCCTGAAGCACGGTGCCTACAGCCCCCGGGTGATCGCTGAGCGTGCCGAGGCGGTGCGACCCCGGCTCTTCGAGGTCTGCCCGTGGCTGGACGAGCTGCAGGACGTCATCGCCGTCGACCGCTTTCTCCGAGCCGAGGCCCGGGCGCTGATCCTGCACGACTACGCCATGCGGATGAGCCCGGACCAGACTGCCGTGAAGGTCTGGGAGCAGGCGACCGCCGCCGACAACCTGGCGGCGAAGCTCGGCGCCACCCTCGGTCTCGACCCGATGTCCCGGGCACGGCTGCAGCAGACCGTCGCCTCGACGGAGCTGACCCTGGCTGACCTCGTGCGCCAGGGCGAGGCGGCGATGGCCGAGCGCGGCGACCCGGTGCTCGACGTCGACGGCGAGGAGGCGGTCGGTGAGTAGCCCGGCGGCCGTTCACATGACCGAGGCCGAGCTGCAGTCGGCGGTCGTCGAGTGTGCGCAGCTGCTCGGCTGGCGGGTGGCGCACTTCCGGCCGGCTCGGACCGCCCACGGCTGGCGCACGCCCGTCGGTGCCGACGGTGCCGGCTTCCCCGACCTGGTCATGGTGCGGGACGGCTCGGTGCTCGTCGTGGAGCTGAAGTCGGCCACCGGCCAGCTGACTCCCGAGCAGCGGGTCTGGCTGGCAGCGTTCGAGGCTGCGGCTGCTCGTCACCCGTCGGTGCGGTCGTTCGTCTGGCGGCCGGCCGACTGGCTCGACGGCACGATCGAAGAGGCGCTGCGGTCATGACCGCCGCTGACGACGCCCTTGCCGTGCTCTTCGGGCTCCGGAACGAAGACGGGCGCCCGTGGGGCGTGGCTGCCGACGAGCTGCAGGTGGCCGACGCCCGGGCGGTGCTGAGCGCCGACGGACCACGCCGGCACTGGCTCGGTCGTCCCCGCGGCTACTCGAAGACCCAGGACGTCGCCGGGATGATGCTGGCCGACCTGGTGACCGGGCGGATCCCGCTGGCGTCCCCGGCGTACCTGGCGGCGGCAGACGGCGACCAGGCGGGACTCGCCCTCGACTCGATCGCCGGCTACGTCGAGCGGTCGGCGCTGACGGCGCTCGTCGACGTCCAGGGGCGCCGTGCGATCCACAAGGGCACCGGAGCGAGCGTCGAGGTGCTGGCGGCCGACGCTGCCGGTGCGTTCGGTCTCCGGCCCTCTCGGCTCGTGCTCGACGAGCTGGCGCAGTGGGGCGACACCCGGCAAGCCCGCAAGTTCTACGAGGCGCTCACCACGGCGCTGCCGAAGGTGGCGGGATCGGTCGGCGTGGTCATCACCACGGCCGGCACGCCCGGGCACTGGAGCCACGCCGTCTACCAGCGGGCGCTCAAGGAACGGAAGCTCTGGCGGGTCTCCATGACGCACACGCCGGCCCCGTGGATCGACCGGCAGCTGATCGAGGCCGAGCGCCGTGCCCTCACCGATAGCGCCTTCCGCCGGCTCTGGGAGAACCGCTGGACCGAGGCCGAGGACGCCTTGGTCACCGCCGAGGATCTCGACGCCGCCGCCGTGCTCGACGGCCAGCTCGCCCCGGTCGCCGGGGTCCGGTACGTCGTGACCCTCGACGTCGGGCTCGTGAACGACCGGACCGTGGCCGTGGTGGCGCACCGGGAGGAACCGACGGGACAGCCCGCGACGGAGGGGCTGACCGGCCTCGAGCTGCCGTGGCTGGGCGGGCGGGTGGTCGTCGACTGCCTGCTGCGGTGGCAGGGCTCGAGGCGCAAGCCCGTTGACCTCGATGAGATCACCGAGACGATCGCCGATCTCCACCGGCGCTACCCCGGGACCATCTCGATCGACCCGGCGAAGGCCGAACACCTCCTACAGCGTCTCCGCAAGCGCGAGCTGCCGATCACCGAGTTCAACTTCACCACCGGGTCGGTCGGTCTCCTGGCCGGGTCGCTGCTCCGGGCCCTGCGGTCGCGAAGGATCTCCCTGCCGAAGGACCCCGTGCTGCTCGACGAGCTGGCCAACGTGCGCATCGTCGAGAACTCGGCCGGCGTTCCCCGTCTCGACCACGATTCCGGGAAGCACGACGACCAGGCCGTCGCCCTGGCCCTGGCCGTGCACGCTCTCACCGACGCCGTCCGGCGCCCCATCGGGCCGAGGATCTTCAGCGACGACGAGATGGCCGAGCTCCGGGCGCGCCAGGTGCGCGAGCAGTTCGGGCTCCCCGAGCCCATGCCCGCCTTCGGACCGTGGGCCGGAGATACGACCATGGCCGCCGCCGGAATCGTCACCGACGGGGACCCGGACGAGCCTCGACCGAACGGCAAGACGAAGCGGAGTCCCTTCGCATGAGCCGGCCCCACGTCCTCGGGCCGGGCGTGTTCGTTCCGGCGGACGTCTGCGCCGAGATCGGTCCCGGCCTGCAGGCGCTGAGGGACGTCGCCAAGCGGGACCGTCGCACGCTGTCAGCGGACGCCGTCGAGACCCTGGACAAGCTCGAACTGGCCGGCGCCTCGTGGTCCGAGAGGTTTCCTGGCGTTTCGTCGGAGGTTTCGCCGCTAGACGGCCAGCGTTTCGATCCCATTGAGTGGATCTCTGTGACCACCGTAGCCGCCGTCCTCGACATCTCACCGCAGGCAGTGGGCCGGCTGCTCGCCCGCGGCACCCTCCGTGGCGAGAAGACCGGCCGTACCTGGCGGGTGGACGCCGCATCGGTCGACGCTCGAAGGGAGCAATGCCAATGACCAAGCTTGACGGCGCAGTCGCGGCCCACGCCGAGGCCAACGCCCACTGGAACACGCTGCAGCGAAAGGCAGCCGACGCCCGGGCGCGCGCCGACGACTTGCAGGTCAGGATCGACGCCGGTGACGACACCGTCTCGCCGGGCGAACTGCCCGCCGCCGTGCAGGAGGCCGCGCACTTCTCTGCCGTCGCCCGGGGCGCCGAGAGCAAGCTGCGTGAGCTCGGCACCGCCGTGTCGGTGGCCCGGGCCGAGCAGATTTGCGACGACTTCACCGCCGGGCTGCCACCCCTCGGAAGCGCCGTCTACGCAGCTCTCGACGGGCTGACCGAAGCCCTCGCCGAGGTCGAGCGCGCCACCACCGCATACGACGGCTTCGTGAAGGACGCCACGACTGCCCTCGACAACGCCCACCCCATCGACCGCATCCAACGGGGACCGAACCGCCCGTTCACCGTCGACAACGTCCGAGTGCAGAAGTGCCGGGCCGATTCCCAGGTCTGCCAGGTGCTCTTGCCGGCCCTGCGCCGGCTCGGTGCTCCCCGGTTCCTCCTCGAGGCTCTGCGGGACGTTGCCCCGGCCGCTCCGGACCTTCCGACCACCGGGGGCCAGCGGTGACGACCGTCGACCTCAGCGACGAGGTGACCGAGGCCATCGCCCAGACACTCCGCGATGGTCGCCGCTCGCCCAAGTGGCTCGCCGAGGTCGGTCGACGGTTCCACGCCACCCGGCAGTTCGTGGAGTCCATCTGCGAAGCCCTCGACCGCCAGCAACTGATCTTCGAGTCGGCTCCGGCCGGCTCTCACACGAGAGGAGGGCCCATGGCCCGCAGTCTGAATGACCAGCAAATCACCGAGGTGCTGCGCATCCTCAAAGTCAACGGTACGGGCGCACCCGTCGTCACCAAGGTCGCAAGCCAGTACGGCGTGACCGAGAGCGTGATCGAGGCGGTCGGTCGAGTCATCACCGAGGGGGCGGCGAAGATCCTCGCCGAGGACGACTCGTCAGCCGCCACGGCCAACGCAGCCCGGGACGCCTTCGACCAGAAGTGGCGCCAGCTCACCGACGAGGCCAACGCCATCGCCGTGAAGGGCCTCGACAAGGCGTCGATCGCTGACCTGCAGACCTTCGGCGCCGTCGCCTTCCGGGGTGGGGCCATGGAGTCCGCTCCCGCACCAGCCATCACCGAGGCCGACGAGTTCACGCATCGCCGCGCCGAGGCCGTCGCCGAAGCCGCGAACCGGGCCCAGTCCCGGCCACTGTCGGAGGCGAGTTCGCAGGAGCTGGTCGCGCTCGCGTCGATGCTCGCCTGAAATGATCTGGGACTCGGCCAGAACAGGCCACGTGGGCGCGGTGAGAGGCCCTGCGTGGCGCCCGAGTCCCGGTCGTCGGCGCAGCTTTCTCGGGTGCGTTGCGTCGACGAATCGTGCCGGGGCGTGCAACGTTTTCCTCCTTTCGACGTTGCACGCCCCGGCCCCGGTGGTGACCGATGGCCGCCGAGACCAACGTCGGCGCCCCGCCTGCCCCTCTTCGGCAAGCACGGGCGTACATTCAAGTGAGGACAGGGGCGTAAGATCGCCCGTTGGTGGCTTCGACATTCCGAGATACTGAGGGACCGTGAAGTTCTTCATCCCACATCTCAAAGATGGTTCAACCGCGGAGGAGGCGTGGGCTGAATACCTGGGCCAGGCGAACCTGCCCGGCACAACGCGCCCAATTCGTGCGTTGACCTACGAACATGAGGGCTCTAAATACGTGGTGGTAGTCGGTGAACCTCGCAAGCGGTATCGAGAGATCAGAGGTCCTCGCGGAGGTCGTCGACCAGGAGCTGGATATCAGAGCGTTGGCGAAGACACAGGCACGGATGTAACCGCGATCGCTGATGCGGATCCGATTCGGGTATGGTCAATGCCGCCCTATCGAGGGTGGGGGAATCCCTCGTTTGTGGGCAGACACAGCCTCACGACAGGGCCGGAACATTTCGAGACAAGGTAGGCGGGACAGCCGTGGCGTCCTCATTGCCCTGGTACGAATGGGTTCCGACCTGGTTTGCCGCCGTCGGCACCGTCGGAGCCTTCGCAGTCTCATTCTGGCTTCTGGCGCGAGCAGAGGAACGGAGGCGCCAGGAGTCTGCGGAGAGGCGGGCCGCGCAGGCGCGCCACGTGTCCGCGTGGGTTGCCGGAATAGCCGAGGTGACGGTTGCGGAAGATCCTTCGGTTGACCTTGACGAGACCGAGTACCACCAACGGAGAGAGGTCACCTACGTCACTCACAACAACAGCGACGAACCCGTGTACCAAGTTCACTTGCTCATGCGCGCTGGGACCCAAGGTGACTTTCCGAGGTACCTCGGGATGATGGGTCCCGGCGAGCGTAGGCAGACGCGTATTCACGTCGGCATGGCTCAACCGGTCGGCGACAAGTCACCGGAGATCACCTTTATCGACTCGGCGGGTGTCCATTGGCACCGCGGGCGTTACAGCGCGCTCGAAGAGATCGACCCACGGAAGCCACCCGATTTGTCGGCCAAGCCGGGCGCCTATCCGTCTATCGAGGAGAACCCGTACATGAAGAGCCTGCCGACAGAGGAGACCAAACGCGGGGTACAGCTCTAGAGCGTGCGGGAATCAGCCTGGTCAGGTGTCCCGTCTCCCTCGAGTTCATTCCAGTGCGTCGACAAGAGCGCCAAGTCGAGCGTCTGGTCGGGATTGCAGGCGGCCTGGTTGCCCAACTCATCTCGCGCTCTGACGAACCACCGCAGGTCTCCAGCGGCTGCCCCGTGGTCGAATATCTCGACAGTGACGGAGGTCGTCTGTTCGTCGCGTCGTCTCTTGTAGGCGCGGAAAGTGGTCACCTCCGCAATTTCGTGCAGGCCGGCATATTGGGCGAGCTTCTCCCTCACTTCATCGCTGTCGAAGTCAGCCATCCGGCGACCCCCCTTCCCGGGCAGGTGGCCCGACGAACGTCACTACCGTCACGAGTGCCATCGTATGCGGGGGCGCCGGGTCGGGCTGTCCACCCGCTGGCATTATCTCGGGCGTACCCTCGAAGTCCATGACCAACACCTCCCTAGCTGTTTGGGCAGGAGTTATCGGCGCGGCGGTCGGCGGCTTGATTGGATTCTGCGGCGCGGCGCTGCAGGGGCGACTCATGCAGCGGGAAGCCCGCGCCGACCGAGCCCACGAGCGGCAGATGCGATTCCTCGAAAATCGGTCGGCTGCGTACCTTGTCCTCATGGAATACGTGGGCAGGGTGGTCACGATGGTGGACGCCTGGGCAGAAGGTCGACCTACACCCGAGGCGCTCGAGGGCGTGTGGCAGGGAGACGAATGGCAGGTAGCCATGGCCCAGTTCCGGACCTACGGTAGCAAGAACGTAATGACGGCGTTCATGGCGTTTATCGAGACGGCCCAAAGGTTGCCAGCCCTGCCAGTCGCGCCGAAGGAGGGGAGAGACGGGGTCCGGGCTCTTGCAGAGCAATTGCTGGATGCCGTGCAGGCAGAGATTCACCCTCCAGATCTGGCCGAAGGTGGCGACTAAAGTGCAAGACCCCGCCACCGCCGAAGTGGCGTGGCTCATGCAGGACCAGGGTCACGACGACCGGACCCTCGGAGCCTCCTGGGGCGCCCGCGTTGGCAGGAGCGGGGCGAACCCCGTGGGAACCTTCGTGGCCGAACGTGGGGCCAACTACAGCCGGGCGCGGGGCTTGTGCGCCGGCTGCACGGTGCGGCCGGAGTGCCTGGAATACGCCCTCCCGGACACCGACATCGTCGGTTACTGGGCGGGGACCACTCAGAGCGAGCGGGACCGGATGCGAGGGCGCTCGGTGGTGTGAACGCCGGCCGAGCCTGGTGCCTGGGGTCCGCTAGGTGCTGTGAATGCGGTACTTCATCGTTAGTGCTCGGCCGAAGGTTCCAACGATGCGGAGTCCCACTCGCTGACCGTTTCGCGAGAACGCCTGCACGATCATCGCAGCGCCACCAGGGGCCACCTTCGTGGAATCGGTGACCAGACCCGCGGGCATGTACCCCACGACCGTCCATGTCTCCTCGCTCTTCACTACAACCCGCACGGCATTGCTATCGGCAGGGTTTGTAGGCTCAGGCATCAACAGGACCACGCTTCCTGCCGCACAACCGGGTAGCTGAAGCTGGGTCGGTCGATGACTCACTCCGGCGACGCGAGAGTAGAACGTTAGCGGGACGTTCGGAATCGGCTTGTCCAGTTCCAGCCTCTTGGTGCACTCCTCATCGAGGCACGGTTCGAAACCTTCGTATTCCAGCCCGTCGCTGGTCACGCCATCGTCTACCAGGAGATAGATCGGGACCGTCGGGGAGGCAACGATCTTGTCGGGTGCCGATGGTTCCAGCGGCATGACGCGTCCTTTCGATGTCTCAATCGGTGAAGGGAAGGGGATCGCCACGAACTTCCTGCCCGGTGGTCATGGTGACGGTCGGCACTAGCGCTCCGGCCTTCACCCCTTTCCCGGCGCATCGCGCTATGACTTGAGCTGCCTCGACGTAAAAGTTCAGCTGCCCATGCGGCTCGATTCGGCCGACGGAGTCCGAAAAGGGCGCCGGGTGGGGCACGACAAGATTCGATCCGTCGGGGAATCTCAGCATCCACGAAGTGATCTGCGTTGGCGCACCGCCGACATTCGTCACCGAGATACAGAAGTGGTGAGCGCCGACCGTAGAACCGAAGGTGGGGAAGCTGTTCGAAGCCTTCACGACCAGCCTGGGCTTCGACCGCCTCCAGGTGAAGATCTGCCACCCGAGGGCCGGGACGCCCGTCGCCGCCCCGATCGCGCCCAAGATGTCCCACCCCGAGGGAGCCATCCAGCGAGGCTACCGGGGCTGCCGGGTTCCGCGCACGGGCCGTCCCCCCGTTGGGACCACCCGGGACGTACCCTCGGAAGGCGTGGCCACCGACCAGCCTCCGACCGTCGAGGACCCGACCTTCCCCCGGCCCACGGCCACGCTGGGGATGCGGATCTGGGACCGCAATGCCGTCGTGAAGTGGGTGACGGCCACGGGCCGGGAAGCTAAGGAGGGGTAGTGATGGCGTTGCCGGACTTCGCCAGCGTGGCTCCGCTGATCCTCCACGTGGCGGGAGCAGGGACGTCGTGGACCACGATCGTCGTTGCTGCGCTCGGCATCGGCGGCACCCTCGGCGGGGCGATCTCCGGTGCTCGATTGACGCAGTCCGGCGAGGACCGTCGCTGGAACGCAACGCAGATAGCACTCCATAACGCTGCACGAGCTGAGCGACTTCGGCCCATCTACGCTCGAGTCGTACTGGCTGCCACCATGCTCCAGGGCGTCGTGGTCCAGCGCAACGTCCTGATGGGTGGCGAGACTGTCGAACAGCGCGACGAGAGGCACAATGCTCAGGTAAAGGAAGCCATGGCCGCCGTTCGAGAAGTCGCCGGCGAGCTCATTATCGAAGATTCTGCCGTCGAAGTTACGCAGGCATACAGCTCCCTAGTGATGGCAATGGATCGCCACATGGCAAGTGAGAAGATGCCCGCAGGTACGGCACGCGCTGAGGCCCTCAACCAAGCCTCTGAGGAAATCCTCAGCCTGTCCAACGAAATCGAGGAACTCGCGCGACAGCATCTCAGCCGCTTGGACCAGCCGCCGCAGGTTGGGATCGCCAGGACCAGCGAGGCGCAGCCGGAAATAGAAGAGGCGGGAGACGGTGAGCGCACCGGAGCCTGACGCCTACGAGAGGGCCTGCCGAGACTGGGCCGAGGGGCGCGTCCAGATTTGGCTCAAGCTCCGCGAGCTGCTCGGATCTCGCGAAGGGTGGTGGTTCGGGAACGACGACGGACCCGCGTGGTACTTCGGCCTCGCCGGAGCTGCTCGCCTGGTCATTACCGTGGACTACGAACATCTCCACCTCTATGACCACGACAACGACCGCGATCATCCGATAGCCAACTGGGAGACGCTCATCTGGTGGCTCGACAAACACGAGGGGGAGCATGAGGGGTTCACCGAAGGGCAGGAGGCTGCGATAGACGACCTCCTGCCCGGGAAGATCGAGGAATGGCGGGAGGACCAGCCGCCGGCGTGAAGATCAGGGCCGGTGGCTACTCCGTCGACTTGGTAACCACCTTCATTACTCGGCTCGTCGGAAAGGCGGCAACGGGCATGCCCGTCTCCCGGACGTTGGAGTCGAAGAACGTCACCCAGTGCTCGCTCTCAATGAACACCGCAGCCTCCACGGTGATCTCATTTCCTAGCCCGTCGACCTTGACCTCGAACGTCGGCACTCGTGCCTCCCTCCGTTGCTTGCCCTGCAAGGAGGCTACCGCCCTCCCTGACTTCTGCCGTGACTTCTGCCCTCCGAGAAATCCGGCCCCGTCCGAGGGCCCCGGAGTGGTCCGACGAAAGGCGACCCCGAAGCGTTGACCAGGGACGCAGCGGACACTGCCGGAACGGTCGGACAGGATGCGAAGACTGGGGGTCAAGAGGTCCCGGGTTCAAATCCCGGCAGCCCGACCACAACCTCCCCGAACGGGGCGGTGCCGTGACGTGCGAGAGGGCCTCCTGCCCTGGCTCAGCCGGCGCCCTTCTGTTCCCGGCGGCGGCCCTCGGAGAGCTGCTCCAAGTCGCGGCGGTCCAGCGACTCGGCGGGGACCGACGCCACCCGGCACGGGGTGACGGCGACCAGCGTGGAGGTGCGGGTGCCCGCTTCCAGCGCCGACCGCTCGCCGAGCATCGCCCCGGGGCCGTACTCGGCCAGCCGCTCACCGCCCTTCTCCACCCGCAGGACGCCGTCGAGGATGAGGTAGACCTCGGAGCTCTTCTCCCCCTCGTGCACCAGCGTGGTGCCCGGCTTCAGCTTCTTGATCTTGGGCTTGGCCGCCCCGCGCATCAGCTGGGCCGAGAGCGACCGCTCGAGCGCGGTCTCCACCACCGTCACGAAGGCTTCGGACTCCTGCTCGCCCCACGGGGTGTGCTTGCCGAACGACTTGCGGTACCAGTCCTTGAAGTCGATGAGCCCGGACTTGGAGACGAGGTTGCCCTCGTGGTCGTAGACCCAGTGGCGCGGGAAGCGGCTGGCGCCGGTGAGCACGCCCTCGGTCCGTCCGTCGGCGTGGACGGTGAGGGTGAGGGTGGTCCAGGCCAGCGGGGCCTGCCACTGGACGAACGGCGCCCGGCGGACCCGGCGGGGCGCCGGCATCCCGGTGCGGCCGCCGGCGGTCTGGGTGAAGCGCACCCAGGACGGGCCGAGCTCCGGCTTGCGCTGGATGTCGGGGAGGGGGATGGCCTGGAACACGTGGCTGAGCCCGGCCACGCGCACCGTGGTGCTGCCGATTTGCCCGCCGCCCGAGTACCCGAAGTCCGAGATCCTCCCCCGGGCGTCGACGTCCACCCATGCCGCCAACCGGTTGGCGAAGCGGAAGCGGTCGGCCTGTCGCAGCGCCTCGAGGTCCTCCAGGACGTCGGGCGGCGGCGGGTCGTAGTGGGCGACCCCGGTGTCGAACGGGAGGCGGGTGCCGCCGACGATCGCCTCAGAGGGGATCCACGACAGCGAGGTGACTGACCGTTCTAGACGCATTCCGTCATTTTCCCCTACCGAAGCCTTTTTGGGAAGTGGTTCGGTGGCGGACCCGCCGCGCCCGGGGCCGACCGTCCCCGCTGGTGCCCGCACCCGGCGGGCGTGGGCGCAGACCCGGCCGTGGGGCGGGCCTCGGAGGCCCGACGACGGAACCCGTGGCAGGGGACCCCGCCCCGTGGCGGGCCGGGCGGATTGGGTCCCCGAGGTCTAGGTTGGAGGCGGTCAACCGACGAATGGGGAGGTGTGGGATGACTGCCACGCACGAGGACGCGGCGCTCGTCGTCCAGCTGGTCCGGTGGGGCAACGAGATGGGCCTCGACGAAGCGGCGCACGAGTTGTTCTTCGAGGGGTTCGACCCGCTGACGGCGTCCATCGCGTCGGCGCCGGTGCGCAAGATGCTCGGTTTCGGCGAGACGGTGGGGACGCTGGTGAAGCACGGGGTGCTCGACCGGGGGCTGGTGGTGGACCTGTGGTGGGTGGACGGGATGTGGAGCCGGGTCGGGCCGGCCGCCCTGGCCGAGCGGGCCCGGCACGGGGAGCCGAGGCTCTACGAGAACTTCGAGGCGCTGGCCACCGGTCACTGAGCGCGTCGTGACGGCCATCTGGGGGGAGCCGGCAGGCGGACAGGACCCGGCCTCGGTGGTGGCCGCCGAGGCGCAGGGGAGCGAGGTCGCCGTCCCCGCCGAACCGCCGGCCCCCTACGTGGTGAGCCTCGCCCTCCAGCGGGGCCCGTTCCCCTACGAGCAGCGCACCACGGTCATCGCCGCCGTCGATGCCGAGACCGAGCGCGAGGGCCACCCCGAAGGCTGGGCCAAGGCGGTGCGGCGCGCCCACAAGGAGGGGGGAGAGGTCCGGTTCCTGCGCATCGCGCTCGATGCCGACCGCGTCGGGGCCCTCTTCGACGGCCTGCCCGGTGTCCGGGGCCCCGAGGGCCCCGGTGGCTACCGGGTCCGCTTGGCGCTCTGCGAGGAGCGGCCGCCGGTGGTGGTGGCCGCGGTCGACGAGGAGATGGCCGAGGGCATGGGGATCGACCTGGGCGGTCCGCTCATGGCCATGCCCATGTTCTACCGACGGCTGGTCGCCCGGGCCTTCGGCGAGGTGCGCGAAGTGGTGGTCTCGGTGCCCCGCTCGGCGGTGGACGCCGCCTTCGAGCCACGGCCGGTGGAGGCCGCCATCGCCGGCGTGCTGAGCGTGGGAGATCCCAGGTTCTGAACTCCCAGGCCACTAGGGTGACGGCGAGTGGCCGGAGGCGACAAGCCGAGCACGCTGGACCGGATCGAGCGCCTGGAGCGGCTCGAGCACGATCGGCTCGAGCGGCTGGGGCAGGATCAGCAGCGTCGTGAGGAGTCGCTCGCCCGCGCCAAGGAGACGCTGAGCGCACGCCGGCGCGCCGTCGAACGCTACGAGCACGCCGCCAGCTTCCCGATGGCCGTGCTCGGGGTGGTCTGGGCGGTGGTCGGGGTGATCGTGATCACGACCAGTGCGAACGGCGTCGCCCCCGAGGTACTGGTCGGGCTCCTCTTCGCCCTGTGGGCGGTGCTGGTGGTCGAGTACCTCGTCCGCCTGGTGGTGGTCGACGACCGGCGCCGCTACCTCTCGGCCCGCAAGCTGGAGCCGGTCGTCGCCGCCCTTCCGGTCCTCCAGCCGCTCCGCCTCTTCGGCATGGACCGGTCCAGCCTGGTCGCCGGCGAGCTGACCCTGCGGACCATGGCCATCCTCCGCCACCGGGGGCTCTTCCGGGTGCTCTTGGCCGCCGCCGGGCTCCTCTTCTTGGGCTCGTGGCTGGTGCTGCTCTCCGAGCAGAACGCCAAGGGGAGCAACATCCACAGCTACGGCGACGCCCTGTGGTGGGCGGTGGTGACCGTCACCACCGTCGGCTACGGCGACCGCTTCCCGGTCACCGACCTCGGCCGGGCGGTGGCGGTGGTGCTCATGCTGGTGGGCATCGGCCTGATCGGCGTGCTCACCGCCACCGTCGCCTCCTTCTTCGTCCAGGAGCACACCGACGCCAACAAGGACCAGCTCCAGGCGGCCCACGAGGACCTCGGGGCGCGCCTGTCGACCATGGACGACCGCCTGGCCAGGATCGAGGCGCTCCTCGGCGCCGGGACGGCTCCGGGCGGCCCCGCCCCGTCATCCCCGACCGACGGGCCCGGGAAAGGGACAATCGCCGGGTGAACGGGGTCATCACCAAGGACGGGACGGGGTCGCCGGCCACCGCCGACGCCGTGGCGGCGGCGATGGCCGCGGGCGCCTTCTTCTGGCTCGACCTCGACACCTCCGGCGGCGGCGCCGACGTCAGCTCGCTGCTCACCGACTCCTTCCACTTCCACCCGCTGGCCGTGGAGGACGCCGAGCACTTCGGCCAGCGGCCGAAGCTGGACGACTACGACACCTACGTCTACATGGTCGCCCACGGCGCCACACCCACGGGGACAGGCACCGTGGAGATGCACCTGTTCTTCTCGGACAAGTTCGCCGTCACCCTCCACCACGGGCCGGTCCAGGCCCTCGACGGCGTGCGCGACCGGATCGAACGTCACCCGGTGTCCAGCGCCGACGCCCCCCAGGTCGTGCTCGTCTACCTGATCGTCGACGCCCTGACCGACAGCTTCTTCCCGGTCCTCTCCGACTTCGACGAGCGGATCGACACCTTGGAGGACGCCATCCTGGCCAAGCCGACCGACGAGCAGCTGGGGGAGGTGTTCTCGATGAAGCGCCACCTCATGGCCATCCGCAAGGTGGTCACCCCCCAGCGCGACATGTTCGCCGGCCTCTCCGCCGGGGTGACCCAGCTGCCGGGGACCAACGACGAGACCGCCCGGTACTTCCGCGACCTCTACGACCACCTGATCCGCATCAGCGACATGGTCGACGGCTACCGGGACCTGTTGAGCGGGGTCATGGACACCCACATCTCGACCGTCTCCAACCGGTTGAACGTGGTCATGAAGCAGCTGGCCATCATCGCCACCGTCTTCCTCCCGCTCAGCTTCTTGACCGGGTTCTTCGGGCAGAACTTCGCCTGGCTGGTGGCCCACCTGGTCAGCGGGTGGACGTTCTTGTGGCTGGGCCTCGGCAGCGAGGTCGTGGCGGTGGTGCTGCTCGTGATCCTGTTCAAGCGGCGGGGCTGGCTGGGCGGTCCGACGGCATGAGGCGGCAGCGGTGATCCGGCGATGATGGTCGCCACGGCGACCTGGTTCGTCGCCGTCGAGCTGGCCGGGCTCGTCGCCCTCATCCCCATCGTCTGGGCCATCATCGACGTCGTGCGCCGCCCCCCGTGGCAGTTCCCCACCGGGCGCAAGGTCCTCTGGGTGGCCATCCTGGCCGGCGGCGTGCTGATCGGCCTGTGGCCGGCGGCCCTCTTCTCGGCGCTGCTCTACCTCTTCGTGGTCCGCCGGCAGCTCCCGTCGGTGACGCCCAAGCCCCCGATGGCCACCTGGGACCCCTACGGCCCGGCGGGGGGCGGCCGGCCGCCGCCGCTGCCGCCGGCGGGGTGGTACCCGGACCCGTCGGGCATCCCCGGGGAGCGGTGGTGGGACGGGCGAGGGTGGAGCGAGCACACCCGCTAACCGCCGGCCGCCGCCGTCACCACCTCGATCCTCGCCCCTTCGCTCACCCGCACCCGCCCCCAGTCAGAGCGCGGGACCACCTCCCGGTCGACAGCGACCGCCACGCCGCGGTCGCTCACGCAGACCCTGGCCACCACGTCGGCCACCGTCGTCCCCTCGGCCAGGTCCACCTCCTCGCCGTTCAGGTTGGCGATCACCGGCATGGGCCGAAGGCGGCCAGCGGCTCGGGCACGGGGTGGCCGGCCAGGAGGGCGGCCACCGCGTCGGACGTGATCGGGGTGAGCAGGATCCCGTTGCGGTAGTGGCCGGCGGCCACGGCCAGGCGCGCCACCGCACTCCAGCCGACGAAGGGCCCGTTGTCCGGCGAGCCCGGCCGCAGGCCGGCCAGGCACTCGACCAGCTCGAGCTCGTCGATCCCGGGCACGAGCGACCGGGCGTCGTCGAGCAGGGAGTGGACCGCCCCCGCCTGCACGGTGCGGTCGAAGCCGCGCTCCTCGGCGGTCGCCCCCACGACCAGCGAGCCGTCGCGGCGGGGCACGAGGTAGCAGGGCCGGCCGTGGACCAGCCCGCGCACCGTCCTGGCCAAGAGGGGCTCGGGGCCGCGCAGCCGGACGACGTGCCCCTTCACCGGGCGCACCGCCGGCAGCGTCCCGGCCGGCACCCCGCCCAGGCGGGCGGTCTCGGCCCCGGCGGCCACCACCACCGCCCCGGCCCCGAGCACGGTGGCGTCGTCGAGCCGCACCCCGGCGGCCGACCCGTCGGGGCCGACCTCGATCCCGGTGGCCGCCCGGGCGACCATGGTGACCCCGGCGTCCTGGCACGCCTCGAGGAGGGCGGCCACCAGCAGGCGGTTGTCCACTTGGTGGTCGCCGGGGACGAGGGCCCCTCCCCGCACGCCCGGGGCGAGGGCGGGCTCCAGCCGGCGGCAGTCGCTGGCCGAGAGCCGCTCGGCCTCGAGCCCGAGCGAGTGCTGGAAGGCGAGGAGGTCGTCGACGACGGCCCGGTCCGAGGCGTCGGCCGCCACCACCACGGTCCCGCAGGGGCGGTAGCCGACGTCGGCCCCGAGGTCGGCGGCGAACTGCGGCCAGCGCGCCGCCGCCGCCACCAGCAGCGCGGTGAGGCCCTCCTCGCCGAAGGTGGCCTCGGTCACCGGGGCGAGCATGCCCGCCGCCACCCAGGAGGCGCCGCGGCCGGGGGAGGGGTCGACCACGGTGACGCTCGCCCCGGCGGACGCCACCCTCCAGGCGCTGGAGAGGCCGATCACCCCGCCGCCCACGACGATGGCGTCCTCGGTCACAAGGCCGATCCTAGGCAGGCTAAAGTAGGCGGACTGCTCCAGGGCCAGCGTCGTCCCGGGCGGCAGACCACCGAGCCACCGAAGTGGTGGCCGTGATCCCGGAAGGACGACCATGGCCCGCTTGGACCCTGGCGGCACCCCAGCCGCCGGCGGCCTCTACGACCCATCGAACGAGCACGACGCCTGCGGCGTGGGGATGGTGGCCGACCTCAACGGCCGCAAGAGCCACCGCATCGTCGAACAGGCGCTCGGGGTGCTCGAAGCACTGGCCCACCGCGGCGCCTCGGGGGCCGAGGTGGACAGCGGCGACGGGTCGGGGATCCTCATCCAGGTGCCCCACGAGCTGCTGGCCGGGGTCGTCGACTTCGACCTGCCGGCCCCGGGCCGCTACGCCACCGGCCTGGTCTTCTTGCCCCGCGACGCCGGCGACGCCGAGAAGGCCCGGGCCCAGCTCGCCGCCCTCGGGGCCGAGGAGGGCCTCTGTGTCTTGGGGTGGCGCCAGGTCCCGGTCGACGAGACCATCCTGGGCGAGACCGCCCTGCGGGCGCGGCCCCGGATCGAGCAGGTCTTCGTCGCCCCCGAGTCCGAGGGGGCCGAGGGGGTGGCCCTCGACCGGCTGGCCTTCGTCCTGCGCAAGCGGGTCGAGCACGCCGTCGACGGCGTCTACCTGCCGTCGCTCTCCTCGCGCACCCTGGTCTACAAGGGGATGCTCACCTCGTTCCAGCTCCGGGCCTTCTACCCCGAGCTGAGCGACCCGCGCACCGAGAGCGGGCTGGCGCTGGTCCACTCGCGCTTTTCCACCAACACCTTCCCCAGCTGGCCGCTGGCCCACCCCTACCGGTACATGGCGCACAACGGCGAGATCAACACGCTGGCCGGCAACCGCAACTGGATGCGGGCCCGCGAGGCCCTGCTCGAGACCGACCTCATCGGCGGCGACCTGTCGCGGGCCTACCCGATCTGCACCCCGGGGGCGAGCGACTCGGCCTCCTTCGACGAGGTCCTCGAGCTGCTCCATCTCGGCGGCCGCTCGTTGCCCCACGCCGTGCTCATGATGATCCCCGAGGCCTGGGAGAACCACGCCTCGATGGACCCGGCCCGGCGCGCCTTCTACCGCTACCACGCGTCGTTGATGGAGCCCTGGGACGGACCCGCCGCCGTGGCCTTCACCGACGGCACCGTGGTCGGCGCCGTCCTCGACCGCAACGGGCTGCGCCCGGCCCGCTACTGGGTCACCGACGACGGGCTGGTCGTGCTGGCCAGCGAGGTCGGCGTCATCGACTGCGACCCGGCGTCGGTGGTGCGCAAGGGCCGGCTGCAGCCGGGCCGGATGTTCCTGGTCGACACGACGCAGGGCCGGATCGTCGACGACGACGAGATCAAGGCCGCCCTGGCCGCCGCCCACCCCTACGCCGACTGGCTGGCCAAGAACCAGGTGCGCCTGGAGGACCTGCCGCCGCGCTCGATGCTCACCCCCCAGCACGCCAGCGTCGTCTCCCACCAGCGGCTGTTCGGCTACACCACCGAGGAGCTCCGGATCATCCTGGCCCCCATGGCCCTCAGCGGGGCCGAGCCGATCGGGTCGATGGGCTCGGACGCGGCCATCGCCGTGCTCTCCGAGCGGCCCCGCCTGCTCTACGACTACTTCACCCAGCTCTTCGCCCAGGTCACCAACCCGCCGCTCGACGCCATCCGCGAGGAGCTGGTCACCTCGCTCTCGGCCACGGTGGGGCCCGAGGGGAACCTGCTCCATGCCGGCCAGGCCTCCTGCCGACAGATCGTGCTGCCCCAGCCGGTGATCGACCGGGCCGACCTGGCCAAGCTCCTCTACGTCAACGAGCACGGCGAGACCCCCGGGTTCAAGGCCTTCGCCATCGACGGCCTCTTCCCCGTGGCCACGGCCGGCGACGCCGGCCGTCCCACCGCCGAGGGGGGCAGGGCGCTGGCGGCGGCCGTCGAGGGGGTGCGCCGGCGGGTGTCGGCGGCCATCGCCGAGGGGGCGAACCTGATCGTCCTCTCCGACCGCAACGCCACCAGCGAGCTGGCCCCGATCCCCTCGCTGCTCTTGGTGGCGGCGGTCCACCACCACCTGGTGCGGGAGAAGACGCGGACCAAGGTGGGCCTGGTGGTCGAGACCGGCGACGCCCGCGAGGTCCACCACATGGCCCTCCTCATCAGCTATGGCGCGGCGGCCGTCAACCCGTACCTGGCCTTGGAGACCATCGACGACATGATCGCCGGGGGCCAGCTGGACGGGATCTCGCCCCGCCAGGCCCACAAGAACTACGTGAAGGCGGCGTGCAAGGGCGTGCTCAAGGTGATGTCCAAGATGGGCATCTCGACCGTCGCCTCCTACACCGGCGCGCAGGTCTTCGAGGCCATCGGCCTCGAGCACGAGGTGGTCGACGAGTACTTCACCGGGACGGCCAGCCGCATCGGCGGGGTGGGGCTCGACGTGCTCGCCGCCGAGGTGGCCTCCCGCCACCGCCTGGCCCACCTCGACCGGCCCACCGAGCGGGCCCACCGGGAGCTCGAGGTGGGCGGCGAGTACCAGTGGCGCCGGGAGGGGGAGCACCACCTCTTCAACCCCAAGACGGTGTTCAAGCTCCAGCACGCCACCCGGGCCAAGCGCTACGAGATCTTCAAGGAGTACTCGGCGGCGGTGGACGACCAGTCCGAGAAGCTGGCCACCCTGCGGGGGCTGCTGCGGCTGGTGCCGGCGCCGGGCGGCCCCATCCCCGTCGAGGAGGTGGAGCCGGCGTCATCGATCATGCGGCGGTTCTCGACCGGGGCCATGTCCTACGGCTCGATCTCGGCCGAGGCCCACGAGAACCTGGCCATCGCCATGAACCGGATCGGGGCGCGCTCGAACACCGGCGAGGGGGGCGAGGATGCCGAGCGGTTCGTCCCCGACGACAACGGCGACCTGCGCCGCAGCGCCATCAAGCAGGTGGCCTCGGGGCGGTTCGGGGTGACCGGGGAGTACCTGGTCAACGCCGACGACATCCAGATCAAGATCTCCCAGGGGGCCAAGCCCGGGGAGGGCGGTCAGCTGCCCGGGCACAAGGTCTACCCCTGGATCGCCCGCACCCGGTTCTCCACCCCCGGCGTGGGGCTGATCTCGCCCCCGCCCCACCACGACATCTACTCGATCGAGGACATCGGCCAGCTGATCCACGACCTGAAGTCGGCCAACCCCCGCGCCCGCATCCACGTGAAGCTGGTGGCCGAGGTCGGGGTGGGCACGGTGGCGGCCGGGGTGGCCAAGGCCCACTCCGACGTGGTCCTCATCTCGGGCCACGACGGCGGCACCGGGGCGGCCCCCCTCACGTCGCTCAAGCACGCCGGCATCCCCTGGGAGCTGGGGCTGGCCGAGACCCAGCAGACCCTGTTGGCCAACGGGCTGCGGGACCGGATCGTCGTCCAGGTCGACGGGCAGATGAAGACCGGGCGCGACGTGATCGTGGGGGCGCTGCTCGGCGCCGAGGAGTACGGCTTCGCCACCGCCCCCCTGGTCGTCTCGGGGTGCATCATGATGCGCGTCTGCCACCTCGACACCTGCCCGGTGGGGATCGCCACCCAGAACCCCGAGCTGCGCAAGCGGTTCAACGGGAAGCCCGAGTTCGTGACCACCTTCTTCGAGTACATCGCCGAGGAGGTGCGCGAGTACCTGGCCGCCCTGGGGCTGCGCACCCTGGAGGAGGCGGTCGGCCGGGTCGACCTGCTCGACACCGCCGAGGCGGTCAGCCACTGGAAGGCGTCGGGCCTGGACCTCTCCCCGGTGCTGGCCCGGCCCGACACCCCGTACGAGACGGCGCTGCACTGCACCAAGGAGCAGGACCACGCGCTCGAGCGGGCGCTCGACCACAAGTTCCTCCCCGCCTGCCGGGAGGTGATCGAGCACGGGGGGAAGGTCGAGCTGTCCCTCGCCGTGAGCAACGTCGACCGGACCGTCGGCACCCTGCTCGGGTCCGAGATCAGCCGGCGCCACGGGGCGGCGGGGCTGCCCGACGGGTCCATCGACCTCACCTTCACCGGGTCGGCCGGGCAGAGCTTCGGGGCCTTCGTGCCCCGGGGGGTGACCCTGCGCCTCTACGGCGACGCCAACGACTACCTGGGCAAGGGGCTCTCGGGGGGGCGGCTGGTGGTGCGGCCGCCCGAGGGGTCGCGCTTCGTGGCCGAGGAGCAGATCATCGCCGGCAACGTCATCCTCTACGGCGCCACCGCCGGCGAGGCGTTCATCCGGGGCCAGGTGGGGGAGCGGTTCTGCGTGCGCAACTCGGGGGCCCTGGCCGTGGTCGAGGGCGTGGGCGACCACGGGTGCGAGTACATGACCGGCGGCCGGGTGGTGGTCCTCGGGCCCACCGGGCGCAACTTCGGGGCCGGGATGTCGGGCGGCATCGCCTACGTCCACGACCCCGACCGGACCTTCGCCGGCCGCTTCAACCCCGAGATGGTCGACGTCGAGCCGCTCGACCAGGGTGACCGGGAGTGGCTGGCCGCCGTGGTGGCCCGCCACCGCGACGAGACCGGCTCGGCGGTGGCCGAGCGGCTGCTCGCCGACTGGGAGCGGGCGCTGGGCGACCTGGTGAAGGTGATGCCCCGGGACTACCGGCGGGTGCTCGAGGCCACGGCCCGGGCGGCGGAGGCGGGGACCTCGCTCGACGAGGCGGTCATGGCGGCGGCGCATGGGTAAGCCCACCGGGTTCTTGGAGCACGGGCGGGAGCTGCCGAGGCGCCGCCCGGTGCCGGTGCGCCTGCGCGACTGGCGCGAGGTCTACGAGCCGTTCGCGCCCCAAGCCACCCGGGACCAAGGGGCGCGCTGCATGGACTGCGGCATCCCCTTCTGCCACGACGGCTGCCCGCTCGGCAACCTCATCCCCGAGTGGAACGACCTCGTCTACCGCGACGACTGGTCGTCGGCGGTCGAGCGGCTCCAGGCCACCAACAACTTCCCCGAGTTCACCGGGCGGCTCTGCCCGGCCCCCTGCGAGGCGGCCTGCGTGCTCGGGATCAACGCCGACCCGGTGACCATCGAGCGGATCGAGTACGAGATCGCCGAGCGCGCCTGGGGCGAGGGGTGGGTCCGTCCCCAGGTGCCCCGGGAGCGCACCGGCAAGAAGGTGGCGGTGGTGGGCTCGGGGCCCGCCGGGCTGGCCGCCGCCCAGCAGCTGGCCCGGGCGGGCCACTCGGTCACCGTCTTCGAGCGGGCCGAGCGCCCCGGGGGGCTCCTGCGCTACGGCATCCCCGAGTTCAAGATGGAAAAGCGCGTCCTCGACCGCCGGCTCGACCAGCTGCGGGCCGAGGGGGTGACGTTCCGCTGCGCGGTGTCGGTGGGGGACCCCGCAGAGGTGCCCGGCGCCTCGGCGCCCGACGTGACCGTGCTCGGGGCGCAGGCGGTGCTGGCCGACCACGACGCCGTGGTGCTGGCCGGCGGGGCCACCCTGCCGCGCGACCTCGAGGTGCCCGGGCGCGACCTTGCGGGCGTCCACTTCGCCCTCGAGTACCTGAAGCCCTCCAACCTGGTCCAGGAGGGCGCGCTGGGCGAGTCGCCGATCTCGGCCGCCGGCCGCCACGTGGTCATCATCGGGGGCGGGGACACCGGCGCCGACTGCCTGGGCACCGCCCACCGCCAGGGCGCCGCCTCGGTCCACCAGCTCGAGATCATGCCCGAGCCTCCCGGCGCCCGCTCCTTGGAGCACCCCTGGCCGGTGTGGCCGGTGATCCTTCGGACCTCCTCGGCCCACGAGGAGGGCGGCCACCGCCTCTTCTCGGTCACCACGACGGCCTTGGAGGGCGACGACCGTGGCCGGGTGCGCGCCCTGCGGGGCCACCAGGTCGAGGTCACCTTCGACGGGGGCCGGCCGGTCTTCACCCCGGTCGCCGGGAGCGAGTTCGAGCTCCGCTGCGACCTGGTGCTCTTGGCCATGGGGTTCGTCGGCACCGAGCGACGGGGCGTGGTGGCCGACCTCGGGGTGACGGTCGACGCCCGGGGCTCGGTGGCCGCCGACCGCGGCTGGGCCACCAACGTCGAGGGGGTGTTCGTCTGCGGCGACATGACCAGGGGGCAGTCGCTGATCGTCTGGGCCATCGCCGAGGGCCGCTCGGCGGCGGCCGCCGTCGACCGCTGGCTGATGGGCGAGACCGCGCTGCCGGCCCCGATCACCCCGGGGCAGGTGGCGCTGCGGTGACCTCGGGCTCGACGGTGATGCGGGCCGACAGGGTGTTGGCGATGTAGCACTCGCGGTGGGCCACCTGGGCGAGGTGGCGCACCCGCTCCACGGTCACCGGGCCGGCGACCGTGATCTTGGGGCGCAGCGCGATCTCGGTGATGCACAGCGGCTCGCCGCCCATCACCGCCGTGGCGTCGTCTCGGTAGTCGGTGACGTCGACGCGGGCCCGGGCGCAGACCGCCAGGAACGAGAGGAGCTGGCAGGAGGCGGCGGCCGCCACCACCAGCGACTCGGGGTTGCACAGGGCCGGGTCGCCGCCGAAGGCGGCGTCGGCGGAGACGGTGAGCGGGGCCGTGGCCGGGGGGACGGTGACCGTGTGCGTGCGGCCGTAGGCGTCGTAGCCGAGGGCCGTCGAACCCTCCCAGTGGCAGGTGGCCCGGTAGCGGTGGGTCATCGGGGCGTAGCCTAGGCTCGGGTCGCCGACCATCGAGGGGGAGCTGTGGCCATCGAGCTCGCAGGACGCTACGCCCGGATCAGCGCCAAGGCCTACGAGCACCCCGCCGACCGGGCCGCCACCTCGGCCCTCCACTCGGTCCCGCTCTTGGACAAGGTGATCAAGCACCTGACCGACCTGGGCCACGAGCGGCGGCTGCGCCAGGTGGTGATGGGCAACTCGGTCCGCCTCGGCGAGGACCAGGTGCCCGATGTCTGGGGCCAGTACCTCCAGTGCGCCTCGATCCTCGACCTCCCCTTGGTCCCCGACCTCTACGTGACCAACGAGCCAGAGGTGAACGCCATGACCATCGGGGCCAAGACCCCGATCGTGGTGGTCAACTCGTCGCTGGTCGCCTCCTACCGCCCCAACGAGATCCAGACGGTGCTGGCCCACGAGACCGGCCACGTCCTCTCCGAGCACTACCTCTACACGACGGCGCTCATCCTCTTGAAGCAGTTCCTCGACGGCGCGCTGCCCCGTTCGCTCCTCCTCGGACTGCCGGCCCGGGCGATGTACCTGGCCCTGCTCGAATGGGCCCGGGCGGCCGAGCTGTCGAGCGACCGGGCCGCCGCCCTGGTGATGGCCGACCCCCTCGAGCCCTGCCGGGTCCTCATGCGCCTGGCCGGCGGGGCGCTGCCGCAGATGAGCTTCGAGGCGTTCCTGCGCCAGGCCACCGACTACCACAACGAGGACGACCTGTTCTCCCGCCACTCCCGCTTCTGGCTCGAGCTCAAGCTCAGCCATCCCTTCGCCGTGCGCCGGGTGCGCGAGCTCATGGAGTGGGTGCAGTCGGGGGAGTACGACCGGATCCGCTCGGGCAGCTACCCGCGCCGCGGCGAGGAGCCGCCCCCCTCGGCCGAGTTCAACGCCGCCGTCTCCCACTACAAGGAGCGGTTCTCCCGGTTCCTCGACCGCACGGCCGGCGACGTCGAGCGGCTCGGCCGCCAGCTCGGCGACTGGCTGAACCGGCGCCCCGGCGGCGACGAGGCGGGGTAGAAACGGCGGGTGTCCGACGAGATCACCTTGAGCGCCGAGTGGCGGGCGCTGGCCGAGCACCACGCCGCGGTCTGTGACGTGCACCTGCGCGACCTCTTCGCCGCCGACCCCGACCGGGCGGCGCGCATGGGGGCGGCGGGCGCCGACCTCTACCTCGACTACTCCAAGCACCGGGCCACCGACGAGACGATGCGCCTCTTGGTGGCCGTGGCCCGGCGCGCCGGGGTGGCCGAGCGCCGCGACGCCATGTTCAGCGGTCGCCACATCAACACCACCGAGGACCGCGCCGTCCTGCACGTGGCCCTGCGGATGCCCCGGGGCACCCGCCTCGAGGTCGACGGCCAGGACGTGGTGGGCGAGGTGCACCGGGTCTTGGACCAGATGGGCGACCTCTCGGACGCCATCCGCGACGGCCGGTGGACCGGCGCCACCGGCAAGCGCATCCGGGCCGTGGTCAACATCGGGATCGGGGGGTCCGACCTGGGGCCGGCCATGGCCCACGAGGCGCTGGCCGACTACGCCACCGAGGGGATCACTTGCCGGTTCGTCTCCAACATCGACCCGGTCGACCTGTGGGCGAAGACCGCCGACCTCGACCCGGCCGAGACCCTGTTCGTGGTGAGTTCGAAGACGTTCACCACCCTGGAGACCCTCACCAACGCGGCGGCGGCCCGCGACTGGGTGCTCTCGGGGCTAAGGGCCGGCCCCGAGGCGGTGGCCCGCCACTTCGTGGCCGTCTCCACCAACGAGGCCGCGGTGGCCGCCTTCGGCATCGACACCGCCAACATGCTCGGCTTCTGGGACTGGGTGGGCGGCCGCTACTCCTACGACTCGGCCATCGGGTTCTCGCTCATGGTGGCGATCGGCCGGCAGGGGTTCGCCGACATGCTGGGCGGGTTCCACGCCATGGACGAGCATTTCAAGACGGCCCCCCTCGAGGCCAACCTCCCGGTCGTCATGGGAATGCTCAACGTCTGGTACAACGACCTGTTCGGGGCGCAGACCCACGCCGTCCTGCCCTACAGCCAGCGGCTCGCCCGCTTCCCCGCCTACCTCCAGCAGCTCACCATGGAGTCGAACGGCAAGTCGGTGCGGGCCGACGGCTCGCCGGTCACCGCCGGGACCGGGGAGGTGTTCTGGGGCGAGCCGGGGACCAACGGCCAGCACGCCTTCTACCAGCTCCTCCACCAGGGGACCAAGCTGGTGCCGGCCGACTTCATCGCCTTCGCCGCCTCGACCCGCGAGCGCGCCGACCAGCACGACCTGTTCATGGCCAACTGCTTCGCCCAGAGCGCGGCGCTCGCCTTCGGCAAGAGCGCCGAGGAGGTGGCGGCCGACGGGACCCCGGCCGCGCTGGTGCCGCACAAGGTCATGCCGGGCAACCGGCCGTCGTCGACCATCCTGGCCGACAAGCTCACCCCCTCGGTCCTCGGCCAGCTGGTCGCCCTCTACGAGCACACCGTCTTCGTCCAGGGGACGGTGTGGGGGATCGACTCCTTCGACCAGTGGGGGGTGGAGCTGGGCAAGGCCATGGCCAAGGACCTGGCCCCGACGCTGGTGGCCGAGTCGGCCCCCGACCTCTCGGGCCACGACGCCTCGACCGCCGCCCTCGTCGGCCGCTACCGCCGGCTACGCAAGCGCGCCTGACCGGACCGGCCTGGGTTCGACGGAGGCTCTCTTGGGTTCCTCACGCCATCGCGGCCTGAGACCCCGGACGGCAGTCGGCTTCGATCCCGGCAGGCGGGACCGGCTGGGAGCTCGATGAGCACGCGTGCGCGACCCCGCCCCTTCGCCCGCCGATCGATGGGCAGCGCGCTCGGGTCCCTGTCTTCGAACTCACGCGGATGGGGTCGAGCTCCATCCGCCGGAGTTGAACGTTGGCCGGGGCGGGGGCACTCCGACCACTTCGTCCCCCGATGATCTCGAGGCGGCCGGCAACAGGGGGAGCGGAGAGAAGCTGGCTCGAGACGTGACGGGCAGTGGTGGCGCCTCGTCACGGGGCCCTTGGCGCAGCAAGTCGCGCAGCCGCTCGGGGTTGAATCTGGCGGGTTCGGTCGTCCGCAGGAAGTCCCTCAGGATCTCGACGAAACGGACGGGCGCCTCCACGTGGGGATAGTGGCCCACCCCCTTCATCACCTCCAATCTGCTGTTGGGGATGGCCTCGTGCGTCTTGTAGGCGTGGTCGACGGGGATGATCCTGTCGCGCTCGCCCCAGACGATCAGCGTGGGGATGCTCGCGGCGAGGTAGAGGCGGTCAAGAGCGCTCACGGACTGGCCGCGCGGGTCGATCACGGCCCGCATGGTGCGGACGAAGGCGCGGCGACTCTCGGCTTCGGTCAAGGACTGGTACGAGCGCCACATCTCCGTGGTCTGGGCGCTGACGATGCCTCGACGGCCGAGGAACCTGGCGATCGGGTCCCCCCAGCGCCGCACGGGGGCGGGGAACAGCGCCGGCATCGCGTACTCGACCACGGGCAAGGTCATGAGGCGGAGGGTCCAGTTCACCTCGCGGCCCAAGCCGCCGGCGTCGACGAGCACCAGCCGCTCGCAGCGCTCGGGGAACTGGTAGGCGAACTGCATGGCCACGCCACCCCCGAACGATTGCCCGACCACGGTGGCCCGGTCGATGCCAAGGAGATGCATGACGTCGCGCACGGTGCTGGCATGGTTGCCGAGCGAGTAGTCGCCGAGCGGTTTTGCCGACACCCCATGGCCGAGGAAGTCCGGGGCCAGCACGGTGTAGCCGCTCTGCAGCAGCGTCATGGCGGGTACCCACGTGCGGGAACTGCCCGCGATCCCGTGGAGCAGGAGCAGCACCGGGCCGTCGCCTCCACGCCTGTAGCCGATCTGGTGACCGTGGATGGAGAGGTGCTGCACCGGGAATTCGCCTGTCGGCGTCGCCTGCTTCATGGTCTCGGCAGGCTCGCTGTCCCCGGCATGGCGCCTGCCCCGCAGGCCGGAAAGCAAGTCCTTGACACTGGCGACGGCCATGGTCGAATTCTGATTCGTCGACGGGGTCGCGTCGAGGGCCAAAGGACCCTCAGGGCGAACCGCGACCGGTCGGCCGGCTCCGCAGTGCGCGATCGCTGGAAGCTCCGACTGCCCGGCGCGGCGAGCGGCCTTGTGCCGGGCCGACCCGGATCTGGGCAACCGTCGCCCACACGGGACAGCCGGGAAACTGCCCACCGCCAGCAGTTCCCACCACGAACGCGGTCCCCGAAGAGGCGGGACGTGGCCCAGCGCTCCCCGGTGACGCCGGTGCCGCTCGGGGGGCCGCCGGAGCAGTTCGAGACGCCGGCGGGTGCGAGCTCGCCGCGGCGGGTGCCGACCCGCTCGCCCGGTCCACCCCCCGGTCTGCCCCGTCGCAACGGCGCTGGGTCACGCCCAGGGTCTGGTGAGTCCGACGACGACCTCGGAGCCCCAGGCGGCACCCGGAGCGGTGGGCGCCCTCTCGATCCGCACCACTGTCCCGGTGTGGGGGGCGTCGATCATGAGGCCGCCCCCGATCACGAGGCCCACGTGGGAGACGTCGGTGGCCGAGCCGCCGAAGAAGACAAGGTCTCCGGGGAGGGCCGGAGCCTCCCCCGGCACCGCCGGGCCGGCCGCGAACTGTGTCTGGGCCACCCGGGGGAGGGCGACGCCCGCGGCGGCGTAGGCGGCCCGGACGAGCCCCGAGCAGTCCCACCCCCCGTTGCCCGTCCCACCCCACAGGTAGGGGGTGCCGAGCTGGCCGGAGGCGAAGGCGACCGCCGTGGCCGCCGCTGTGGCCAGGCCCGGGTCCGAGCCGAGCGCCCAGGCGAGCACGAGGACCGTGGCCACGTAGGGGGGGGAGTGGTCGTAGTCGTAGACGGCGTCAGCCAGATCGTGGGCGTTGCCCGCCCCGGCCGCGCAGAGGAGCCGGGCGGCGGTGTAGACGGCGTCGACCGGGTCGTAGGGGGAGGGGGGAGTGGCCCCGCCGGGCCCGACCACGGCGTAGGCGGCGAAGGTGGCCGGTTCGAACTGCATCGGCCCCTCGGCCCCCGCGGCGTTCGAGCCGCTGGCCACGCCCGGCGCGCTCGATCGGCCGCTGTCGCTCTCCACCCGGCCGATCGCCGCCAGCACCTCCCAGGAGAGCCCCGGGCAGGTGGCGGCGGCCGAGCGGTCGAGCGCCTCCCAGGGTGCCGGCACGGCCGGTCCCCCGCCCCCGTCGGCGGGCGTGCCCGACCCCCCGGCACCGGCCGGGACCGTCCCTGTCGCCGGTCCCAGGAGGGCCGCCGCCAATCCCAGCAGGACCGTGACCGCCGCCAGCCCGGCCGCCGCCGCCCCCGCCACCTTTCCCATCCGGTCCTCCTCTCCTTCGTGGGGAGAAACGGTCGGGCAGTACGCTCTGGGCGGACACCGGAAAAGGGGGCAGTGTGCGCAGCACCATGCAGGACGGACCGCTCTTGATCAGCGGGATCCTCCGCCACGGCCAGCACGTCTACGGCGACTCGACCGTGGTCACCGTGGGGGCCGACGGGTACACGACGGCGACCTTCGCCGACGTGGCGGCGCGGGCCGAGCGGCTGGCCAAGGCGCTCGCCCGGCTGGGGGTGGGACCCGGCGACCGGGTGGCCACCTTCTGCTGGAACAACCAGACCCACCTCGAGGCCTACCTGGGCGTCCCCTCCATGGGGGCGGTCCTGCACACGCTCAACATCCGCCTCTACCCCGAGCAGCTGGCCTACGTCATCGACCACGCCGAGGACAAGGTGATCACCGTCGACGGGTCGCTCATCGGCCTGTTGGCCCGCGTCTACGACGACCTGCGGTCGGTCGAGACGGTGATCGTGGTGGGGGAGGGGGACGCCACCCCGCTGGGCGAGACCCTCTCCTACGAGGCGCTGCTCGAGGCCGAGGAGCCCGGGATCGACTGGCCCGAGCTCGACGAACGGGACGCCGCCGCCATGTGCTACACGAGCGGGACCACCGGCAACCCCAAGGGCGTCGTCTACAGCCACCGCTCGACGGTGCTGCACTCGATGGCCGCCACCTCGGCCTCGTCGATCGGCATGACCGACCACGACCGGATGCTGGTCATCGTGCCGATGTTCCACGCCAACGCCTGGGGGATCCCCTACGCCGGCTTCATGGTCGGCACCCACCTGGTGATGCCCCAGATGTTCCTCCAGGGCGAGCACCTGGCCCGGATCATCGCCGAGCAGCGGACCACGCTCGCCTGCGGGGTGCCGACCATCTGGAACGACCTGCTGCGGGTGGCCGCCGACCCGGCCGTCGACCTCTCCTCGCTGCGGGCGGTGACGGCCGGCGGCTCGGCCGTGCCCCGGGTCATGATCGAGGCGTTCGAGGACCGGGTGGGGGTGCCGCTCGTCCAGGGCTGGGGGATGACCGAGACCAGCCCCTTGGCCGCCCTGGCCCTCCCGCCCGCCGGCTGCCCGCCCGCCGAGGAGATGGACTACCGGGTGAAGGCCGGCCGCGTCGTCCCGGGCGTGGAGGTGCGGGTGGTGGCCGAGGGCGGCGAGATCCTGCCCAACGACGGCGAGTCGGTGGGGGAGTTCGAGATACGCGGCCCCTGGGTCACCGCCTCCTACTACAAGGACCCCGACCCCGACCGTTTCCACAACGGCTGGCTGCGGACCGGGGACGTGGGCACGCTCGACGGGCGCGGCTACATGCAGATCACCGACCGCACCAAGGACGTGATCAAGTCGGGCGGTGAGTGGATCTCCTCGGTCGAGCTGGAGAACGAGGTGATGGCCCACCCCGACGTCTTCGAGGCGGCGGTGGTCGCCGTGCCCGACCCCCGCTGGCAGGAGCGGCCGCTGGTCTGCGTCGTGCCCCGCCCCGGTGCCTCGCCGACCGCCGAGGAGCTGGTGGAGTTCCTCCAGGGGCGGGTGGCCCGGTGGTGGCTGCCCGAGCGGTGGGCCTTCGTCGACGAGATCCCCAAGACCTCGGTGGGCAAGTTCGCCAAGCTGGCGCTCAGGGCCCAGCACGCCGACGGCAAGCTCGACGTGGTCACCGTGGAGCCCCCGTCGGAGCGATGAGCGGCGGCGACCGGCTGGACGACCTCGGCGAGCGCCTGGCGGCATTCGCCGAGGAGCTGGCCGACCTCGCCCTTGAGCGGTTGCGGGTGGCCGCCGACCCCGACGACCCGAAGGCCGCGGCCGCAGCGGCCGAGGAGCGGCGGATCACCCGGGCCCGCCGGGCGGTGGAGAAGGCCTCGGCCCTGCTCAGGGCGGTGCCCGAGGACGCCAACGAGTAGGGCGGGCCCCGCGCACCCGCTCCAACGGGGGGGACCCGAAGAGGCGTAGACTGGCCTCGTGTCAGGCGCCGCCGCCGACGTAGGCGAACTGGGGCCGGTCGAGCTGGACGAGGCCGAAGAAGCCGACTCCGAAGAGGCCGGCGCCGCGGCCGGCCCATCCTCGGGTGGGCTGGTCGGGCGGGTGCTCGGGGTGGGGCCACGGGTGGCCCGGGACCCACGGGTGACCGGCGTCCTTCGGGCGGGCCCCCGTGTGGCGGACTTCATGGCCCGCAGCCACCGCCGCACGGCGGGGATCGGGGGGGACGACTCGATCGTCCCGGTGAACGCGACCCTGGGGCTGGCCGCCCAGGCCTACCTCGACGAGGTGCTGATCGCCGCCCTGCGCCACCCCGACCTCCTCCCCAAGGACGACGACTACGAGCCGGCCGCCGCCGACCTCGAGGACGCCCTCGCCCTCTTCGGATCCAAGGGCTGGATCGAGCGGCCCACCACCTACCACGCCGACCCGCCGGCGCCCGACGACCTCGTGGCCGAGCACAAGTGGATCCCGGGGTTCCGCTTCGAGCACGTCGCCTTCACCAGCGGGTGGGAGCCCCACCCCACAGAGCCCGGTCGCGACCGCTGGCTCGACCACGAGGCCAACAAGACGGCCCACGCCTGGGTGGCCAGGGCGCCGGGCCGGGACCGGGGCTCGTGGTTGGTCTGCCTCCACGGCTTCGGGATGGGGCAGAACGCCACGATCGACCTGCGGGGGTTCCGGGCCTCGCACCTGCACCGCATGGGCGTGAACGTGGCCGTCCTGGTCCTGCCGCTCCACGGCCCGCGGGCCTCGGGGCGGGTGCGCGGCGAGGACCTCATGACCATCGACATGGTCGACAGCCTCCACGGCATGGCCCAGGCCACCTGGGACGCCCGCCGGCTCATCCGCTGGCTGCGCGAGGCCGAGGGGGCCGAGCGCGTCGGGGTCATGGGCCAGTCGCTGGGCAGCCTGGTGGCCTCGCTGGTCGCCTCGCTCGAGCCGGACCTGCGCTGCGTGGTGGCCGGCGTCCCCGTCGTCGACCTGCCCGACCTCTTCCGCCGGCACTGCCCCCCGGCCATCGCCGAGAAGGCCCGCCGCTACGGCGTGCTGGGCGAGGTGACCGACCAGGTCCACCGGGTGGTCTCACCGCTGGCCATGGAGTGCCTGGTGCCCCACGACGGCCGCTACATCTACGCCGGCCTCGGCGACCGCATGTCGACCTTCGGGCAGGCCCGCCGGCTGTGGCTGCACTGGGACCGGCCGAGGCTGGCCGCCTACGCGGGCGGGCACGTGGGGTTCTTCCTGGCCGGGTCGGTGAAGACCCTCGTCGACGAGGCCGTGTCGGCCGCCTTCGGCGCCCCCTCGACCCCCTAAGGGGTCAGAGCGGCTGGAGGCCGGCGATCTCGGCCAGGGCCATCGGGATGGCCCGGGCCAGCGCCCAGACGTCGGGGACGAGGTCGGTGCAGGCGATGATGCCGAAGCCCACCCGGTCCTCCTCGGAGAGCACGGTGACGTTGAGGCCGGCGCCGTCCATCACCGGGCCCAGCGGGTAGATGCCGACCAGCCGCGAGCCCGCCAGGTAGAGCGGGATCGGCGGCCCGGGGACGTTGGAGAGGATGAGGTTGTGGACCACCGGGTGGTGGTCGGCCCCGTGCAGGCGCGAGTAGACCCGGGCCCCGAGGGCGAGGCCGTTCGGCCAGAGGTGCTCGGCCCACTGCAAGAGGGTGTCGGCCCCCACCATCGACTGGAACTCCTTGGCCTTGCGGTTGGCCGCGGCGATGACGTGGAGCCGCTCGATGGGGTCGATGACGTCGGTGGCCAGGGTGGAGAACATGACCGACACCTTGGTGGTCCCGGCCATCGCCGAGGTGGCCGCGTGCACCGAGATCGGCTCGGCGGCCACCAGCGGGCGGTCGGGCAGCTCGCCGCGCGCTGTCAGGTACTGCCGGAGGGCCCCGCCGACCACCGCGGTGAGCACGTCGTTGACCTTGACGCCGTGGGCCAACTTGACCGCCTTCACCCGCTCCAGCGGGATGTCGACGAAGGCCACGGCCCGCCGAGCGGTGATCGAGGCGTTGAAGGAGGTGCGCGGTGCCTTGAAGGGGACGGCCATCGAGATCCCGTCGGAGGTCCGGGTGACCATCTTCCAGACGGCGTCGCCGACCTTGCCGATCGTCTTGGGGATGAGCTTGAGGATCACGGCCGGCTCCTCGACCCGCTCGCGCAGCGCCCGGGCGGCCAGGAGGAAGGGGTTGGGGACGGGGACCGGCGCATGCTCGGCGTGGGGCCTGAACGGCCGGGGCTCGGGGGTGAGGTCGAACAGGTCGCCCATGATGTTGGCCCCGGTGACCCCGTCGATCGTCGAGTGGTGCATCTTGACCATGAGGGCCACGCGCCCGCCCTCCAACCCGTCGACGAAGAGCATCTCCCACAGGGGGCGGTCCCGGCGGAGCTGGGTGCTGGCGAAGGAGCCGGCCAGCTCGGCCAGCTGCTGTTCGTCGCCCGGGGGGTCGAGGGTGACCCGGGTGAGGTGACGGTCGAGGTGGAGCTCTGGGTCGTCGGTCCAAAACGGCCGGCCCAGGCCGAACGGGACGTACGCCAGTCGGTGGCGCATCGGGGCGATGGACGGCAGGCGCTCCTCGAGCATGGCCCGGACCTTCTCGTAGGGGTCGGTGACCCCGGTGGCCACCGGGTCCAAGATGAGCAGGCCGCACACGTGCATGTGCATCGTGGGGGTCTCGCAGGAGAGGAACAGCGAGTCCAGCCCGCCCAGCTGGTCCGAGGGCCGCGGGCCCACGGGGGTCGGGACGCTCGGCGCCGGGGCGGCCGTCGCCCGTGCCGGCGTGGCGTCGGTCGCCGTGGCGGCGGGCGCCGTTGCTGGGTTGGCCGCCGGCAGCTCGGCGGGGTTGGCGGCCGGGCGCTTGGCGGGGTTGGCGGCCGGGCGCTTGGCGGGGTTGGCGGCCGGGCGCTTGGCGACCCTCTTCGCCGGTACGCGCGCCGACGAGGGGGCCGCGGCGGCCATCTCGGGTGCTTTCTGCTCAACCGTCATCTCCCCGCCCTCCCGATCTCCCCGCCCTGATCCTCTCCCCGACGGGCCGCCGCCGCTAGGGACTAAAGCCTCTCACCGGCCGCCGAGCGCCGGGCGGCGGGGGTGGTCGCCCCTGGTGAGGGGGGAGGGCGGTCGCCAGCGGGTCAGCCCGTGCACTCGTTCAGGGCGTCGATCAACTGGCGCAGGCGGGCGTAGTGGTACTTGTCGAAGCGCAGGGCCACCCGGGGGAGCTCCAGGTGGTCGCGGCCGGCGCGTTCGGGCGGGAACGGCGAGGCCTGGCGGATGGACCCCGCCACGACGATGTCGGCGAACCGGCGGTTGAGGTCGGCCAGCTCGGCTCTGGTCGGGGCGACCTGGAGGCGGAGCACCAGCAGGTCGCCCACCCAGCGGCAGGAGTGGTAGTTGCGGTAGAAGCCGAGGACCTCCCCGGCCGCCTCCTCGACCGTGTTGGCCACCCGGAAGAGGGCCACGTCGTCGGGGGAGATCCACCCCGGGCGGATCGCCTCCTCCTCCAAGAACCGCTGCCACCCGTGCCAGTAGGTGCCGCCCGGGGTCTCCACCAGCACCACCGGCGCCGGCTCGGCCTTCCCGGTCTGCAGCAGCGTGAGGAGCTCGTAGCACTCGTCCTGGGTGCCGAAGCCGCCGGGCAGGACGGCGTAGGCGGCGGACTCCTTGATCAGCATGAGCTTGCGGGTGAAGAAGTAGCGCATCTCCACCAGCTTGGGGTCCTGGGCGATGAAGGGGTTGGCCCCCTCCTCGTGGGGGAGGCGGATGGTCACCCCGAAGGAGCGGTCGCGCCCGGCCCCCTCGCTGCCGGCGGCCATGATCCCCGGGCCGGCCCCGGTGACCACCATCCACCCGGCCTCGGCGATGTGGGCGGCCAGGTCGCGGGCGAGGAGGTAGACGGGGTCCTCGCGCTCGGTGCGGGCGGAGCCGAACATCGTGAGCTTGCGGACGTTGCGGTAGGGGCTGAACACCCGGAAGGCCTCGGTCATCTCGCCCAGGGCGGCGTCGATGATCTTCAAGTCGCCGGCGGCGACCCCCTCGCGCCCCAGCTCCCAGACGACCGAGAGCAGCGAGCGCAGGATCTGGCGCTGGGGCCGCGACAGCGGCCGGTCGCCGGCCAGCGCCTCGAAGGCGGCGTCGATCACCGCAGGGTCGGGGGGCTCGAGCCCCTCGAGCAGCTCCTCGGGGGTCGCGTCGGTCACGGCTCGCCGTAGAGGGTGGTGCGTTGGACGAGGGGGCGGCCGAGCGGGGCCACCACGGCGGCCAGGGAGTCGGCGTCCATGCCCTGGCCGTGGCTGGCCCCGGCGGCCCGCGAGATGTTCTCGTCCATCAGCGTCCCACCCAGGTCGTTGGCCCCGGCGACCAGGCACTGGCGCGCCCCGTGCGCCCCCAGCTTCACCCAGCTCACCTGGATGTTGTCGATCGCCCCGCGGTAGGCGATCCGCCCGACGGCGTGCATGAGGAGCGTCTCGCGGAAGGTGGGGCCGCGCCGCGAGCGGCGCTGGAGGTAGATGGGGGTGGCCATGTGGACGAAGGGCAGCGGCACGAACTCGGTGAAGCCCCCGGTCTCGTGCTGGAGGTCCCGGGTCGCCACCATGTGGCGGGCCCAGCTCACCGGGTGCTCGACCGCCCCGAACATGATGGTGACGTTGGAGCGCAGGCCGACCTGGTGGGCGGTCCGGTGCGCCTCCAGCCACTGCTGGGTGTCGATCTTGTCGGGGCAGAGCACCCGGCGCACCTCGTCGTCGAGGATCTCGGCCGCGGTGCCCGGGAGGGTCTTGAGCCCCGCCTCCTGCAGCCGCCGCAGGTAGTCGGCCAAGGCGACGCCCGACCGCCTCGCCCCCTCGGTCACCTCGAGGGCGGTGAAGCCGTGGATGTGGATCCGCTCGGACCCGGCCCGCACCGCCCGCACCACGTCGACGTAGTAGTCGCCGTCGAACTTCGGGTGGATGCCGCCCTGGAGGCAGACCTCGGTGGCCCCGACCGCCTCGGCCTCGGCCACCCGACGGGTGACCTCGTCGAGGTCCAAGAGGTAGGGGGCGCCGCGCAGGTTGAGCGAGAGCGGCCCCTTGGAGAAGGCGCAGAACCGGCACTTGAAGGTGCAGACGTTGGTGTAGTTGATGTTGCGGTTCTTGACGAAGGTGACGGCCTCGCCGACGGTCTCGGCCCGGAGGCGGTCGGCGGCCTCGGCGACCGCCCGCACCTCGGGGCCCCGGGCGGAGAAGAGGGTGACGATCTCGGCCTCGGAGACCTGCTGGCCGAGGGCCACCCCGGCCAGCACCTCGGCCACCGCCCCGGCCGGGGCGCCGCGTGCGGAGCCGGCCCGCCGGGAGGTGACCAGGGGCGGCGGGTGGACCTCGCCGCCGGCGCACCACCCGTCCTCCCGGGCCAGCCCCTCGGCGTCGGCGGCGTCGAGGACGGGGAAGTGCAGGGCCGGGTCGAGCCACCGGTCGGGGTCGATGGCGTAGCGCGGGTAGAGCGTGAGCCGGGCGGCCAGGGTGTGGCCGGCCGCCTCGGTCGCTTCCCGCAGCCGGTCGAGGGCCGGCCAGGCCCGCTCGGGGTTGACGTGGTCGGCGGTGACCGGGGAGACGCCGCCCCAGTCGTCGATGCCCGCCCCGACCAGCGGCGCCAGGTCGTCGGAGAGGTTGGGCGGGGCCTGGACGTGGACCTCGGGCGGCAGCACCAGGCGGGCGGCGGCGATCGACCAGACGAGCTCGTCGGGTGGGCACGGCGGGCGGGCGGCCATGGCCGTCCCCGGCTTGGGCAGGAAGTTCTGGACGATGACCTCTTGGACGTGGCCGTGGCGCCGGTGGGTGTCGGCGATGGCCGCCAGGGCCTCGAGGCGGTCCCGGCGGCTCTCCCCGATGCCGACCAGGATCCCGGTGGTGAAGGGGATGGCCAGGCGCCCCGCCGCCTCCAAGGTGGCCAGCCGCCGGGCCGGGGTCTTGTCCGGGGCGCGGCGGTGGGCCTCGAGCCCCTCGGCCAGGGTCTCGACCATCATCCCCTGGCTGGCCGAGACCGGGCGCAGGAGGGCCAGCTCGCCCTCGGTCAGGGCCCCGGCGTTGGCGTGGGGGAGGAGGCCCGTCTCCTCCAGCACCGCCGCGCAGACGGCGGCCAGGTAGTCGACGGTCGAGGCGTAGCCGCGCTCGGCCAGCCAGCGCGCCGCGCTCGGGTAGCGCAGCTCGGGCCGCTCGCCCAGGGTGAACAGCGCCTCGTGGCAGCCGGCCTGCCTCCCCGCCTCGGCGACGGCCACGGCCTCGTCGACGCTCAGGTACGGGGCGGCCAGCCGGGCCGGCGGCTTGGCGAAGGTGCAGTAGCCGCAGCGGTCCCGGCAGAGCATGGTGAGGGGGATGAAGACCTTGGGGGAGAAGGTGATCCGGTTGCCGTGGGCGCGGTCGCGGACCTTGGCCGCGGCGGCCGCCAGCTCCGCCGTCGGGACCCCGGCGAGCTCGGTGGGGTCGGAGGTCACCGGGCCTCCCCGAGGGCGGCCGCGTCGACCAGCCAGCGCACCCGGCCGGCGCGGACCCGGGCGGCCGGCAAGTCCTCCCCGGCCATGAGGCGGGCCACCGCCTGGCGCTTCGCCGCCCCGGCCACGGTGAACACGGCCAGCCGGGCCCGGTCGATGGCCGCCAGGGTGAGGGTGAGGCGGGGGTGGGGGTTGGTGCCGCTGGGGTCGGCGGTGGCCGCCACCAGCCGGTCGGGGCCCCAGTCGAGGACCGGGGAGCCGGGGAAGAGGGAGGCGGTGTGGCCGTCGGCCCCCATGCCCAGGTGCACCAGGTCGAGCCCCGGGCCGTCGAGCAGCGCGGCCACCGTCTGTTCGTAGGCCGCGGCGCAGCCCTCGGGGTCGCCCCTGGTGGGCATGGGGGTGAACGACCCCACGCCGCCCACCTCTTCGATGAGGGCCTCGCGCACGAGAAGCTGGTTGGCGTCGGGGTCGTCCGGGCCGACCAGCCGCTCGTCGCCCATGTAGAGGTCGACCAGCCCCCAGTCCAGGGTCCCGGCGCCCAGCGCGGCGACCCGCTCGTAGCAGGCCCGGGCCGTCGGCCCCCCGCTGAGGGCGGCGGAAAAGCGCGGCCCCGGCCGGGAGGCGAACGCCTCGGCCACCACGTCGGCGAACGCCGCCGCCACGTCGTCGACCGGGGTGATGTCCGGGGTCACGGTCGCAGCTCGGGCACCCGCCACGAGTCGCCCGACCGCTCGAGCAGCAGGTCGGCGATGTGGGGGCCCCAGGTCCCGGCCGGGTAGAAGTGGAGGCCGCCGCCCGGCTCCGACCAGGCCGTCAGGTACGGGTCGACGATCCTCCAGGCCTGCTCGACCTCGTCGGTGCGGATGAAGAGGGTGGCGTCGCCGCACATGGCGTCGTGGAGGAGCCGGGGGTAGCCGTCGGCCTCCCCGGTGTCGGCGAAGGCCTGGTCGTACTCGAAGTCCATGGCGACCGACTGGACCCGGAAGGCCTCGCCGGGCACCTTGGCCCCGAAGTGGAGGCTGATCCCCTCGTTGGGCTGGATCCGCAGCACCAGCGTGTTGGGGCGCAGCTGGCGGGCGAGCTCCCCGTCGAAGGCGAGGAACGGGACGCGGTGGAACTGCAGGGCCACCTCGGTCACCCGGGCCGGGAGACGCTTGCCGGTCCGGATGTAGACCGGCACGCCCGCCCAGCGCCAGTTCTCGACCCGCAGCCGCAGCGCCACATAGGTCTCGGTCTCGCTGTCGGGGGCCACCCCCTCCTCGTCGCGGTAGGCGACGACCCGGGTCTTGTCGATCTCCCCGGCCGTGTACTGCCCGCGCACCGACTTGTCGACGGCCTCGTCGGGGGTGGGGATGTCCACCGCCTTCAACAGCTTCACCTTCTCGTCTCGGATGTGGGTGGCGTCCATCCCGGTGGGCGCCTCCATCAAGGTGAGCGCCAGCACCTGCATCACGTGGTTCTGGACGATGTCGCGCAGCGCCCCGGCGGTCTCGTAGAAGCCGCCGCGGTGCTCGACCCCGATGCTCTCGGCCACCGTGATCTGGACCTGCTCGACGTAGCGGCGGTTCCAGATCGGCTCGAAGATGGCGTTGGAGAACCGCAGCGCCAGGACGTTCTGCACCGTCTCCTTGCCCATGTAGTGGTCGATGCGGAAGATCTGGTCCTCGTCGAAGGCGGTGTGGACGCACCGGTCGAGCTCGAGGGCGCTGTCCAGGTCCCGGCCGTAGGGCTTCTCGACCACCAGCCGGGCGAACTGCCCGCCCTCGCCGGGCACGTTGCACCCCTCCTTGGCCAGCGCCTCGGCGACCATGGCGAAGACCGAGGGGATGGTGGCCAGGTAGTAGACGCGGTTGCCCGAGGTGCCGAAGTCGTGGTCGGCCTCGGCCAGAAGGCCCTTCAGCCGGTCGAAGGTCTCGGTGGCGGCGTACTCGCCGGGGATGTAGCGGAACCGGGCGACCAGCTCCTTCCACTGCTCCCCGGCGTCGGGCACGTTCGAGAGCGCCGCCTTGCGGAAGTCCTCGTCGCTCCACTCGGTGCGGGCCACCCCGATCACGGTGAACCGTTCGTTGAGCCGCCCCCGGTCGGCCAGGTTGGCCAGGGCGGGGAGGATCTTCCTCGAAGTGAGGTCGCCCGAGGCCCCGAAGATGACCAGGACCAGCGGCGGGGTCCTGTCGGGGGGGGCGAGGGCGCTCACTCGCCCACCGGGGTCTTGGTCTCGAGCCCCTGGCCGCCGGACTCGAGGGTGACGGCGTGCCCCCCGAACTGGTTGCGCATGGCGGCCACCAGCTTGTTGGCGAAGGAGTCGCGGTCCCTCGAGCTGAACCGGTTGAAGAGGGCGGCGGTGATGACCGGGGCCGGCACGGCCCGGTCGATGGCCTCGAGGGCGGTCCAGCGGCCCTCGCCCGAGTCGACGATGACCGGGGCGATCTGGTCGATCCCGGCCTCGGGGCGCGTCGCCCGCTCGATCAGCTCGAGCAGCCAGCTGCGCACGACCGACCCGTAGCGCCAGATGGAGGCGATCTCGTGGACGTCGAGGGAGTACTCCTCGGCCGCCTTCAGGATCTCGAACCCCTCGGCGTAGGCCTGCATCAGGCCGTACTCGATCCCGTTGTGGACCATCTTGACGAAGTGGCCGGCCCCCACCGGGCCGACGTGGGCGTAGCCGTCGTCGGGGGCGAGGGTGCGCAGCGCCGGCTCGACCACGGCCACCGCCTCCTGGGTGCCCCCCACCATGAGGCAGTAGCCCTCCTTCAGCCCCCAGACCCCGCCCGAGGTGCCGGCGTCGACGAAGCCGACCCCCCGCTCGGCCAGGCGCGCCGCCGTCGGGGCGGCCTCTTTGTAGTTGGAGTTGCCGCCGTCGACGATCACGTCGCCCGCCGCGAACAGCCGGCCCAGCTCGTCGATGGTGGTGTCGGTGGGCTCGCCGGCCGGCACCATGACCCAGGCCGCACGGGGGGGCGAGAGCTTCGACGCCAGCTCCTCGAGCGAGGCGGCCGGCTCGGCCCCGAGGGCGGCCGCCGCCTGGCGGGGTTCGGCCGACAGGTCGAAGGCGACGACCTGGTGGCCGCCCGCAAGGAGCCGCTCGGTCATGTTGGCGCCCATCTTGCCCAGGCCGACCATCCCGATCTTCATCGTCACGCTCCTTGTGCTGGTGGGCCCGCCCGGCTAGGCGAGCGCCGTGGCCTTGTCGCCGAGGGACCCGAGGAGCTCGTCGAAGGAGGCGGCGAAGGAGCGCACGCCCTGGTCCTCCAAGGTGGCCGCCACGTCGGCCATGTCGATCCCGGCCGCCGCCAGCTCGGCCAGGGTGGCGGCGGCGGCCCCGGGATCGGCGTCGAGGGTGCGGGCCACCGTGCCGTGGTCCAAGAGGGCGTCGATCGTCTGGTCGGGCATGGTGTTGACGGTGTCGGGCCCGATCAGGGTGTCGACGTAGAGCAGGTCGGGATAGGCGGGGTTCTTGGTCGACGTCGACGCCCACAGCGGCCGCTGCACCCGGGCCCCCCGGGCGGCCAGGGCCTCCCACCGCGGGCCCGAGAAGACCTTCAAGAAGTGCTGGTAGGCCTCCTGGGCCTGGGCCACGGCGGCCCGGCCCCGCAGGGCGAGGACCCCGGGGTCCCCGCCGGCCACCGCCTCCAGCCGCCGGTCGACCTCGGTGTCGACCCGGCTCACGAAGAACGAGGCCACGCTGTGCACCCCCGACAGGTCGCTGGCCCCGGCGGCCAGGTGGTCCTCAAGGCCGCCGAGGTACGCCTCCATCACCTCGTCGTAGCGCTCGAGGCCGAAGATCAAGGTGACGTTGATGCTCCGCCCCTCGGCGAAGAGCTGGCGGGTGGCCGGCACCCCCTCGGCCGTGCCGGGAACCTTCACCAAGAGGTTGGGCCGGTCGATGCGGTCGTGGAGCGACCGGGCCGCCGTCACCGTGGCCCCGGTGTCGTGGGCCAGGGCCGGGGCCACCTCCAAGGAGACGAAGCCGTCGGCGCCGCCGCTCTCCTCGTGCACGGGGCGCAGGACCTCGAGCGCCGCCTCGATGTCGGAGACCACCAGCTCCCAGTAGGCGGCCTCGACGCTGTGGCCGGGGACGAGCGAGCGGAACTGGGCGTCGTAGGCGTCCTGGCCCTCGATGGCCTTGGCGAAGATGGTCGGGTTCGAGGTGACCCCCCGCACCCCCTGGGCCACCAGCCCGGCCAGCCGGCCGTCGGCCAGCCAGTCCCGGCGCAGGTTGTCCAGCCACGGGCTCTGGCCCCCGGTGGCGTAGAGGTCGTCCAGTTTGCTCATGTGCCCTCCCAGGAAGAGGCGCTCAGGTGGCGAGGAGGGCGAGCGCCCGCTCGGCCACGTTCTCGGGCGTGAAGCCGAACTCGGCCATGGCCACCCCGCCCGGCGCCGAGGCGCCGAAGGTGTCGATGGCCACCGAGTCCTGGGCGTAGCGGGACCACCCGAAGGAGGCGGCCGCCTCGACCGAGAGGGTGGGGACCCCCTCGGGCAGGACCGACCGGCGGTAGGCGGGGTCCTGGGCTTCGAAGAGGTCCCAGCTCGGCAGGGAGACCACCCGGGCCGCCACCCCGCGGTCGGCCAAGAGGGCCGCCGCCGCCACACAGAGCGAGACCTCGCTGCCCGTCGCCGCCAGGACGACCCGGGCGGGGCCGTCGGGGTCGCAGAGCACGTAGCCGCCCCGGGCCACCCCCTCGGGTGCCCGCTCGGCGGTGGCGTCGAGGACGGGGACATCCTGGCGGGTGAGGATGAGGGCGGTGGGGCCGTCCCCGTCCACGGCCAGCCGCCAGGCCTGGGCGCACTCGTTGGCGTCGGCCGGCCGGATGACCGAGAGGCCGGGCATCGCCCGCAGGGACGCCAGGTGCTCGACCGGCTGGTGGGTCGGGCCGTCCTGGCCCAGCCCGATCGAGTCATGGGTCCACGAGTAGACCACGTGGGCCGCCGACAGGGCGGCCAGCCGCACCGCGCCGCGCATGTAGTCGCTGAAGCAGAAGAAGGTCCCCCCGACGGGCAGGATGCCGCCGTGGGCGGCCATCCCGGTCATCACCGCCCCCATGGCGTGCTCGCGGATGCCGTAGTACACCTGGCGGCCGCCGGGGTGGGCCGACGACTGCACCTCGGCCTCCTTCAGCTGCATGCCGGTGTTCCCGGTCAGGTCCGCCGCCCCGGCCACCAGCCCGGGGATGAGGTCGGCGGTGGCGGTGAGGCAGGCGTTGACGGCCTTGCGGGTGGCGATCTGCGCCCCGGGCTCGAAGGTCGGCAGCTTGGCCTCCCAACCCCCGAGGCCGCGGCCGGCCCAGGCGGCGTCCCAGGCGGCCCGGTCCACTCCCGAGGCGGCGAGGCGCCCCTCCCACGCCGAGCGCAGCGCCTGGCCCCGTCCCACGCAGCGGCGGTAGAGGGAGAGGACGTCGTCGGGCACCCAGAACGACTCGTCGGGCGGGAGCCCCAGGAGCTGCTTGGTGGCCCGGATCTCCTCGGGCGGGAAGGGGTCGCCGTGGGCCTTGTTCGAGTCGGTGAGCCCGGGGGCAGGCCAGCCGATGTGGCTGCGCACCACCACCAGCGAGGGCCGCTCCTCTGTGGCCATGGCCCGGCGCACCGCCGCCTCCAGGGCGTCGGTGTCGTTGGCCGCCTCGCCGAGCTCGTCGACGTCCCAGCCGTAGGCGCGGAACCGGGCGGGCACGTCGTCGTTGTAGGCCAGCTCGGTGGGCCCGTCGATGGTGATGTGGTTGTCGTCGTAGACGCAGACCAGGCGCCCGAGCCCCAGGTGGCCGGCGAGCGACGCCGCCTCGTGGGAGATGCCCTCCTCGAAGCAGCCGTCCCCGGCGAGCACGAAGGTGTGGTGGTCGACCAATTCGCTGCCGAACTGGGCGCGCAGCACCCGCTCGGCCACCGCCATGCCCACTGCGTTGCCGACCCCCTGGCCGAGGGGACCGGTCGTCACCTCGACCCCGGCGGTGTGGCGCCGCTCGGGGTGCCCCGGGGTCCGGCTGTCCCACTGGCGGAAGGCCTTCAGGTCGTCGAGGGAGACGTCGTACCCGGTCAGGTGGAGCATCGAGTACAAGAGGATCGAGGCGTGGCCGTTCGACAGGACGAACCGGTCGCGGTCGGGCCAGTCCGGGTCGGTCGGGTCGTGGCGCAGGACCCGGGTCCACAGCACGTGGGCCAAGGGGGCCAGCGCCATGGCGGTGCCGGTGTGGCCCGAGTCGGCGGCCCGTGGCGCGTCCATGGCGAGCCCTCGGATGACGTCGATCCCGAGCTGCTCGAGCTGGGGGTCGTCGGCGGGCGGGACGGCCGGGCCGGGCATGGCCTCACCCTATCCACTCGGCCGGGCCGGGCACGCGTAGGCTCGCCGGCGATGCAGGTCCCGCCGAACAGCGACCTCACGCTCGGGATGGTCTGCCTCGACAAGGCCGAGCCCGGGCGGACGGTCTGGAGGATGACGGCCGACGAGCGGTTCGCCAACCCCGGCGGCGTGGTGCAGGGGGGGTTCCTGGCCGCCTTCTGCGACTCGGCCATGGGGGCCTCGGCCGTGACCTTCGTGGCCGGGCGGCGCGTGGTGGCGGCCAACGCCGAGATGAAGGTCAGCTTCCTCGCCCCGGTCGCCGTCGGCTCGGTGCTCACCTGCGAGGCGCAGGTGGTGTCGGGCGGGCGCCGCACCGCCTTCGTGGAGGCGGGGGTCACCGACCAGGACGGCACCTTGGTCGCCCGGGCCAGCTCGACCTACCTCTTCTGGGACCGCCGGTAGTCCCGTGTTTGCCTCGGGACCGCCCCCGGGGGAGGATTGAGGGGACACGGGGCGGGGCAGGTCGCCAGGGACGCCGACCGAAGGAGCGTGGCAGATCGTGGGAGTCTTCGACCGCCGGGGCGGGGAGGACGGGCACCGCAGCCGCCTGCGCGCGAGCGGCGGCGACGCCGTGCAGCTGGTCATCGACTACGTGAAGCAGGAGACCCTCGAGCCGGTCAAGGGGCTGGGGCGATTCCTCGTCTTCGGGGTGGCCGGGTCGCTCGCCCTGTGCGTGGGGGCGGTCCTGCTGCTGGTGGCCCTCCTGCGGCTGTTGCAGTCCGAGACCGGGTCGGCCTTCGCCGGTCACCTCTCCTGGCTGCCCTACCTGATCGTGACGGTGGTCGCCCTGGCCCTGGCCGGGCTCTGCGGGTGGCGGGTGGTGGCCGGTCCGGCCGCCCGCCGCCGGCGGGCGGCCGGGGACGAGGGGAGAGGATGATGGCCGTGGGCACCGATCGACGCAGGATCACCCGGGACGACCTGGAGGCGGCGTTCGCCCAGGTGGTGGGGGAGGGGGAGGCCACCGCCCGGGCCGCCGCGCCGCAGGCGCTGGTGGTGGCGGCCGCGGTGGCCCTCGGGGTCGTCACGCTGGCCTACCTGGCCGGCCGGCGGCGCGGGCGGCGACGCTCGGCCGTCCTCGAGGTCCGAAGGGTCTAATCCGTGGACTCCCTCCTCCGGCGGTTGAGCCGGTCCGGGTTGCGCCGCTCCATGGCCGGCGGCGGCTGGCCCTGGGTGGCGCTGGCCCTGGCCGCCTACGTGCTCCGGCGCGCCCGGCGGCCGGTGGACGACACGGTGTCGCTGCGGGTCCGCCCCGGGGAGCGGTACCTGGTCAGCCTGACCGGGCCCGACGCCGCCGACCCCGGCTGACCGGGTGGCCGCCGACCTGTCCGACGGCGAGCGGGTCCTCTTGGTCGACCCCAAGGCCCGCCGCTACCTGCTGACCCTGCGTGCCGGGGCCAGCTTCCACACCCACTCGGGCATCCTCTCCCACGACGACGTGATCGGCCGCCCCGAGGGGACCACGGTGGCGGCGTCCACCGGCCGGGGGTTCTTGGTGCTGCGGCCCACCCTCACCGACACGGTGCTCAAGATGCCCCGCGGCGCCCAGGTCATCTACCCCAAGGACCTGGGGGCGATCCTGCTGGCGGCGGACATCGGGCCGGGGCAGCGGGTGCTCGAGGCGGGCGTGGGGTCGGGCGCCCTCTCCATGACGGTGCTGCGGGCCGGGGCCTCGGTGATCGGCTACGAGCTGCGGGAGGACTTCGCCAACCGGGCCAAGGCCAACGTGGCCGAACTGCTCGGGCCCGACGCCGACTACCGGGTGGACCTGCGCGACGTGACCGAGGGGATCGACGAGCGCGACGTCGACCGGGTCCTGCTCGACATGCCCGAACCCTGGCGGGCGGTGGGCCCGGCGGCGGCGGCGCTGCGTCCGGGGGGGATCCTCCTGGCCTACCTGCCGACCATCAACCAGACCGCCCAGCTGCGGGCCGCCCTCGACGACGGGCCGTTCGGGCTGGCCGAGACGGTGGAGATCCTTCGCCGGACGTGGCACATCGAGCCCCGCTCGGTGCGCCCGGACCACCGGATGGTCGGCCACACCGGGTTCCTCACCACGGCCCGGCTGCTCAGCCGGTGAGCCGGTTCAGCCCCGCTCGATGAAGATGCACTCCCCGGGGCACTCCTCGGACGCCTCGACCACGGCGTCCTCGAGCTCCTCGGGCACCAGCGCCATGCCGGCCGACCCCCCCGGCTCGTTGCGGATGTCCTCGCCCTCCTTCACGTAGGCGAGCCCGTCGTCGAGCAGGGTGAAGACTGCAGGGGCGATCTCCTCGCAGAGCCCGTCCCCAGTGCAGAGATCCTGGTCGATCCAGACCTTCATTCGTCGCCTTTCTCGGTCTTGGGGGGCCACGGCACGATTCCCGCCCTCCGGTCCCCGTCCGGGGCCTTCCCCGGCATCCGGCCCACCCAGCGTAGTACGGGCGGACCCGAAGTCGGCGAACCCGGGGTGGCCGACCACGCACTGCGGAGCCCGGCGCGGCCCGGTATGGTGGCGCTCGGTCGGTCAATCAGGAGGTGAGTCCGACGGCAGATCCAATCGACGACGACGACGCCGCAGCGCTCGAGGCCCTCCAGACACGGCTGCGCGAGGCCGAGGAGGAGGTCCACGCCCTCCGCCGGCGGCTCCAGGAGAGCCCCGGCCGGGTCCAGGCGCTCGAGGAGCGCCTCTTGGAGTCCAAGGGCCAGCTGGCCCACGCCGTCTCGCAGAACGAGAAGCTGACCTTCACCCTCCAGCAGGCCAAGGAGCAGCTCGCCGCCTTGCGCGAGGAGGTCGAGAAGCTCACCCAGCCCCCGGCCGCCTACGGCACCTTCCTGGGCATCAACGACGACGGGACGGTCGACGTCTTCAGCGGCGGGCGCAAGATGCGGGTGGCCCTCCACCCCGACATCGACCCCGGGGTCATCCACAAGGGCGACGAGGTCGTCTTGAACGAGTCGCTCAACGTGGTACTCGTGCGCGACGGCGAGCTGGCCGGCGAGGTGGTGACCTTGAAGGAGATGCTGGCCGACGGCCGCCGGGCCATCGTCTACGCGCGGGCCGACGAGGAGCGCGTGGCCGAGCTCTCCGAGGAGCTCATGGGGGTGCACCTGCGCACCGGCGACACGGTGCTCATGGACGTGCGCACCCAGCTGCTCATCGAGAAGCTGCCCCGCCCCGAAGTGGACGAGCTGGTCTTGGAGGAGGTCCCCGACATCACCTACGCCGACGTCGGCGGCCTCGACGCCCAGATCGAGGCGATCACCGACGCCGTCGAGCTGCCCTACCTCCACCGCACCCTGTTCGGCGCCTACCGGCTGCCGGCCCCCAAGGGGATCCTCCTCTACGGCCCCCCCGGCTGCGGGAAGACCCTGATCGCCAAGGCGGTGGCCAACTCCTTGGCCAAGAAGGTCGCCGAGGTCACCGGCAACGAGAACGTCCGCAGCTACTTCTTGAACATCAAGGGCCCCGAGCTCTTGAACAAGTACGTGGGGGAGACCGAGCGCCAGATCCGCCTCGTCTTCCAGCGGGCCCGGGAGAAGGCCGAGGAGGGCGTGCCGGTCATCGTCTTCTTCGACGAGATGGACTCGCTCTTCCGCACCCGGGGGACGGGCATCAGCTCGGACATGGAGTCGACCATCGTCCCCCAGCTGCTGGCCGAGATCGACGGGGTCGAGGCGCTGCGCGACGTGATCGTGATCGGGGCCTCCAACCGCGAGGACCTGATCGACCCGGCCATCCTGCGGCCCGGCCGGCTCGACGTGAAGATCAAGGTCGAGCGGCCCGACGAGGAGGCGGCGGCCCAGATCTTCTCCCGTTACCTCACCCCCGACCTCCCCCTCGACCCGGCCGAGGTCGACCGGCTCGGCGGGGGCGACCCGGCCAAGGCGGCCCAGTCGATGATCGAGTCCACGGTGGCCGAGATGTACCGGGCCGACGACGAGAACCGCTTCTTGGAGGTCACCTACCAGAACGGCGACAAGGAGATCCTCTTCTACCGGGACTTCGCCTCGGGGGCCATGATCGAGAACATCGTGCGGCGGGCGAAGAAGCTGGCCATCAAGCGGGAGATCGCCGGCGAGGGCTCGGGCATCCGGACCTCGGACCTGCTCGAGTCCATCCGCCAGGAGTACAAGGAGAACGAGGACCTCCCCAACACCACCAACCCCGACGACTGGGCCCGGATCTCGGGCAAGAAGGGCGAGCGGATCGTCTACGTCCGGACCCTGCTCTTGGAGGACCGCGACATCCGCGGCGGCCGGTCGATCGAGCGGGTCGGGACCGGCCAGTACCTCTGAGGGGGGCCGGACGGCCCGCCGGCGGGGCGAGCAGGTAGGGTCGGCACGTGGCCACCCCCAAGGTCTGCGGCATCGAGACCGAGTACGGCATCCACACCGTCGGCGGCGACGGGAACCCCATCGCCGCCTCGTCGGTGCTGGTCAATGCGTACATCGCCCACGCCGACCGCCGCACCCGGTGGGACTTCGAGGACGAGACCCCCGGCAAGGACGCCCGGGGGTTCGCCCGGGAGGACTCGATGCCGCCGCTGGTCGAGACCCACCTGGCCAACACGGTCCTCACCAACGGGGCCCGCTTCTACGTCGACCACGCCCACCCCGAGTACTCCACCCCCGAGTGCTCGACCCCGCTCGAGCTGGTGGCCCACGACAAGGCGGGGGAGGAGGTGCTGCGCCGCTCGATGGCCGCGGCCCGCGCCATGTTCCCCGACAGCCCCGAGGTCGTGGTCTACAAGAACAACTCCGACGGCAAGGGCAACTCCTACGGCTGCCACGAGAACTACCTCATGGACCGCTCGGTCCCCTTCGCCCAGGTGGTGGCGGGGGTGGTGCCCCACTTCGTCACCCGACAGATCTTCGCGGGCGCCGGCAAGGTCGGCACCGAGACCGGGGCCCTCGACCGCGCCCAGGTGAAGTTCCAGGTCTCCCAGCGCGGCGAGTTCTTCGAGGAGACGGTGGGGCTCGAGACGACGCTCAAGCGCCCCATCGTCAACACCCGCGACGAGCCCCACGCCGACCCCGGCCGCTTCCGGCGCCTGCACGTCATCATCGGCGACGCCAACCTCTCCGAGGTGGCCACCTTCTTGAAGGTGGGCACGACCGCCGTGGTCCTCGCCATGATCGAGGACTCGATGATGCCCCCCCGGGACCTCTCCCTGGCCGACCCGGTGCGCGCCGTCCACCACGTCTCGGCCGACCTCACCCTGGCCCGGCCGCTCGAGATGGCCGACGGCTCGACGGCCACCGCGCTCGAGATCCAGTGGGACCTGTTCAGCGCGGCCCGCAAGTACGCCGAGGAGCGGGGGCTGGCGGTGCTCGGCGACGATGCGGCGGCCGCCATGGTGCTCGACCGCTGGGAGCAGGTGCTCCACGGCCTCGAGACCGACCCCTTCACCCTCGCCCGCCAGCTCGACTGGGTGGCCAAGCACCAGCTGATGCTGGCCTACCAGGACCGTCACGGCTGCGGGTGGGACGACGACCGGCTGGCCGCCCTCGACCTGCAGTACCACGACCTGCGGCCCGAGCGCTCCCTCTACGCCCGGATGCAGATGGAGCGGCTGGTCGACGACGCGGCGGTGGCCGCCGCCGTCACCGAGCCCCCGACCGGCACCCGGGCCTGGTTCCGGGGCCAGTGCCTGGCCCGGTGGCCCGAGGCGGTGGTCACGGCCAACTGGGACTCGCTCGTCTTCGACCTGGGAACCGACCCCCTGCGGCGCGTCCCTATGATGGACCCGCTGAAGGGCACGGCGGAGCACACGGCGGCCCTGCTGGACGCCAGCGCCAGCCCGGCGGACCTTCTCGACCGGCTGACCTCGTGAGCAGAAGAGGACGACATGGCAGAACGTGAGCAGAAGCGCAAGACCGCACCCGAGCGCGAGAAGGAGGCGGTGGCCGAGGAGGCCCCCGCCACCTCCGAGCGCGGGGAGAAGCTGAAGGCGGAGCTGGACGACCTGCTGGACGAGATCGACGAGGTGCTCGAGGACAACGCCGAGGAGTTCGTCCGCAACTACGTCCAAAAAGGCGGGCAGTAGCCCGCCGTGGCCCTCCCGCTCTTCCCGCCGACCGAGGACCCCGGTCCCGACTTCGTCAGCCTGCTGCGGCGGTCGGGGCTGCCGACGGTGGTGGCCGACAGCGCGTTGTCGGTGCCCCACGCCACCACCGTGGCGGCCCTCCGCTTCTGCGACGGGGTGGTCATGGCCGGCGACCGCCGGGCCACCGAGGGCCACGCCATCGCCCACCGGGCCATGGAGAAGGTCTTCCCGGCCGACCGCTACTCGGCGGTGGCCATCGCCGGGGCGGCCGGCTTCGCCGTGGAGATGGTCCGCCTCTTCCAGGTCCAGCTCGAGCACTACGAGAAGGTGGAGGGGGTGACCCTCAGCCTCGAGGGGAAGGCCAACCAGCTGGCCCAGATGGTCCGCCAGCACCTGCCCCTGGCCATGCAGGGGCTGGCCGTGGTGCCGCTCTTCGCCGGCTACGACCAGCGGCGGGGGACCGGCCGGATCTTCACCTACGACGTGACCGGCGGCCACTACGAGGAGGCGGACTTCCAGGCGACCGGGTCGGGCGGGCGCGACGCCCGGACCACCATCAAGCTCGGCTTCAAGGAGGGCATGTCGCGGGCCGAGGCGGTGGAGCTGGCCATCCGGGCGCTCTACGAGGCGGCCGACGAGGACTCGGGGACCGGCGGGCCGGACCTCGTGCGGGGGATCTACCCGCTGGTGGCGGTGGTCACCGCCGACGGCTACGCCCAGGCCCCCGAGTCCGAGGTGGCCGAGCGGTTCGGGGCCCTCATCGAGCGCAAGCGGGCCGAGGGCCCGGGCGCAGGGGACGGTGCGTCATGACGATGCCCTTCTACGTCGCCCCCGAGCAGGTGATGAAGGACCGGGCCGAGTACGCCCAGAAGGGGATCGCCCGGGGCCGGTCGCTGGTCGCCACCACCTACGCCGACGGCGTCCTCATGGTGGCCGACAACCCGTCTCGCTCGCTCCACAAGATCAGCGAGATCTACGACCGCATCGCCTTCGCCGGGGTCGGCAAGTACAACGAGTACGACCAGCTGCGGGTGGCCGGGGTGCGCCACGCCGACACCAAGGGGTTCGCCTTCAGCCGCGAGGACGTCGACGCCCGGTCGCTGGCCAACCTCTACGCCCAGTTCCTGGGCAACGTCTTCACCCACGAGATGAAGCCGCTCGAGGTCGAGATCCTCGTGGCCGAGCTCGGGGCGGACGGGCGGCCCGACCAGCTGTACCACATCGCCTACGAGGGGACCATCACCGACGAGGACCACTTCGCCGTGCTGGGGGGGGACGCCGAGACCATCGCCGAGCGGGTGGGGGCGGGGTGGGAGGCCGACCGGGACCTGGGCAGCGCCCTGCGGGCCTCGGTGGCCGCCCTGGCCGGGCCGGACCGCACCCTGGAGGCCGGTGACCTCGAGGTCGCCATCCTGAGCCGCCAGAACGGCCGGCGCACCTTCCGTCGGATCGCCGACGGCGAGCTGGCCGCCCTGCTCGCCCCGTCGGCCTCGGGGCGGGGCCGGCGGCGGGCCGGGGCCCAAGACGCCGGGTCGGCGGCCAGTGCCACCACCGACGCCGGGGAGGGCGGCGAGCGGGCATAAGCGGAAACCGCCCACCGCGGCGCTACGGTGACGCGGGTGGACCGGCGCATCTTCGGGCTGGAGAACGAGTACGGGGTGACCTTCACCCTGCGCGGCCAGCGACGGCTCAGCCCCGACGAGGTGGCCCGCTACCTCTTCCGCCGGGTGGTGAGCTGGGGCCGGTCCTCCAACGTCTTCTTGGAGAACGGCGCCCGCCTCTACCTCGACGTGGGCAGCCACCCCGAGTACGCCACCCCCGAGTGCGACAAGATCACCGACCTGGTCGTCCACGACAAGGCGGGGGAGTGGATCCTCTCCCAGCTGGTGACCGGGGCCCAGGCCCGGCTGCGCGAGGAGGGCATCCGCGGCGACGTCTACCTCTTCAAGAACAACACCGACTCGGCCGGCAACTCCTACGGCTGCCACGAGAACTACCTCACCGAGCGCCACGACGACTTCAACCGCTACACCGAGGTCCTCATCCCGTTCCTGGTCAGCCGGCAGATCTACTCGGGCGCCGGCAAGGTGCTCCAGACCGCCCGCGGGGCCGTCTACTGCATCAGCCAGCGGGCCGAGCACATCTGGGAGGGGGTGTCGTCGGCCACCACCCGGAGCCGGCCGATCATCAACACCCGCGACGAGCCCCACGCCGACGCCGAGCGGTTCCGCCGGCTGCACGTCATCGTGGGCGACTCCAACATGAGCGAGTACGCCACCTTCTTGAAGGTCGGGGCGACCAGCATCCTCCTGGCGATGCTGGAGGACTCGGCCACGGTGCTGCGCGACCTGACCCTGGAGAACCCCATCCGGGCCATCCGCGAGATCAGCCACGACGTCACCTGCCAGCGCAGGGTGCGGCTGGCCAACGGGCGGGAGATGCGGGCCCTGGACATCCAGATCGAGTACCTCGAGCGGGCGATGAAGTTCCGCGACCGCCGGGGCCTCAGCCCCGAGGAGGACCGGGCCCTCGAGATGTGGCAGCACTGCCTGAAAGGGCTCGAGTCCGACCCCTTCACGCTCTGGCGGGAGTGCGACTGGGTGGCCAAGCACCGCCTGGTCGAGGAGGTGCGCCGCCGCCACGACGTCCCGCTGGCCCACCCCAAGGTGGCCATGGTCGACCTCATGTACCACGACGTCGACCGCACCCGGGGCCTCTTCTACAAGCTCCAACGGCGCGACCAGGTGGAGCGCACCTGCACCGACGCCGAGATCGCCACGGCCATGACCCAGGCGCCCGAGACGACCCGGGCGCGCCTGCGGGGGGCCTTCGTGCGGCGGGCCAAGGAGCGCCGGCGGGACTTCACCGTCGACTGGGTGCACCTGAAGCTCAACGACCAGGCCCAGCGCACCGTCTTGTTGAAAGACCCCTTCAAGTCGCGCGACGAACGGGTGGAGCGCCTGATCGCGTCGCTCTGAGCCGGTCGGCTAGCCTCTCCCTCCCGTGACCTCCGACGTGTCCCCACCCGCCACGCCGGGCACCCCGACCCCCGGAGACGCCCCGGGCGGCGCCCCGCCCGCCGGCCCCCGGGGCCCCGCTCACCGGGCCAAGCACTCGAGACGGTGGATCTTCGAGTGGGGGATCATCATCGTGGCCGCCCTCGTGGTCGCCGTGGTGGTCCGGGCGTTCATCTTCCAGACCTTCTTCATCCCCTCCACATCGATGTACCCGACGCTGAAGCCCGGCGACCGGATCGTCGTCTACAAGCTCGACACCCACCCGGTCCCGGGGAACATCGTGGTCTTCAAGCGGCCGCCCAAGGAGGACTGCGGCGGGCCGACCGTCCCCGACCTCGTGAAGCGGGTCATCGGGCTGCCCGGCCAGACCATCGAGGGCAGGGACGGGGCCGTGTTCGTCAACGGCAAGAAACTGGCCGAGCCGTGGCTGCCCAAGCGCACGTTCAATTCGAACCCCTTCACCTCCACATTCGGCCCGGTGAAGATCCCCAAGGGCGACTACTTCATGATGGGGGACAACCGGACCGACTCCTGCGACAGCCGGGACTGGGGCCCGCTGCCCCAGTCCTACATCGTCGGACGCGTGGTCATGCGGATCTGGCCGCTCAGCCGGATCTCCTTCTTCTAAGGGCCTGCCGCAGGATAACTCGCGCAGTCGGTGACGACGCAGTGACCGCGTGGGGAGCCGGCCCGGCCCCGAGCTGCAGAACTTCTCGCGTGGCAACCTCTCCCTCGTCCTCGGCGTCACCCTTGCGCCGCTGCAGCCCAGGCTTCGGGCGACGGTCCGCCGGGCCGCCGAGCTCACGCCATCGCGCCGCCGCCGCCTGGGCCCGGCGGTGAGCACCTGGGCGGCGTTGGTGTCGGCGTGGGCCCGGTGCCCCCAGCCGGTGCAGGAGAACCGCGTGGCCTTGCGGTTGGCGCTGTCCGTGCGCCCGCACGCCGCGCCCCGTTGTGAGGAGTGCCGCGGGTCCACCTTCGACGCCCTGCGCCCAGCATCCTCCGCTGGCACGGATCCAAAAGGCCGGACGGCCCACGGCGTCGTGGAGCCTCCGGTT
>Ga0181536_10000158_pt1 | contig 76323 bp, 73 predicted proteins | sample PEATcosm2014_Bin_41_FD_121105 | JGI IMG/M metagenome (GOLD analysis project Ga0181536, IMG submission 121105) | Peatland microbial communities from MTU Mesocosm Facility, Houghton, MI, USA - PEATcosm2014_Bin17_60_metaG | ecosystem: Environmental > Terrestrial > Soil > Wetlands > Peat | place... | reverse complement strand
CGTCTTCCCCGCATCATCTCCAAGGGGCACGTGGCGGAGCTGGCCTACACCGGCAAGGACATCACCGCCGAGCGCGCCGGCGAGATCGGACTGGTGAACGATGTCCTGCCCGACGCCGACGCGACGCTCAAGGCCGCCCGCCAACTCGCCGAGGAGATCGCCGCCAACTCGCCGATCGCCGTCGAGGGGACCAAGGCCGTGCTCGCCGCGTGCGAGGACCGCTCGGTGGCCGATGGCCTCGACTATGTGGCCACGTGGAACGCCGGTTTCCTCCAGTCCGATGACCTCGTCGAGGCGATGGCGGCGTTCATGGAGAAGCGACCCCCGAACTTCACCGGCCGCTAGCCCGAGCACCGTGGAGGACGGCGCCTACCCCGGCGGCGAAGCGAGGACGTCGCGCAACAGTGCCGGGGCCTCGAGCATCGGGTAATGCCCGACGCCGGGGAGGAGCCGCATCGACGACGACGACGACACGGCGCCGTGCAGGCGATGGGCCATGGCCACCACGGCGATGGGGTCGTCGACACCCCAGACGATGTCGAGCGGCGACGGGTGCGTCTCGATGGCCCCGGTGAATCGCCCCTCGTTTCGCCGGCGCTCCTCGATGTAGCGGATGGTTCGGGGCAGGACGAGATGGCCTCCCCCGTGCGCCGCCAACTCCCAGGCCGCGTCGAGCTCGCCCGCGGCGACGACCGACGACGCACTGAAGGTGGCGCCAAGCCCTGCCCGGAAGCTTTCCCCGAGAGGGCTCGATGCCTCGGCCCGGTACTCGTCGGGGAGGCGCTCGTCGGGCAGGGACAGCAGGAACTGCTGACCGTCGCTCAACCGGGCCATGTCGATGTAGACGCTGCCGTTGGTGAGGGTGCGCCGGGTGACCTCCACCGGCCAGCGGCCTTCGAGCTGGCGGGCCAGCAACTCGCCGCCGACGGTGTCGCCCATGTCGTGAGTGACCATGGCCAGGCGGGTGATGCCGGCTTCGGCGACGAAGGCCTGGACCACATCGGCATGGAGGTCGAAGCCGTAGGCGATGTCGGGCTTGGCCGACAGCCCGAACCCGACCATGTCGAGGAGCAGCACGCGGCGGTCCGCGGCCCAGGCGTCGACCACCTGGTGGAAGTCGAACGAGCTGGTCGGAAACCCGTGGAGGACGAGCAGGGGTTCGCGGGCCTCGGACCCGGCGGCCGGCACGTCGAGGGTGAAGACGTCCCAACCGGCCAGCGTCTTGTACTCGCCTCGACGCTCCCACGCCGCCACCTCGACCGACTCCCATCCGGCGCCCCCCACGGGTCGAGACCGCGACTCGGTCGCGTCGGCGCCGGTCAACCCCGGCGGCCGAACGGCCAGCGCCGGCGGCCCCGCGTGCGTTCCTGCCTGGCCCGCTCCGCTTCGACCTCGGCCAACGTCTCCGGCGCAGCCGCGTTCACGATGCCCTCGGCTTGGTCGAGCAACGTGGCGACGTCCTCCCCGGCGGGCTCTTGCTCGATGGCCGGCTCGACCAAGGTGCCGTGCACCCATCCGACGTCGGCCAGTCGTCGGACATAGGACGGACAGTCGTCGGGACAGCGCCAAGGGGCCTCGGGGGCGAGGTCGAGCTCGCAGAAGCGCGCCACCTCCCCGGTGGCGTAGGTCCGGCTCTGATAGTGCTTGCACTCCTCACGCATGGGCACGGGGTCATCCTGCCATTCCCGGCGGCGCCGGAGCGATCGCCGCGGCTGCCTCCATCCGGCGCCGCCGTCGCGGGCCGGCCCAGGGTTCGTGCGGCTCAGCCGACCGAGCCCTCCATCTGCAGCTCGATCAACCGGCTCCATTCGACCGCGTACTCCATGGGCAGCGTGCGGGTGATGGGCTCGATGAAACCGTTCACGATCATCCCCATGGCCTGGCTCTCGGAGAGGCCGCGGCTCATCAGGTAGAAGAGCTGGTCATCACCGACCTTCGACACGGTGGCCTCGTGCCCGATCCTGGCATCGCGCTCGGCGACCTCCATGTACGGCTTGGTCTCGGAGGTCGAATGGTCGTCGAGGATCAGTGCATCGCAGCGAACGAAGCTCTTGGCGTTGGTCGCGCCCTGGTCGACGTGGACAAGGCCCCGATAGGTGGAGACCCCGCCGTCTTTGGAGATCGACTTCGACACGATGGTCGACGTGGTCTCGGGAGCGGCATGGATCATCTTGGCGCCGGCGTCCTGGTGCTGTCCGGCGCCGGCATAGGCCACGCTCAGCACTTCACCCGACGCCTTGGGCCCGACCAGGTACACCGACGGGTACTTCATCGTGAGGCGTGAACCGATGTTGCCGTCGATCCACTCGACATGGGCCTCGGCTTCGGCTCGAGCCCGCTTGGTCACCAGGTTGTAGACGTTGTTCGACCAGTTCTGGATGGTCGTGTAGGTGATGCGGCTGCCCGGCAGGGCGACGAGCTCGACGACGGCCGAGTGCAACGAGTCGGTCGAGTACACGGGGGCCGAGCATCCTTCGACGTAGTGCACCTGTGCGCCCTCGCCGGCGATGATGAGCGTGCGCTCGAACTGGCCCATGTTCTCGGCGTTGATGCGGAAATAGGCCTGCAGCGGCATCTCGACCTGCACACCCGGGGGCACGTAGATGAAGGAGCCGCCCGACCACACGGCCGAGTTGAGGGCGGCGAACTTGTTGTCGTTGGGCGGGATGATCTTCCCGAACCACTTGCGCACGAGTTCCGGATACTCGCGTACGGCGGTGTCCATGTCGCTGAACAGCACGCCCTGCGCCTCGAGGTCCTCACGATTGCGGTGATAGACGACCTCGGACTCGTACTGGCTGGTGACGCCGGCGAGGTACTTGCGCTCGGCCTCGGGAATCCCGAGCTTGTCGTAGGTCGACTTGATGGCGTCGGGCAGGTCTTCCCACGAGTCGACTTGATGGTCGGTCGGCTTGATGTAGTAGTAGATGTCGTCGAAGTCGAGGTCCGGCATGTTGACGGCGAACCACTGCGCCATCGGCCGGGCGTAGAAGCGCTCCAGGGCCTTGAGCCGGAACTTGAGCATCCACTCCGGCTCCTTCTTCATGGCCGACATGTCGCGCACGAGCTGCTCCGAAAGGCCCTTCTCGGGCTTGAAGATGTAGTCCTCGGCATCGCTCCACCCGAGCTTGTACCGGCCGAGATCGAGTTCCGTCGTGCTCATGGGCTCACCTTCGGAGGCCGTTCCCTGGCCGAGCGGGTCAGGGGATTTCTCCTATCTGCATAGTAACAACCCAGCCACCGCGGAGCGAGCGTCCGGGCAGGATCTGCAAGCATCGGGCCGTGCCCTCCGCCCGCTCGACGCCAGATCCACCGCCCGACGCCCGATCGACCCGACCCACGGTCCGGCCCGCCCCTCCGGTGGCCGAGCGCCGACCGACGGTCATCGAGGTCCACGGCGACACCCGGGTGGACGAGTGGGCCTGGCTGCGCGACCGGGACGATCCCGCCGTGTTGGAGGTGCTCCGGGCCGAGAACGAGTACACCGAAGCCCTCGGTGCCCACCTGGCGGGGTTCCGGGAGCGGCTCTTCGACGAGATCCGTTCCCGCATCGTCGAGACCGACTTGTCGGTCCCGGTGCGCAAGGGCCCCTGGTGGTACTACTCGCGCACGTTCGAGGGTCGCAGCTACCCCGTCCACTGTCGCCTCCCGGTCGACGGTGGCGGACGAGTCCCCGACACGCCCCCGGGCACCGAGAGCGCCGGGGACACGCCGGCCGAGCCCGACTCCTCGGTCGACGCTGGCACCTGGCCCGACGAAGTGGTCATGCTCGACGAGAACGCCCTGGCCGAGGGGCACTCCTATCTGGCGCTGGGCAGCCTGGTCGTGAGCCCGGACCACCAGCTGCTGGCCTACGGCGCCGACACCACCGGCGACGAGCGCTTCACGCTGCGGATCAGGGACCTCCGGACCGGCGACGACCGTCCCGAGTCCATCGAAGGGACCTCGTACGGGGTGGCCTGGGCCGGCGACGACGCCACCGTCTTCTACACGCGCCCCGACGAGGCGAATCGCCCCCACCAGGTCTGGCGCCATCGCGTCGGGACGCCGGCGGAGGCGGACACCTTGGTCCTCGAGGAGCCCGACGAGCGGTTCCACCTCGGCGTGGGGCGCACCAAGGACGGCGCCTTCGTCCTGATCGAGATGCGCTCGCAGACGACCTCGGAGCTCCACGTCATCGATGCCATGCGCCCCGACGACCCCCCGCGCGTGGTCGATCCCCGACGTCAGGGGGTGGAGTACGCGCTCGAGCACCACAGCGGCACCTTCTTCGCGCTCACCAACGACCAGGCCGAGAACTTCCGCCTCGTCGCCCGGCCGGCCGACGCCGGCGGACACCGCCCGTGGCGGGAGCTGGTCCCCCACCGGGCCGACGTCCGGCTCGACGGCGTCGACGTCTTCGCCCGCCATGTCGTGCTCTTCGAACGGATCGGTGGCGAGGCCCGGATCCGCATCGTCGCGTTGGGCGACCACCCCACCTTCGCCGGCCCCCTGGAGCTCGGCGACCTGGTCGGGACCCCCGAGTCCCCTTCGACCGCGTGGACGGGCGCCAATCCCGAATTCGACTCGTCGGTGTTGCGCTACGAGTACTCGTCACTGGTGACACCGCGATCGGTGTTCGACATCGACATGGACACGCACACGGCGGTCGTTCGCAAACGCCAACCCGTCATCGGCTACGACGCGAGCGCGTACGTCACCGAGCGGGCGTGGGCCGTCGCCGACGACGGGACGCGGGTGCCGATCTCCTTGATGGCGCGCCGCGACACTCCGCGTGACGGCACCGCCCCATGCCTCCTCTACGGATACGGGGCCTACGAAGCCAGCATCGACCCGCTCTTCTCCTCGATCCGCCTCAGCCTGCTCGACCGCGGTTTCGTCTTCGCCATCGCCCACGTGCGCGGCGGCGGCGAGCTCGGCCGGCGTTGGTACGAGGACGGGAAACTGACGCACAAACCCAATACCTTCTCGGACTTCGTGGCCTGCGCCCGCCACTTGGTCGAAACCGGATGGACGCGACCGGAGCTCCTCGTGGCCCGGGGAGGCTCGGCCGGCGGACTGCTCATGGGGGCGGCGGCCAATGCCGCGCCCGAAGCGTTTCGCGCCATCGTCGCCGAGGTCCCCTTCGTCGACTGCCTGACGACGATGCTCGACGAGACACTCCCGCTCACCGTGATCGAGTGGGAGGAGTGGGGCAATCCCGGCGCCGACCCCGACATCTACCGGGTCATGCGCTCGTACTCGCCCTACGACAACGTGGCACCGGTCCGCTACCCGTCCATGTACGTGACCGCCGGGCTCGAAGACCCCCGGGTCGGATATTGGGAACCGGCCAAGTGGGTGCAGAAGCTGCGCGCCGCCCACCCGGACAACCGCGTGCAACTCAAGGTGGATCTCGAAGCGGGCCACGGGGGGCCCACCGGGCGCTACGACGCCTGGCGCGACGAGGCCGAGGTGCTCGCCTTCGTACTCGAGGCCGTCGGCCGGGCCGAAGGGGCCGGAGCGTCGGAGCCGGGCTCAGGCGGATGAACTGCTCGATGTGAAGGTGGCCACGAACGGCGAGTGGAACGGAGTCGGCAACACCACGGGACGGCTTTGCATGGTCATCGTCACGTCGCTGGCCGCCCCGAGATTGACCTTCAGCATCCCCGACGTCGTCGTCAGCGTCTGAACCTCACCGCCGGCCATGGTCCCGGTCCACACCACTTTGCCGGTGGCGTCGACGGCCATGACCCAGCAATCGCCGCTCGCGGTGAGCACCACGGTGAACGCGTTCGACGACGTGCTGTAGGTGGCCGTGGAGGCGGTGGTGGCGACCGGCTCCACTTCGGCCGGGGCGGTGGGCGGTGACGATGGGGTCGTCGCGTGGCGCGCCGGCGCGCTCCGGTGCGGCGCGGGCGAAGACCTGAGCGCGATGCCCACGGCGGCCAGGACGACGACCATCACGAGCACGACCGCGGCGACGAGCACGGCGCGAGCGGGGCGACCGGGTCCGGGATGGCGCGTGCCCCCGCCCATGCGGGCGATGGCTCGGCGAGCGGCCGGATCGTCCGCGTCCGCGCCGCGAGCCGACGGGATCGGTGGTGCGTCGTCGTCGAATACGAGTGGTGCCCGCGCCTCCCGGCGGTCACCCTCGCCCGCGGCGTCGTCGGCTCGAGGAGCGGTGGCGGGCACGTCGGCCACGGCGGCTGTGGCCGCGGCGTCGGTGTCGTCGGCGTCGTCGATGTCGAGAGCGGCGCGTGCGGTGCGCTCCCGGGTCTTGGCCCTGGTCGTCTTCGGCACCCGCGCTACGGCCGCGCCCGCCGGCGACCCACCTTTGGCACGGGCCACCCGAGCCGAACGCGCCGGAGCTCTCGTCCGAGTCTCCTCGATCCGGTCCGAGACGTGTCGGAGGGTGTCCAAGGCACTTTGGTACTGCTTCACCGACTGGCGCTCGTCGACGCCACGCCGCCATGTGACGCCGGCGATGACGGCCCCCACGAGGGCGATCACCCCGATCGCGGCGATAGCGAGCACACTCCCATTGAATCGGAGATCGGCGGCCGGCGGTACCTCGGATCCGGCTCCGGAACCGGTCAGCCGACGGGCCCGGTCTCGTGCTCCTCGTGCTCCAACATGGCCTCCACCAGGCGCTCCACCACCAGGCGGTCGCGGTCGCTCAACCGCCGCACCTTGGCCGCCAGGGTCGGCGACCCGATGTCCACCGGCCGGTCCCCCTCGGCCACGGTCGTCGTCCGTGGCCGGCTGATGTTGGACCGACCGACGCGGGCCATGACGTCCTCGAGGGGGACCTCGAGCGCGACGGCCACCCGTTCCAAGATGGCGGGGCTCGGGTTGGGCAGAAGGCGAATGCCCCCGATGGCCTCCTTGCGCCCGGTCTCCAGGTCGCGCCACACCGCCTCGGTGACCTTGGCCCGGCGGGCCGCGTCACGCCGGCGCAACCCCTTCTGCTCGCGCTGCTCGGCGAGCCAGCGCCCGAATTCGACCCACTGCCGGGACTCGTCCACCGTGTCAGCGTGCCGTGTGTCGCCGCGCAATTCCAGCCGCCCAGATCCGGCGTCGGCCAGTGGTGGTCAAGTACGAAGACCGTAGCGCGGGCGGAGAGTCGGTTCGATGTCGGCCCGGGTCGGGTTGGCACGGTCGCGCGCCGAGAGCACCGGGGCACTCAACCCCCAATCGGCGCCGAGATCGGGGTCGTCCCACGCCAGGCCCAGCTCGTCGGCGGGGTTGTAGTAGCCGTCGACCAGATACCACAGGAGCATGTCGGTGAGCGACGCGAACCCGTGGGCCACACCGGGCGGGATGAAGACTCCGCGCTCGACGTCTTCGTCGAGGTCGACGTGCATCGTCGCGGCCTCGGTCGGCGAGCCGACGCGCAGGTCGTGGAGGACGACTCGGGCCCGGCCGCGGAGCAGGTACCAATAGTCGGCCTGGTGGAGGTGGTAGTGGAGCCCGACGACCGCGCCCGCCTGCTTCTCCGATCGGTTGCCCTGCACCATCTCGCGCCCGAGCGGGAACCATGAACGCCGGTACGTCTCGACGAACCGGCCGCGCTCGTCGCCGTGGGCGCCGGGCTCGACGACGACCACGTCGGCGATCTCGGTGGACTCGATGATCTTCGCCATAGGCGCCAAGCTACCGGATCGACGGCACCCGACCTCAAAGCTCGAAGCGCCCGAACCCGCCGCGGAAATACACCAAAGGCCGACCGGCCACGACCCCGAGATCCCGCACCCGGCCGATGACCAGTTCGTGATCACCCGCGTCGTGGGCCCGGACGAACTCGCACTCGACCCAGGCCAGGGCCCCGTCGAGGATCGGAGCGCCGGCGGCGCCCGGTCGCCATCCGACGCCGGTGAACTTGTCCCCGCCCGAGACGGCGAAGTCACGGCAGATGGCCTCTTGGTCCTCGGCCAGGATGTTGACGCAGAACGCACCGGCCCGGGCGATGCGCGGCCAACTGGTCGAGCTCTTGGCCGGCGCCAGCGCCACCAAGGGCGGTTCGATCGACAGCGACGTGAAGGCCTGGCAGGTGAATCCCACCGGCGCACCGTCCTCCAGCGCGGTGACCACCGTGACCCCGGTGGCGAAATGCCCGAGCACCTCGCGAAAGCGCCCGCCGTCGATCGTCCCCGCCCCCGGGGCGCCCTCGTCGCCGAGTGCGTCCTCGGTCGCGTCACTCATCGGGGCTCCCCCATCGCTCGCACCCTCGCGTGTCGTCGCTCCATCCTCGGCCGCCGCCAGCTACCGGCGAGCGGTCAGGAGGTCCCGAGATCGAGGGTCAATCCCTCTTTGGCGGCCACCACGGCGCCGAGACGGCCGGCGTTGGACAGGCCCTGGGCACGTTCCAGCATGGCGTCCACCTGGTCGTCGGCATGGGTCGGGTCGTGATGGAACAAGGCCAAGGTCTTCGCCCCGGACTCGGCGGCCACGTGCACCGCGTAGTCGGGGGTGCAATGCCCCCATGTCGCCTTGACCGCGTATTCGGCATCGGTGTACTGCGAGTCGTGAATCACGAGGTCGGCGCCGTCGCACAGCTCCAAGGCGCCACGCGCCAGACTGAAATCGTCGGATTGCTGGTGGTCGCTCAGGTAGGCCACGGACACGCCGTCGACCTCGATCCGGAAGCCCAGATTGGTGCCCACGTGCGGGATCCGTCGCACGCGCACCTTGGCCGGGCCGATGGCCAGGTCGTCGTCGTCGACCTCGACGAAATCGATGCAGCCGGGGATGTCGTCCACCTGGACCGGGAAGAACGGCGGCCGGACCATGTTCTGGACCATCTCCGGGAGCGACGGGCCCTCCTGGCGGGGGCCGTACACCGTCATGGTGCCGCCTTCGCGATGCGCGGGGACGAAGAAGGGAAGGCCGATGAGGTGGTCCCAGTGCAGGTGGGTGAGCAGCGAGGTGATCTCCAGGGGCCCGTCGCCGAGCGCAGGAGTGGCGGCCAAGGCGTCACCCAGGGGCCGCAGCCCCGTACCCAGGTCGAGCACGATCGGCGGCCCGGCGCCGACGTCGACGGCCACACATGCGGTGTTCCCCCCGTATCTGACGTGGTTGGGGCTGCTGCACGGACACGAGCCCCGGACGCCGTAGAACGTGACCTTCAGCGGACGACCCCTTCCCCGCCTTCGCGCCCTCTGACACCGTGGCCCATGTCGATCCCCGCCACTCCCATGGGCCGTGCCCCGGCGGACCCCCTGCTGAGGACACTACTCTTCGGCCATGCGCCAGGGCACGGCCACGGCCAACGGCGTCCGGTTTGCCTTCTTCGAGGAAGGCCCCGTCGACGGCCCCCTCGCCTTGTGCCTCCATGGCTTCCCCGACACTGCGCACACGTGGCGCCACCTGCTACCGGCGCTGGGCGAGGCCGGGTTCCACGCCGTGGCCCCGTGGGCCCGGGGCTATGCCCCCACGGAGGTCCCGGCCGACGGTCGCTACCAGGTCGGCGCTCTGGCCGTCGACGCGTGTGCCCTGCACCAGGCCCTGGGTGGTGACGACCGGGCGGTGCTGGTGGGCCATGACTGGGGCGCGATGACCACCTACGCCGCCACTGCGTACCGGCCCGAGCTCTGGCGACGGGCGGTGACCATGAATGTGCCCCCCTTCGGGGCCTTGGCCTCGGGCTTCTTGTCCTATGCCCAGCTCAAGCGCAGCTTCTACGTCTTCGTGTTCCAGACGGCGCTGGCCGAGGTGGCGGTCTCCGCCGACGGCTTCGCCTTCATCGACCGGTTGTGGGCCGACTGGTCCCCCGGCTACGACGCCGCTTGGGACCTGGTCCGGGTGAAGGAGTCGATCTCGGGTCCCGAGAACCTGGCCGCCGCCATCGGCCCGTACCGGACCATGTTCGACCCGACGCTGCACGATCCGACGTACGCCGAGGCCCAGGCCGCCATGGCGACCAGTCCGCCCCAGCCGTTCCTGTACCTGCACGCCACCGGCGACGGGTGTCTCGACATCGATCTCATCGACGACCCGCTGGCCTTCCTCTCGCCCGGATCGCAGTACGTGAAGGTCGAAGAAGCCGGCCATTTCCTCCAGCTGGAGCGGCCGAAGGTGGTCAACGACCTCGTCCTCGACTTCCTGAGCGCCTAGTTTCGGCCCGGTCCCTCGTTCGGGAGGTCGGACGCGGCCCGCACGGTGGCACGCGCCGCCAGGGCTGCGGCCGAGGACGCGTCACGGCCCAGACGAACCAGCGCCGGCACACGCGCCGGATGGGCGACCGCGTAGCGGAGCGCGGCCCACGGGTCGGTCGAACCGTCGGCGCGCAACATGGACATGACGCCCTCGTCGAGCAGGCCGTCGTGGGGCCGGTCGCTCACGACCCGGAAGGCGGACCACGCCACCGCCTTGGCCTCGCACACCTCGGCCACGGCGGCCGTCTCCATGTCGAGGGCGATGATGCCCCGCTCCACCAGGCCGGCCAGGCGGTCGACGTCGAGGATCAACTCGTCGACCGTGGCCAGGGTCCCGGCCGCCGGCGCACCGATACACGGCGACGACCGGAAGCTTCGGCCGCCGACCAGGTCGACCACCGACTCGGGCACCACGGTGTCGCCCACCGCCACTCCCGGTCCGATCCCCCCACAGATCCCGCTCACCAGCACATGGGTCACCGACAACACCTCGAGAAGACGCTCGGTCGAGCGCCGGGCGGCCGCCGGGCCCACACCGATCAGCGCGGCCACGACGCGTTTGCCGGCCGCCTCGCCGCGATAGACGTCGATACCCGCCACGACGGCCGGGCGGGCGGACAGGGCTCGCACCACCGGCCGGAGCTCCGAACGCATCGGGGCGAGCACCAGGACACCGGGCGGCGGTCTCACGGAAGGACGAGGGTGCCACCTCGCGACCGGCGCGACAAACCCTCCGCCACCAACGCGTCGGCCACCCGCCGGGCGCGGGCGGGATCGTCGGGCCAGCCGCAGGCCGTGGCGACCTGGCCCGGGCGCACGGGCCCGGCGCGCAGGGCGGCGACCAGCCGGCCCCGGCCCTGGCGGTCCGACCCGTCGAAGGCCGACTGGCGGGCGGTGGGTCGAGCCGGATCCGATCCGGTGCGCCCCGCTCGGGCCCACCGACACCGCGCCTGGAGGGGGCAGGAGCCGCACCGTGGAGCCCGCGCCGCGCACCGCGTCGCGCCGAGCTCCATGATGGCTTGGTTCCACGCCCACGATCGGCCCCGGGGGACGAGGGCATCGGCCAGGGACTGCGCCGCCCCGGCGGCGAGGGCTTTCCCGGCGACGGCGCGCGCCAGCACCCTGGAGACGTTCACGTCCACCACCGCCACGTGGCGCTCGAAGGCGAAGGCGAGCACCGCTCGCGCCGTGTAGGGACCGACACCGGGCAGCGAGCACAGCGCATCGAGATCGTCGGGGACGACGCCGCCGAAGCGGTCCGTCACCGCCACCGCGGCACGCTGGAGCGCCACGGCCCGCCGGTTGTACCCGAGCCCGCCCCAGGCGACGAGCACCTCACCCGCGCCCGCTCGGGCACACGACGACGCCGCGGGGAACCGCTCCATGAAGTCCTCGAACACCCCCGCGACCCGAGTCGCCTGGGTCTGCTGCAACATGACCTCGCTGACCAGCACAGCCCACGGGTCTCGCCGCGAGCGCCACGGCAGGGGGCGGAGATTGTCGGCTCCGAAACGCAAGACGGCCCGGCGCAACCAGGTCCGGTCACGTGCGTCAGGCGCCGGTGCGGCCGTGGTCGGCGCCACCAGGGCGGCCGGTCCCGGTGTCACTCCCAGACGTCGTCGCCGTAGGGTCGACGCCGAACGGGTGCCGCCTGGCGCGTCCACACCATCACCTTGCGGCGGAAGTAACAGACCTCCTCACCTCGCTGGTTGAACCCTTTGGTCTCGACCGTGACGATGCCCCGGTCGGGCTTCGATTGCGAAGGCGCTCGGTCGAGCACCCGGGTCTCCGCGTAGATCGTGTCGCCGTGGAAGGTCGGGTGTCGGTGGACGAGCGATTCCACCTCGAGGTTGGCGATCGCCGCGCCGCTCACGTCCGGCACGCTCATGCCCAGGACGAGCGAATACACCAGATTGCCGACCACCACGTTGCGGTGATGGACGGTCTCGTTCTCGGCGAACCACTGGTTGGTGTGCAGCGGGTGGTGGTTCATGGTGATCAGGCAGAAGAGATGGTCGTCGTACTCGGTGATGGTCTTGCCGGGCCAGTGTCGGTACACGTCGTCCGGTTCGAAGTCCTCCAGGTAGCGGCCGAAAGGCCGGTCGTGCGTGGCCATCGTCGTCTCTCAACCCTCCGGTCTGGGGCGGGTCGTGAACGACAGCGCCCAGCTCTCCGACGTCTCGCCGTCGACGACCAAACGCCAGGTGTAGCGGTTGCCGGCCGACAGCGGGAGCGGCCCCATGTTGACAGCCAGGGCCACGTCGATCGGGGTCCCTTCGGGGACCATCGACGGCCGCGTGACGGTGAACTCCCCCCGGACCTCGATCGGGTGATGTCCCTCGGTCGTGTCGACCATCACGGGACGACCGTCGGCGTCTTCGAGATAGAGCTCCCAGTGATGCGGCCGGTCGGCCTCGTGCCAGTCCACGTCGATCTTCAAGGCGATCGCCGAGGGCATCGGGTCCGGTCCGGTCACCGACCAACCGCCACCGAGGATGAACAGTTTGCCGTCCGCCACCTGGGCCGAGTCGCACAAGAGCATGGTCACCTTCACGACTGGCGAGGCTACTCGCGCCCATGGAGCACCTCCCGCGCCGCCGGGCCCTGCCGTGGGGACACGCCGTCGCTGCCGGGTGGAGGCGTGCCCGCGGTGGCGCCCGGCCGCCCGGTACCGTGGCGGCGTGCCCAACGCGCTGCGCGACGACGTCTACCGCCGACCATTGGCCACCGCGCTCGAGCGTCTGGGCATCGGTCCCGGCTGGCGCTGTGTCGACGTGGGTGCCGGCGGGGGCGACGTCACCGTCGCCCTGGCCGAGATCGTCGGCCACGAGGGTCGCGTGTACGCCGTGGACAGCGATCCCAGGGCGCGTGACGAGGCGGCGGCGGCGGCGGCTTTCAGCCAGGTCCTGGCCATCACCCAGGCGGCCGAGGACCTGTTACTGCCCGAGCCCGTGGATCTCGCCTTCTGTCGCTTCCTGCTCATGCACGTGGTCGACCCGGCCCTCGTCGTTCGCCGGATGCGATCGGCCGTGCGCGCCGGAGGCTGGGTGGTCGCCCAGGAAGCGATCACGACGGCGGGTCGGGTAGGAGGCACCGCCTTGTCCATGCCCGGTGCACGCCACCCCGACGTCGGGGCCGAGCTGCCCGCGCTGGTCGCCGGCGCCGGCCTCGAGATCGTCGACGCCTGGGCGGAGGCCCCGGCCGGCGTGGGTCCCGGCCCGGTGGCCGACTACCTCGAGTCGCTCACGGGGGTCTCCCCCGGCGAGGACCCGGTGGTCCTGCCACCGCTCGTCACCGTGATCGGGCGGGTGCCCGAGAGGGCGTAGCCTCTCTGGCCGTGCCCGAGCCCACCGCTCCCGACCTGCAGGCCGCCGCGTCCGCCCTGGCCGTGGCCGCGTCGGTCGTCGACGGCGCCGCTCGGCGACTGGCCACGACCGGAGGGCCCGATGCCGAGCAGGTCCTGGCCTACGACCTGGCCCACGCGGCGGCCGCCGTCCGCACAGCCCGCGCCGCGCTCGAATACGGCGGCCGCGGTCCGGTGGAAGGCGCGATCGCCTGTGCGTTCGTGGCCGACGCGCTGGCCGACCTCGTGACCCGGACCATCGGGCGCGACGCGGCCTGGGCGACGACGACCGATTGGTGGGCGGACGCGGCGGCGTTCGTCACCGCGTATCGCGACCCGGTGTTCCTGGCCGGACTGTGCGGCAACGAGGGCGAGCGCCATCTCGACGCCGACTTCGAACTCGTGCGTGACACGTTCCACCGCTTCGCCGACGAGCAGCTTCGGCCCCGCGCCGAGCACATCCACCGCACCAACGGCGACATCCCCGAGGAGATCATCTCGGGCCTGGCCGACATGGGGGCGTTCGGCCTGTCGATCCCCGAGGAGTACGGCGGCTTCGCCGGCGGGGGCGACAGCGACTACCTCGGCATGGTGGTGGCGACCGAAGAGCTGTCCTGGGGATCGCTGGGCGCGGGTGGCTCGCTCATCACCAGGCCCGAGATCCTGTCGCGCGCCCTGGTGGCCGGGGGCACCGAGGACCAGAAGCAGGAGTGGCTACCCAAACTGGCCTCGGGAGCGGTCATGAACGCCGTCGCCGTCACCGAGCCCGACTTCGGGTCCGACGTGGCCAACGTCGTGACCGCCGCCAATCCCGTCGAGGGCGGATGGTTGATCAACGGCGTGAAGACCTGGTGCACGTTCGCGGCCCGGGCCGACGTCCTCATGCTCCTCGCCCGCACCGATCCCGACCGGGCGAAAGCTCATCGTGGCCTGTCGTTGTTCGTGGTGCCCAAGCCTCGCGGCGACGGGCACGGGTTCGTCTTCACCCAGGACCCGGTCGTCGACGGCCACGTCGACGCATCGGGTCGCATGGAGGGCCGGCCCATCGACACGCTCGGGTACCGGGGCATGCACTCCTACGAGATCGCCTTCGAGAACTGGTTCGTCCCCTCCGCCAACCTCGTCGGCGGCGAGGAAGGCGTGGGCCGGGGCTTCTACCTGCAGATGGCCGGCTTCGAGAACGGGCGCCTCCAAACTGCGGCGCGCGCCCTGGGGGTCATGCAGGCCGCCTACGAGGCCGCCCTGGACTACGCCACCAACCGGGTCGTGTTCGGCCGGCCCGTCGTCGAATACCAGCTGACGCGGGCCAAACTCGCCCGGATGGCCGTGCTCATCCAGGCCACCCGACAATTCGCCTACGAGGTGGCCCGACTCATGGCCAAGGGCGAAGGCACGCTCGAGGCCTCCATGGTGAAGGCCTACGTGTGCCGGGCCGCGGAATGGGTGACCCGCGAGGCGCTGCAGATCCACGGTGGCATGGGATATGCCGAGGAGTTCCCGGTGAGCCGGTACTTCGTCGACGCCCGGGTCCTGTCGATCTTCGAGGGTGCGGACGAGACCCTGGCCCTCAAGGTCATCGCCCGGCGCCTGGTGGAACAGGCCCGGGCCTGACCTGACGGTCCCGCCGGGACCGTCAACCTTTCGATCGACTTCGCCCGGCGCGTTCGCCGCGGGCGACGAACTTGACGGCCATCTTGCGACTCGCCTCGTCGATCATCTCGTCGCCGAACATGACCGCGCCTTTGCGGTCCTGCTCGGTGGCCTGCTGGTACGCGTCGAGGATGTCCCAGGCGTGGTCGAACTGCTCCTGCGTGGGTGAGTACATCTCGTTGAGCACGGTCACCTGGTCCGGCGTCAACGCCCACTTGCCGTCGTAGCCGAGCACCCTCGTCCGTTGCGTGAAGTCGCGCAGGGCATCCATGTCCTTCACCTTCAGGAAGGGCCCGTCGATGACCTGCAGGCCGTTGGCCCGGCCGGCCATGAGGATCTTCGAGAACACGTAATGGAAGTGGTCGCCGGGGTATTCGGGGATCTGCACGCCGCCGGTGAGCACCGGCATCTCCATCGACGCGGCGAAGTCCGCCGGCCCGAAGATGATCGTCTCGAGCCGCGGCGAAGCGGCGCAGATCTCTTCCACGTTGATGAGCCCGCGCGTGGTCTCGATCTGGGCCTCGATGCCGATGTGTCCGCGGGGCAGGCCGTGTCTCTTCTCGACCTGCGTCAACAGGAGATCGAGCGCGATCACCTCGGCGGCCGATTGCACCTTGGGGAGCATCACCTCGTCGAGGCGCTCGCCGGCTCCGCCGACCACCTCGATGACGTCCTCGTAGGTCCACTCGGTGTCCCAGGCGTTGATCCGCACGCACAGGACGCGGTCGTCCCATTCCTGTTTGCGGATGGCCTCGACCACCTTGGCCCGGGCCGCCTCCTTTTCGAGCGGGGCCACCGAGTCCTCGAGGTCGAGGAAGGACATGTCGGCCGGGACGGTCGGGGCCTTGGCCAGGAAGCGCTCGTTCGATCCGGGCGTCGAAAAGCACGAGCGCCGCGGCAGGGTTCGGGAGCGTTGGGACATGGCGACGATGCTACCGGCCGGTCAGCCTGGCGCTCCACGCCGGCAGCCCGATCGGGTGGTGGCGACGCCGCTATCGGGCACCGGGCCCGGAACCGGTGGGCCTCAGGCCGGCTCGGCGTTGAGGTCGGCCGGCACCAGCTGCTCGCTCACCAACCGGGCAAAGCGCCGGGGGTCGCCGTCGACGAAGCGGCGGCAGAGGCGCAGTCCCTCGACATAACACGTGATGTAGGCCCGCCAGGTGGGGTGGCGGAGGAACTCCACCGCCTTCTCGGCCCGGGGCCGGGCCACGAGTGACCAACGCGCCAGCTCGTCGGTGACGACGTCCGGGTCGGCTCCGTCGACGTGGAGGCGCCAGGCCGCGTTGGCCCGAGCGTTCGACAGGGCTTCGGCGGCCTGGCTCACCGCGGCGACGACGTCGGCGTCGTAGCGGATGCCAAGCGGACGCAGGTGGGCGGCGACCACCTCTTCGGGCCGCCGGCCCACGATGACCTCCAGGCCGAGGTCGGCCAGGCCTTCGGCCAGGAGGCACTGCGGCGTCCCGACGAGGAAGATCGACTCCTCCATCCACCGGCGTTGGCGGACGAGACCGACCTCCTTGCGACAGTGCTCGGTATGGTGGCCGGGATAGGCCTCGTGAGCCACCAGGTGGGCGAGGGACGTGGACAACACGGGCAGGTCGGTGTTGATGGCCACCCGCGAGCACAGGCCGCCGAGGTAGTAGTTGAACCCCGACCACGGCTCGTCGCGTACCAGCTCGAAATCGACGCGCTCGCCGTCGGGCAGCCCGAAGAGGGCCGACGTGCGCTGGCGGAAGTCGTCGGCCAACGACGAGATGGCCTTCGGGAGGCGATCGGGCGCCACGGCGTGTGTCTCCCGCCAGGTGACGAACCGCTCGGCCAGCGGCCCGGAGCCCGGCAACGCCTGACCCAGGCGCTCGTGCGCGGCGGCGAATTCTTCCTCGGGGACCGGTCGCGGCCGCACCCCGTAGCACCACTCCACTTCGTCGGCATAGGAGATCTGCTCGCCGGCGAGGCGTCGCGCCGTGGTGCGGAGCCCGGTGACCTGAGCCGAGACCCAACGGCGACGGCGCCCGTCGGCCCCGGGGGGCGATCCCGAGGCGTCGGCCACGGCGTTCTCGTCGAGCGGCACGCCGGCGTCGATGTCCGCCAGCAGGACACGGGCGTCGTCGGCCAGGGCGGCGGGCGTCGCCATGGTGCCCACCGTGGCCCGGGCCGCGGGCTCCGAAGGTCCGTAGTAGGCGTCGACGAGACCGTCGATATGCCGGCCGAGGGCGAGGCCCAACTCGATGTAGCGCTCCACGACGCCGCCACCACGGGCGGTCGTCGGGCTCACCCGAGCCGGGCGCGGAGGAATTCGAGGGTCCGGTCCCAGGCGAGGCGCGACGCCTCGGCGTCGTGCACCTCGGGTCGCGAGTCGTTGAAGAACGCGTGGTCGGTGCCCGGGTAGACGTGGAACTCCGCCTCTTTGCCGAGGGCCCGGAGCTGCGACTCCAGCTCGGCCGCGGCCGCCGGGGTGAAGTACTCGTCCTTCTCGGCGATGTGGCCGAGCACGGCGGCCCGCAGGGCGGAGTAGTCAGGCTGGGCGTCGGGCCACGGGATGATCCCGTAGAAGGGGACGCAGGCCTGCACCGCGTCGGGACGCTGGCAGGCCAGGACCAGGGCGAGGCCGCCGCCCATGCAGAACCCCACGACGCCGACACCGGCGCCCGAGCAGCGGCGTGCCACCTCGTCGACGGCGCCGGACATGTCCCTGCCCGCACGGTCGAGCGCCAGGGCCATCATCTCCTTGCCGGCCTCGTCGGGCTCGGTGGTCGACAGCTTGGTGCCCCGGTAGAGGTCGGGGGCCAGGGCCACGAAGCCCTCGGCCGCGAATCGGTCACACACGTCCTGGATATGGGGGACAAGGCCCCACCATTCCTGGATCACCACGACACCCGGTCCGGTCCCGGACCCGGGAACGGCCAGATAGCCCTGGCCGGCAGTGCCGTTGCTCGGGAACTCGATCATCTCACCCATGGCGCGAGACGCTATCGCCGACGACCGGCGCGCCGCACCCGCCGGACCGCCCGATGGGGGAGCCGGGTGGACGGGGGCGGCGACGGGTCACCCGAACGACAGTAACTCCGCCGGCTCGGGGCAGTCGTTCGCCGCCAGCCCGTCGGCGAGCACCTGGGCGCCACGGGGCCCGACGAGCCGCTCGACGCCACGGAGGTCGACCACACGGCCACCGCGGCTCGACGGAGCGCGGGCGGTGGCTCGGCTGAGCGCGTCCCACAACCGTGGCGGCAGGACGCGCCCCACTCCGGCCAGCACCCAGACGGGGACCTCGAGCGCGCGCGCCGCGTCGAGCAGCCCGACGTCGTCACCGTCGATGACCATGCCCCCAGGACCGATGGCGGCGACCTCGATGACCACGACGTCGGCCGCAGCCACCTCACCGACCCCGCCGTGGCGCACGACGCGACCGTCCCCGGGGAGTGCCGCATCGAGGAGTTCGGCGGACGCGTCGTCTTGGAGCTCGTCCGCACAACGCTCTGCTTCCGTCACGGGATCGCTGGCGCTCAACACGCGCGCCGCCACCCACCACATCGGGCCGCTCGACGGATGGCGTTCGAGCAACCGCCGGCACGCGGGGACGGCGGCCGGCGGGTCGTGCTCGAGCAGGTCGGCGAGGGCCCAGGCCGCCTCGGCGGCGAGCATGGTCGGGTCGCCCCAGCCGGCGCGCGCGACGTAGCGAAGCCGTTCGATCGGATGCACGACCGCGACGCTACCTGCGGGCACGGGACCGCCGGCCGCCGTCCCCCGACGGGCGTCGGGACCCGAGCACCGCAGCGACCCGATGGTGCATCGCAAATGCTTGCTCTGGGGAACCCCCGTTGGTAGACCGGTCGGATCGTGACTGGCGTCGAGAACGACTCGCCGACGCGGTCCGGGCGGGGGTCCGGGCACCTGCGGGCCGCGGGGATCCTCGGCTCGGTCGTCGTCAGCGCCGTCGCCGCCGTGGTCCTACCGCTCACCGGACCGGTGGCGGCCGATCCGTTGGCGAGCGCCAAGGCCCAAGCGGCGCAGATCACCCAGCAGCTCCAGGCCGAAGGTGCGCAGCTCGACGTCCTGTCGGAGCAATACGAACAGGCGCAACTGCGCATCGAGCAGCTCGACGGGCAGTTGCGCACGACCCACGCCTCGATCGTCCAGACCCAGGCGCAGGTGGCTTCGGCCTTGGCGGCCCTCCGAGCGCAGGCCCTGAGCGCCTACATGTCCGGAGGGACCGACACGGGCCTCGAGCAGTTGTTCACGTCGGGCGGCGAACAGGCGACGGTCACCGAGGAATACCGGCAGGTCGCCGGGGCCAACGTCTCGGGGGCACTCGACCACCTCCACGTCCTCGAATCGACCCTTTCGCAGCAGCAGGGCCAGCTCCAGTCCACCGAACAGGGAGCGGATGCGGTACTCGGGCAAGCCGACGCGGCGCGACGAGCCGCCCAAGAGGTCGTGGCCGGTCAGCAGGCGACGTTGACGCAGGTGAAAGGACAGATCGCCGCGTTCGTCGCGCAACAACAAGCGGCCCAGGCCGCGGCCCAGGCCGCCGCCTTCCAGGCCAGGCTGAACGCGGCACGGACCCAGTCGGCTGCGGTGACTGCCACCGGGGTGTCCTCGGGCTCAACGGCCCAAGTCCCCGGCCGCTCGGTGACGCCGGTGACGCCGGTGACGGCGGCCCCGCCGGCGCCGGGCGGTGCCGGCGGGCGGGCGCTGGCCGCGGCCGAAACACAGATCGGTGTGCCCTACGTCTGGGCTGGCGACACACCTGGCGTCGGGTTCGACTGCTCGGGGCTCACCATGTGGGCCTGGGCCCAGGCGGGTGTCTCGCTCAGCCATTCGGCGGCCGCCCAGTACGACGAGACCACGCACATCCCGTTGTCGGACCTCGAGCCCGGTGACCTGCTCTTCTACGACGAGGGCACCGGCACGATCGGGCACGTGACGATGTATGTCGGGCCCGGCGAGATGATCCAGGCCGAGGAGACCGGGACGAGGATCCAGATCACGGGTATCTGGAGCTCGGGCCTGGTCGGCGCCGGCCGGCCGTAGTTATCCGTCCACCGGCCGCGGCGCGCCACCGGTATCTGCCAGCCATCCTGGCGGGATCTTCCCCTCGGCACCCGGCTTACGGGGCCCGGGCACTCGGGCGAAGCGATAGGCGGTGGGCGCGCAGCCCAGCTGGACCATGACGGCCTGTCCGGTGTCGTCGCCGAGCATGCACGCCAGAACGGCCTCGGCAACCTCCTCGGGCGCGATGAGGGGGAACCCCGAACCAGCCAGCACGTCACGGATCTCACCGTCGATCAACGGCGTGTCGACCAGGCTCGGGCACACCGCGTTGATCGTGATCTGCTGCTCGGCCAGACGGGGGCCGAGGGAGCGTACGAACCCCACCACGGCGTGCTTGGTCAGCGTGTAGAGCGAGTCACCGGGAAAGGCCACGATCCCGGCCAGCGACGAAGTGGCGACGATGGCCCCACCGCCGCGCGCCGCGATCTCCGGCACCAGGGCTCGGGTGCCGAAGACGACCCCGTCGACGTTCACGCCGAGGATCCGCCGGTACTGCGCGTCGGTGACCTTGGCGATGTCCTCCTCGCCGGTGGTAACCCCGGCGTTCAGGTGCGCCAGGTCGACCCCTCCGAGGGCGCGAGCCGCATCGACGATGGACATCCAGTGCTCGGGCCGGCTCACGTCCGCCTCCAGCGCCGCGCCGTCGAGTTCCGCCGCCACCTCGGCCGCGGCATCCGCCTGGATGTCGACGACCAGCACCCGTGCGCCTTCGGCGGCCAGTCGCCGGGCACTGGCCCGCCCGATGCCCGACGCCCCGCCGGTGACCACCGCCACCTTGCCCTGCAGTGCTCCCACGACCCCTCCCTCGAGACGAGCCCGATCCCGGCAGGCTCGCTGGCGCAAGACGCTACCGGCTCACGCGGACCGGCCCGATCTCGGCCGGCGGCGCACCGGCGATACGCTGCTGCGACCAGGCCTGTGCCCGGCGTCTGCCTCCGAGGAGCCCGTGAAACCCATCCCTGTCGTGTTCCACATCGGACCGCTCCAGGTCCATACCTACGGGATCGGACTGGCCCTCACGTTCTTGTACGGCCTCGTGTACTTCGAGCACCGGCTCAAGAAGAACGGCTACCCGACGGCGTGGTTCACCGGCGTCTTCATCTGGATCGTCGTGTCGGCGGTCGTCGGCGCCCGCGTCCTCCACGTGGCATCCAATTGGTCCACGTTGTACGCCGCCCACCCCGGACAGGTCTTCGCCATATGGAACGGCGGACTCTCGTCGTTCGGCGGTCTGCTCTTCGCCGTGCCCGTCGGCGTGGTCCTGGCCCGCCGGCGGTGCCCGGAGTTGCGCACCATCCGAGCGCTCGACCTGGTCGCCCCCGTCCTCGTCTCGGCTTGGGGTATCGGTCGCCTCCTCGGCCCGCAATTGATGCTGAATGGCGGCGGGGCCCGGACGGCGGCGTGGTTCGGCCTTTCGTACGCCGGCGAGCAGGGCAAGCGGGTCCCGGTGCCGATCTTCCAGGCCATCGACTGCTTCGTCATCTTCGGCCTCTTGCTGCTCATCGAGCACTACTACCGCGAACGTCCCAACGGGTTCGTCATCTCGACGGCCGTCGCCCTGTGGGGCCTGGCCCGCTTCGTCGAGGAACACTTCTGGCTGGGCCTCGGCGCCCAGGTCGGCTCGACACAGTCCGAGTCCAGCGCCGGTCCCGTCCTCGTCCAGGGAGCCGGACTGCTCATGTTCGCGGCCGGAGTCCTGCTCATGGTCCTGTCATGGCGGCGGGCCGGGCGACGAAGCGATTCGACCGGACCCTCGGCGGTGTCCGCCGGTGACCCCGACGGGACCTCCCGCATCGACGAGACTCCGCACGCCGACGAGACGACGGCTGATCGCGTGTCGGGCTAGAGGCCGAGGCGATCAGCGGGGTCGCACGGCGTCGCCCAGCGGCGGGCGCCCCGCACTCGGCGGGCCGGCGAAGGCCTGGGCGATGGCCATCCAATCCTTCGCCGCATCGCCCACCAACTCGAGCGTCGTATCGGCGATGTTGCGCCGCTGGGTGACGACCAGGCAGAAGTCGAGGGCGTCGCCGCGCACCGCGTCGGTGGCCGACACGTCGTCGTCCCACGCCCAGTGCTCGCCGCCGGGCCCGGTGAGCTCGACCGCGACGCGCACCGTCGGCCGTTCGAGGCCGCGGACGATGTACGCGTAGGGGCGGGCGTGCACGCCGATGTGCGCGATGTGACGAAGGCGCGCCGTCGGCAGGCGCGTCGTCCCCAGGGCGTCGGCCACGTCCTGGCCATGGGCCCACGTCTCCATGAGCCGGGCGGAGACGAACGAGAGCGTCCCCATCGGGGGGCCGAACCACGGGACGCGGACCTTCGGGTCGAGCTTCGCGGCCTCGCCGATCAGCGTCGCGCGCGCCGTGCGCCACCACAGCAGCAGGTCGTGCCCCGACATCTCCCGGCCCTGACGGAGGTGCTCGGCCATCGGGTCGCCCCCGGCCGCCACCGCCGCCTGGGCCATCGCCGTGAAGGCTTCGGGGTCGGTCATGGCCATGACGGCGGCGTCGTCGAAGAAGGCCAGGTGGCTGATCGCGTCACGCACGACCCACCCTTCGGCGGGGGTGGCCGTGTTCCACTCCGGCTCGTCGAGGTCGGCCACGAGCCGGTCGAGATCGAGGTGCTCGGCCTCCAGATCGGCCACGAGGGTGTCGAGCGTGGCCGGAGCGGGCGTCACCACCGCGAGGCTAGCCACGGACACGGCGTCGCGCCGCCCGTCCGTCGGCGCGACGCGCCGCCCGTCCTCGGCTACTCATCGAGGCTACTTGCGCATACAAGCAGACTCGATGAGTAAGATGGCTTCGTGGAACGCGGCACGGTGGATTGGCTCGATCCACTCGAGATGCGGGCCTGGCGGTCGCTGTTGACCGCCCATGCTCGGCTGCTGGCGCGCCTCGACGCCGAGCTGCAGGCGACGAGCTCGACATCGGTGGCGGACTACGCCGTGCTCGTGCACCTGTCGGAGGCCGAGCGTGGCCGCATGCGCATGAGCGAGCTGGCCGACGTCCTCAACCTGTCACCGAGCGGGCTCACCCGTCGTCTCGACGGCTTGGTGACCGGCGGGTTCGTGGAACGGACCAAGTGCCCGACCGACCGGCGCGGCGCCTACGCGGAGCTCACCGATCTGGGCCGCGAGCGCCTGGAGGAAGTGGCTCCCCGACACCTCGAGCAGGTGCGACGCAACTTCGTCGACCGCCTCGACCGGTCACAACTCGAGGCGCTGGCGGACGCCCTGTGGGTCGTGGCCGACGCCCTCGGCCCGACATCGGTGAGCGTGGTGGGAGTCGGCCGCACCTCCTGACGACCACACCTCCTGACGACCACACCTCCTGACGGCCACACCTCCTGACGGCCGAAAGACGGAGCGCGCCCGCCCGGTGGTCGAGATGGAGGTGTTGTTGGGTGGTGGGGGCGGAGGGATTCGAACCCTCACTGGAGGCGTTTTAAGCGCCTTGCCTCTGCCGGTTGGGCTACACCCCCGAGGCATGTCAGATCGCCGCCGCGGTGTTCACTCGTGATGGTGGCCGCCGCCGGGGTGCGCGTCCACTTCGTCCCACACGGCGCGCTCGGGGCCTCGAGGATCGTCCTCGAGGCTTACCCCGGCAGACGCGGTGTCGGCGTCGGATCCGAACACCATCGTCGATCGCCGGGACGCGTCGTAAGCGGGCCAGTCCCCCACCGCGTCGCACGACGGGTCGCCGGTCCTGGCGAACGCCAGCCACGACTGCTGCATGCGCAACGAGAGCGCGAAGGCGTCTTCGCCGCCACCGGTGAAGGGGTGCACGGCCGGATTGGCCACGGTGCCGAAGACGAAGGGCACGTCGAGGCCGTGACAGGACCCGAACATCCCTCCCAGGAACGGAGACGGCCACGAGAACAGATACGAATAGGCGGCCGCGCCGTGCGCGCTATGGAGCTCGGCCAGGTGCAAGGACGGCAACCGGAAGACGAAGTCGGTGACGATGGCGGTCCACAGGTCGCGTCCCGACACCGGTTCGCCGCGCTCGGCGCGGGCTTCGCTGTAGGCGGCCACCACCACCTCCGCCGCGCCGGTGGAGGTGATCTTGGCCAGCCGGTGCACGACGTCGGTCGGGACGAGCCCGGCCGAGGACGGGTCCGCAGCCAGGTACAGCGCGGCCTCGTCGCGTGTGACGCCGATGAGCACCGGCACCCGCGGCGCCGACGGATCGGCCATGGCCACCTCGGGCGTACGGCCCAGGGCCCCGCCGTCGACGACGGGCAGGAAAGGAAGCGGCAAGCCGCCGTCGCCGGGGACCTCGGCGGCCAGCAGGCGGGTGGCGTCCACCAACTGTTGCGGTGACGCCTGGGCCAGCGCGACGCGGCCGAGTGCACCGATTCCCAGCAGCGCTCCCAGTCGCTCGGCCCGGCGCGCCCCCCACCCGACGGTGGCCGTGGCCGGGGGCCCGCTCTGGATCACGGCACGCCGGAACAATCCGTCGGCCACCGGAGACCCGAGCAGGTCCGATATGCACATCGCGCCGGCGGACTCGCCGAAGACGGTGACATTCCCGGGATCGCCGCCGAACTCGCCGATGTGACGTTGGATCCACTCGAGCAACGCAAGCTGGTCGAGCAGGCCCCAGTTCCCACAGCCGGCCTCGCCGTCGACCGCCAGATCGGGATGGGCCAGGAATCCCAGCGCGCCGAGCCGGTAGTTGAACGTCACGACCACCACGCCGGCGCGCGCCAGTTGCCGGCCGTCGAACAGGGCGCTGGCACCGGATCCGGTCGTGAATCCCCCGCCGTGGTGCCAGACGAGGACGGGACGCCGGGCGTCGTCGAGCCCGGGCGTCCAGATGTTGAGGTTCAGGCAATCCTCGTCGGTCTCCACCGGGTCACCGGGGAGGCTCAGCCCGGGCACCGGCGGCGATTGGGGGGCGATCGGGCCCCAGGACGCGGCATCGCGCACCCCGGGCCACGAAACGGGAGCCATGGGCGGGAGCCAACGACCGGCGACGGGCGCGACTCGGGCGTAGGGCACGCCCCGAAACACCCACAGGCCGTCCTCCTCGACGCCCCGGAGCACCCCCGCCGCCGTGCTGGCCATGCCATCCACGTGCCGGCCTCCCTGAGCCCACCGACCCGGCGTTCGGCCAGGTCACAGGCGCACCGTAGAGGGCGCACGAGGGGTGGTCAAGGACGCACGACGCGGCCCTTCCGTTTCGACGATCCCGCTACTACTGTTGCAGGAGTGGTTCATGTGAATTTGACGCCTGGGCGCACGCGTCGACATCCACGTCCGCTTCCACGCCGGCCGTTGGTCGCTGTCGCCCCGCTCGTGGTGGTGGTTCTCGGGGCCGCGCTGTGCCTCCCCGAGGCCAGCGCCGCGGCAGCGGGCCCGCCGACGACCGTGTCGGCACCGGGAGACACCGACTCGCAGATCGCCACCGACCAGGCCCAGGCCGCCGCGCTCGAGGCGCAGATCGCCACGCAGCAGCAACAGGTGACGACCCTGTCCGAACAATATGACCAGGCCGCCTACGACCTCCAACAGGTCCAGGCCAAGCTCGACGCCACACAGGCACAACTGCTCGTCGACCGCCAGCGCGAAGCCCAGGCCCGACGCACCCTGCAGGTCGACGCCGTCAACGCGTACATGTACGACGCACCCGACACCCGTCTCCTCTCCGCCTTCGCGTCGACCACCGCCACCGGCCAGCTCCACGACGTCTACCAGGCCACGGCCATCGGCAACACCACCGACGCCGCCGACCAGCTGGCCGCGGCCGGGCGCCAGTTGGCCGGCGCCGAGACCGGCCTGCGGGACCAGGAAGCGCAGGCGGCCGCCGACACCACCAGCACGAGCGAGGCGCAGAACCAGGCCCAGGCCGAGGCCGAGGCGTCAACGGCGACCCTGGACGACATCAAGGGTCAGATGGCTCACCTCATCGTCGAGCAGGCGGCCAAGCAAGCCGCGGCGGAAGCCGCCGCGGCCGAAGCCGCAGCGGCAGCCCAGGACGACCAGGCGCGCCAACAAGCGGCGGCCGCGGCCACCGCCGCGGCCGGTGTGGCCGAGACGTTGGGCGCGGGTACGGCCGCGGCGGGAGCGGCCACCAACTCGGCCAACGAGGCCGCCGGTGGCGCGACGATCGGGCGTGGCTCACCCGAGGAGGCCGCCGGCGCCGGCGCCGTCGCCGTGGCCGTGGCCGAGCGGTACCTCGGCGTCCCCTATGTCTGGGGCGGGGCGTCCATGGGCGGCGTCGACTGTTCGGGTCTCGTCATGCTCGCCTGGAAGGCGGCAGGGGTCTCCCTCGTCCACTCGGCCGCCCTGCAGTATCTGCAGTCGACCCCGGTCCCCCTCGACCAGGTGCAGCCGGGCGACTTGCTGTTCTACGACCTCGATGGCAGCGGGATCGACCATGTCGTCATGTTCGTCGGTTTAGGCCCCTATGGCGCCGACACCATCATCCAGGCGGCCCACACGGGCACGTTCGTGGAGTTCGACCCATACTGGCTCTACGGCCTGGTCGGCGCCGGTCGGCCCTGAGTCCGAGGCGGTCGCGTCCCAGGTCACCGCACGCGGCCCGGCGGGTACGATGACCAGGTGAGTGTCGGCGAAGAAGCAACGCCACGGATCCAGCGCACGGCGTTGGTTCCGTTGCCCAGGGTCGAAACGACCGCCATCTCGGGCACGCGCTTGTCCGACGTGGACGAGTGGGGCCGCTCCGAGCACATGCGCGAGATCGTCCGGCGCTTCTACGCCCCCATCTACAAGCACTGGTTCCGCGTCGAGTGGGACGGGCTCGAAAAGATTCCGCGAGCGGGCGGCGCGTTGCTGGTGGCCAACCACGCGGCCGCCATCCCGTCGGACGCACCGGTGATCATGCACGGCATCGAGGAGGAGCTCGGGCGTCCGCTCTACGGGCTGGCCGACTTCTTCTTCCGCACGATCCCGTGGGTGGGCACGACGTGGTCCCGCGTCGGCGGTGTGCCCGCCCACCCCGACAACGCGCTGCGGATTCTGCGTGACCAGGGACAACTGGCGCTGGTGTTCCCCGAAGGGACGAAAGGGCCGTCGAAGACCTACGCCGATCGCTACCGGTTGCGCCGATTCGGACGCGGAGGCTTCGTCGAGATCGCCATGCGCGCCGGTGTCCCCGTGATCCCGATCGCGGTTGTCGGTGCCGAGGAATCGATGCCCATCTTGATGCGCCTGCCCAACCTGGCCAAGGCGCTCGGCGTCCCCTACGTGCCCGTCACCGCCAACATGCTCCTGTTCGGACCGCTCGGGCTGGCCCTGTACTTCCCGACGAAGTTCAAGCTGCGGGTCCTCGACCCGGTGACCTTCGACGTGCCGCCCGGCCAGGAGCGGTACTCCAAGAGCCGCATCATGGAAGAGGCGGAGAACATCCGCATGTCTTTGCAGGAAACCCTCTACGACATGCTGCGCGACCGCCGCAGCGTCTGGTTCGGCTGACGCCCGTGGGACGCCGCGTCCTGGTCACCGGCCTCGACACCTTCTGGGGCGGCCGGATGGCCCAGGCCCTCGAATCCGACCCCGACGTCGAGATGATCCTGGGCATGGGCACGAGCGAGCCGTCGGTCCCGCTGGAGCGGGCCGAGTTCGTCCGCGCCGACCAGACGTACTCGATCCTGTCGCGCATCGTTCGGGCGACGCAGGTCGACACCATCGTCCACACGTTCTTAGTGGTGGACTCGACCCGCGTGCCGGGCCGCACCCTGCACGAGATCAACGTCATTGGGACCATGAACCTGCTCGCCGCCGCCGGCCAGTCGGGATCCCCGGTGCGCCAGGTGGTCGTGAAGTCGTCGACCCTGGTCTATGGATCAGCCTCGACCGACCCCACCTGGTTCCGCGAGGAGATGACGCGCACGTCGCCGGCGCGCACGCGGGTCGAGCGCACGCTCATCGAGGTCGAGGGCTTCGTCCGCGATTTCGCCGAGGACAACCCGGCCACCGTCGTCACCGTGCTCCGCTTCGCCAACGTGCTCGGCACCGACATCATCACCCCGATCAGCACCAACCTCTCTCGTCCGCTGTGCCCGCAGGTGGCGGGCTTCGACCCCCTGGTCCAGTTCGTCGAGGAAGACGACGTCGTGCGCTGCCTCGAGCACGTCACCCGCCACCGCGTGCCGGGCCTCTACAACGTGGCCGGCGAGGGCAGGGTGCCGTGGGCCGAGGTGGCCGAGATCTGTGGCACCCGCCTCTTGCCGCTCCCGCCGGTCGCCACCCGCCAATTCGCGGCCCCGCTGGTGCGGGCCGGGATCATCGAATTCCCCCCCGAGCTCGAGAGCCTGTTGCGCTACGGCCGAGGCGTGGACACGTCTCGGCTGTCCCGATCGGGGTTCACCACGCGTTACACCTCGCTGGGCGCGGTGGAGAGCTTCATCCGAGCGACCCGGCTGCGCCGCAGCATCGGCAAGACACCACCCTCGTACACCTACGAACAAGACATCGAGCAGTTCTTCCGCCATTCCTCGGCGGTCGTGAACACGCCCGTGGACGGCTGAGCGGTCAGGCGCGTTTCAGCCAGGCGAGCACGAGGTCCCCGCCGCGCTCGTCCCACTCCTCGGTCGTGATGGCGTAGCGGACGTGGTCCTCCCAGACCCCGTCGATCTCCAAGTAGCGCAAGGCGACACCCTCCTCGCGCAGGTCGAGCTTCTCCACCACCCGACGGCTGGCCGTGTTGCGCGGGACGATGGCGACTTCGACACGGTGCAGTCCGAGCTCCTCGAAGGCAAAGCGCAGCACCACGACCGTCGCCTCGGGGGCGAGGCCGTTGCCGGCCAAGGCGCGGTCCACCCAGTAGCCGACGAAGGCGTTCTGGAAGGGGCCGCGCTGGACCGACGACAAGGTGATCTCGCCGGCGAGGCGCCCCTCGACGAACATGCCGAACCCGTACCCTGTTCCGAGTTGACGCTCGCGCTCGCGCGCCGCGCAGCGCACGCCGAAGCTCGCCCGGTCCTCGGGGGTGGGCGGGGCCCCCGCCGGGCGTGGTTCCCACGGGACGAGCCAGTCACGATTGCGGGCCCGGACCTCGTACCAGGACTCGTAGTCCTCCTCGACCAGGGTGCGCAGTCGCAGCCGCCAGCCGACGAGCTCGAGCGGCACCACGCGCGACGTCCGACCGATCACCGTCCCAGCACCTCCCCCAAGGCGGCCAGGAGCAGTGTGACATTGCGCGGTCGTGCCGTGTGGCCCATCGTGCCGATGCGCCACACCTTCCCCGCCATCGGCCCCACCCCGCCGCCGATCTCGATGCCGAAGTGCTCGAGCAGGCGGCGGCGCACGCCGGCCTCGTCGAGGCCGGCCGGCATGACGTCGGGCACGTACACGGTGGTCAGCTGGGGCAGGCGGTTGTCCTTCGGTGCGACGAGCTCGAGGCCCAAGGCCTCGAGGCCGTCTTGGAGCAGACGGCCGCAGGACTCGTGCCGGGCCCAGGCGGCATCGAGCCCTTCGTCGAGCACGACACCGAGCCCGGCGTGGAGGGCGTAGACCATGCTCACCGGGGCCGTGTGGTGGTAGGTGCGACCGGGACCCGTGCCGGGTGACTCGACGTAGCGCGAGATCAGCCCGAGGTCGAGGTACCACGACGACGGCGTCTCGACGAAGCAGTGGCGCGCCCGCGCCGACGCGGTCAGCGGGGCCAATCCGGGCGGCACCCCCAGGCACTTCTGGGTGCCGCCGTAGGCCAGGTCGATCCCCCACCCGTCGACCTCGACGGGGATGCCGCCGAGCGACGTCACCACGTCGACGAGGAGGAGCGCACTCCCCTTGGCCGTGCCGAGGTGCTCGATGTCGTTTCGCACTCCCGTCGAGGTCTCGGCATGGACCACGGCGATGATCTTCGGATCGCGGCGCGCGCCGAGCAGCGCCTCGGGGTCGAGGGGCTCTCCCCAGGGGGCCTCGACGCGGACGACCTCGGCGCCGAGGCGACCGGCGACCTCGCACATCCGTTCGCCGAAGAGCCCGTTGACCCCGACGACGACCACGTCGCCGCGATCGACGAGGTTCACGAAGCCTGCCTCCATGCCCGCCGAGCCCGTGCCGCTCACGGGCAGGGTCAGGGCGTTGGTGCTCTGCATGACCCGACGGAGGCGGTCACAGGTCTCGTCGAGGACGGCGAGGAACTCGGGGTCGAGGTGACCGAGCATCGGCCGGGCCAGCGCGGCGGTCACCTCGGGGTAGGGATTGGAGGGCCCCGGTCCCATGAGGACCGGGTCGGCGAGTGACATCCCTGGATGCTAGGCACGTCCGGTAGTCGCGGCGCCAGACCAGGCGCCAGCCCGGGCGTCAGAACGCGTCGGGTCGCGTCGGGTCGCGAACCCCGGGCTGCACGCGCAGGCCGGCGACGAGTCCGTCGAGGATGTCGTCCTCCGACACCAGGCACCGGTGGCGACCCAGTCCTTCCATCACCGCGTCCAGCACCAGTACACCACCGACGATGACGTCCTCACGGCCGGGGACCATCCCCGGCCGTGCCAGGCGCCCGGTTCGGTCGTCGGTCGCCAGTCGTCCGAGCCAGTCTTCGACTTCACGACGCGACAACTCGTAATGATGGATGCGATCCCGCTCGTACGTCGAGAGTTCCTGCGCCAGCGACGCCAGCGTCGAGACGGTGCCGGCCAGCCCGACGAGCAGCCCGTCCGGCGAGAGCCGGGGCAGTTCGGCCCGGGCCTCGGCGAGGCCGGCGTCGATAGACCGGCGCGCCGCGTCGAGCTCTTCGCTGGTCGGCGGGTCGTGGTGCAAGAACCGCTCGGTCACGCGTACGCACCCGACGTCGAGCGAGACGGCTGCCACCTCGGCGACCTCGCCGTCGGTTCGCGGGAAGCCGGCCACGAGCTCTGTCGATCCGCCGCCGATGTCCACCACCAGGACCGGCCCGGCTGCGGCCGCGCCGGCCTCGATGTCCAGACCGGCCGTCGCTCCGGCGAACGACAGCCGACCCTCCTCCGACCCGCTCAGGACCTCCGGTTCGACGCCGGTAGCGCGACGGGCCCGGTCGAGGAATTCGGACGCGTTGGCCGCGTCGCGCACGGCGGAGGTCGCCACCAGTCGAGCCCGACCCACCCCGTGGTGGTCCATGGTGCGGCGAAAGTCGCCCAGGACGCCGACCGTCCGGCTGATCGCGTCGGCGGCGAGCAGGTGCGTGGCGTCGACGCCCTGCCCCAGCCGGGTGATACGCATCTGTCGCTCGAGGGCCCGACCCGATCCGTCGACAATCAGCAGGCGCGTGGAATTCGTCCCGCAGTCCAAAGCGGCTACAGGGGCGGACGGGTCACCGGACATCTCCCCGCTCTACCACAAAGGCGTCGAGGTCCACATCGAGGCGTTCGGCGGTCCAGCGGCCGACCGGGTCGTCGCCGCCGGCGAGAAACCAGGCCACGTGGGCGTGGAGGCACTTGACGCTTCGTCGCGTCCCCCCCACTCCTCCCGACGGTCTCGGACCGACATGGCCAGGGTCCACCAGCGCATCGCGGACGGTGGCGTAGCGCTCGTGGGCCGAAGCCAGCTCCTCGGGATCGACGGCCAGCGCGGCGCGGCGCACGCCCCCGTCGGCCTCGAGGCGGCTCACCGCGTCGCGCAGCTCGGCGTCGACCAGCCAGTAGCGCGTCGGCATGGGCCGGCCGTCGTCGAGGAACGGGGCGTTCTCGATGACGGCCGGGGTGGCGTCGCGACGGCGCACGACAACGGTGAACGAGCCCGACGGTGTGCGACCGAGGAGACGGGTGACGGCTTCGAGGTCGGCCGCATCCACCGCCACGCGTCAGTGCCAGAACTCGAGGTCGTGCGCGATCCGACCCCACAGGCCCGATCCCCGCGACCGGGGGCGCGACGGCCCAGACCCGGCCGCCAGGCCCGCTCCGGGGTCGACCAGGGCCTGGGACTGCGCCGAACCTGGGGCGACGGGTGGGCCGCTCAGGGGCACGTGGCCGGTGGTGGCGGCACCGGTCAGGGGTGCGCCGGGCGTCGGCAGGATGTCATAGGCCTTCTCCCCCGGCTCGACGAAACCGAAATCGGCGCGCGCGATTGCAGCCACGACGGCCGGGTTGTTCAGTCGGCTCGCTTCGGCCGACAGCAACCGGTTGTCGGCGGTGAGCTGGTTCGCCTGCGCCTGCGCGGCGGACAACTGCCCGCCCTGGTCGAGAAGGGCCGAGATCGGGAAGCTCGTGACGAGCACCAATGCGGCGAACACCGAGGCCGCGATGACGAGGGCCCGCGACCGGCGCCGCTGGAGTTCGGCGCGCGCCACCTTGCGCGACGTCCCCGACGAGCTCGGCCGCCGTTTCGACGCTGGGGCGGAACGCTTGACCCGGTCGCGAGCCGCGCTGCGCAGTCGCGCCGCACGCGACTGTTGCTGGGTGGAGACGATGCTCCGGGAGAACGGGCGACGGGAACGAGGTCGCGTCGACAGGCGAGAGCGCGATCGGGAATGCTTCGAGCGGGTGCGCGACGAACGCGATCGCAGTCCGATCACCCAGCCGTCCCCCGGCCCGGGCTTCTCCGGGCGCAGGCCAACGCGTCACGCCCGAGGAAAGCGGCGGACTCGCCCAGGTCCTCCTCGATGCGAAGCAACTGGTTGTACTTGGCGACGCGGTCCGAGCGAGCCGGCGCGCCCGCCTTGATCTGCCCGCAGTTCGTGGCCACGGCCAAATCGGCAATCGTGGTGTCCTCGGTCTCGCCGGATCGATGCGAGATGACGCACGCGTAGGCGCCGCGAGCGGCCAGTGCCATCGTGTCGAGGGTCTCGGTGAGGGTCCCGATCTGGTTCACCTTGATCAAGATGGCGTTGGCCACGCCCGTTTCGATGCCCCGCTCAAGCCGGGCCTGGTTGGTGACGAAGACGTCGTCGCCCACCACCTGGATGCGATCGCCGACTGCCGCGGTGAGGCGTGCCCACCCATCCCAGTCGTCCTCGGCCATGCCGTCCTCGATCGACACGATCGGGTAGCGGTCGCAGAGGTCGGACCAGTAATCCACCATCTCGGCCGGTGTCAGCGTCCGCTTCTCGCCGGCCAGCTCGTAGACACCGTCCTTGAACAATTCGCTCGCCGCCGGGTCGAGGGCGATGGCGACTTCGTCGCCCGGCACCCGCCCGGCGCGCTCGATGGCCTCCACGAGGACCTTCACCGCGTCCTCGTTCGACGACAGGTCCGGGGCGAAGCCGCCCTCGTCGCCCACCGCGGTCGACAGGCCCCGGCTATGGAGCACACCCTTCAGGACGTGGTACGTCTCCACGCCCCAGCGCAGCGCCTCGGAGTACGACGCCGCGCCGACGGGGGCGAGCATGAACTCCTGGAGGTCGATCGAATTGTCGGCGTGCACGCCGCCGTTGATCACGTTCATCTGCGGCACGGGGAGCACGTGCGCGTTCGCTCCACCGACAAATCGGTACAGGGACATATCGGCGTCGACGGCGGACGCCTTGGCCACGGCCAGCGAGACGCCGAGAACGGCATTGGCACCGAGCCGGCCCTTGGTCGGCGTGCCGTCGAGATCCACCAGGGCCATGTCGATGCCCCGCTGGTCGTAGGCGTCGAAGCCGGCCAGCACCTCGGCGATCTCGCCGTTTACGTGCTCGACCGCCCCCAGGACGCCCTTGCCCCCGTAGCGGTCCCCGCCGTCGCGCCACTCGGTGGCCTCATGGGTCCCGGTCGAGGCCCCCGAGGGCACGATGGCCCGACCGGCCGCGCCGGATTCCAAGACGACCTCCACCTCGACGGTGGGATTCCCTCGCGAGTCGAGAACCTCGCGTGCGACGACCTGCTCGATCATGCTCATGGCGTTGGTGCCCCTGTGCTGGTTGTTGTAGAAGTTACTCGCTGGCTTCGACGAGACGGCGGAACCAGGCGGCCTGCGCGCGCAATGCGGTCTCGGGATCCACCCCCAGGCGGCGGGCGACATCGGCCAGGGAGAACAGCAGCCGGCCCACGGCCACGGTGGTCTCCGCCGGTGCGTCGAGCGTCTCACCCGACGCCCCTGCCGACCGGCTGTCTCCTCCGGCCGGCACCGAGCTCGCCGCCAGGAGGGCGGTCCCGGCAGAGAGCTCGTCGAGTCGCTCCTCCAGGGTCGCCGTGGCCATCCCCACCGACTCCGCCTTGCGCTGGAGCTTGGCCGCCAGGGCCAGGGCCGGGAGGGCGGCGGGGATGCCCTCGGTGACGCTGGTACGGCCCTTCTCGGCCTTCTTCAGGACCTCCCAGCGCGCCGCCACCTCTTCGGGCGTATCGGCCTCGGTATCCCCGAAGACGTGCGGGTGGCGCCCGACCAGCTTGTCGTGGACCTGGCGGGCCACGTCGGCCAGGGTGAAGCGTCCCTCCTCGGCGGCCAGGGTGGCGTGGAACAGGACCTGGACCAACAGGTCGCCGAGCTCCTCCTCGAGATGGGCGACGACTTCCGGCGGGACGTCGGGCTCGGCCGCGTCGAGCGCCTCGATGGCGTCGAGGGCCTCGTAGGACTCCTCGAGCAGGTGCCGGGCCAGCGATCCGTGGGTCTGGCCACGGTCCCACGGACAGCGTTCCCGCAGCGTTCGGACCAGCTCGTCGAGGCGGACCATCTCGGACGCCACCGGTGAGGCCAGGGACGGGATCCACACCGACGTCAGATGATCGGGCTCCAGCGAGCGGTCGAGGTCCTCCCAGGCGACGTCGACCACGACCTCGTCGGGCAGGCCGAGGTGGTGGAGCAGCACGGCTCTCGGCGCCGCATGGGGCTCGGACGCCGTCGCGTCGACGTCGTCGACGGCGAGCTTCATGGCCGAGAGCACCGAGCGGTCGTGGCACTGGGCGACGAGCAGGGGTCCTCGGTCGCCGGCTGCTTCGATCGCGAAGGCGGTGCCGTCGACCAGGCGGACGCCGACCGCCACGGGGTCCACACCGAGGCGGTCCCAGGCCAGGTCCAAGAACGAGGGCGCGTGCACCACGTCCACCTCCACCCGCCCGTCGGACCGCAACAGCTCGACGGCACGCTCGGCGACGAAGGGCGAGCCCGGTACGGCATAGGCGACATACCCGCCGCCGGGGGCGGCGAGCTCGGCGGCGGCCACCAGGTCTTCCACGATGGCCGTATACACGTCCTCGAAGCGCTCACCCGACTCGTAGTGGTGGTCGAAGGACTCCAGGGGGACCTGCGCACTTCGTCGGGCCGCTTCGACCGACGGATGGCGGTCGGTGCGGACGAAGGCGCGAGCGGCGCCGGCCAGCACGGACAAGGTGGCGGCGGGGACCAGCTCCGGTCCCGCCGGCCCGAGCCCGGCCACGACCACCCGCGGCCGCCCGTCGGTCGGTGTCCCGGGAACGGGCCACACGCGCTCCACGGCGGCGTCAGCCGCCTGCGGTCGATCCGGCGCCGAGTACCGATCCGGTGGTCGACGGGCACGTCGCGGTGCCACTGTTCTTGCACGGTGCCAGCACGTCGCGTGCGGGCGGCGGAGTGGGTGATTCCACAATGCCCTCCAACTCGCTCCACGAGCCGTATTGCGGGTTGACGACGACGTGCGACGCCCTGGTGATTCGGGAGAACTCGGCCGTCACCTCGCTGTCGTGCGCGGCCAGGAGCTCCTGGCGGATCTGCGACTCGGCCTCGGAGAACGGGGTCAGGGGCTTGGCGTCCACCTGCAGCAACAGCCACACACCGGTGCCGCCCGGTTGGCTGCTCGGCTCGTTCACGGGTTGGCTGATCTGGCCGACCCCCACCCCGTCCAAGGCAGCGAGGATCAGTTGGTTCTGGATCTGGGCTGTCGGCACGCAGCCGATCTGACCGCCCTGCCTGCTGGTCTGGGTGTCGATGGAGCTCGCCGCCGCCGCCGCCGCGAAGGACGTGGTACCGGCCGTGATCGACTGCCGGATCTGGGTCGCCTCCGCCTCGGTCTCCACGGCGATGTCGCTCAGGCAGATCAGCTCGAACTTCTGGGGGTGCGCCTCGTAGTAGGCACGGAGGCTGGCTGTGCTCAGGTCCACACCGCCGAGCACGGCGGCCAGTTGCTCCTGCTCGGCGAGGTACACCGTCTGCTGGTGGAAGAAGCCCGATGGCACCTTGGCCACGAGCTCCGAGCCGGTGAGCCCGCACGGCGACGACTGCTCGGTGCTCGACGGCGTGAGCTGGTTGACCAGATCCACGCGAGCGGCCGCCACGTCTGCATCGGTCAGCGGGTGGTCGAGCTGGTCCAGGCGTTCCCGGATGAGCTGGGCCAGAATCATGTTGCTCAATTGGTAGGCGGCCAGTTGCTGGGTGACCGTTCCGTCGCCGGTCCCGCTGGCCGGCAGCGGCAGATTCGACCCCTGCAGCTCGAGCATGCAGGTCGCGCTCGAGGTCTCACCGGTCTGGCTCCCGACCAGGACGGACAGGTCGTCGTTCAGGGCGCTCTGCGAGATGGCGACGCCGTTCACCGTGGCCGCCGTCGGGCCCACGTCACAAGCCGACGCGGCCAGCGCGAGCGCGCCGACCACGGCGATGAGCGGGAGGCGCTTCACGAAACGGGCATGCTACCGGCGGACATCGGCACCGGACGATTCGCGCCGTCGGCCGGCAGGGGCGAGGGCGGGGGGACGAGATCACGCAACATCTCGGCCAAGGCTGCGGCCGGGTCGACCCCCGCCGCCAGGGGGGCCATGAGCTGGTGGGCCTGCTCCTTGTACAGGGCGGTGGGGTATCGGCGCCGGAGCCGCACCTGCGCGCTGGCGGCCAGGGCGATCGGGAACAGCCGGGCGACCAGCACCCGTCGGCCGGGACCGCCCGACCCGAGCGGTCCCGGCGTCGCCGACAGCTCCCGCACGCCGGTGCGCAGGCACTCGACCCGCAGTCGGGCCACGGACAACAGCCCCTCGGCCGGGGCGGGCAGCGGGCCGAACCGGTCCAACCACTCGGCCCGGATGTCGTCCACCTCGTCCTCGTCGGCCACCGCCACCAGGCGGCGATACGCCTCGAGCCGGAGATCCTCGCGCGCCACGTAGGAGGCGGGGAGGTGGGCGTCGGAGGGCACGTCGATCTTGACCTCGACGGCGGCTCGCACCGGCTCGCCTTTCATCTCGGCGACCGCTTCGGCCACCATCTGGACGTACAGGTCGTAGCCGACGGCGGCGATGTGCCCTGACTGGTCCCGACCGAGCAGGTTGCCCGCACCCCGGATCTCGAGGTCGCGCATGGCGATCTTGAACCCGGACCCGAGTTCAGTGTGCTCGCCGATGGTCCGCAGACGCTCGTAGGCCGTCTCCGACAGGGCGCGATCGGCGGGGTGGAGCAGGTAGGCGTACGCCCGATGGCCGGCCCGGCCCACGCGCCCGCGCAGCTGATGGAGCTGGCCGAGGCCGAGGCGATCAGCCCGGTCGACGACGAGGGTGTTCACCGTCGGCATGTCGATGCCCGATTCGATGATCGTGGTGCACACGAGGACGTCGTACTGCTTCTCCCAGAAATCGAACACCACCTTCTCGAGGGTCGCCTCGTCCATCTGCCCGTGGGCGACGGCGACGCGGGCCTCGGGGACGAGCGAGCGGAGATGTGCGGCGACCCGTTCGATGTTCTGCACCCAATTGTGGACGAAGAACACCTGACCCTCGCGAAGCAACTCGCGCCGCAAGGCCTCGACGACAGCCGCCTCTTCGTACTCGCCGACATACGTCAGGATCGGTTGGCGCGCCGCCGGGGGCGTGTTGATGAGGGAGAGGTCGCGGATGCCGGTGAGCGCCATCTCGAGGGTGCGCGGGATCGGGTTGGCCGACAGGGTGAGCACGTCCACGCCATCGCTCACCCGCTTCATCGCCTCTTTGTGGGTCACCCCGAAGCGTTGCTCCTCGTCGACCACGAGCAGTCCCAGGTCCTTGAACGAGATGTCGGCCCCCAACAGTCGGTGTGTCCCGACGACCACGTCGACCGTCCCGTCGGCCAGTCCCGCGGTGACCTTCTTGGCCTCGGACGCGGTGAGAAACCGCGACAGCATCTCGACGCGCACCGGGAACCCCGAGTAGCGTTCGGCGAAGGTCAGTGCGTGCTGCTGCGCGAGGAGTGTGGTCGGCACCAGGACGGCGGCTTGCTTGCCGTCCTGGACGGCCTTGAACGCAGCGCGCACGGCCACCTCGGTCTTGCCGAAACCGACGTCCCCGCACACCAAACGGTCCATAGGCGTCGGTGCCTCCATGTCGGCCTTCGTCTCTTCGATGGCCCGGAGCTGGTCGACGGTCTCGACGAAGGCGAACGCCTCCTCGAGCTCGCGTTGCCACGGGCTGTCGGGCGCGAACGCGTGGCCTGGCACCTGGAGCCTGCGTCGGTAGAGCTCGACGAGCTCCTTGGCCACCTCGTGCACGGCCGCCCGCGCCTTGGCCCGTGTCCGCTGCCAGTCCGACCCACCGAGCCGGTTGAGCGTCGGCGTCTCGCCGCCGCTGTAGGGCGTCAGCGCCTCGATCTGGTCAGACGGGAGGTACAGCTTGTCAGCACCGCGGTACTCGAGCAGGAGGTAGTCGCGCGCCGCGCCGTTCACCTCGCGCGTGACCATGCCCGCGTAGCGGGCGACGCCGTGTTGGCGGTGGACGACGAAGTCGCCCGGAGCCAGGTCATCGAAGAACCCGTCGACGGCCCGGGCCCGGGCGCGCGCCTGGCGGTGCGGTCGACGCCGGCCGGTGATGTCTCCTTCGGCCAACACGGCCACCTTGGCGGCGGGAACGACGAAACCGCGGTCGATCGAAGCGACGACGATCCGCACGCCCGGGGCCGAGAGGTCGGTTTCGGGTTCGACGGGTCCGGTGCCGGGTTCGACGGCACCGGTGCCGGGTTCGACCACCGCCACGGTGAGCCCTTCTTCGGCCAGCACCGCCGACAGCCGGGTGGCCGAGCCGCTGCCTTCGGCACACACCGTGACGGAATACCCGCCATCGACCAGCGCGACGAGCCGCGACGCCAGTGCGCCTCGGTCGCCGTGGACCGGGTCCCACTCGTGCGAAGTGATCGTCGCCGTGGAGGGGCCCTCGGCCACCGGGACCAACGACAACACCGACGCCGGGCAGCGCTCCAGCAATCGATCGAAGAGGACGTGGAGGCGCGGGAACTGCGTTCCCTCGTCACCCACCCCCCACGTCGCGGCGAGCGTCCTCGCCATCGCCGCCTCCTCGTCGGCCAGCTCGGCGGCGCGATCACGCATGCGCCGGGGGTCGACCAGGACCACCCTGGCGTCCTGCCCGAAGAGATCGGGCAGGACGCGCTCGTCGTCCACGAGCCATGGGAGCCAGGACTCCATGCCGTTGAAGAGCTCACCTTCGGACAGTCGTTCCCATTGCTGGCGGCCCCAGGGTTCCGATGCCACCAGGTCCGCGGCGTGGTGGCGCATGGCCTGGTCGGGCAGCACCTCCCGGCATCCGTGGATCTCGACTCGAGCGAGCTCGGCGAGCGAGCGCTGGTCGCCCGGGTCGAACTCCGTCAGTCGGTCCACCTCGTCCCCCCAGAGGTCGATGCGGACCGGCAGGTCGGAGGTGGAGGGGAAGACGTCGACGATGCCGCCGCGCACTGCCACCTCGCCGCGATGTTCGACCTGGTATTCGCGTCGGTATCCGATACCGACGAGACCCGCGACGAGCTCTCCGAGGTCCAGGCGCTGCCCGCGGACCACCGTCACCGGCGTCGCGGCGGCCCCCGCCGAGGTCAGGCGTTGGAGCAAGGCGCGCACGGGTGCGACCACGATGTCGGGAGGGCGTGCGCCGGACGACACGCCGGCCTGCTCGACGCGCCAGAGCAGCTCGAGGCGTCGACCCATCGTCTCGACCTCGGGGCTCACTCGTTCGAACGGCAACGTGTCCCAGGCCGGGAAGAGGGCGACGGCATCGGGCCCGGAGAACACCTCGAGGTCGTGGGCGATCCGCTCGGCTCCGGCCTGGGTCGGCGTCACCACCAGGATCGGACGGCGCTCCCCGAGGGCGTTCAGCCCGGCCACGACGAAGGCGGTGGCGGCTTCGCCGACCGCCAGCACCGAATTGCCGCCGGCCACGGCACCGATCATGTCGGCCTCGTTGCGGAGCAAGGGGGGCAGGGAGTCCAGGCGCACGGAGGTCAGGCTATCGACGCCGCAGGCACCCGCTGTCAGGTCCTCGCGCTCTCCCAGCGGAAGCGCCGGATGGCGAAGACCAGGCCGCCCAGTCCCCAGACGGCCACGATCAGGAGGTTGTGCCACTGCCAGGCCGGTACGCCGCGCTGGGGGACGACGGCGGCCAGCAAGGCTCGAACCAGATGGGCGATGGGGAAGAAGTTGGCCACATGGGCCAGCCCGGAATCGGGGTTCACGTAGAAGAACGTCCCCGAGATGAACAGGAGCACCAACATCACGATGTTGATCATCGGCGGGGCCGCATCCGCGTTGGGGATGACGACGGTGACCGCCAGACCGAGGGCGCAGAAGGCGCCGGCACCGACGACGAGGTCGACAATGATCGGGAGGAACTGGTGGGGAACCGGCACGTGGAACAGCGTCACACCGGCGGTGATGGTCACCGCGGCCAGGAGGAACGACACGATGGTGGAGTTCAGGATCGAGGCACCCAGATATCCCCAGGCCGGAATCGGGGTCCCGCGCACACGCTTGAGGATCCCCTGGTCGCGGCGGAACACCATGACGATGGCAAGGTTCGAGAAGCACGCGGCGATGAGCCCGTAGGTGAGGATCGCGGGCACGTAGTACTGCTCGAACTTCACGCCCTTCAGACCGGGAACCCTCGTGGACCCGATGCTGCCGGCGAAAATGAAGAGGAACGCGAGCGGCAAGGCGAAGGTGAAGACGGCCGACGTCGGGTTACGCCAATAGCTGCGTTGTTCGTAGGAGAACTGCGTCAAGAGCAAGCGGGCATCGTTGCCCCTCCTGTGTGGTGGCAGCGAGGTCCCGAGGGCGGCGGGTTCGCTCACGATGCGGCTTCTGCCTCGTGGCGCTGGCCACCGGTAAGGGACAGGTAGACGTCCTCGAGGGTGGGCCGGGCCACCATCAGCCCGACGAGCTCCACACTGCGCTCGAGCGCCCACCCGGTCAGGTCGTGCAGCTTCCGGGTCGTCTCGTCGCCGTCGGGGACCTCGAAGCGCACCCGTTCGCCGTCGGGGACCACCGTTACCGGGAATTCGGAAAGGGCCACCCCCTCGGGGGGCACGAAGGAGACGACGGTCGCCAATCGGTCCCGACCGGCGATGGCGTCAGGCGCGCCGGAGGCGACGATGGCTCCGCGTGCGATCACGGCCACCGTCGAAGCCAGCGCCTGGGCCTCGTCCATGTAGTGCGTGGTGAGGAGGACCGTCTTGCCGAGCGAGCACAGCTCGCGCACGATCTCCCAACTGGCCCGGCGCGCCGAGGGGTCGAAGCCGGTGGTCGGCTCGTCGAGAAAGAGCAACTCGGGATCGCCAACCAGCCCCAAAGCCAGGTCGAGGCGACGTTGTTGGCCCCCCGACAACGTCTTCACCCGCTGGTCGCTCTGCTCGGCGAGACCGACGAGCTCCACGACCTCGCCGGGCGAGCGCGGCGCGCTATAGCGGGACGCGTGCATGCGGGCCACCTCGATGACCGTCAGATACGGGTCGATCCCACACTCCTGGAGCACGATGCCGATCCGCTGACGCAGGGCCCGGCGACCGTGGTGGGGATCGAGCCCGAGCACCGACACCGTTCCCGCGTCGCGCTGGCGGAACCCTTCGAGGATCTCCACCGTGGTCGTCTTGCCCGCGCCGTTGGGCCCGAGGAGGGCGAACACTTCCCCACGGGGCACCTCGAAGTCGATGCCTCGCACCGCCTCGTTGTGGCCGTAGGACTTGCGCAGTCCCTCGACGACGATCGCCGGCTCGCCCACGCCCGCACCCTACCCGGGGATCGTCGCCCGACCTGGTCGACGGTGGCCTCTGGCCGGCGGCGGGGTGATCGAGTCAGGCTTCGGCGTTGAAGCGATTCATGGCCGCCTCAAGGCCGTCGGACGCGATCGCCTCCACTGCGTCCGCGGCCAACTCGATGGCGACGTCGAGGATCTCGCGCTCGGCACGTCCGGGTCGGCGCAGGACATGGTCGGAGCCCGCTTGACGACCCGGGGGCTTGCCGATGCCGATGCGCACCCGCGTGTACTCGGGGGAGTGCAGATGGGAGTGGATGGACTTCAGCCCGTTGTGGCCTGCCGTGCCTCCGCCGGCCTTGACCTTGACTCGGCCGGTCGGCAGGTCGAGCTCGTCGTGGACGACGACGAGACGGGTCAGATCGGCGACACCGTGACGACGGACCAGCGCGCCGACGGCCAGACCCGAATCGTTCATGTAGGTCTGGGGCACGGCCAGGACCACGAGCTTGCCGCTGAAGCGAATCGACGCGGCGAGCGCCCTCGTGCCCTTGTCGGCGCGCAGACGTTCACCGTGGCGTCCGGCCAGGAGGACGACCGTATCGGCACCGACGTTGTGCCTGGTGTGCTCGAACTCGGCACCGGGATTGCCGAGTCCGACCACGAGGAGGTCGGCCGCCGTCCCCAGCCGATCCGAGCCGAAGATCCGGCGCAGGGCCTAGCTCTCCCCGCCGGAAGCGTCGCCGGCGCTCTCCGATGCGGCTTCGCGGGCGCCACCCTCCTCGCCCGCCTCGCCCTCGCCGGCCTCGCCCTCGCCGGCCCCAGCGGCCACTCGGGGTGCCGAGCCGATGGCGATGGCAGCCTCGGGATCGACGTCGGCGACGACACCAGCGGGGAGGGCGATGTCGATCACGCGCACCGAGGCGCCGATGACGAGCTCGGAGATGTCCACTTCGAGATGCGACGGGATGTCCGCCGGACGGGCCTTGACCGGCATGACGAAGAGCATCTGCTCGAGCACGCCGTCCGCTCGGTTGAGCTCGACGGCCTCACCGATCAGCGTGATCGGGACGTCGGCCGTCACTTCGCGGTCGGGGTCGACCACCTGGAAGTCCACGTGGATGAGGGTGCCGCGCACCGGGTGGCGCTGCAGCTCTCGGGCCAAAGTCAGGTAGCGCCTGCCGGCGATGTCCAGCGAGAGCAAGGCGTTGAGCCCGGCCTCGGTGCTCAGTGCGGCGCGCAGCTCACGGGCGGCGACGGTGACGGCGACGGGTGTCACGCCCTCGCCGTAGACGACAGCCGGGATCCGGCCCGATGCCCTCTGACGGCGGGCCGGGCGGCTGCCGACCTCACGGCCAGCCTCGGCGACCAGGGTGATCTCGGCCATGACGCGCTCCTCGGGTGACTGGGTCGGCGCCGTGCCCGGTCGGGCGGGGGCGCCTCAGGTGACAAGCCCGGGCCGCCCGATCCGGCCGGCCCGCAACGAGCAACACAGCATAGAGGAGGGCCTCGGCCTCCGGGAAACGGAGCGCCCGACGGTGTCCGAGGCGTGACGCTCGGCTTCCGAGGCCGGCTTCCGAGGCCGGCTTCCGCAGCGGGTCACAAGTCCCTTCTCAGCCCAAGTTGTCGCCCCCGAAGATCTCCGAGACGGACGTGTCCTCGAACACGGCGTCGATGGCGTCGGCGATGAGCTTCGCCACCGACAGCACCTGCATCTTCTCGATGCGGCGGTCGTCGGGAATGGGGAGGGTATTGGTGACCACCACCCGAGAGAGCGGGGACTTGTCGAGTCGCTCGAGGGCCGGGTCGGACAACACGCCGTGGGTGGCCATGGCCCAGACGTCGGACGCCCCCCGCTCCGACAACAGTTCGGCGGCGGCACAGATGGTCCCGGCCGTGTCGATCATGTCGTCGATCAACACGCAGCGGCGCCCTTCGACCTCGCCGACCACGTCGAGGGCTTCGACCATGTTGGCCGAGCCGCGAGGACGCCGCTTGTGCACAAAGGCCAGGTCGGCGCTCAAGTGCTGACTGAACCGCTCCGCCACCTTGACCCGGCCCGCGTCGGGGGCGACGACGACCAGGTCCGCCGTACCCTGCCGGCGCAACTCGTGGACGAGCACGGGCATGGCCGTCAGGTGGTCGAAGGGTACGTCGAAGAAGCCCTGGATCTGCCCGGAGTGCAGGTCCACGCTCACGACCCGGTCGGCGCCGGCTCCTTGGAGCATGTCGGCCACGAGCTTGGCCGTGATCGGCTCGCGCCCCGTCGCCTTACGATCCTGGCGTGAATAGCCGTAGTACGGGCACACCGCGGTGATGCGCTTGGCCGACGCGCGTTTGGCGGCGTCGATCATGATCAGCTGCTCCATCAGCGTGTCGTTCACGGGCCCACAGTGCGTCTGGATGATGAACACGTCGCTGCCGCGCAATGACACGTCATAGCGACAGTGCACCTCGCCGTTGGCGAACTCGCGCAGATTGGCGTCGCTCAGGTCCACTCCGATGCTGGCTGCGATCTCACGCGCCAGCGCCGGATGCGATCGACCCGAGACCAACTCGAGGCGCCGTCGGGGGACCAACTCCATGCGTCGACGCTACCGCGCCGCAGCACCAGGGGCCTCGAGGGGCCGCCGGTGAACCTCAGCGGGGCCTGAGGCGACCGGCTGGGAGCTCGGGCGCGGCGAGCTGCTCGCCGTCGAAACCGGCGACCGACCCGAAGCGCCGGCCGGCCATCCAGTCCTCGCGTGCCGCCCGAATCTCCCTGTCGCTGCGGGCCACGAAGTTCCACCACATCACGACCGGTTCGCCGAACGGCGCGCCGCCGAGAACCAGGAGCCGGCTCGTCCCCTCCGCGTCGAGGGTGAGCTCGCTCCGGCCCCGGCCGAGATAGAGCATGGCGCCGACACCGAGCGACACCCCGCCGATGACGGCTTCGCCCTCGAGGACGATCACCCCGTACTCGAAGGCCGGATCGAGAGCGACCGCGCCAGCGGTCGAGGCCGGCGGGGTGCCGGTCGACGCCAGCGGTGTCGGGGGAGGCGGTGAGATCACCACGCTGAGTGCGGCGACAGGCCCGACGTCGCCTGCCGGGGAGGCCATGCCGGCCTGATCGCCCAAGATCACCGTCAGCTCCAGCCGGCCGTCGCTCGTCGTCGGCAGCACAGGAAAATGGTCGAACGCTGCCGGGCCGTGGCGGCCCTGGTCGGGCATCGCCGCCCACAACTGCACGCCGTGGAGCAGGGGCGGTCGGTCCTCCGGCGACTCTTCGGAGTGGGCCATGCCGCCGGCCGTGGTCATCAGATTCAACTGGCCCGGCCGGATCCGTTGCTCGTTCCCCAGGCTGTCCCGGTGCAAGACGGCACCCTCGACCAGCCATGTCGCCGTGCGGATCCCGATGTGCGGATGGGGCGCTACGCGCATTCCCGGTCCGCGGGCGACGCCCGTTGGCCCGAAGTGGTCCACCAGACACCAGGGACCGACCATCCGACGCTTCCGACCGGGGAGTATGCGGCGGACCGCCAGGCCGTCTCCGAGGTCCACCTTGCGACCCGGCAGGGCTTCGATGACCGGACCGGACGCGGCAGGCAATCCTTTCGTCGAGTCGAGCGGGGCCGGAGTCCCTTCCGCGCTGCTCACGAGACGGACTGTAGGCGTCGGCGCCGGTTCGGTTGCCGTCGCTGCGCGCGCCGTCCCCGGCGACGCGGCGATCGTCGGCCGAGGTGTCACACCCCCGTCGTAGCCTTCGACCATGTCGTTCACGGCGAGCACGGACCCCGACGAGCCCCCGGTTCCCGGCCGACCGGACGAGACCTACCGCTCTTGCCCAACGGACGTATTGGTCCAGGGGATCACACAGCTCTACGCCCTGGAGCAGTGTGCGCGGCGCCATCTCATGACCCTCGTGGCCGAGTACGAGCGACGCGGCGCGTGGCAGGAGGACGGCGCCACGTCGATGGTCGACTGGCTCGTCGCCCGGTTGGCCATGACACGGAGCAATGCCCGTGCCGTGGCCGACGTGAGCCGGGCCTTGCCCTCGTTGCCCAGCCTGGCCGCTGCGTTCGAATCGGGCGAGTTGTCCTTCGACCAGCTCCGGCCGCTGGCGACGGTGGCGACACCGGACAACGAGGCCGCGTTGGCCGCCGAGGCCCCGGGTTGGTCGGCCCAGCAGTGCGAGGTCGTCGGTCGGCACGCTCGCCGGGTCTCTGAAGCGGAGTCCCGTCGGCGCCACAACTCGCGGTACCTTCGGCTCTGGCACGACGAGGACCGTTCGCTGCGGATCTGGGGACTGCTCCCGGAAGAACAGGGTGCCGTGGTCGCCGCCGAGATATTCCGTCTGGCCGACCAGGCGGGTGCCGATCCCGTCACGGGGACCTACGGCCCCCTGGACGCCCGTTGCGCAGACGCGCTCGTGGGCGTCTGCTCGACCCGGCTGGCGGAGGACGCCGACGCGGACCGGGCCACGATCGTGGTCCACGTGGATGCCGCCGTACTGGCCGGCGGGGACGGTGCCGCCGAGCTCGAAGGCGGATCAGACCTCTCGTCCCGCACCGTGCGACGCCTGGCCTGCGACTCTCGGTTGCAGATGCTCGTCGAGCGCTCCGACGGCGCCGCCGTCGGGCTCGGGCGCACGACCAGGACCGTTCCTCCGTGGCTGCTCCGCCAATTGCGACGAAGGGACCGCGGCTGCCGATTCCCGGGGTGCGGTCGAGCTCGGTGGCTCCATGCGCATCATGTGCAGCACTGGTCCGACGGCGGAACGACGGATCCCGTCAACCTGGTCTTGCTGTGTACGACCCATCACCACCTCCTTCACGAAGGACGGTGGCAGATTCGGGGGAGCCCAATGGGCGAGCTGCGTTTTGTCTCACCCGGTAACAAGGTGCTCACATCGCGACCGGCACCACTCGACGCCGACGTCAGAATGCGGTTCTTCGACCTCCCCGACACCGGCTAGGACTGCCCGTCCGGAAGGGTCGGAGCTACCGGTGCGCTCAGCCGCGCCCGTCAGCGATGAGGTGGTCGTCGCCCCGAATATGGGTGAACGGGTCCACGACGGCGCCAGGGGCGACGGTCGTGCCGGGCTCGAGCACGACGAACGGGCCGACGCGCGCGTGCTCACCGATCTCGGCGCGCACGGCGTTCGTGTTGGCCACCCTCGCCCCCTCGCCGACGAAGGTGTCCACAAGATGGCTGGCGGGCCCGACCTCCGCGCCACCCGCGAGCACGCAATCTCCTTGGAGAACCACTCCGGGAAGGAGCACGACGTCGCGCTCGAGGCGGACCGACGCGTCCACGTAGGTCTGCTCCGGGTCCCACATGGTGACGCCACGGCGCATCCAGCGCTCGTTGATCCGGTAACGCAGTTCGGACTCGGCCACGGCCAGTTGTGCCCGGTCGTTCACGCCGGCCGCCTCGATCGAATCGGCCACGAGCAGGGACGCCACCGGGTAGCCGGCGTCGTGGAGCACCTCGTAGACACCGCTCAGGACGTGCTCCCCCACCACCCCGGTGGGGCGCAGGCGACGCAGGGCCGGGGCCAACACCGAGTGCCGGAAGATGTGGATCGGTGTGGCCACTTCGTCGATGTGGTCCACGTCCCCGCTCACGTCGGACGCCTCGGCGATGTACTCGACGTCGTCGTTCTTGCCCCGGACCACGCGGTCGTATCCCCGGGGCTCTTCGAGACGAGCCGTGAGCAAGGTGGCCGCCGCACCGGCGTTGCGGTGGTGGCGCACCAGCGAGGCGAGAGTCGGCGAGCGCACGAGGGGCGTGTCGCCCGGGAGAACGATGACGTCACCGTCGGCATCGGCCAGGGATTCCGGGAGGCCCGTCAGCCCGACGGCCAGCGCGTCACCGGTGCCGAGCGGCTCGGGCTGTTCGACGAACTCGATCGACAGCGATGCCGGCGCATGGTCGACGAGGGTCTTGGTGACCCATTCGGCCCGGTGGCCCACCACGACCACCACCTTCTCGACGGGCAGTTCAGCCAACGCATCGAGCACGTGGAGGATCATCGGCCGGCCGCAGAGTCGGTGCAAAGGCTTGGGGCGAGTCGAATGCATCCGCGTCCCCTCACCAGCGGCAAGGACGACGGCGGAAAGCGGGCGATCGGCCATGCGGCTTAGTCTGTCACCCGATGACCGCCAAAACGGTGCAGCCCCAGCCGCTGCCGGGCGCCTCGGCGCCAAACGCCGCCTGACCCGGCGGAACGCGCCATGCCCCAGCTCACGTCCACTGTCGACCCGGCCGCCGACGCCTACCGCCAGAACCGCGAGGCCATGGAATCCGCCCTCGGGGAGGTCGAGGCCCAGCTCGCCCTAGCCCGGGCCGGGGGGGGTGAACGCTATGTCGAGCGCCATCGTCGACGCGGCAAGCTCCTCGCGCACGAGCGCATCGAGCTGTTGCTCGACCCCGACTCCCCGTTCCTCGAGCTCGCTCCCCTCGCCGCCTGGGGCACCGACTACACCGTCGGGGCCAGCCTGGTAACGGGGATCGGCGTGGTCGCCGGCGTCGAGTGCATGGTCTCGGCTTCCGATCCCACGGTGCGCGGTGGGGCGACCAACCCATACTCGATGCGCAAGTCGTCGCGTCTGGCCGACATCGTGTCGGACAACCGCCTGCCGAGCGTGAGCATGATCGAGTCCGGCGGCGCCGACCTCCCGACGCAGTCCGAGATCTTCATCCCCGGCGGGCGCGGGTTTCGCGACCTGACCCAGCGCTCGGCCGCCGCGGTGCCAACCGTCTCCCTCGTTTTCGGGAACTCCACTGCCGGCGGCGCCTACGTGCCGGGCATGTCGGATTACGTGGTCATGATCGAAGGCCGCTCCAAGGTCTTCCTCGGCGGCCCGCCCCTCGTGAAGATGGCCACCGGTGAGGAAGCCGACGACGAGGAGCTCGGTGGCGCGTCGATGCACGCTCGCGTCAGCGGGCTGGCCGATTTCCTGGCCGTCGACGAGCTCGACGCGATCCGCATCGGACGCGACATCGTCTCCCGCCTCAATTGGCGGAAAAGAGGCCCCGGCCCGTCGCTCCCGGCCGACGATCCCGTCTACGACCCCGATGAGCTCCTCGGAATTGCCTCCGCCGACCTGCGGCTGCCCTTCGACCCACGCGACGTGCTGGCTCGTGTCGTCGACGGATCGCGATTCGACGAGTTCAAGCCCCTCTACGGTCCCTCTCTCGTCACCGGGTGGGCCTCCATCCACGGGTACCCGATCGGCGTGCTGGCCAACCACCGCGGCGTCCTGTTCAGCGAGGAGAGCAACAAGGCCACCCAATTCATCCAGTTGGCCAACCAGATCGACGTCCCGCTCCTGTTCCTGCAGAACACCACGGGCTACATGGTCGGCAAGGAGTACGAGCAGCGCGGCATCATCAAGGACGGCGCCCGCATGATCAACGCCGTCTCCAATTCACGGGTCCCGCACCTGACCGTGAACATGGGCGCGTCGTTCGGAGCCGGCAATTACGGGATGTGCGGACGGGCCTACAACCCTCGGTTCCTCTTCGCCTGGCCCAACGCCCGCTCCGCGGTGATGGGCCCGGCACAGCTCGCCGGCGTCCTCTCCATCGTCTCGCGCCAGTCGGCCGAGGCCCGCGGCGAGCCCTTCGACGAAGAGGCCGACGCCGCCATGCGGGCCATGGTGGAGGCCCAGATCGACGCCGAGTCCATGCCCCTGTTCCTCACGGCTCGCCTCTACGACGACGGGATCATCGACCCCCGAGATACGCGCACGATTCTGGGCCTGTGCCTGTCGGTCATCCACAACAACGACATCCACGGCACGCGCGGCTATGGCGTCTTCCGGATGTGAGGACCCGATGATCACGAAGCTCCTGGTGGCCAATCGAGGTGAGATCGCCCGAAGGATCATGCGCAGTGCGCGGGACATGGGCATCGCCACCGTGGCCGTGGCCTCCGACCCCGACACGCGGTCCCCCCACGCCTCGGAGGCAGACGAGGTCGTCCGCCTGCCCGGCGCCAGCTCGGCCGACACCTACCTGCGCATCGACGCGATCGTCGGCGCGGCCCTTCGCACCGGTGCCGACTCGGTACACCCCGGCTACGGATTCCTCTCCGAACATGCAGGGTTCGCACGCGCCTGCACCGAGGCAGGGCTGACCTTCGTCGGTCCCCCGGCCCACGTCATCGAGGCCATGGGATCCAAGCTGGCGGCGAAGGCTGTCATGGAGGCCGCCGGCGTCCCCGTGCTCCCGACAGTCGCGGTCCCTGCACCTGGAACCGCGACCGAAAGCGAATTCCTCGATCGCGCCGCCGCGCTCGGCTGGCCCGTCCTGGTCAAGGCGTCCGCCGGCGGTGGCGGTCGGGGCATGCGCGTGGTCGACGGGCCCCGAGGCCTGGCTGACGCCCTCGAGAGCGCGGTTCGCGAGGCAGCATCCGCGTTCGGCGACGGCACGGTGTTCCTCGAGCCCTATGTGGCGCGTCCCCGGCACATCGAGGTGCAGATCGTCGGCGACACCCACGGAAACGTGGTGCACCTGTTCGAGCGCGAGTGCTCCATCCAGCGCCGGCACCAGAAGATCATCGAAGAGTGCCCGTCGCCTGCGGTCGACGCCTCGCTTCGCGCCGAGCTCGGCGACGCGGCCGTGACCGCGGGCCGGGCCATCGGCTACATCGGAGCCGGCACCGTCGAATTCCTGCTCCTGTCCGATGGCCGCTTCGCCTTCTTGGAGGTCAATACCCGTCTCCAGGTCGAGCACCCCGTCACCGAGGCGGTCACCGGGCTCGACCTGGTGCGGATCCAGCTCATGGTGGCCGATGGCGACCCCCTTCCTCCGGAGGTGCTCGAGCCGACCAGGCGCGGACACGCCATCGAGGCCCGCATCTACGCCGAGGACCCGACACGCCGTTGGCAACCGGCGGCGGGAACCATGCACCGGTTCTCCATCGAGACCGGACCCGGGCTGCGCGTGGACAGCGGGGTCGAGGACGGCACGGTCGTGAGCCCGCACTACGACCCGATGCTGGCCAAGGTGATCGCGTATGGCAACACGCGCCACGAGGCGGCGCGCACGCTCGCCGGCGCCCTCGAGCGCGCCCAGCTCCACGGGCCGACCACCAACCGGGACCTCCTCGCGGCGATCCTGCGTCACCCCGAATTCCTCGCCGGCGACATCGACACGGGCTTCCTCGAACGCCACGACCCTGCCGTGCTCGGAGCCCCGCGTGCGGGTGCCGAGACCGAGCGCCTGCACGCGCTGACCGCGGCCTTGGCGGGCCAGGCCGCCAATCGGGCTGCCGCCACCGTGCTCGCCGGCCTGCCCTCGGGCTGGCGCAACAACCGGTCCTGCCTGCAGTCCGTCGCGTTCGAGGGCCGGTGCGGACGCATCGACGTCGGCTACGGGTTCGACCGACGCGGGCGCTGCGAGGCCGCGACCATCGATGGCGAACCGCTCACCGGCGTCGCCGTGGTGTCAGCCGATCCCGACGAGGTCGTCGTGGCCGTCGACGGCGTCTCCCGGCGTTACGGGATCCACCGGCTGGGGAGGACCGTTTGGGTCGACGGGCCCGATGGCCACTCCGAGCTGTCCGAAATCGAGCGGTTCCCGATCCACGGTGCGTCGCTGGCGGCAGGGTCACTCGTCGCTCCCCTCCCCGGAACAGTCGTGCGAGTTGCGGTATCGGTCGGCGATGTGGTCGCCACCGGGGACGTGCTGTTGGCCATCGAGGCCATGAAGATGGAGCACGAAGTCCACGCGCATGGCCCCGGGACGGTGACCGAGATCCACGTCGCCGCGGGCGAGCAAGTCGAGTCGGGTCGGTTGCTGGTCCTCGTGACCGAGGCGGTTGCCGGCGAGGGCGAGGGCGAGGCACCATGACCAAAGGGGCGGATACCGACGGGGCGGGCACCAGGCCGGTCCTGCGCATCGCCAATTGCTCCGGCTTCTACGGCGACCGCGTCTCGGCGGCCAAGGAGATGGTCGAGGACGGTCCCATCGACGTGCTCACGGGCGACTACCTGGCCGAGCTCACCATGCTGATCTTGTGGAAGTCACGCCAGCGTGACCCCTCGCTCGGCTATGCGCGCACCTTCTACCAACAGATGGAGCAGGTGCTCGGCACCTGCGTCGACCGCGGCATCAAGGTGGTGACCAACGCCGGCGGGCTCAACCCCGGCGGACTGGCCGAACGACTGCGGGCCCTGGCCGGCGAGCTCGGCATCACGGCGCACGTGGCGCATGTCGAAGGCGACGACATCTTGGACCGGCTTCCCCGCTTACAGGGAGCCGGAGACGCTCTGGCCCATCTCGACACCGGCCGGGCGCTGGCCGACGCCTCGGGCGCGCCGATCAGCGCCAACGCCTATCTCGGTGGGTTCGGCATCGCCGAGGCGCTCGCCGGCGGGGCGGATGTCGTCGTCACCGGCCGGGTGACCGATGCCGCGCTCGTCGTCGGTCCGGCGGTGTGGCGCTTCGGATGGGGGCGCACCGACTGGAACAGGCTGGCCGGGGCGGTGGCGGCCGGACATGTCATCGAGTGCGGAGCCCAGGCGACCGGGGGGAACTACGCGTTCTTCGGTGAGGTGCCGGGCCTCGAGCGGCCAGGCTTCCCGATCGCCGAGATGGCCGACGACGGCTCCGCCGTGATCACCAAGCACCCGGGGACCGGCGGACTCGTATCGGTCGGCACGGTCACCTCTCAACTCCTCTACGAGATCGGCGGCCCGCTCTATGCGAACCCCGATGTCGTCGCCGACTTCTCGACCATCGCCCTGGAGCAGGTCGGCCCCGACCGCGTCCGCGTCTCCGGAACCAAGGGCCGGCCCGCTCCCGACCGGGTGAAGGTCTCGATCAACCTTGTCGGCGGGTGGCGCAACTCGATGACGTTCGTCCTCACCGGGCTCGACATCGAAGCCAAGGCGGACCTCGTGCTGCGCTCCCTGGAGAGCGCCCTCGGCGGGACCGATCGGTTCGCGGAATACGACGTGCGCCTGGTGCGGACCGATCGGGCCGACGCTCCGACGAACGAGCAGGCAAGCGCCCAGCTTCGCGTGACGGTCAAGGACTCCGACCCCGAAAAGGTGGGACGACGATTCGCCAACGTCGTCACCGAGCTCGCCCTGGCCAGCTACCCCGGTTTCTACATCACGACGCCACCGGGCGATGCCACGGCTTACGGCGTCTTCTGGCCCACCTTGGTGCCAGCCGGCGAGGTCGAACAGGTCGTCGTCCATGACGACGGCAGGCGCGTCGACGTGGCCGTGTCGCCGACGGAGACCGCGCCGTGGGACGCACAGGAGACTCCCGAAGCCGGATCGGGCCGGGCCGGCGAAAGCCGTGATCCGACCGGGCACACGACTCGGGGCCCCACGCGGCACCTCCCTCTCGGCACCGTCATCGGTGCCCGATCGGGCGACAAGGGTGGCAACGCCAACGTCGGCTTGTGGGCGCGCAGCGCCCAGAGTTTCGCGTGGCTGAGGACCGAGCTCACCACCGAGCGATTGCGCGCCCTGGTCCCCGAGGCCCAAGACCTGCGCATCGACCGCTACGAGCTGGCGAACCTGTGGGCTCTCAATTTCGTGATCCACGGCCTCCTGGGCGAGGGCGTGGCATCATCGACGCGCCCCGACCCCCAGGCGAAGAGCCTCGGTGAGTACGTCCGCTCCCGTCACGTGGACATCCCGCTGTCCATTTTGGGCGACTCCCCCGGCGGCGTGGGCGACGTGCCGGGCTGACGCCCGGCCGAGACGGTGCGGCCCCAAGAGACGGTGCGGCCCCAAGAGACGGTGCGACCCCAAGAGACGGCGAGCCACGAGGAGCAGCGATGAATTTCAACGAGACGGACGAGCAGGCCATGCTGCGTGAAGCAGTCAGTTCGGTGGCGGCCAAGTTCGGCCACGCGTATTACACCGAGAAGGCTCGCTCCGACACCAAGACCGACGAGTTGTGGTCCGAGCTCGGTCAGGCCGGATACCTCGGCGTGAATGTGCCCGAGGAGTACGGCGGTGGCGGCATGGGCATCAGTGAGCTCGCCATCGTGCTCGAAGAACTTGCCGCGCAGGGCTGTCCGCTCTTGCTCATGGTCGTGTCCCCGGCCATCTGCGCCACCATCATCGCCAACTTCGGTACCGAGGAGCAGCGGGCGCGATGGCTGCCGCGCTTCGCCACCGGCGAGCTCAAGATGGCGTTCGCCATTACCGAGCCCGACGCCGGGTCGAACTCGCACAATCTGGCTACCACGGCCAGCCGCGATGGCGACATCTACCGGCTCAACGGGACGAAGTACTACATCTCCGGCTGCGACGAGGCGGAGGCCGTGCTGGTGGTGACCAGGACCGGGGTCGACGAGGGTACGGGCAGGGGGAAGCTCTCGCTGCTCGTCGTGGACCTCGATTCGCCCGGCCTGGACAAAACGATCATCCCGGTCGAGATCGTCGCGCCCGAGAAGCAGTTCACGCTGTTCTTCGACAACGTCGAGGTGCCTTCCGATCGGTTGATCGGAACTGAAGGCGACGGACTGCGGCAGGTGTTCGTCGGCCTCAACCCCGAGCGCATCATGTCCGCCGCTTTGGCCAACGGTATCGGCCGCTACGCCCTGGAGCGCGCTGCCGCCTACGCCCGCGAGCGCGAGGTGTGGGGAACGCCGATCGGGCGGCACCAGGGCCTGTCCCATCCACTGGCCATCGCCAAGATCGAGGTCGAGCTGGCCCGACTCATGACCCAGAAGGCGGCATGGGCCAACGACGCCGGGATCGACGCCGGCGAAGCGGCCAACATGGCCAAGTACGCGGCCGCCGAGGCGGCGCTGCGGGCGCTCGACCAGTCGATCCAGACGCACGGTGGCAACGGAATGTCGACGGAGTTCGGCCTCGCCGACATGTGGGGGGCGGCTCGTCTGATCCGCACCGCGCCGGTCAGCCGGGAGATGATCCTGAATTTCGTCGCCCAGCACTCACTGGGACTGCCCAAGTCGTATTGATCAGGCCCTCGGCGTGATCAGGCCCTCGGCGTGATCAGGCGCTCGGGGCGAAACGCCGGGCGTCCTCGGCGGCGTACTTGGCCACCACGGTGTCGACCCCGGCCATGCGCTCGACCGCGTCGACGACCTCGGTCAGTCGGCTCCCGGGGATGGCCACGGTCATCTCCTCGGGCCGCATGCCGGTCCGCGCCCGGCTGAGCGCGCAACCGACGCTGGCCGCCACTTCACCCTGCTCCTTGGCAATGGCGACGATGTGGCACTGGGGCTTGCCCTCGATGCGCAGGCCGGGCAACGAGTCGGACAGCACCATCATCTGGCGGCCATTGACCCGCAGCAGCACCACGTCCGGGACGGACGTGACGTCACCGAGCGGGCCGTAGGTGATGACGCCGGCGCGCGACGACACCGACGGGATCCCGCCCACCGCCTCGGGGGTCACCCAGCCCGACTCCAACAGGAGGGCGACGTCGGCGTTGGCGGCAACCTCGTCGAGGGAGGCCAGGCCGTGGGTAAAGCGCCCGACGCTGCAGTTGCCGTGGTCGGCCGGTGCGGTCGAGAACGATCGCTCGGCGGCCCGCACCCAGAAGACACACCCCGCCGGCACCCGACCGGCTCGGCCGTCGGGCGTGGGCTCGGACATCGGTTCGTCGAACGGCGCGAGACCGTCGGGGGCCTCGTCCAGGAACGAGATGGCGATAGGCGTGACGGTCAGGTGGAGGGCGCCGACAAGGCGGTCGGCGGTGGCGGCGGCTTCGTTGGTGTGGGTCATGGGGCACATCCTCGACCGCCGACGACCACGCGCACAAGCACGGGGAACTTCGGCCGCTCCCCGGCTACCGGTGCGACGATGGGGCGCTCGGCGCGGCCAGAAAGCTCAAGCGCACGCTTCGGAGCCGGTTGTCGGCATTGGTGTCGACGAGGACGACGCTCTGCCACGTCCCGAGGGCGGCCCGGCCGGCGAGGACCGGCACCACCAAGGACGGCGACACCAAGACCGGTAACAGGTGATCGGCACCGTGCCCCCGCGCACCGTGGCGATGTCGGTAGGTGCTCTCGCGGGGCAAGAGTCGTCCGAGGGCGCCGAGCAGGTCCTCCTCCGAGCCCGACCCGGTCTCCATCAGGGCCACGCCGGCAGTTGCATGGGGGACGAACACCGAGCACAGCCCATCGCCTCGCCCGGCGCAGAACACCTCCAGCTCGTCGGTGATGTCGACCGTCTGACGCGTCGACGTGTCGACCTCGACCACGACCGAGTCCACGGGCGCCCGGTCCTAGTCCGCGGTGCCCGACAGCAGCGCCTCGAGTGCCGAGATGATCCGCTCGTCCTCGGGCTCGACGCCGGGGCGGAACCTGGCCACCACGTCGCCCTGCGGCGAGACCAGGAACTTCTCGAAGTTCCACTCGACGTCACCGTTGCGACCCTCGTCGTCGGTCGTCTCCGTCAGTCTCTCGTAGACGGGGTGGCGGCCCGGGCCGTTCACCTCGATCTTCTCGAAGAGCGGGAACGTCACACCGTACGTGGTCGAGCAGAAGGTGGCGATCTCCTCGGCGGAGCCGGGCTCCTGTCCCAGGAATTGGTTGCAGGGGAACCCGAGGACGCTGAAGCCACGACCCTCGTAGCGCTCCTGGAGCCGCTCGAGCCCGGCGTACTGCGGCGTGAGCCCACAACGCGACGCCACGTTGACGAGGAGCAGCGCCTTTCCCTTGTATTGGCCGAGCGAAGAGTCGTCCCCGTGGAGGGTCTTGATCGGCAGATCGTAGATGTCGGTCACGTCGTTCTCCCTCGTCTGGCCCGCGGGCGTCGCACGCTCGCCGTGTCCCGGTGCAACCACCCGAGCCCGACGCTATTCCCACGGGGCCGATATCGTGACGACCGTGACCGGTCCCGCCAGCGAGATCTCGGTGGTGGAGAAGTCGAACGGGCGATTCACGGTGGAGGTGCGCACCGCGAAGTCGGTAACCACCCACGAAGTGACCGTCCCCGACGGTTACCCCGCCATTCTCGGCTGCGGCGACGCCACCGCCGCAGACCTGGTGGCCGCATCGTTCGCCTTCCTGCTCGAGCGTGAACCGTCGACGTCGATACTCCGCCGGTTCGAACTTCCCCAGATCGCCGACTACTTCGCCGACTACCCGGATTCGGTCAGCCGGTACCTCGACTGACGGCGCCGGATCCAAGCCGATCGAACAGTTCGTCGTCGACCTCCTCCAGGGAATGGATCACCGCATCGGCGCGTCGGAACGGAGACGGACCGGACAGGGGCTGCTCGGGCACGGCCACACACACCATGCCGGCGGCCTTGGCCGCCTCCACCCCAGCGGGTGCGTCCTCGAACACGACGCATCGCGATACGTCCACGCCGAGCAAGCGCGCGGTGGAGACGAAGACGGCGGGATCGGGCTTGCCGGCCGGCTCGTACTCGGCCGAATGGAGCACTTCGAAGCGCCCGGCCAACCCGAGCCGGTCGACCACGGTGTCGATGAGCCGGTGTGGTGACGACGACGCCAACGCGAGCCGCATCCCCCGCTCTCGACAGCGGTCGAGCACCGTCAGCGCACCGGGCTTCGCCCCGGCGACGGTGCCCAAGAGCACGTCGACCGCGTCGAGCACCTCGAGGGCCACCTCCTCGGGTCCAGGGCCCGACCACGGGTAGCGCTCGAACCACATCCGCGTCACCTCGCCGATCACCTTGCCCTGCGTCTCGCGACACTGGTCCTCGGTGAGCGCGACCCCATGCCGGGCCAACACCTCGATCTCGGCCTTTCGCCACAGCGGCTCGGAGTCGACGAGCAGCCCATCCATGTCGAAGAGCGCTGCGTCGAACGGACCGGGCGCGGACGGGGCCGACGCCGTGTTCACGGGAGGCCGAACCGCCGAGGCATCGCCGGAGGTTACTGCCGACAGTCATCGTCGACAGCCAGTATGCGGCGTGAGGCAGTGTTGTGCGTGAGGCAGTGTTGTGGTCGTGGGATGGGCGCCGGGGGCAAGCACGACCAGAGGTTGGCGAGCCCTGATGACCACGTCCGTGCCGGCCGCCGTGCGGTGGCCCGGGTATCTGTGTGCCCTCGTGTTGTTCGTCCTCATCTTGTTCGCCCGCGGCGGGCCGAATCCCGCCGAGACCGACGCCCACGCCGTCACGTATCCGACGACCGCCATCGCGAACGGGCAGTTCCGCACGGCCGAACAGGACACCCTGGTGCCCAACCCCCCCGGCTACCCGCTGCTCACCGCCCCGCTCTTGATCGTGTTCCACCGCTGGGTCGCCTCGCCCCGGTGGTGCGACGACAAGGCGATCCCGACGATCTTGCACCAGGGCCCGGGGTCGCTCTTCTTCCGGACCCTGCTCATGCCCTGCGCCGACCAGATCGTTCTGCCCGGCCACGCTCCGCTCCCGAAGTGGTATCGGTCCCAAGCCATCCTCGCCCTCTCTGGCTGGCTCGTCCTCGAGATCGGCGCCGTCGCCCTCCTGCGGTCGGCGGGCCGCGGTCGGAGCATCGGCGAGCTCGCCTTGGTGCTCTGCCTGGCCGCGTTGCCGGCCGCCAGCGACACGATCGTCCAGAGCTTTCACCCGCAGGACCTCATGAGCGTGGGGTTCTCCCTTGCCGCTCTGTCCCAGGCGATACGCCGAAGATGGATCGCCGTCGGCCTGCTCTTCGGAGTCGCGTTCTTGTGCAAGCAGTTCGCGCTGCTGCCGTTGTTGGCCGTCCTGGCGGCGGCCCCGCACTGGCGGGACCGAGCCCGGATGCTGGTCCCGGCCGCGGGCATCGTCATTCTCGGCGTCGCCCCCTTCTATCTGGCCGACTCCGTCGACACGATGCGCGCCCTCTCCGGGGTATACGCCCAGGGTGCCGGCGTGACCCGGACGAGCACAGCCTTGGGACTCCTGGGCATCGCCGAGGTGCCGAAGCTCGAGTTGGCCCGCGACACACCGATCCTGGCGTCGGCCGGATTGGCCCTGTGGGCGTGGTGGCGGGCTCGGGCTCGCCTCCTCGAGCCGGTGCCGTTGATCGGCCTGGCCATTGCCTGCCTGGCGACCCGCCTGGTGTTCGAGGTCTCGATCCTCGAGTACTACTTCCTCGCCGTCGGCGCGAGCCTGCTCGTGCTCGACTTCGTGCTGGCGCGACCACCGCTGTGGTCCGTGGGATGGATCGTGGTCACCCGCTACGGGCTCACCTCGTTCGACACACGGGCCTCCGCGGGCTGGACCGCCGTCGCCTTCATGGCCCTGTCGCTCGTGCCCCTGGTCGTGGGTGTGGTCCAGGTGCGGACCGTCCGGCCGCCGGCGCCGAACGGTCCGCGAGGTGGCGTCGTGCGCCACCTGACGCCGGTCCGGGAGCCTTGACAACAAACGCACAGACTCCAACAGCCATTTCACAGGGTTCGATGGCACTGTGGTGACATGGACACAACGAGCGAGACTTCCAGTCCCGGCGAGACCACCCCAGACGCCGTCGAGGCCGCCGCCCAAGCGGGATCGGCCACGGCCACCGCCGAGATCCCGGCCGCGGCGCCGTATGGAACTCCCCCCGGCTTTGCCCCTCCCCCCGGGCAGGGCCCGCCGCCGGGATACGGATGGGGCGGCTGGCCGACACCCGGGCCCTGGGGCCCGGCGCCGGCGGTCGCGGCCGCCGAAAGCGGTGGCGGCGGACTGGGTCGGGTGCTTCGGAGCGCGACCACGGCATGGATCGTGGCCGGGGTGCTCGCCCTCGCGGTCGTCGGACTCTCTATCGCCCTGGCGACGACCAACGCCAACACCGCGCCGGTCGCGGGCCCGCTCCGTGGCTCGGCCGGTCGCTTCGGCGGCGGCTCGGGCGCGAGCGGTCGGGCCCCGGGATCAAGCGGGGCCTTCGGTGGATCCGGGTTCTCCGGCGGATCCGGGACCAGCGGCGGGTTCTTCGGTGGCGGCGGCGGGGTCTTCGGCACGGTCGCCAGCGTGGCCTCGGGCAGCTTCACCGTGACCGACTTCTCGGGCCAGACGATCACCGTCGACGAGCAGTCGTCGACCGTCTACGACAGCGGTCCGACGAGCGCGACCTCGAGCGCGGTCGTCACCGGCGCCCGGGTGGCGGTACAAGGCACGCGCAGCGGCAACACGGTGACGGCCACACGGGTAATCGTCCTTCCCACCGGGGGCTTCGGGTCGGCTCCGGCCAGCTAGCTGCGCGGTCGTTCCCGGCGACATTGTCCGGGCCGCCGAGGCACGCCGAGAACGCGCTCAGATGAAGGGCCCGGACCGGTCGTCGCCCGGGTCGGGCGCGAGACCAGTGTGCTCCTGGATGACGGTTTCGACCGCATCTGGATCGTCGGGCGTGATGAAGGGCCGCACCCGGCGGCCGAGGTCGAGGATCAGGCCGGCCTTCTTGTTCCGTCGTTGCGGATCCAGACTTGCCCAGTACCGCGGGTTCGCCGTGCCCCATATTCGAGCCTTGCCCTTGAACGCGCTCAGGTCCACTCGCCGAAACGAGCGGATCGACCGATAGGGAATGCGTTTGGCCCCCCATGGGAAGTAGTAGCCGCGCACCTCGATCGCGTCGGCGGTGCACTCGATCCACCGGTCGCGGTATTCGCTGTTCATCGGCACCATCCGTTCGAAGTCGTCCTCAGGCGCGTCATCGGGCCCTCAGCCAACCTGCCGGTCCTGGCCTTCCCAGTAGCGCTTGCGCAGTTCGCGCTTGAGCGGCTTGAACGCGCCCGACAGGGGCAGCGGCTCGCGGCTGATCTCCACCGATTTGGGCACCTTGAAGCCGGCGAGGAACCGCCGCACGTACTCGATGAGCTCCTCTGCGGAGGCCACCATCCCGTCGCGCAGGACGACGATGGCGTGCACCGCTTCACCCCACGTCTCGCTCGGGATGCCGATCACCGCCACGTCCTTCACCGCCGGGTGGTTGGCCAGGACGTTCTCGACCTCGGTGGAGTAGACGTTCTCCCCTCCGGTGACGATCATGTCCTTGACCCGGTCGGTGAGGTGGAGGATCCCTCGCCCGTCGAGGTAGCCGACGTCGCCGGTTCGGTACCACCCGTCGCGCCAGACTTCCTCGGTCTCCTCGGGCTTGTTCCAGTACTCGCGCATCAGGTTGCCGCCACGCACACACACCTCACCGGCGTCGCCACGTGCCACCTCGTTGCCGAACGAGTCGGTGATGCGCAGCTCGACGCCGAACACGGGGGCCCCCGCCGCACCGACGGCGCCTTCGGGGCGCCGGTGCTCCTCGGGGCCGAGGAAGGCCACTACGGACGCCGCCTCGGTCATGCCGTAACCTTGGTAGAAGTCCGTAGCGGGCAGCAGCGTTAACCAGTCGCTCAGCAGAGCCGACGAGATGGGTGCCGCCCCGTAGATCAGCTGGCGCAACGACCGCAACTTTCGGGCGGAGAACCCGTCGTATTGCCGGAGCATCGACAACATGATGGGGACGACCATGGTCGTGTCGATATGTTGGGACTCGACCACGTCGAGCACCAGGCCGGGATCGAACAAGGGGATGGTCACCGACGTGGCACCGCTGGCGGGGATCCCGAGGACCCCGGCGACGACGGCAGCGTGGAACATGGGCGACTGGAAGAGGAAGCGCCGGTTCTCCTGGAGGCCGATCTCCAAACCGACGTGATACACGTTCAGCACCTCGGCTCGTTGCTCGAGGAGCGCTCCCTTGGGTAGGCCGGTGGTACCCCCGGTGTACATGAGGATCACCGGGTCGGTCTCGTCAGGCTCGCGCGGCATGACCGGCGCGCTGGCGCCGACGAGGTCCTCGTACGAAAGCGTGTTCGCGTCGCGATCGGTCACCCCGTCGCCGCGATGGCCGCCGATCACGACCATCGTTTCGACCCGCGCTCCTTCCTCGGCGACAGCCCGGTCCACCAATGCGGCGAACACGGGATCGGTGAACACCACGGTCGTTCCCGAGTCGGCCAGGACGTAGGCCAGCTCGGCCGGGCTGAAGCGGATGTTGATCGGGTTGATCACACCCGCACCGAAGAGCGCGGCGTGGTAGAGCTCGATGAATTCGTGGCCGTTCATGGCCAGCACGCCGAAGCGGTCCTGGGGGCCCACGCCGAGCGCCGTCGCCAAAGCGCGACAAAGGCGCTGGACCCGGTCGACGTGCGCAGCGAACGTCCCCTCGTACCGGATGCCGTCTCGGGTCACGTCGACGAAGCCCACTTTGTCGGCCAGGCGCTCCGCTCGCGGGAGGAACACCCTCGGGTACACGAGCTCCTTCATCGCCGCTCTCCCCCTCTGCTGCTCCCCGCGACCGCGGATCGACCGCGACCGAGCACCCGGGGGCGCCCGTCACCCACGGCCTGGCGTTCGACGTGCACGACCACGCGACCGGGGCCACCCCCGCCGGGGCGCTCGGGCACCAGCTCTTCGATCGAGCGTCTGATCCCGTCGGCGAGCACTTCGAGGTCGGGGCAGCGATCGCGATCGGCGTACAGGCCGATGTGCATCTGGCCGTCGTAGCTCAGGGCGGCGACGCCGATGCTCAAGTTCCCGGCCAACGGGACGATCGGGTAGGCCTCGAGCATCTTGGCCCCGTGCGCGTAGAGCGGGACCGACGGCCCGGGCACGTTGGTCACGACCAGGTTGGCGACGGGCTGGTGCTGGACCACCCGGGCCACGGCGGCGAGCGCCGGCTGCGGCAGGATCCCGGCGACCCCGAGGATGACCTCGCCGGCGAGCGCCTGGTGGTGGGCCTTCGCACGCGACGTCGACGCGCCCACCGCCCGCAGTCGCTCGGCGGGATCCTCGATCCCGACGGGCAGGCGCGCCAACATGGCCGACACGTTGTTGCCCAGCTCATGACCGGCGGGCTCATGACCGGCGGGCTCGTGACCGGCGGGCTCGTGACCGGCGGGCTCGTGACCGGCGGGCTCGTGACCGGCGGCGCTCGGTACGCTCACCGGTACCAGGACCTGGAGCTCCCGGCCGACGAGGTGCTCCCCGCGGCCCAGAAGCAGGCGTCGGAGCCCGCCGGTGACGGCGGCCAGCACGACGTCGTTCACGGTCACCTCATAGGCGCGCTCGACATCGACGAGGTGGTCGAGTGCCACCCTGACGAACGCGACACGCCGGGCCTGGCCGATACGGCCGTTGATCGACGAACGCGGGGCGATGAGCCGGGGGGTCGCCAGCGTGGCCAAGGCATCGGCCACCTTCAGGCCGGCGCGCACAGAGGTCATCGGCCGCGTCAGCCCGCGAACCACCCGGCGAGCGCCGCGCCGGGCCCTGTCCCGCCGCGCCGCCAGGTCGCCCGCCACCAGCGCCCGCTCCGACGGGACGGGCTCGGGTCGCCAAGGCTCGGCGTCTGGCGGACGGTGAACCGGACGGCGGGTCGTGTCGAGGAGGACCGCGGCGAGCTCGACGCCGGCCAGCCCGTCGGCCAGAGAATGGTGCAGCTTCTCGATCAGTCCCACCCGACCGCCGGCCAGGCCTTCGACGAACCACAGCTCCCACAGCGGGAAATCCGAGGCGAGGGGCTCGGCCAGGATCTGGGCGCTCAGCTCGGCCAACTGGTCCATCGTCCCGGGCTCGGGCACGGCCACGACATGCATGTGGGAGGCGACGTCGAAATCGGTGTCGTCCACCCAGGTGGGCGCCGCTTCGCCCAAGACAGAGAACTTGACCCGCCTCCGCAGCTTCGGCACCAGGTCGATGCGCTCCTCGACGTGGGCCCGCAACGCCTCGATCTGAATCCGCCCGTGCGCGTCGCACAGCGGCCCGGCCTCGAAGATGGCGACGGACCCCAGGTGCATCGGAGTCCGGGGCGTGTCGAGATAGAGGAACGTGGCTTCGAGCGCGCCGAGCGGACGGACGTGCACCATCAGATCACCACCGCGCCTTCATCCAGGTCGAGGATCCGGCCCCCACTTCCGAATGCTGCCTCGGCGACACCGCCCAGTCCAGTGCCGGAAGGCCCAAGCACGAACCTTCGCCCGGCGCCCACATCGCTCCCCAGGTCAGCACTATCCTGCGCCACCCGTGGACAGCGCCGAACGTCAGCCGGGGAGCCCGCCTGCACCAACCATCGCCGACCTGCTCATGGCCCGCGCCGACGACGACGCCGTGGGCCTGCGCTTCGAGTCCGAGACCTGGTCTTGGGCCGACGTGGTGGTCGAGAGCGCCCGCCGCGCCGGCCTCCTTGCCGCGTTGCGACCGCCGGACCCACCTCACGTCGGGGTTCTGCTCGACAACGTGCCCGAGTACCTCTTCTGGATCGGCGGCGCCGCGCTCAGCGGCGGCTGCGTCGTCGGGATCAACCCGACGCGACGGGGCGAGGAGTTGGCCCGAGACATCCGCTTCACCGACTGCCGCATGGTGGTGACGGACCAAAAGGGCGCACACCTCCTCGGAAGGCTCGACACCGGCATCGCCGACGACCGGATGCTGGTCGTCGACACGAACGCCTACGCGTCGAGCCTGGCCGGGACATCGGCGGGTGCATTCGGTCCGCCTCGGTCGGACGACCTGCTGCTCTTGCTGTTCACCTCGGGCACGACGGCAGCGCCCAAGGCGGTGCGTTGCAGCCAGGGCCGGCTCGCGGCCATCGCCCGACGCGCTGGCGAGATATACGGGTTCCAGCGCGATGACGTCTGTTACTGCCCGATGCCCTTGTTCCATGGCAACGCCCTCATGGCCCTGTGGGCGCCGGCTCTGGCCTCGGGCGCCACGGTGGCGCTCACCCGGCGTTTCAGCGCATCGGGTTTCCTCCCCGACGTCCGCCGGCACGGGGCCACGCGCTTCACCTATGTCGGCAAAGCGCTGGCCTACATCTTGTGCACCGAAGAACGACCTGACGACGCCGAGAACACCCTGCGCGTCGGGTTCGGCACCGAGGCCTCCGCTCCCGATCGCGCCGCCTTCGAGCACCGCTTCGGATGCACGCTGGTCGAGGGGTACGGGTCGAGCGAAGGGGGTGCATCGATCAACGTCACCGCCGACACCCCTCCGGGGTCGCTCGGGGTAGCCGGCGACGACATCGCCGTCTTCGACCCGGTGACCGGCTGCGAGTGCCCGCGGGCGCGTTTCGACGCCGGCGGACGGCTCCTGAACGCCGACGAGGCGATCGGCGAGATCGTGAACCGGTCGGGCGCCCGAGGCTTCGAGGGCTACTACATGAACCAGGGAGCGGACGCCGAACGGGTTCGAGACGGCTGGTACTGGACCGGCGATCTCGGGTATCGCGACGAGTCCGGCTTCTTCTATTTCGCCGGCCGGGGCGGCGACCGCCTACGGGTGGACTCGGAGAACTTCGCCGCCGCTCCGGTCGAGCGCATCATCGAACGCCATCCCGAGATTGCCGCCGCCGCCGTCTTTCCGGTGCCCGACCCCCGCTCGGGCGACGCCGTGATGGCGGCGGTCGAGATGCGCCCCGGCCGTTGCTTCGACCCGGCGGAGTTCTCGGGATTCCTCGGGGACCAACCGGACTTGGGGACCAAGTGGGCGCCGCGTTTCGTGCGGGTCGTGGCCTCCATGCCGGTGACCGCCACCGGCAAGATCACCAAGCGGGGGTTGGCCGCCGCGGGCTGGACCGCCCCCGATGCCGTCTACTGGCGCCCCGACGCGGGCGACACGGGGTTCCAATCGCTCACCGACGACGACCGCCGGGCGCTGCGCCAAGAATTCGAGCGCCACGGTCGGCTGGGGCTACTTGACGCCTGAGCGGCGCGCCGGCGCCGGCTCGGGCGGGCCAGCGTGCCCCGGCCCGAGGCTCCCTCTCGACGGCGCGGGCCCGGGCGTGGTGTGATCGTGCAAGCGACACGAACGAAAGGCTCGTCCAGATGGGTGTGATGAAGCGGCTCTCGGGCATCGTCCAGTCCAAGGCCAACAAGGCTCTCGACAAGGCCGAGAACCCGGCCGACATGCTCGACCTCTCCTACGAGAAGCAGCAAGAGAACCTGACCAAGGTCCGACGGGCCCTGGCGGACGTGACGACCGCCAAGAAGCGCCTCGAGCTCCAGGCCACCCAGCTCCAGGCCCAGGCCCAAAAGCTCCAGGACCAGGCCAAGCAGGCACTGGCACAAGGCAACGAGGACCTGGCCCGTGAGGCGCTCACCCGGCGGACCACACTGGCCGACCAGTTGACCGGGCTCGGCACCCAGCACCAGCAGGTCGAACAGCAACAGCGGCAACTCGAGACGACGGCGTCGCGTCTCCAGGCCCAGGTGGAGTCGTTCCGGACCAAGAAGGAGACCCTGAAAGCCACCTACGCGGCGTCGCAGGCCCAGGCCAGTATCGGGGAGTCGGTGGCCGGGATCTCCGAGTCGATCACCGACGCGGGCATGACCCTGCAGCGGGCCGAGGACAAGATCAACACGATGCAGGCGCGATCGGGGGCCATCGACGAGCTGCTCGAAACTGGGGCACTGCCCGACGCGCTCGGCGGGGGCGGGGACGACATCCAGCGCCAACTCGACGCGGTGGGCCAGGCCGGCCAGGTCGATGCCGAGCTCGCCGCCTTGAAGGCGCAGGTGGGGGGCGAGCCGGCCCTCGCCGCCGGTGGGACCGGGGCGCCCGGGGCTGATGCGGCCCCTAGTGCGGCACCGAGCGGGACCGGGACCTCCGAGGCGGTACCGGCCACGCCCGACGACGGAGGTGCGAAGTGATCGTCCGGATCCTCGGCGAAGGGCGCTACGACGTGCCCGAAGCAGACCTCCCCGCCATCGAGCAGCTCGACGACGAGCTGGTGGACGCCATCGAGCGCGGCGACGAGAACGAGTTCAACAGCGCGCTCATCGACCTCATCGGAGAGGTGCGCCATTCCGGCACCCTCCTCGAGCCCGACGACCTGCGCCCCTCGGAGCTTGCCGTCCCTCACGAGGGGGCGACCATGGCCGAGGTCAAAGCCCTGCTGGCCGAGGAAGCCGGGATCGAAGGCTGAACGCGGCGCCGCCGCGGCGACCTGTCGGGACGGTCGGTCACGTCGACGTCGGGTCGACTTCTCAGGCGATGTCGACGTCCGCCGGCTGATCCCCCGCGCCGATGTCACGTGCCCGCATCCCCCCGACCGGGTCGAGCTCGGGGTGGGCGAGGATGTAGAAGCGATTCGCCTTCACCCCGTCGAGCACGGCGCCGGCCACGTCAGCGGGATCGATCCCGGCCAGCACGAGCTGGTGGAACACCTCGCGGACGGCGGCCGCGCCTTCGTCTTCGAGCGGCGGCGTCGGAGCCCGTGAGGGACGGTTGCGCTCCGCCTCGTCGATCCGGGTGCGGACAAATCCCGGGCATAACACCGAGACCCCGACGGGCGAGCCCATGAACCGCAGCTCGCGCGCCAACGTCTCGGAGATGGCCACCACCGCGTGCTTGGACGCGTTGTACGAGCCCATGAACGCCGGTGCCACCAATCCCGCGATCGACGCGGTGTTCACCACATGCCCCTCGCCCTGCTCGATGAGCCCCGGCACGAAAGTACGGATCCCGTGGATCACGCCCCACAGGTTGACGCCTAGCAACCACTCCCAGTCGGACAGCGGGATCTCCCAGAGCACACCCCCGGCACCGACCCCGGCGTTGAGGTGGACCAGGTGAACGGCACCGAAGGCCGCCAGCGCCCGGTCCCGCAGGGCCTCCATGTCATCGCCCGACGACACGTCGCTCACGACAACGAGCACGTCCCCGCCCGCCGCCAGGAACGCCTGCTCGGTCTCCTTCAGGGCCGATTCCTCGATATCGGCGAGGACGACGCGCATGCCCTCGGCGAGGGCCTCTTCGGCGACGGCGCGGCCGATCCCGCTGGCTGCGCCGGTGACCACGGCCACCTTGCCGTCCAATCGCTCCATGACCCCCCCGCCGCGCGCCAACCGCGGCGCGCATCGTGGTTCCCCTACGCCACGGCGGCGTGGGCGACGCCCACGAGCTCCACGAACTCGGCCCGCTCGGCGGGCTCGAGCACAGCCAGAGCACGGCCCACGGACCGGTCGGTGGCCTGCTCCGCGGCTTCCCACGCGTCTCGGAGCGGCTCGACATCGGGCAACGGGTCGTTCCACCCGAAGATCGGGGCGAAGCCCGGCGTCTTCACGGCCAGCGCCTCGAACGGCGCCAGCCCGGCCGCCATGACGGCCCCACCGTGGAGTGCTCCACGCAGTTCGCGCAGGAGGTGCAGGCGGTGGAGCGCCAGGGGCTTCGGGTCGTCGGGCTCGGGAACCGACGACCAGGCGGCGAAGAGCGGGACACCGGCGATGTCCGCTCCGGCCACCACGCGCCCGGCGAGCTCGGCCAGGCGCTCGTAATCGGGGCCGTCGGCCAGGTGGGCCTCGGCCCAGGCGTACCCGCAAGCGACGAAGGCTCCGGCCGACTCGAACGGCGACGAGACCTTGAGGCCCCGCTCCCACGACTCGACGATGTGGGCATGATTGAAGAACACGAAACACGCGGCGACCACCCGGCCGTCGACATCGCCGAGGGGTCCGCCGCGACCGGCGGTGTAGAAGTCCAATCCCTCGAAGCCCAGTTCCCCGCCACGCTGATAGGTGGCGCCGTCCATCATGAAATGCGAGGGGACCGTCCCGATCCCCTGTGCGCTCAGCCTGGCCGCCTCGTCGGGTCGCATTGTCGCCCCTCTCGCCCGTGACGCCCCCGTCCAGGCACGACGCGGCGACGCTACCAGCGGAGGCTCCCGCTAGCCTGCGGGTCGATGAAAGTCCGCATCGGCGTCGGCGTCGGCACCTTCACCGCACCTGCCAACGCAGCCGGTGACAGGGCTGGCGACGCCCTGGGTCGGATCGTCGTGGACATGGAGCAACTCGGCTTCGACTCGATCTGGCTCCCGGAGGTCCTGACCGCGCCGGCCGGCGCCCCCTGGCCGGTCTGGCCTTCGCCGCGGCCCGGGTGGCCAAGCTCAAGCTCGGCACGACCATGGTGCTCCCGAGGCGCAACCCGGTGCGACTGGCCAAGCAGCTGGCCACCCTCGACCGGTTGTCGGGAGGTCGGCTGCTTCTCACCTTCGTCCTCGGGTTGGCCCAGCCGGGCGAGCTGGCCGCGCTCGACGTCGACCGCAGCACACGCGCCGCCTTGGTCGACGAAGCCCTGCCCCTGCTTCGGCGCCTCTGGAGCGAGGACGCGGTGACCCACCACGGCGAGCGCTGGGTGCTCGACGCCGTCACCGTCGAGCCCAAGCCGGTACAACGTCCGCTCGAGGCCTGGTTCGGGGGGATCGCCCCGAGCGCGTGGGCGCGCACGGGCGCGCTGGCCGACGGATGGCTTCCCGCCATGTGCACGCCGGCCGAGGCGGGCGCCGGCCGGGTCGCCGTCGAACGGGCGGCGGCGGCGGCCGGGAGATCGATCGACCCGGAGCACTACGGCGTGAGTATCGGCTACCTGTGGGAGACACCACCTGGACCCACGGCGGCCGCGCTCGCCCGCCGCCTCGGGCGACGGGCCGGCGAGGTCGAGCTGGCCGACGTGGTGCCGGTCGGGCCGGCTGCCCTGCGCGACCTGATCGGGCGCTACCTGGACGTCGGGTTCTCCAAGTTCGTGGTGCGACCGATCGTCGAGCCGCGGGCCTGGCGCCCCGAGCTCGAGGACCTGGCCGCGGCCGTACTCGACCTCCAGGTCTGAGCGCTTGTCCCGGCCGGCATGGCATGCTGCAACGCCGGATCACGAGGAGGGGCCATGGGCAAGGGACGCGCGGAGATCGGGATCGCCAAGCCGCCGGACGAGGTGTGGGCCCTCGTCGGCGATTTCGGTGGTGTCGGCGACTGGATGCCGGGGCTCGAGTCGTGTGTGTGCGACGGCGAGGACCGCATCCTGCGGCTCATGGGGATGGAGATCGTCGAGCGCCTCGTCCGACGCGACCCCGACGCCCGGGAGATGACCTATTCCATCGTCGGTGGCGTGCCGGTGGCGAATCACTTCGCCACGGTGTCGGTGGTGGCCGAGGACGGAGGCTCGCGGGTGCTGTGGGACGTCGAGGTCGAGCCCGACGACATGGTGGCGATGATGCAGGGCGTCTACCAGCAGAACCTCCAGGTGCTCAAAGACCACCTCGAGGGCTGACCGGTGGAGCAGGGCCGCCGCTGGTCCTACGACGTCCGGGCCACCACCACCGCACCGATCGCCGTGGTGTGGCCGCTCGTGGGCGAGGCCCGGCGCTGGAAGGAGTGGGCCGGCTTCACCACCGCCGAGCTCCTCGCCGAGGGGGATCCCGCGCCCGATGGCGTCGGCGCGCTCCGGCGGTTCGGGATCGGGCCCGGCACCAGCCAGGAGAAGGTCGTGGCCTGGGAGCCCCCTCGCCACCTCGCCTACGAGATCGTGAAGGGGTGGCCGGCGCGCGGGTATCGCGCCGATATCGACCTGGAGCCGCTCCCCTCCGGCGGCACATCCATCCGCTGGCGCGGCCGCTTCGACGAGAAGGTGCCGGGGACCGGCCGCGTCCTCCAGGCCTGCACGCACAAGCTCATGGCCCGTTTCGCCAAGCGGCTCGTGCGCCACGCCGAGAGCATCATCTGAGCACGGGCATCATCTGAGCACGGGCATCACCTGAGCGACCGCGCCCGGCGCACCCGGCGCACCCGGCGCGAGCTCAGGCGCCGCCGTCGTGCATCACGGTGACCGGACACGGCGCGTGGCGCACACAGTGCTCGCTCACGGAACCGAGGAGCATGCCCGCGAACCCCCCATGGCCCCGGCTGCCGACGACCAGCATCATGGCCCCTTTCGCCGCCTCCACCAGCACCGGGGCGGCGTGCCCCTCCCGTACGATCAGTTCGACCGCCAGGTCGGAATGGTCGCCGAGGACCTCGGCGACGGTGTCTTCCAGGGCACGTCGGGCGTCTCCGGCCGGGTCGAAGTCTGGCGGGTAGGGAGGCACCCACCCGTACGAGGTCGGGTACTCCCAGGTGGTGATCACCTCGAGCGCCGCGCCCGTACGCCGAGCCTGGTCGGCGGCCCATCGAAGTGCCCGGCACGACGCCGGCGAGCCGTCGACGCCGACGACGATCCTCCGGCCCGTGCCCTCGCTCGCGCCCATCTATCCCTCCGATCCCGGGCCCTCGCACGAGGGCTCCCCCTTATCCTGCCTCGCAGCCCTGACCATTGCGGCATCGGAGCCCGAGGCCGCGGGCGTGGTGTCGGGTGGGTGACGGGCCGACACCTCACCCGCCGGCCGACCGGCCGACGAGGTGGGGCGCTACTGGAGGCGGGCGACGGCCTGGTTGAGTTGGAGAAGGACCACATAGGGCGATCCGAGGAAGCCGAACTGGGCGCCATGGGTCTGGCTGGCGATCAGGCTTCGCAGCCGCGCCGGCGAGATACCAGTGGAACGCGACACCATGGGGATCTGCGCATAGGCGTCGGCCGGGGTGATGTCGGGGTCCAGACCGCTGCCCGACGTGGTGACCAGGTCGGTGGTCGGGTTCACGCCCTGGGAGTGCCAGTAGGCAATGAGCTTCTGCGTGTCGTCCAGCAGCTCCTGCGAGCGTGGCCCCAGGTTGGTGGCGGCCGAGCCACCGCTGACACCGTTGGCCACGAGGGGGTTGTCGCCACCGGAGGCGGACAAGGGCGTGTTCTTCGACCCGACCGCGTAGGGCCCGAAGTTGTCGGGGCGGCCGTGGAAGAACTTGGTGCTGGTCCAGTTCTGCCCGATGAGGGTGGATCCGCCGGTCGTGATCGAGCCGTCGGCCTGGTGCTTGAACAGCAGCTGGGAGAGCCCGGTCCCGACCAGCGGGTAGATCAACCCGAGGAACACCAGGGCGAAGAGCGCCAGGACCACGGCGCGTCGGAGTTGGGTGAGCATCAGTAGGCCCCCAGGGCGACGAGGATCATGTCGATCAGTTTGATGAAGATGAACGGGACGATGATCCCGCCCACCCCGTAGATCCAGACGTTGCGCCGCAGGATCGCCGAGGCGCTCAGGGGCCGGAACTTCACACCCTTGAGCGCCAGCGGGATCAGGGCCACGATGACCAGCGCATTGAAGATCACCGCTGAGAGCACGGCGGACTGTGGGCTGTGCAGCTTCATGATGTTCAGCGTGTTGAGCTGGGGGTAGGTGGCCACGAACAGGGCGGGGATGATGGCGAAGTACTTGGCCACGTCGTTGGCGATGGAGAAGGTGGTGAGCGACCCCCGGGTGATGAGCAGCTGCTTGCCGATCTCGACCACGTCGATGAGCTTCGTGGGGTTGGAATCGAGGTCGACCATGTTGCCCGCCTCTTTGGCGGCGGTGGTGCCGGTGTTCATGGCCACCCCCACGTCCGCCTGGGCCAGGGCGGGGGCGTCGTTGGTGCCGTCACCGGTCATGGCGATGAGCTTGCCGCCCTCCTGCTCGGACTTGATGAGGTCCATCTTGTTCTCGGGCGTGGCCTCGGCCAGGAAGTCGTCGACGCCGGCCTCCTCGGCGATGGCGGCGGCGGTGAGCGGGTTGTCGCCGGTGATCATGATGGTGCGGATGCCCATGGCCCGCATCTCGGCGAAACGCTCCCGGATGCCCTGCTTCACCACGTCCTTCAACTCGATGACGCCGAGGATGCGGGTGCCGTCGGCCACCACCAGGGGCGTGGACCCGGCCCGGGAGATGCTCTCGACGATGTCGTCGAGGCCGGCGGGGACCGACCCCTCTTGCTCGGTCACCCAGCGCTTGACCGAGTCGGCCGCCCCTTTGCGGATCTGGCGCCCGTCCCAGTCGAGGCCCGACATCCGGGTGGTGGCGGTGAAGGGCACGAAGGTGTGCTCGCCGGTGAGGGCGCGCTCACGAATGGCGAATTGCTCCTTGGCCAGCACCACGATGGAGCGGCCCTCGGGGGTCTCGTCGGCCAACGAAGCCAGCTGGGCGGCATCGGCCAGCCCCTCCTCGGTCACCCCCCCGGCGGCGACGAAGCGCGAGGCCATGCGGTTGCCGAGCGTGATGGTGCCGGTCTTGTCCAACAACAGCGTCTGGACGTCCCCCGCCGCCTCGACGGCCCGTCCGCTCATGGCCAACACGTTCTTCTGCACCAAACGGTCCATGCCGGCGATGCCGATGGCCGACAACAGCGCCCCGATGGTGGTCGGGATGAGACAGACCAGCAGCGAGACCAGGATCACCACCGACACCGTGGCGCCGGAGAACTTGGCGAAAGGCTGGAGCGAGACCACCACCGGGAGGAAGACGATGGTGAGCACGGCCAGCAAGATGGTGAGCGCGATCTCGTTGGGGGTCTTCTGGCGGTTGGCCCCCTCGACCAGGGTGATCATCCGGTCGAGGAAGGTGTGGCCCGGCTCCGCGGTGATCTCGATGACGATGCGGTCCGAGAGCACGGTGGTCCCACCGGTCACCGCCGAGCGGTCCCCGCCCGACTCACGGATGACGGGTGCCGACTCGCCGGTGATGGCCGACTCGTCGACCGAGGCCACGCCCTCGATGATCTCGCCGTCGGAGGGGATGGCATCGCCCGCCTCGCACACCACGGTGTCGCCCTTGCGCAACGAGGCGGCGGGAACCCGCTCTTCGCTCCCGTCGGGGTTGAGGCGCCGGGCCAGGGTGTCCGAGCGCATCTTGCGCAGGGTGTCGGCCTGGGCCTTGCCCCGGCCCTCGGCCATCGCCTCGGCCAGATTGGCGAAGATCACGGTGAGAAACAGCCAGATGGTGATCGACCACGTGAAGATGCCCGGGTGGGCGATGGCCTCGATGAAGACGACCACCGTGCCCACGAGGACCACGAACATGACCGGGTTCTTGATCTGGACACGCGGGTCGAGCTTCTTGAAAGCGTCGATTGTCGCCTTGCCCAGGATCTCGCGGTCGAACAGGCTGCGGGCCTCGGCCACGCTGTGGGCCTGGGCGCGTGCCGACTCGGCGCTGTCCAGGGCCGTGCCGCCCCCCGTGGTTTGGATGTCGGGTACTTCCGCTGCGTTCATGTCGGGGGTCTCCATTACCAGAACTTTCCGTGGCTGAGCTGCTCAACGATCGGGCCAAGCGCCACGGCGGGGAAGAACGTCAGCCCGCCGATGATGAGGATGACACCGACCACCAGGCCGACGAACATGCCGTTGTCGGTCCGGAAGGTGCCGAGCGAGGCGGGCACCACGTTCTTGGCCGCCAGCGACCCGGCCAGGGCCAGGACCGGGATCATGATGGCGAACCGGCCGATGAGCATGTCGATACCACCGACGATGTTGTAGAAGTCGGTGTTGCCGGTCAGTCCGGCGAAGGCCGAGCCGTTGTTGTTGGCCTGCGAGGTCAGCGCGTAGAGGATCTCGGTGAACCCATGGGGCCCCGAGTTCTCCGGTGCGATCTGGCCGGCATGGACCGAGACGGCGATGGCGGTGAGCACCAGCACGATGATCGGCATGACTAGAGCGCCCAGGCCGGCCAGCTTCACCTCCCGGGCCTGGATCTTCTTGCCCAGGTACTCCGGTGTTCGCCCGATCATCAAGCCGCCGATGAACACGGCGATGACCGCATAGAGCAGGATCGTGTAGAGCCCACTGCCGGTGCCGCCCGGCGTCACCTCCCCGAGCATCATGCCGGTCAGGGTCCCGAAGCCGCCCATGGGGTTGAGCGAGTCGTTGGCGCCGGCGATGGACCCCGTCGAGGTCTGGGTCGAGGCGATGTTGTAGAGGATCGTCGAGGTGTCGCCGAAACGCGACTCCTTGCCCACCATGTTGCCGGTCGGCTGGGAGTGGAGCCCCGCGGCGGCCACGGCCGGATTGGGCTGGTGCTCGTAGTAGGAGGAGAACCCGACCCACACGCCGAAGATGAGGATCATGGCGCAGAGCAGCACCACGCCCTGACGCAGCTTGCCCACCATTTTCCCGAACGTGTAGGTGAGGGCGAAGGGGATCATGAGCAGCAGCACGAACGACAGCAGGTTGGTGAGCCCGGTGGGGTTCTCGAAGGGGTGCGCCCCGTTCTGGTTGAAGAACCCGCCGCCGTTGGTGCCGAGCTGCTTGATCGTCTCCATGAACCCGACCGGCCCCAGCGCGATGGTCTGGGTGACCCCGTTCAACAGGTTGTGGATATGCGCCGGCCCGGCCAGGGTCTGGACGGCTCCCTGACCGACGAAGACGAAGCCGAAGACGAAGGCGATGGGGAGGAGGATGTAGAGGGTGCAGCGGGTCACGTCCACCCAGAAGTTGCCGATGGTCTTGGCGTTGCGCCGACTGAAGCCGCGCACCAGGGCGATGGCCACGGCGATGCCCACCGCCGCGCTGATGAACTGTTGCACGGTCAGGGCGACCATCTGGGAGAAGTACGACATGGTCGACTCGCCCGCGTAGTTCTGCCAGTTGGTGTTGGTGAGGAACGACACCGCCGTGTTGAAGCTCAGGGCCTGGGGCACCCCGCCGAGGTGCTGGGGATTGAGGGGAAGGTGGCCCTGAACCCGGATTAGGACATAGACGAAAAAGACGGAGACCGCCGAGAAGATGACCAGCGACCCGGCATAGCGCTGCCAGGTCTGCTCCTGTTCGGGGTCGGTGCCCGTCCCCATGGCCCGGTAGAGGGGTCGCTCGATCCACGCCATCCAGTGGATGCGGCCCTCGAACACGGCCGCCATGTAGGAGCCGAGGAAGCGCCAGGCGATGGCCAGGAGCACGACCATGGCCACGATGGTCCAGAAGAATCCCATCTAGAACCACTCCGGCTTGAACATGGCGATGCCCAGGTAGATGAAGACCAGGATCGACACCGCCAGCAAGATGCCCTGGACGGCGTTCATACCCGCTCCAGCGCCCAGATCAGGCCCAGCCCCAGAAGGGCGAAGACGACGATGCCGAGGACAACGAGGAAATCAGCCATTCGGTGATCATGCCGGAAAAACGAGTGAAGACGTCGCGAAAGGTCGGGCTCGAGGCGTAAAAAACCCGTGAACGCCACGCACGCCAGGAAGGGCCGACACCCTTTCGGGCGCGGGGACCGTCAGTATCCTGAAAGAACCGGGATCCGGCGAAGGCGGGATCCCCGAGGTGCCGGAAGATCGACGTGGTGGGACCCCAATGACGCGTTGTCGACAGCGACCGAGCTAGGGAGCCGGGAAGATGGCCCGCGGCAAATTGCGCCTCTACCTCGGGGCCGCTCCCGGGGTGGGCAAGACCTTTGCCATGCTCAACGAGGGCTGGCGCCGCCACGAACGCGGCACGGACGTGGTCGTCGGTGTCGTCGAGACCCATGGTCGGGCCAACACCGCGGCCCAGATCCGCAATCTCGAGATCATCCCTCGCAAGATCTTCGAGTACCGGGGCCAGCACCTCGAGGAGATGGACGTCGACGCCATCTTGGCCCGGAGCCCGCAGGTCGCCCTGGTCGACGAGCTGGCCCACACCAACGTGCCGGGATCGCGCAACGAGAAGCGCTGGCAGGACGTCGAGGAGATCCTCGACGCCGGGATCGACGTCATCTCCACCGTCAACCTCCAACACCTCGAGTCGGTGAACGACGTGGTGGAGACCATCACCGGGGTGGCCCAACGCGAGACCATCCCCGACGCGGCGGTGCGCCGGGCCGACCAGATCGAGCTCGTGGACATG